>OIZX01000665.1_pt1 | contig 21642 bp, 22 predicted proteins | sample 1588621 | NCBI WGS metagenome assembly OIZX01 (sample SAMN03283276) | human gut metagenome | biome: human-associated habitat; material: feces | host: Homo sapiens | place: Peru | collected 2012 | reverse complement strand
TCGACAAAATCGTGGAAGGCGGTCAGACGATGAACCCGAGCGTTTACGACATTTTGTCCACGATAAACGAAGTCAACGCAAAAACGGTGTTCATTCTGCCGAACAATAAAAACATCATCCTGGCAGCAGAGCAGGTACGCAAGCTGCTGGGCAACTCCAGAGTTGCTTATGTGCCGAGCACAAATCTGGCGCAGGGACTGGCAGCGCTGCTGCATTTTGATTCTACTCGCAGCCTGGAGGAAAACACCGTTATCATGACGAAGGAAGCCAAGGAGGCTACCGGCGGCAGTGTGACGGTGGCTGTACGCGACAGCGTAGTCAACGGTATTACCGTACATGAGGGCGATTATCTGGGCATTCTCAACGACAAGATTGTTGCCAGCGGCAGCAGCGTAGATGATGTTCTTGATGTTATGCTTGCGGACGGCGATTATGAGCTTATTAGTCTGTATTACGGTGCAGACATTACTAAGGAGCAGGCTGAGGAGCTTGCTGATAAATTAAGAGAGCGTAATGACGAGTGCGAGGTAGAGCTTTTCTACGGCGGTCAGCCTCTCTATCCGGTTATTTTATCAATGGAGTGATAAAAAATGCTTACACGTCAGGAGCTAAGTACATTGCTGCGTGAGCGTGGCTATAAGGTTACACCGCAGCGCCTGGCCGTTTATGAGGCCTTGTCTGATGAAACATGGCACCCTAATGCAGAAATGCTCTTTCGCAAGCTGCAGCCGAAATTTCCGGCGATGAGCTTTGCCACAGTTTATAAAACTGTTGAGATTCTCCACGACATTAAGGCGATTCAGGTTCTTAATACGGGCGAGGATTCCTTCCGTTATGATGCGGACGTGAGTGAGCATTACCATCTGCGCTGCCTGCAATGCGGTGCCGTAGATGATGCACTGATGGACGAGGGGATTAGAAAGCAGCTTACGCAGTCAGTAGAGCTGCAGAGCGGCTATCAGATCAGCGGTCGTCAGTTCTATTTCTTCGGTCTGTGTCCGAAGTGCATTAAACAGCATTAAAATTTACGAGTGTACTAATCACAGGTCGTGGTTGGTACACTTTTTCTTTGCGCAGAAAAAATAATTCCGGATATTGCAAATTTCTTTTTACGAAATTGCCACAATAGCGTACAAAAAATTTGCTATAATGAGGTCTATAGTAAGAGAGTGGAGTTTTTGTGATGAATGATTTACAGGTTGTGATGCTGGCAAGCGGCAGCAAGGGCAATGCAGCGCTTATCAGCAGCTCCAGACAGCGCTTTCTTGTCGATATCGGCATCAGCTGCCGTGAGCTGACAAAGCGCATGAAGGAGATCTGCGTCAGTCCAGAGGAGCTGGACGGCGTGTTCATAACGCATGAGCATGTCGACCATGTGCGTGGACTGGAAACCTTTTTGAAAAAATATCAGGTGCCTGTGTATAGCAGCATGCATACCTGGCGTGCTATCTTAGGCAAATATACGGCGATGGAGCGCAAGAACTGCCGCCTTATCGAGGGCGGTCTGCTGTGCGGCGATATGCGCATAGAAAGCTTTGCGATACCGCATGATGCGGCTGACCCGCACGGCTACAGCTTTACGAGCCAGGCCAGCGGCGCCAAATGCACCTATCTTACTGATGCCGGCTTTATCACGGACGCGATACGTGAAGCCGTGTCTGGCAGCGATACGCTGGTGCTGGAGGCCAATCATGATGTGGAGATGCTGAAAAACGGTCCCTATCCGCAGGCGCTCAAGCAGCGGATTTTAAGCACGCGCGGGCATTTGTCGAATAATACCGCAGGCATTTTCCTGGCATCACTGGCGAAGCTGCCTGAGCATGTGGTGCTGGCGCATCTGAGCGAGAAGAATAATCTTCCGCAGCTGGCGCAGGACACTGTAGAAAATATTTTGGCTGATAAAAAACGTCTGGAGGAAACGCAGCTGTTTGTTGCTGACCAGCATAAGCTTGTTGCGGACAGTCCGCTGACTCTGGATTTAGGTTTTTGATATAAGGAGTTGAATACAGATGAAAGGTATTTGGAAAAAATCTGCTAATATTTTTGTCTGCGGCCTTTTAGGCGCAGCGATTCTTGTTGCAGGCTGCGGCGACAGCAAAACCTCTGCTGCGGTAAAGGAAAAGCCTGCTGTGAAGACGGAGCAGCAGCTTAGTGCGGCACGCAATACGCCGATTGTGGCAGCTGCGAAAAAGGTTGGCCCTGCTGTTGTGGGCATTACGAACAAGGCCTATGTGCGTGACTTCTTCAACCGCGTGCAGCTGACCGAGCGCGGTACAGGCAGCGGCGTTATCTATGATAAGGCCGGCTATATCGCGACGAATAACCACGTTGTCGAGGGTGCGAGCGAAATCATCGTCAGCCTGCCGGACGGGCGCACTGTCAAGGGCAAGGTGCTGGGCGCAGATGCTGTAACCGACCTGGCAGTTGTTAAAATCAATCTGGATAATCTGCCGGTAGCAGAGTTTGGCGACAGCGATACTTTGCAGGTCGGCGAGCCTGCTATTGCTATCGGCAATCCGCTGGGCATGGAGTTCCGCGGCAGCGTGACGGCTGGTGTTATCAGCGCTTTGAACCGCAGCATTGAAATCGGTGAGCGCAAGTTCAACCTGATTCAGACGGACGCAGCCATCAACCCCGGCAACAGCGGCGGTGCGCTGGTGAATGCAGATGGCGAGGTTGTCGGCATCAACAGTGCGAAGATTGCTGTCAGCGGCGTCGAGGGCATTGGCTTTGCTATCCCTGTCAATACGGCTAAACCGATTCTGGACGAGCTGGCACATAAGGGCCGCGTAGCAAGACCTTATCTGGGCGCATCGCTGATGGACCAGGATATTGCAAACCGCTATGGCTTTGAGATGAATCTGCATGGCGGCATCTTCCTTGTGAAGGTTGTTCAGGGCAGTCCGGCAGCGAAGGCTGGTATCCGCGCCGGTGATATTATTCTGAGCTTCAATGGCAGCAAGGTGAAGAGTGCTGTTGAGCTGCGCACGAAGCTGTCTGAATGCAAGGTTGGCGACAGCGTAGAGGTACAGATTATGCGCAATGGCCAGGTTGAGAGCGTCAGCGTTGTACTTGAGGAAGTGCCGAGGGAATACGCAAATTGAAGATAACGATAGCTTGCGTAGGCAAGATTAAGGAAAAATATTTGACAGCCGGTATTGAGGAGTTCAGCAAGCGCCTGACGCCGTTCTGCAAGCTGGAAACGCTCTCGATTAACGAGGAGCGTATGCCGGAGAATCCGTCAGCAGCGGAAAAGGAGCAGGTGCTCGAGCGCGAGACGCAGCGCCTTTTGGCTATCATTCCGCAAAACAGCTATGTTATTTTGCTCGATGTCATCGGCAAGCAGCTGTCCAGTCCTGAGCTGGCAGCGAAGCTGGACGCGCTGACGCTGGCAGGCAGCAGCCATATTACGTTCGTTATCGGCGGTGCGTTTGGCTATACTGATGCGCTGCGCAAGCGTGCGGACCTGGCGCTGAGCTTTTCGAAGATGACCTTCACGCATCAGATGATTCGTCTGCTGCTCATTGAGCAGATTTATCGGGCGTTCAAAATCAGCAGGGGCGAGAAGTACCACTGGTAAAATAAGGCATAAAAATTTTAGAGTCGTGCAGCTGCTGCACGACTCTATTTTTAGGTGCGTTCAGCTTGAGGACATAAGCCTTAGCCTGCGGAGAGTCTTTTCACGCGTAGAGAATTTTTTTTAGGGGGATAAGGCAGGAGGTTCTTGCTATTTTCGCAGGGTAATGATAAAATTAGCATGAATATGTGGGCATAAAAATCACGCCTTCGTAATGTTGGAGACGGATGTGTAAAAAAGCCGTTATAGAAAGAAAGGGAACGACTTTATATGTGGAAAAAATTAAAAAGCAGGGGAGCAGAAACTGTAGAGTATGCGATTGTTTTGGCTTGTATAGCAGCCTTTGGCTTAATGTTTTCTGATAACCTTACGCATACGCTGGAAACCTTGATGGGCAAGACTGGTTCGATTATCACTAATGGCTCAACGGATAAGGGCGACAAGGATGATGAGACAGGTAAGGACGATAAAGAAGATGAAAAAGATAAGCAGGAGCAAGAAATAGAAGACAAAAATCTGCAATGGATAAAAAATTTATTGGATTGCTCTAATGAGACCGATCCTAATAAAGGCTTTGATAATTACTTGAACAATAGTATAAAAAACAGAAAAGACCTAAATTTTACGAATAATGACGGGCTGATTGACAGCGGCTCGAATTCTGTTTTTGTAAATAAGATTGAGGGTATGCTTAACACTAATAACACTATTCCTGGCAGCAGCTGGGCCTTTGCCGGTTATACGGATAAGGACGGACAAAAATATTACAATGTTAGTATCTATACACCTGCGAAAAATGAAGGGAAAAGCTTGGCTAACTTGAAAGCAGGAGATCCCATCAAAACAGATGTGTATAAGGTTAATGCAACTACCGGTGATGTAGAAAAGCTAACTAATTATGGCGATCAGAAGGTGGCTGTACGTACCGACAAGGGTAAAAGTTATAACGTTATCCGCGATTCTGATAATCAATAACGCTTTATTTGCAGGAGGCACAGCGCTGCGCGCATAAATCCTCGTGAACGCTTTGAAAACTCCGCTCAAAGATGATATAATAAACTATCATGCTTTGAGTGGAGTTTTTTATGCGCAGAAAAGTATTATTTGGTATTGACTATACAGACAGCGAATTTATCAAGCTGGTGTTGTATCTTTTTGTGGGCGGCACGGCGGCACTGGTCGAATGGGCGCTGTTTTACATTTTTATAACCTATGTGCTGAACGCCTTTGGTCTGGGGCTGACGGAGCAGACGATGCTGGCGACCTCGCTGGCCTTCTGCCTGTCGACGCTCTACCATTATTTTTTGGGCAATGTGCTGGTTTTTGACAGCGGCAGCCGTTACGACCGCAGCAAGGAGCTGAGCCTGGTTTTCCTTGTGAGCATTATGGGTTTGGGCTTTAATTTGCTGCTTATGTATATTTTCGTCACGCTGCTAGGCTGGCAACCGATGCTGTCGAAGGTGCTGACGAGCTGTATAGTTGTTGTGTGGAATTATCTTTCACGTAAGAAGTGGATATTTAGGAGTTAAGAATGCCTGTAGAATATGTTGATGTAAAAAAATTTAAGAAGGTCGTCCTTCTGTACAACCGCAATTCCGGCAAGCAGCTTTTTGCCAGTATGATGTCCAAGGTCAACGAAACCTTTAAGCGAATTAAGGCTGTTGTCGGCACCAAGAATGCTGAGATGTGGGATATTAAATATTTTGACCAGATTCCCGCAATTGCTCAACGCGTCGTTGATGAGCAGGCAGACTGGGTGATTATTGCCGGCGGTGACGGAACTATTCGCGCGATGATTGAGCAGCTGGCGAATCGCAAGTATGTTCCTTATATCAGCGTTTTTCCGGCTGGTACGGTAAATCTGGTGGCGAAGGAGCTGCTGGTGAAGTCTGATCCCGAAAAATGGTGCAAGCGCATGTTTAAGGGTATTAAGTCGCCTGTATATCTGGGACGTGCTAATGGCAATGTGTTCCTGACGGTGGCGGGCGTAGGCTTCGATTCCCTGGTCGTGGACAATGTTTCAGAGAAAGAGAAAAAGCTTTTAAATAAGCTGGCATATGTCTGGCAGGGTACGGAGATTATGCGTAAGGAGCTTTTGGTCAACAACTGGCGCTACCGCTTTCAGGTGCGCTTTGATGATGAGGAGGAATGGCTGGAGGGCACCTCGGTTATTGTAGGAAAAAGCCGTTATTACGCAGGCCGCTATAATTTGTTTTTTGGGGCGTCACTTAGCTCACCCCAGCTGCATGTGGCGCTGTTCACCGGTGATAAGCGCAGCGATTTTATCCGTTATGCTGCCTGCATCGCGATGGAGGCCTTGACGCTGGATAATGATATTATTATCCGCAAGGCGCGCAGGCTGGAGATTCGCTGCAACGAGGAAAATTTTGCGGCGGAGCTTGACGGTGATGCTGTGACGACGACGCCTTTGGTGATTGAGATGGAGCCGGAGCCGGTTATCTTCCTGGCTTGATGAAAAGATAGGGTGAAATGAGTGGGGAAAGAAATTAATAAAAAACATGGCTGGCTGCTGTTTGTGCTGCTGGCCTGCATTGTAGAGGGAGTTGTTGCCTGGCAGACCTTTGCCGGCAGTGATCCGTTTCCGGTCAACGAATTCTGCTTTCAGATTTTTGACCATGTGCTGCGCGAATGTCTGTTAGCAGGAATTGCCTGCCTGCTTTATTACAGGCGTAAGCGCGTGCCGGACAGAATTTTGCGTTATGTGCCGGTTATTGTCGTGGGCGTGCTGTATCTGGCAGACAGCTTCTTTATGATTAACCAGCTGAGTCTGGATAAGGGATTGCAGACGACGCTATCCGTGCTGGCAGGCATCAACAATAATATTTTTTTGGTGCTGCTGGCGGCGATGTGCTACCATAAGTATCCGAACCTTTGGATGAAGGGCGTGTACTTCTTCGTCTACGTTTTTTCTGCGCTGTCGATAGTCTTTGATGCCTTTTATTTTTGGCAGACCTCGATGCACGTAGAAAGCGTGCTCTTCCAGAACCTCAATATCTATGCAGTGAAGGGCATTTTCGCGACGATGAGCAATACGCTGATTGCCGGGATTATCATCTGCGTTATCGTGATTTTGCTGCTGTTTTATGTGCCGAAGCCGCAGCGCCGTAAGCCTAACTTCGCGTGGTCGCTGCTGTGTGTGGCGATGTTTACTATGGCGCTGAATCTGACGGACAGGCTGCTTGGCTATGCGGGCATGTATGGCGTGGAGAATCTTATCGGCATGTATGTCGAGGTGGAGAACGAAAAGACGCGTATGAACTACCGCAATATGCTGTCGGTGCCGATTAACGTCAACTTTGTGGGCAAGGCCATGTTTGATACCGATAAGATTGCCGGCAGGCAGCACGTGGAGCAGCGTGAGCTGACGGCGAAGGACAAGACGAGAATTACAGAGCTGGGCATAGATTATCCGAAGGCCAAAATTGCCAAAATCGAGCCGCAGTATGACCGCGTGGTGCTGCTGATTTTGGAATCCATGCACCGCGATTATATCAACTACTACAATAGCAATATCCCTGAAGAGGCAACGCCGTTCCTCAATAGTCTGGTGATAAAATATCCGCATCTGAACCGCTACTATTCCTCGGCTGTGCCGACGACGCAGGGCTTGAATGCGACCTTCCGCTCGCATCTGATTATGGATAAGGATATCTCTGGCAAGAGTACACCGTCGTTGTTCCGCAGCGTGCAGGCAGCAGGTATGCGCGGCATTTTCATGAATGCGTCGAGCCAGTATTATGCCAACGAGCTGCGCGAATATCCGGAGCAGTTCGGCATGAGCGAATACTATGCGAAGGAATATCTCGAGAAGCAGGGCTATACTGGCGCGAGCGGCTGGGGCTTCCATAACGATGTGATGTATGCAGAGACGCTGAAAATGCTTGAGCGTGCGAAGGCGAAGAACGACCGCTTAGTTATGGTGACGAAGACGCTGGATATGCACCAGCCTTATCCCTACACCGGCCTGAGCTGGAACGAGATGCCCGAGAACGTGCGCAGCAATACGAATGTTACGGTGCGCGGCGTGTATTGGGTTGACCAGACGCTGCAGAGCTTCTTTAAGGAGGCAGAAAAGCGCGGCCTGATGGACGACAGAACGCTGTTTATTATCACGAGCGACCATAATCCGCACAGCGGCGGCGAGTATACCAAGCTCGTCACGAAGGCGGACGATAAGCAGAGCATTGCGCCGATTCCGCTGATTTTTATCAGCAAGAAGCTTGCGCCGCTCAACGCGCTGGCGACTAACGAATATGCTTCGCAGATTGATTTGGCGCCGACGCTGCTCTATCTGCTGGGACTGGATGTGCCGGAGCTGTTCATGGGTCGCAACCTGCTGCAGCACTCGGATATTCCGTATGCGCTGGGCTATTTCGGCGGCAAGGCCTACTACTGGTCGGATGAGCGTCATTTTGTCGACCAGATGGACAAGCCTGTACCGGACAGCGAGTACGAGGATGCCTTGACGAATTATATTCTGCATTATTATGGCTTGTGGCATAAGTAAGCGGAAAGAAAAAACGAATATAAATAAGCAAACAGACTGCTGCATGGGCATGTGCGTGCCTGTGCAGCAGTTTTGCTTTGCATCGTCTGTAGGCAAGTATTATGTATACAATATCTTGAGCGCTTAACTTTTGGAGGAGAATAAGTTATAATAGTCAAGATATAATCTATTATTACGGAGGGTATATTAATGTTTTTGTTAGTTGGTGCGATTGTTGTAATCGCTGTTGTTTATCTGCTGCTGAAGCGTCATGAATCGAGAATGGTGCTGATTGCGGCAGGCATTTTGATGTGCTGCATCGCCGGTAAGCCGATGGCTTCTCTTGATGCTTTCGCTAAGAGCATGACGAATGCCGGTCTTATCACCTCTGTCTGCTCCTGCATGGGCTTTGCCTGGTGCATGAAGTACACTGGCTGCGATAAGCATCTGGTGCTGGCAATCGGCAAGGTGCTGAAGAAAATGGGCTTTTTGCTGATTCCCGGCGCAACGCTGGCAACCTTTGTTGTCAATATCGCTATTCCGAGTGCTGCAGGCTGCAGTGCTGCTGTAGGCGTTATCTTTATTCCTATTATGATGGCTGCCGGTATCCATCCTGCTATGGCTGCGGCTGCTGTTAAATCCGGCACCTATGGCAGCATGCTGAACCCCGGCCTGGTGCATAACGCAGTTATCGCTAAGCTGGCGAATACCCAGATTACCAATGTTATCGGCAACCACATGATGGCTACCGTGGCTGGTGTAGTAGTTGCTGCTACTGTTCTGACCGTTCTTTCTATCGTAATGAAGGAGAACAAGGGCTATGTTCCTGAGGGCGGCGCTGCTGTAGAAGAGGATATGGCAATCAATCCGCTGTATTCCCTGATGCCGCTGGTTCCGGTTATCATCCTGCTGCTGGGCAGCACGGGCGTTGTTCCGGCGCTGAAGATGGGCGTACCGCATGCTATGGTTATCGGTGCGATTATCTCTCTGGCTGTAACTCGCAAGAACCCTGTTGAGCTGACGAAAAACTTCTTCAACGGCATGGGCGATGCTTATGCAAACATCATCGGTATCATTATTTCCGTTGGCGTTTTCGTAGCTGGTCTGAATGCTCTTGGCCTGATTAAGGCGCTGATTAACTGGATGCTGAACTCTACCGGCATCGTAAAAATTGCGGCAACCTTTGGCCCGTTCCTGCTGGCGCTGATTTCCGGCTCCGGCGACGCTGCAACCGTTGCCTTCAACGAAGCAGTTACACCGCATGCAGCTGAGTTCGGTCTGCAGACGATGAACATGGGCTCTGCTGCTGCTTTGGGCGGCACTCTGGGCCGTACCATTTCTCCTATCGCCGGTGCAACCATTATCTGCGCAGGTATCGCAGGCGTTGACCCGATGGAGGTTTGCAAACGCAACGCGCTGGGCATTACGCTGGCGCTGGTAGTGGGCATGATTCTGCTGCTGTTCTAATAAGAAAATACTTTGGGTGCAGGTATAGCCTGCGCCCATTTTTTATTGCGGCTTTACTCTTTCTCTTGTAGTTGCTCCTGCCTGCCTGTATGAGTTATAATATATCTTGGAGGAAATTATGGAGATTAATACTTTTCTTGAAAAATTACAAAGCTATCAAAGTCCGCTGGTGTTCAACCCCTGGCGTGAATACGATACAAGCTGTGACATCGGCGCTGAGGCGCCTGTAATCCGCAGCGCGAATCTGCGCCGCTATCTGGAGCTGCGCCAGAATGCGCATTATCTTTTTATTGCTGAAGCGCTTGGCTATCAGGGCGGCCATTTTTCCGGTATCGCGATTACGTCGGAGCGCATAATTTTAGGCAATCATCCTGACGTTGAGCAAAAAAGCGTGCTGGGCGAATGGGATTATCGCCGCACGAGTGATGCGCAAAGCCCGCTTTTGAATAATACGCAGAAGCTCAAGGGCTTCAATGAACCGACGGACACGGTGGTCTGGAATGCACTGAACCGTCATGGTCTGGCTTCCTTTGATGTTATTTTATGGAATATTTTTCCCTTTCACCCCTATAAGGAGGGCAAGCTGCTCACCAACCGCACGCCGACGACGAGCGAGCTGGATGTAGGCATTGAATATGCCAAGATGCTTTTGGAGCTGCGCCCGGGGATGAGGATTGTTGCTATCGGACAGAAGGCACAGGCGACCTTGACGCGTTATGGCGTGGACTGCATGGCTGTGCCTCATCCGTCGATGGGCGGTGCGAATCGCTTTAAGGCGGCTGTAGCGGAGCTTTTAGGCGGAGGCGAGTAGCATGGGCTTGGAAGCAGGAAGCTTAAATCGTGAGCAGACGCTGCATCTGGCGTTGGCGATGGGCAAGGCGCTGCTGAAAAACGGCGCGGAAACCTCGCGTGTCGAGGATACTATTTCTCGCTTTTGTCATATGCATGGCTATCACGACATCAACGTTTTCGTAACGCCGACGGTCATTATTCTGGGCGATGAGACGAGCGACGGCTCGACGATTATCAGCCGTATCCGTTCGCGCAGCACGAATCTGAACGTCATCAGCGAGGTCAACGATTTTTCTTATAACGTCAACAGCTGGCCGCTGACGTATCAGCAGACGCTGGATTATTTGGACGGCCTGCTGCATAAGGCGCCGCCCTACGGCGAGTGGAGCGTCTGTGCAGCGTCGGCAGTCAGCTCGGCGGCCTTTTCAATGATGCTGGGCGGTAATGCGCACGACTTTATCGCGGCGTTTATCACGGGCGGCTTGTCGATGGTGCTTTTAAAGCAGCTCGGCGGCTATCGTCCGAGTGCCTTTTGGGAGAACGCGCTTTCCGGTGCAGCCATCGGCGCTTTGGCGATTATGTGCTGTGAGATGGACAGCGAGTGTACGCGCACGAATATTATCGTAGGTGCGTTGATGCCGTTTTTGCCTGGCGTGGCCTTTACCAACGGCCTGCGTGACTATATGGCCGGCGACCTGATGTCGGGCAACGCGCGTATAGCGGAGGCTATGCTCTTTGCTACGTCTATCGCTATCGGCCTGGCCTTTAGCCTGCTTATCTGGTATCACTGGGGGTGGAAGCTATGGGCATAAATTATTGGGAGGCCTTCCTCTTTTCGTTTCTGGCAACAGCGGCCTTCGGCGTGCTGTTTCAGGCGCCGCGCAAAAGCTTGCATGTCAGCGGCCTGATTGGTGCTGTAGGCTGGGTTGTTTATGTCTATATCCGTAAGGATTTAAATTACGACTCCTTCTATGCTATGTTTGCGGCTACGGTGGTGCTGTCGCTTTTGAGCGAGCTGGCGGCGCGTGTTTTTAAGCAGCCGGTGACGATTTTTGTTATTCCCGGTATTATTCCGATTGTGCCGGGACTTGGTATGTACCGAGGCATGGCGGCGATTATCGAGAACAATTATGACGCAGGCGTGAATATCCTGATTACGACGGTGATGGACGCCAGCGCGATTGCCTTGGGCATGATGCTGATGACGAGTGTGTTCCGTGTGTTTAAGATGAGCAAGGACCATAAGAGGCTGTTGATGCTGCTGCGTAAGGAGAAAGAAAATAAATGAGATGCATCTAATACCTTCTAGGTGATTTTGGTGTTGATTTGTGTGCTGATAAATTTTTGGTATATTTTATTTTGTGAGGGAAAAATATGAGTTTAGCAGAATTGCTGCTTTTGGCTGTCAGTCTGGCGATGGATGCCTTTGCGGTGTCTGTCTGCGGTAGTATGGTGCTGGCGCCGGAGAGCAGGACGGCTGGTGCGCTGCGCTTTGGCCTTTGGTTCGGATTCTTTCAGTTTCTGATGCCTGTTATCGGCTATTTCGCTGCTGCGTCCTTCCGTGATTATATTGTTGATTATGACCATTGGCTTGCCTTTGCGCTGCTTTTATATTTAGGCGTGAATATGATTCGTGAGGCGAAGGAGGCCTGCGAAATCAAGAAAAGCTATACGACGAAGGAGATGGCGGTGCTGGCTGTTGCTACCAGCATTGACGCTCTGGCTGTCGGTATCAGCCTGGCGTTCTTGAACGTCAACATTTGGCTGTCCTCGACGCTGATTGGCGTTGTTACTTTTGTTATTGCTGCCTTTGGCGGTCTGGCAGGCTTCAGGCTGGGCAGTGCAGTGGGCGCACGCGCGAATATCTGCGGCGGCAGCATGCTTATCTGCATCGGCGTGAAGATTTTGCTGGAGCACACTGGCTGGTTATAAGCTTATTTATAGAAAGGATTGATATATATGACACAAGTAAACAAGGAGCGTATGCTCGCTGAGTTTAAGGAAATCGTGGCACTTCCCTGCCATGGCTTACAGGAGCGTCCTGTTTTCGACCTGCTGAAGGGCAAGCTGGAGGCTATGGGCTTTACTGTAGAAGAGGATAATGCCGGTGAGCAGTTAGGCGGCAACTGCGGCAACCTGTGGGCGTTCCTGCCTGCAAGCGAGGGCTGCGAGAAGGCTCCGTGCGTACTGCTTTCTGCACATATGGACGGCGTTGAGCCCTGTGGCGGCACGACTGTCGTACAAAAGGACGGCGTGTTATACAGCGACGGCACGACTATTTTAGGCGGTGACGACAAGTCTGGCGTAGAGGCTATTTTAGAGGGCATTCGCCTGATTTTGGAGGAAGGCACTGCGCATGGTGCAATCCAGATTCTCTTCACTATCTGTGAGGAGGGCGGCGTAAACGGCTCTCGCTGCATGGATAAGTCCAAGCTGCGTGCAGACGTTGGCTATGCGCTGGACGGCGAAGGCGCACCGGGCGAGATTATTATTGGCGCACCGGGACAGAAAAAATATAAAATTGATATCATCGGCAAAACTGCTCATGGCGGTCTGGAGCCGGAAAAGGGCATCAACTCTATTATGATTGCTGCTAAGGCTTTGGCTGATGTGCAGCGCTATGGCCGTATTGATGAGGAAACAACCTGCAACATCGGCATTATCGGTGGCGGCAAGGCAACGAATATCGTGCCTGACCTCGTAACGATTGAGGGCGATGCACGCAGCCGTAATAAAGAAAAGCTCGAAGCTATCTGCTCCGAGATTGTGGATACCATCGTGACCAGTGCGCAAAAGTATGGCGCAAAGGCTGAGGCTGCTGTCGAGCACAAGTATTCCTCCTTCTCCGTTGCTGAGGACAGCGAGGTGGTACGTCTGGCGAAGGCTTCCTGCACAGAGCATGGCTTTGCTCCGGCAATCACCGTTACCGGCGGCGGCAGTGATGCCAACTTCTTCAATGCTTATGGTCTGCCGAGCGTAATCTTGGGCACGGGCATGAGCAATGTTCATACTGTTGACGAATTCATCAAGGAAGAGGATTTGTATAACAGCGCTCTCATGGTACACGGTATTTTGAAGGCCGCAGCAAAATAAGCAAATAAAATAATTGAGAGTCTGCATGTCAGCTGATGTGCAGACTTTTTTCTTGCAAAAATTTGACGATATACATAAATTTAGTTATAATTTTACTATACAAGGAGGTGCGATAATGCCTAAAATTACTTCAAGCGCGGAACTGCGCAATAACTATAACGAAATATCTTCCTTTTGCCATGAGTATGACGAGCCTGTTTTCATTACCAAAAATGGCAAGGGCGATCTGGCGGTGATGAGTATCGAAGCTTACGAACAGCTTACAGCAGGTTTTGAATTGTATGGTGCGTTGAAGCAAGGTTTAGATGATATTGAGGCTGGGAGAGTAGTTTCTGACGAAGATGCTAAAGAGATGTTCAGAAAGAAATATCCTGGGGCAAATATATGATGACGTACAAGGTAATTTATACGCAAAAAGCATTGGCAGATTTAGATGCTGTCGCTAGTTATATAAAGCTTAAGCTGTGTAATATCTCTGCGTCAAATTGTATAGTAGAGAATTTTTTCAGCGAAGGAGATAGCCTTGTTGCTTTTCCGATTCGTTATCCCTTATGTAACGACGCATTTTTGCGTGCGTGGGGAATCCGCTTTGTGCCCGTGAAAAATTATCTGCTTTTTTATGTCGTGCGCGAAGCTGAAAGTACTGTTTATGTCATTCGCTTTCTGTATGCTAAGCGTGCTTGGCAAAATATTTTGCGCGAGTATGTCAAAAAAGAAGGCGGCGGCTTTATACCTGTTTTTACGACGCATTACGTACAGGAGGAAGTCGAGAAATTTGGTAAGTAAAAAGTGAAGATATGATAATTGAAAGCAGCTTCTCTCGTGCTTGTGCATAAGAGAAGCTGCTAATTTTTTGCTTATTTTTCGGTTGCCAATTCGACGGTCAGGTCTACGCCGAAGGCCTTCTTGAACCAGGCGAGATGTCCTTTTATCTGATGCATTTCGATGCTGGGGATGCCCTGGGCGTAAAGCTTGAGCAGAGCAGATTTTTTATTCAGCGTCGGCTGGATGATGTGAATTTGCGTTGTTTCTGTATAGTCGAGGCTTTCTGCCAGCGCCAGCAGCAGGGCAAGCTTATTGATGGTGCTCCAGTTTTCCTCGGTCAGCATATCCTTGTAGAAGCGGTCTTTGAAATAGCTTTTGGAAATGCCGTTGTGCCAGCCTGCGATAGCAGCGGTGATAAGCTGCTCCTTGTGCGTGAGGCCGAAGAGCTTGGCGTTTTGAATCATATAGGCACTGTGGCGCGCATGGCTGTAGAAGTTGATGGTGATGCCGATATCATGCAGCAGTGCTGCTGTTTCGAGCAGGCGGCGATAGCTTTGGCGCAGGCCGTGCAGCTCCTTCCAGCTGTCGAACATAGACAGGGCGAGATGCGCGATGTGACGCGCGTGGGTGGAATCAGTTTTTTCATACAGCTTGAGCATGTTCTCGCGGCTGCGTGCCAGAATATCCGGAGCAATCAGCGGCACCTTAAACGATTTAGCATAATAATCGTAGAAAAGGCCTTCACGCAGACCGCAGCCAGAGGTGATGAGCTTGGGGGCGCCTGTCGCTTCGAGCAGGCAGCGGATAATGCTGCTGCCTGCAAGAATAATATCGCTGCGCTCGTTGCTCAGACCAGAGATTTTTTTGCGCTGCTCCAGATTTGTGCTGCGCAGCTTGTTGAAGAAGTCGCGATAAACCTGCATGGTATAGGCATAATTATGGATTTTCGTCGCAGGATATTTTTTGCTGCGCTGAATTATCTTGGCAACAGTACGTGCTGTGCCGCCGACGCCGATAAGGGGCAGGCCTGCCTGCTTTATCCACGGATATTGGTCGAGCCTGCTCATGATGAAGAAGCTGACGTCACTGTAGACGTTCGGCGGCATAACGTTGCGCGTGTTGAACATCGCGGTGGTGTTTACTGCGCCGATGGGCAGGGAAACGCTTTCCAAAATCTTGCGGTCCTTGAATAAAATCAGCTCGGTGCTGCCGCCGCCAAGGTCGAAGATGATGCCGTCCTTGACGTTCAGAGTGTTGATAACGCCAAGATAGCTGAAGTAGGCCTCAGTATTGCCGGAGATGATGTGCAGCTGAATGCCGGTTTCCTCGGCTACACGCGCAACGAGCTCTGCGCCGTTCTGCGAGTTGCGGATAGCGGCGGTGGCTACGGCGATGGTTTTATCTGCCTGATAGATTTTGCACATATAGGCAAAGCTTTTCATTGTTTCGATGGTGCTGCTGAAGGCTTCCTCTGTCAGCAGGTTTTTGTCGTTGACCTTCTGGCTGAGACGCAGTGCCTCCTTCTGATTATAGACCATATTATACGCGCCGTTTTTATAGAGATGGCTGATAACTAGACGCGCAGAGTTAGAGCCGATATCGATGATTGCTATCCTTTGCATGCTTATTCTCCTCTTAACCGAGCACACAGCAAGTGGCTTAGTTTGTTCTTGCCGCGCACTGATGTGCCTAAAAAAATCCTCATAATAATTATATTACCCATAAATGCGTAAATTCCTGCGTGCCGGCGTAAATTTCTCGTTAAATTGTTAAATTCCTGTATAATCGTAGGAAAATACGCAGGATTTTTTTGCGCAAGCAAGAAGTTATACTTATCATAGTATTATTATGGGGGCAAAATCTAATGAAGCGTAAAAATTACACAACCTTTGCTGCCATCCATCTAGGCTCTGAGATGATTAGTATGCAGATTACCGAGTATCGCAATACTGATAAATATAAAGTTATCGAGCGCTGCAATCGGCGCATCCGCTTAGGTGAGGCAACCTTCAAAAACAAAATAATTCCCTTCAAGCTTGTTTCCGAAATCTGCGAGATTTTGCAGGGCTTCAAGCTGCTGATGGAGGAATATGGAGTAGAAGAGTACAAGATGCAGGCTACGACTGCTGTGCGTGAGGCCAGCAATCAGATTTTCCTGCTGGACCAGATTTACAACAAGACAGGGCTCATCGTCGACGTTGTCGATATGCCGATGGAAATCTACACGAAGTATGTCGCTATCCGCAATACGCTGAAAAACGAAAAGCTTTCCAGCGAGCGTGAGGGCATGCTGATGATGGATATTTCTTCCGGCGGTCTGGGCGTGACGCTGGTGCGCGACGAGAAAATCGCTTATCAGGAGAACTTCCATGTCGGCATTATTCGCACAAAGGAAAGCTTTGAGCGCAACCGTCGCGAGAGCATGCACTTCAACAAGGCGCTGACCGAATTTTTGAGCAGCACCATCGGGCCTGTGCGCAATGAGCTGGGCGATGAGCGGGTGCAGTACCTTGTCCTCTCCGGCACAGAAACGGAGCTGCTGCTGCGCATGCTGGGCCTCGATGAGGAGCAGCTGGTGCATCGCATTAAGGCGGAAAAATTCCATGCCTTCTTCGATAATATGCGTCAGATGAATCTGCCGCAGCTTATTCAGGCCTATAATATTCCGGAGACCACGGCCGAGCTGGTACTGCCGACAGTGCTGCTGTATGAGCAGCTGCTGCACCTGATTCCGGCGCAGGAGATTATTATTACGGCGGACCGCTTTATCGACGGTATGCAGCTTCTGCATATCGGCCGAAAGACTAATGAGGCAATGCGCAAGGCGTGGGAGCAGGAGCTTATCAGTCTGTTCCATACGATTGGCAAGCGCTATCTGTATGATAGAAAGCATGCTCAGCAGGTGGAGCGTCTGTCGCTGATTATTTTTGATAAAATTGCCAAAAGCTACGGCATGGGCGAGCATGAGCGTCTGCTGCTCAGGGCAGCCTGCATTCTGCATGATATAGGTAAATATATCTGCATGCGCAGCCATTCGATTTATAGCTATCAGCTGATTATGTCGACAGATATTATCGGCCTGAGCAACAATGATAAGCGCATTGTGGCGCTGGCATCGTATTATCATGCCAACAGATTGTTTGATAAGACGAAGACTGATGCACCTCTGGTGCCGGAGAATATGATTGCTGTTGTTGCTAAGCTGGCGGCAATCGTGCGTCTGGCAGATGCGCTGGACCGCAGCTATATGCAGAAGATTCATAGCTGCACGGTTACGGTGCGTGATAACAGTCTCAAGCTGCAGGCTGTGAGCAAGGATGATCTGGCGCTGGAAATCTGGACCTTTGCAGATAAGGCAGCGTTTTTTGAAGAAGTATATGGTATGGAACCAGTTTTGGAGCGGGTGAATAAGTAATGAAAAAATTAGACTTGACGAAGCCGGAATACTTTTATAACAGAGAGCTGAGCTGGCTGAAATTTAATCTGCGTGTTTTGAAGGAAGCAATGGTGAAGGAAGCGCCGCTGCTGGAGCGCTTGAAGTTTGTAGCAATTTCTGCTTCCAACCTGGACGAGTTCTTTATGGTGCGCGTAGCAGGTTTATGGAGCAATTATGACAATGGTATCGAAAAGCGTGACGCTTCCGGCCTGTCGGTGAAGGAGCAGCTGGATGCTATCTCTGAGGCTGCACATGCGCAGGTGCGCACGCAGACCAAGTATCTGATGGCGCTGATGGCGGAGATGGATGCTGTTGGCCTGCACTTCCGCCGCGTAGGCGATTTGAGCGAAATGGGCCGCGACTGGCTGGAGGAATATTACCGTGAGGTTGTTTATCCTGTACTGACGCCGATGGCTGTCGATGCTTCGCGTCCGTTCCCCTTCCTGGCGAACAAGACGCTGAATCTGGCGGTGGAGCTGGTGAAGGCGGACGGCGAGCACAGCATGGGTCTGATTCAGGTGCCTTCCGTATTGGACCGCATCACGGAGGTCGTGCCGGAGGGACGCCGCACCTTCGTATTCTTGGAGGATATTATCGCCAGCCACTGCAACGATTTGTTCAAGGGCTGCCATATTCTCGATTTGGTGCCGTTCCGCGTTACGCGTGACAGCGATTTGGATATTGAGGAAGAGGACAGCGTGGACCTTATGAAGGAGGTCGAGGAGTCGCTGCGGAAGCGTAAACGTGGCGTTACGGTAAGACTGGAGCTTTTTAAGACGAATAATACGCGTATTAAAAAGTTCCTGGAGGAGAACCTTGACGTTACGGACATGGAGGTTTATGAAATCAACGGAGCGCTGGACCCGACCTGCTTCTTTAAATTTACCGGCATGAAGGGAATGTGGCCGTGGCTGTATGAGCCCTTTGTGCCGCAGCGTCCGCTGGAGCTGCCTGAGGACGGCGACCTTTTTGCAGCGATTCGCGAGAAGGATATTCTGCTGCATCATCCGTATGAAAGCTTTGACCCTGTAGTGAAGCTGGTAAGCGATGCGGCTGACGACCCGCAGGTGCTGGCGATTAAGCAGACGCTGTACCGTGTGAGCGGCAACAGTCCGATTGTCGCGGCGCTGGCGAGGGCGGCGGAGAATGGCAAGCAGGTTACGGTGCTTGTAGAATTGAAGGCTCGCTTTGATGAGGAGAATAATATTCTTTGGGCGCGTCGTCTGGAAAAAGCTGGCTGCCATGTTATCTATGGCCTTGTAGGCTTGAAGACACACGCGAAGATAATTCTGATTGTGCGTCGTGAGGATAACGGCATCAAGCGCTATCTGCATCTGGGCACAGGCAACTATAACGACAGCACCGCTAAGCTTTATACTGACCTTGGCCTGATGACGGCGAACGATGAATTTGGCAGCGATGCTTCGGCGTTTTTCAACCTGCTCAGCGGCTATAGCGAGCCGCCGGTTTGGAACAAGCTCGTCATGGCGCCCTTGGGACTGCGCGAGAAGATTTATGCGCTGATTGACAATGAGATTGAAATGGTGAAGGCAGGCAAGCAGGGACATATTATCGCGAAGATGAATTCGCTGATTGACCAGCCGGTAATCCAGAAGCTGTACGAAGCATCGGCGGCAGGAGTGCATATCGACCTGATAGTGCGCGGCATTTGCGGTCTGCGTACAGGCATTGAGGGCATCAGCGAGAATATTACGGTGCGCAGCATTGTCGGACGTCAGCTGGAGCACAGCCGCATTTTCTGGTTTGCCAACGGCGGCGAGGAGCAGCTGTATTTGTCGAGTGCCGACTGGATGCCGCGTAACCTGAACGACCGCGTAGAGCTGTTCTTCCCGATTGAAACGGAGGAGCATATCCAGCGCATCAAAGGATTGCTGGATTTGTATCTGCGTGATAACGTCGGCGCGCATATGATGCAGTCGAACGGTACATATCGCCGCGTGCGCAACAAGCTGGAGCCGGTGAGCGTACAGAGCACCTTATATGAAATGGCACAGCTGGCGGCGGCGGGGGATAAGCTGCCGATGGAAAAACGCCTGCAGCCTGTGTTCAGCAGAAGATAAACATCTTAAATACCCGATTAATAACGCTTGTTGCTATTAGCAGAGCAACTTGCTATAATTATAATGATATAGACAGAGGGGGATTAAGATGAGTAATTATGCTGTGACTTTAAATTACAAATGTAACTACGGTTATGTAGAATATAATGAAGCAACAAAAACTGCCAGTGTTAAATTGACTGTGGCAGAGGCGAAGGCTGCCGTGGAGAAATTCCTGACTGCGCCGCTGACACTGGACGTGCCGCAGGGTGAAACTATCCGCGATTTTGTGACAAAAACGCTGGAGCCGCTGGCTGATATGGAAAGCTTCAAAGTGGCGCTGACACGTTTGTGGGGCAATACCGGCGTGCGTGTGGAATGGAGCATTCCTGTGGGCATGGCGGATGATATTGCCAAAGAGGTGTTGGCAGAGGAGCATACTGACTGCTGATTATTTTGGGCAGACTCTTGATGTAGTAGTTGAGAGTCTGCTTTTTGTTTATAATTAAGGAGGAACAAAATGCTGGATATTAACAAGTTACGTAATGCCTACAAAGTTATTAATCAACTTAGTCAGAACAAGAATCCCTTTGCGGAGGAGGAACTGACGCTGGAGATTGTGCAGAGTGCGGAGGTTCAGGAGGCTTTAAAAGATGCAGCAGAGGTGATTGCTGTGTATGGAAAAATTATGAACTTGGTATCGCAAAGTACAAACTTTAGTGTAGCAGGTAAAAGCCAAAAAAAGGATTTTTCGGTAACTCCGGAGGAGATTGCACAGTTAAAGACGACAGAAATGCCTTTGTCGATTTCGTTTGTTGTTAAAAATATTAATGAAAGTATTCCTGCTATTGTTAATGAGCAAATGCGTAAGCTAACAGCACCTGGGCTGGGGCGCTGGCTGATGAGCATGGGTTATTTGCAAATGGCAGACAACGGTAAAAATAAAGTGGCTAGTGAAAAAGGAGTTGCGCTTGGCATTGTTACAGAGCAACGTGAAAGTCAATATTCTAGTGAGGGTTACTATGTAAATTATTATCCTCAGACAGTGCAGCAGTTTATTTTTGATAATTTGCCTGCTGTAGCAGAATTTTTAGCAAAGGAAAAAGAGGAAAACAATGCTAAGGCATAAGTTGGTAGTTCCTCATTGCCAGCGAGAGCTTTTTGCGGTATAATAGTTAATACAGCTTGGGTGGAAAGGCTTGAGTTCTGCCTGAGCTGTTTATATGGTTCCGTAGCTCAGTAGGATAGAGCAACCGCCTCCTAAGCGGTAGGTCGCCAGTTCGATTCTGGCCGGGATCACCAAATCAATAAGATTGCCGTACATGCTAACCCGAGAGGAAAAGTCGCCAGTTCGATTCCACCCTGCGGGTACGCGTGGACGGGATCACCATAATAAAAAGGTCGCCGTACATGCTAACCCGAGAGGAAAAGTCGCCAGTTCGATTCCACCCTACGGGTACGCGTGGCCGGGATCACCAGTAACCATGCGGTTTTCCAAATTTTGGAAAACCTTTTTTTTCATTTTGATAGCCGGAATATCCCGATTGAGGGAGTTGGCTTTTCTTGATGAATGTATGTCAGGTGGAGAGAAAGAACTATAAAAGGACATGACGATACCTCCTGGATACCGCCATGTCCTTAAAAAAGGCAACTTTAATACGCCTCGTATAAAATTCATGCGCTACCTCTATGATCAAAATTTTAAGTACAAAAATACATCTGCAAGAATGGCGGCTATAACACAAACGATAACAGGGCATTTTAACCATGCTAATGCTCCGGCAACTATTCCTCCAACAATTCCGATTTCTGGCCTTGTAGCGTCAACGGTAATAACACCGGGGAAAATCAGTGCCGCCATTGCAGTATATGGAATAAGACGCAAAAACTTTTCTGTTTTGGGACTAAAACGCAAATGCTCAATTACCACAGCAGGCAACGCTCG
>OIZX01000661.1_pt1 | contig 21700 bp, 19 predicted proteins | sample 1588621 | NCBI WGS metagenome assembly OIZX01 (sample SAMN03283276) | human gut metagenome | biome: human-associated habitat; material: feces | host: Homo sapiens | place: Peru | collected 2012 | reverse complement strand
CCGCCCGCCATTGCCTGAAATTATGAATGAGGTCAGGAGAATCTGAATGAGTCGATTAAAAAAAGCAATTATGAAGCTGTTGGATATCATTGAACTGCATATCCCGGTCATCCTGTTTTCCGCCGTTTTTATCATGTACGTTATCATGATCATATATCGCTATGTGCTGAATAAGACGGTGTTCCAGATGGCTGAACTGTGCCAGGTTTTGTATCTGGCGAGCGCCATGCTCGGTGCATCCTACTCCGGACGAACCGACAATCATGTTATTTTCCCGCTCGTCTACGACAAGCTGAGCGCCATGGGGCAGAAGGTATTCCGCATTATTTCGGACTTTATTGTTTTCGCGCTCTGCGCCGCCATGTGGGTTCCAAGCCTGAAATCCACCATTTGGATGGCCAGAAAGAAGACGGAGGTTCTGGATATCTCCTTCGCGTGGATTTATACCGTCTTCATGGTTTTTATTACCCTGTCCGGTATTTACTATCTTGTGAACTTCATCCGTGAGCTGCGTACGCCGGTCGGCGAAAAACACACCTCCAGAGACATCACGCCGGAGGATGAGGAACGGCCGGAGTAAACCGAAGCATCAACCATATCCAAAACGCGAAGAGGAGATAAAAAATGCAAGTAACATTCACCATGTTTATACCAGTGATCGTCCTGCTGATCTGCTTTGTCATGCGTGTTCCCGTTGGCTTCAGTATGCTGGCCGCGGCGGCCGCATATCTGCTGGCGGTCGGCAAGAACCTCGGACTGGTCGCTGACTCCGTTATGGGCAGTCTCTACTCCAGCACAACGATCATTGCCGCCCCGCTGTTTATCTTTACTGCAAATATTATGACCTCCAGTAAGGTCTCCGATTATATGTATGCCTTTGCAAAAGCCATCTTCGGCAAGGTCAGAGGCGCGACCGCTTACATGAACATCCTCGTCTCCCTGATCTTCGCCGGCATGAGCGGCTCCGCTGTTGCGGATGCAGCCGGCAGCGGTCTTATGGAAATTGAGGAGATGCGCAAGGACGGCTACGATATGCCCTTTTCCTGCGCACTTTCTTCGACGACGGCAGTTGTCGGCCCCATCTTCCCGCCCAGCATCCAGATGGTTATTTTTGCCATGCTGACCGGCGCGTCCGTCGGCAAGCTCTTCATGGGCGGCGTGATTCCTGCAGTCATCATCTGCCTCGGCTTCGCCGGCTATGTGGTCTATATCTCCCACAAGCGTAAGTATCCGCGCGGCAAGGCCTACACTGCAAAGGAATTTCTCAGCTTTACCTGGAAAGCGCTCCCCGCGCTGCTGACCCCTGTAATCCTGCTCGGCGGTATCTATACCGGTATCGTCACCGCGACGGAATCCGGCGTAGCCGCTGCGCTGTATGCCATCCTGATCTCCGCTTTCGCCTATAAGGTCATGGGCTGGAAGGAGCTCTATAAGGCGCTGAGCGACACGGTCAAGCAGGCCGGTATGGTCATGGCGTGTCTGGCTGCGGCCTTTGCGCTCAATTATGTCGTCGTCCAGTCCGGCATTGGCGTGTGGGTCAAGGAGCTGGTTCTGTCCACCACGACCAACAAGTGGGTCTTCATGCTGATCGTCAACATCGTTCTGCTGCTGTCCGGCATGTTCTTCCCCACCGAGATCGCGACCTTCGTCTTTACCCCGATCTTTGTTCCCATTGCCGTTGCGCTCAACATTGACCTCGTGTATTTCGGCGTCATCACCTCCATCAACATTATCCTCGGCAACATCACGCCGCCTTTCGGCTTCCTCTGCTTCATCACCAGCGGCATTACCAAGACACCGCTCCAGAAGGTTTTCAGGGAAGCGATGCCGATGGTCGTCGTCTGCTACGCGGCGCTGATCCTGTTCACATACGTCCCCAGCCTTGTCACCTGGCTGCCCAGCATCATGGGCTGATCCGGAAACGCCTGCCAGACGGCCTGTTTTCGGGAAACAGGCCCATAGCACGGTTCTCTGCACCAGAATACGCGCACAGACAGAGATCCCGGCTATGGGCCATTCCCTTTTTCGGTGGTTTGGCAGCACAACTGATACAGCCGCAAAGCGGCGGACGGGATGAAGTATGAAAAGCTCTCTCTTTCGGGCAATGCAGCGGACAGCCGGGCCTGTGTTTTGCCTCCTGTATTTTATTATCGGCGTCAGCCAGTATTTTGGAACGACCTACGTGTCTCTGTTTCTGAATTCCTTCGATTTTATCGACGGTCTGGCCGTCGGTATCATCATGGCAATCCATTACCTCACCGGCGCTGTCGGACAATTTCTGTGGGGAGATCTTGCAGATTGCAGCCGGACAAAAAACCGGATTCTGTCGCTCGTTCTGGCGGGTATTTTCGCATCAACCTGGGTGCTGATTCTTCCGCAGCATCGCTCAGCAGGTACATTGCTGCTGGGCGTTGTGTGCGTTAATCTGTTCCTGCTGGTGCCGCTGAGCATTTTTGATACGATCGTGGTTGAAAATTCGGATTCCTGCAAGCTGCCGTTCAGCAGTATGCGCAGTTTTTCCTCCGCCGGAAGCGCGTTTGCCGCCTTTGCCCTGTTTCTGATTGGAACGCTTGCGGCGATCCGCATTCAGGCGAAAACCGGACTTGCAATCATGGCGTTTTCTGCGCTGGCAGCACTGGTACCGATGCGGCTCGTACCAAAAACAGCGGGTCATGCATACGGACAGCGTTCGCAGCGGGCGAAGCAGGTCGTCGAGCTGATGAAAAATCGCCGGTTTTTGCTTCTTCTGGCATTTGGCCTGTGCAATTTTGCCTGCACCGGCGCATATGTGTCGTATTTCGCAATCTACTTTACTTCCCCATCGGGCCTTGGCGGAAAGCTGGAGCTGCTGAATCTCTATGCTGCGCTGTGCATTGCAGGCGAATCCATTCTGATTGCGGTGAGCGGAAGGCTGTTTCAAAAGAAGGATATCTACTGGATTTTTACCTGGGCCAGCGTGATGGGGGCATTCCGCAGTCTCGCTGCGTTTCTGGCGCCGAATCCCTATATTCTTCTGGCCGGCGGCATCTTCCAGGGATTGATGTTCGGTCCGCTCTGGGGACGGACGGCGCCATTCATCGGCAGCCTTGTCAGAGACGAGGTGCGTGCGACCGCACAGGCTGTCTGGTCCATCGTGATTCAGGGGATCGGCCCGGCGCTCGGCGCACTGATCGGCGGCGCTGCGAGCCGTATTGTCGGGCTTCACGGTGTATTCGGCGTCATTGTCTGTATGCATCTGGTAACGGCGCTTGCGTTTCTGCTCCCGTTCCGGCAGCAGCGGCAGCGTGAGCGCAGTGCATCCGCAGCCGCTGAAAACGCACAGGCTTCCGACGAAAAAAAGTGATAAAGACTCCGCAGAAAACGGCCCGCCATTTTATCCTGCGCAGCATACAAAAAGGAGAACAATCAATATGCTTGTCAATCTGAAAGAAATTTTGAATACGGCAAAGCAGGGCGGTTACGCAGTACCCGCCTTCAATGTCTATAACATGGAAACGGTAATGGGCGTCATTTATGCCGCCGAGCGGCTGCACGCGCCCGTCATCATCCAGAGCTACAGCCGTCTTTTCAAGGAGGATACCTCCTTCTTTATTGCGCCCATGGTGCTTGCGGCGGCAAACCGTGCCAGGGTCCCGGTCTGCTATCATCTGGATCACGGCGCGTCCGAACTGGAAACGAACCGTGCGCTGCGCCTCGGCTGCACCGGAATCATGATCGATGCGTCCACGCTTGACTTTGACGGCAACGCGGCGCTGACCCGCCGTGTTGTGGAAACGGCTGCGTACAGCGGCGTTTATGTTGAAGGTGAACTTGGCCATGTCGGTTCCGTCAACGACGATACAATGGATGAATTCACAGAGCCGGAGCAGGCCGCCCGTTTTGTCCGCGAAACAGGCGTGGCTGCGCTGGCCGTTCTGGTCGGCAGCGCACACGGAAAATACAAAAAGCCGCCGAAGCTGGATATCCAGCGCACAGCGGACATTGCCGCCGCAGCCGGGATTCCGCTGGTACTGCACGGCGGCTCCGGTATCCCGGATGATCAGATCCGCGCAGCAGTCAAAGCAGGCATCTGCAAGGTCAACTATGCGACCGACCTCTGCTATGCGTTTATGGACACGCTTGCCGCGCAGATCGATACACGCCCGGCGCTGGACCTGTTTATGAAAAAGCCGATCGAGGCGGTGCAGGCGTTCGCCGAAAACCGCATCGAGCTTGTCGGCGCAGCCGGAAAAGCCTGAGACGAAAGGAGCAAAACAATGATCAGAAAGACCATCACGCTGGGTGTCGCGCCGGTCAAGCGCGCCTCCCGCGATATGAATTTTGCAAAGCAGCAGAAAGAGCGCTTCATGGCCGTTATCCGTGCAATCCGGCCGGATTTTGTAAAGATTGTCGATATTGATGATCTGAGCGAAAACGGAATTGCATTCAAAAATGACGTTGTCCCCGCCATCGTGGACAAGTTCAAGGCCGCGAAGATCGACGCGCTGTTCATTCCGTTCTGTGATTTCGGCGAAGAATCTGTTGCGTCTGCGATTGCAGCCTCCTTCCGCCTGCCGACGCTTGTCTGGGGCAACCGCGACACCTTCCCGAATACCAGGGCAGGCCGCGGCCCGGATACGCAGTGCGGCATGTTTGCCGCAACGAAGGTCATGGCCCGGCGCGGCGTACGCTACAGCTATATTCATAACGTCCCCTGCGAATCCGACACCTTTAAAAATGGATATCTGAATTTTATCCGCTTCGCCAACGTGATCAAGGATCTGAGCACGCTCACCATTGCCAAGCTCGGCAGCCGTCCGACCACGTTCTGGAGCGTCATGACAAACGAAGCCGAGCTTCTCACGAAACTCAATATCGGCGTTGTCCCGGTCAGTATGCCGCGTGTGCTGACTGCGGCGCAGAAGCTGCGTGAGGAACGCGGCGAAGCGTTTGAGCAGTATCTGGAAAGCCTGAAAGGGCGCTTTGACACGCGCGCGATGACGCAGGAGCAGCTTGAGAAGACGGCCGCGCTGAAGCTTGCCGTCGGCGATGCTGTCCGCGCGGCCGGGGCGGATGCCTGCGCGTTTGAATGCTGGCCGGAGTTCGGCCCCTCCTATGGCATGATGCCCTGTGTGCTGCTGGGCGACCTTATGGATGAGGGGCTTCCGATTGCCTGCGAATGCGACCTGAACGGCGCGATCTCCCAGATCATTGCATATGCAATGAATCTGTATGACGAATCGGTCTTCCTTGCCGACCTTACCATCCGCAATCCGGACGACGATCACTCGGAGCTGCTGTGGCACTGCGGGCCGTTCCCGTATTCACTGAAGGCGAAGGAATCCGAAGCAGAGCTCATTGAGGGACAGGAGCAATTCTGCATCAAGGAAGGCGACCTGACGCTCTGCCGGTTCGACGATCTGGACGGCAAGTATTATCTGTTTGCCGGAGAAGGCAAGTCGAACCCCACGAGCGGCCCGGTTACGACCGGCACCTATACCTATCTCGAAGTCGACGACTGGAAGCGTTGGGAAGAAAAGCTGATCTTCGGGCCGTATATCCATCATGTCGCCGGCGTCTACGGCAATTACCTGCCGGTGCTGCGCGAGGTTGCACGGTATCTGGATTTGAATTTCGACAACGCACACGAACAGGGGATTCACAGTCTGTGATTCGTATGGCAAACAGGAGGCAGCTATGAGGCTCGGTTTATTTACGGTACTTTACCCGGAGCTCGATTTAGAGGCTCTTCTTGACATGGCGCAGCGGCTGGGCTGCACCGCGCTGGAGCTTTCTGCGCTCCCCGGACGCGGCCTGCGGCATTTCAATCCTGTCGAAATTGACCGCAGCTCCTCTGCGCGCGAGCGGTTTCAGGCTGCGTTAAAGCAGAAGGACATGGTCATCAGTCAGCTGAACTGCTCCTGTAATCCGGTCAGTCCGGATGCGGAGCAGGCACGGCAGGCACATGAGGCGTTTGAGCTGGCCTTCCGGCTGGCAGAAAAGCTGGGCGTGCATACCGTCGGCTCGTTTTCCGGCTGCCCCGGCGGCTGTGCTGATGACCGGACGCCAAACTGGGTCACCTGCCCATGGCCGCCGGAGTATCTGCAAATGCTGAAATGGCAGTGGGAAGAACGGCTGCTCCCCTTCTGGACATGGGCCGCCGAACGCGCCGCACAATTCGGCGTTACACAGCTTGCCATCGAAATGCATCCCGGCTTCTGCGTCTATAACCCGGAAACACTTCTGCATCTGCGCGAAGCGGTTGGTCCGGCTATCGGCGCAAATCTGGATCCGTCGCATCTGGTCTGGCAGGGCATTGATATCCCGGAAGCCATTCGGACGCTCAAAGGCGCAATCTGGCACGTGCATGCCAAGGACGTTCATGTAGATGCAGAGAACGTGCGCAGAAACGGCGTTCTGGACACCAGGCACTATTCCCACGCACTCGAACGCGCCTGGACATTCCGGACCGCCGGAGACGGCATGAGTGAGCAGACATGGAAGCAGATCATTGCCGCGCTGCGGCTGGCCGGCTATGAGGGCACACTCAGTCTGGAGCATGAGGATCTGCTCCTGTCCAGGCAGGAAGGGGCAGAACGGGCAGCGGCGTTCCTGCGGCGGCTGATTCCGCAGGAGCAGCCTGAGAAACTATGGTGGGCATAATGAAAAATCTGAATATTGCTGTCATTGGCGGCGGTTTTATGTGCAAAGCGCATGTAAACGCTTACCGCACCGCGCGGTATATCTTTTCTGATCTTGGCGTCCGGGCAGAGCTTGCCGCCATCTGCGTACGCAGACAGGAGCAGGCGCTCGCGCTCGCCCAAAAATATGAGTTTGCGCGCGCATACACGGATCTGGAGCTGCTGCTTCAGGATAAAAGCATTGATATCTATGATATCTGTGTCCCGGCACAGACGCACGCGGAAATTGCGCTGCGGCTGCTGCAGACCGGAAAAACAGTACTGTGCGAAAAGCCGCTGGCGCTGCATGCGGAAGATGCAAAGCAGCTGCTGCTTGCGGCGGATGCATACCGTGCCGCAGGGTACACCTGCTTTAATTACCGCTTTTTCCCCGCTGTCCTTCTCGCACGCAGGATGCTGATGGAGCAGGCGCTCGGCAGTATCCGGCATATGCGCGTCTCGTATTTTCAGCAAAATGGTGCAGATGCGGAACGGCGCTTTGATACGCTGCGCTATGCCTGCACACCGGATTGCGGCAGTCTTCAGGAAATCGGAACACATGCCATCGATCAGATGCGCTTTCTTGCCGGCGAGCTGGAAAGCGTCAGCGCCATAACGAAAACGTTTGTCCCGTACCGGAAGGATACTGCAGGCAGCGTGCGTGCTGTCGAAAATGAAGATATGGGTGCGGCGCTTGTGCGCTTTGCATCCGGTGCGACCGGCGTTCTGGAATGCTCCGGCGCATACTGGGGCAGGAAAAACAGGCTTGCCTGGGAAATCTATTGCAGCGAGGGCTCGCTGTTCTGGAGTCTGGAGGAGCCGAATTATCTTGGGATCTGCCGGAAGGGCGATTGCGTTGAAACCGATGGGATCTGCAAGGTCAATGTCACCGGGGGCACATATCCCTACGGGGCATACTGGTGGCCCGGCGCACATAATCTCGGCTGGGAGCACGGTCAGATCAATATGATCGCCGCCGTTCTGCAGAATACTGCAGAACACAAACAGGTTCAGCCGGCTGCAACGTTCCGTGACGGCTACCGGACGGCCGTGATTGTTGAAGCAATCCGAACCTCAGCCCGCCTTGGCAGACAGGTTCTGCTCACACCGCTGTTTGAAGACCAGACAGAAACCGAACGGATATCAGTACAGAAATGATAAAGGAGGATATGACCATGCATACAATCAAGGTTCAGCAGCTCAGCGAGGAAGCGTTTCGGAAATACGGAAGCTATCAGGATCTGACAAACAACAAACAAATGGCCTCCCGCGTGATCACCGGCGATGGGAGCGGAAACGGCGGGTTCTATGCAGATCTTCTGTGGCTGGATTTCGACCGCGCAAAGAATAATCCAGCGGTCTGCGTCTGCCACATCAAAAAAAGCGAAAAAAATATCGTGAAATTTCTTGAATACCATCAGACCACCTGCGAAGGGCTGTTCCCATTCGATGACGACGTTGTAATTTTTGTCGGTGCGCCGGTCGCCGGTGAGCTGAAAGTCGATAACCTGGAAGCATTCTATATTCCGAAAGGAACCTTTGTGAAAATCAATCCCCTGATTATCCACGGTACGCAGTTCCCGGTACATAACGACGAAGCGCACCTCATTTGTCTGCTGCCGGGCCGGACCTTTATGAATGATAAAGTCGCACGCTCTATTTCGGATGCGGACGAAATGGCGGAGCTGGTGCTGTAAGGCAGGAAGGCGCAGGTAAAAAAGATGCATATATACGATATTGTTGGAATCGATCTGCCCTGTGTCGACTTTGCACTGAACGTGCCGGCTATGCCGAAGCCAAACAGCAGCCTGCACTTTCAGAATTTCAGCATTCAGGGCGGCAATAAGGTGTCGACCGGTCTGGTCGCCGCTGCACGTCTGGGCGCAAACTGCGCAGTGCTCGGCGCAGTGGGCGGCGAGCGCTTTGGTCAGTTCTGTATTGATGATTTTGTCCGTCATGGAATCGAGCCGATGCTTTGTGTCAGGCAGGATGAAACGACGGCCCTGGCGTTTGTTCTTTCCGATGACGAGACAAAAGGCCGCAGCATTGTCTACCACCCCGGAACCTGCCGGCATATGGAAATCGATGAAATCCCTGCGGGTGTTCTGGAGCATACAAAGTATTTTTACCTTGCATGGATTGACGATACAATCCTCTATGCAATTGAACGGACAAAAGCGTGCGGCGCCAGAGTTTTTGTGGACGCAGACAAACCGACAGACGCACTGCTGCAGAATCTGAACCGATACGATATTTTTGTCGCTTCGGAATTTGTCTATCGCGCCATGTTTTCTGACGACAACTACGAAGAAAACTGCAGACGGGTTCTGGAAATGGGACCTGAGATTGTCATTTTTACCTTTGGCGCGGACGGATGCTGCGGCATGGAGAAAAATGGAGCGTTCTTCCGCCAGAATGCGTTCCATGTCGATGTGACAGATACTGTCGGTGCAGGCGATGTGTTCCACGGTGCGTTTCTGGCCGGACTGATCCGCGGAATGACTGTGCCGGAAGCCGCACGGTTTTCAAGCGCAGTTTCTGCAATCAAATGCACGCGGATCGGCGGCCGCGCAGGCATTCCGGATTATGACACGGCGATTCGGTTTATGCAGACCGGACAGATCGATTATACGCAGATTGATGCACGTGTGCGTTTCTATGAAAAGGGGTTCTGCTGAGCCGGAAGACGGGATAAAAAAGGAGCCGGTATGGATTACAATCGGAAAAATCAGATTCTCCGAATTCTGCGTACCCAGCGCTACGCTTCGGTTGATGAACTGTGCGGGCAGCTCTTTGTCAGCAGTGCAACCATGCGGCGTGAGCTGAAGGCGCTTGAGGAAAGCCAGCAGATCCAGCGGACACGCGGCGGCGCTTATCTTCTGGAAGGCGTTACAACAGAAGACCCATATGCCATTCGGGAGCGGCAAAATGTGACGGAGAAGCAGATGATTGCCGGGCAGGCGCTGCAGTATCTCCAGGACGGCATGACCGTCTTTCTGGATTCGTCCTCCACAGTTTATATTATGGCGCAGATGATCGATCACTTTCACAATCTTCGGATTATCACGAACAGCCTGAAGACAGCGCTCTGTCTGGCGTCAAGGCATGGCATCCATGTGATATGTGCCGGCGGAAAGCCTCGCCCGGCAACAGTGTCTCTGGTCGGGCAGGAAACCGTCGCTTTTCTGCAAAAATATAATGCCGACGCTGCGTTTCTTTCTGCCTGCGGGTTCGATCTGGAAACAGGAACCTCAGAGGCGAGTGAGGAAGAATCCTTTGTAAAACGAACCTATATCGAACATGCACAAAAAAGATTTCTTCTGCTGGATACCTCCAAGCTCGGAAAGCGTTTTCTGTGCAGAACTGCAAAGATTCAGGCGTTTACGCGGATTATCACGGAGGATCGCGCTGTCAACGCCCGGCTGGAAGCGGCGGCTGTCCGGCTGACCGGCGAAGAGACCCCAGCTATATTACAAAATGGGATTGGAAATCAAAAGTAAGGAATCAGAGGCTTCTTGGAAAGCACGGAGGAACAACATGAAAGCAATTCAGGCAGACGAGCTGCTGCGGTTTGCGCAGGCGGCTCTGGAGGCGGCGGGGGTCGGCGCGGAGGACGCGCGGACGATCGCCAATACGCTCGTGACGACGGACACGTTCGGCGTGTTCTCGCACGGCACGAACAATCTGTACAATTATATCCGCAAGATGCAGGCGGGCGGTCTGGACGCGAAGGCTGTCCCGACGGTGGAAAAGGAAGGGCCCTCGTGGGCCATCGTCAACGGCAACGCGGCCATGGGCATGGTCTCGTCCTGCAGGGCCATGGAGCTTGCCATCGAAAAGGCGAAGAAGACCGGCATCGCCTATGTCGGCGTACACAACAGCTGCCACTTCGGCGCGGCCGGCTATTATGCCAATCTCGCCGCGCAGCAGGGCCTGCTCGGCATCGCCATGAGCAACACCGACCCCAATATGGCCATCCCCGGCAGCCGCGACGTGGCCATCGGCAATAACCCCTTCTCGTTCGCGGCGCCGCTGAAGAACGGAAAGTCCGTCTTCCTCGACATTGCCCTGAGCGGCGCGGCGGCCCTGAAGATCGTCATGGCCCGTGAAAAGGGCCAGCAGGTGCCGCCCGGCTTCTTAATTGACGCCGAGGGCCTGCCGACGACAGATCCGTCCGGGTTCCCGTACGACTCGCATCTTCTTCCAATGGCGGCGCACAAGGGCTACGGCTTCGCCATCATGGTCGAGATCCTCGCTTCCGTGCTGACGGGCGCGGGACTTCTGAGCCAGGTCGTGAGCTGGAACCTCGATCTGGCGGCAAAGAACAATGTCGGCCACGCGTTCATTGCCGTGGATCTGGCGCAGATGCTGCCGATGGACGAATTTGAAGCGCGTATGGAGCAGATGGTGCAGGAGCTGGAGTCCGCGCCGCTGGCGAAGAATGCGCAGAAGATTTTCGTCCCCGGCGAGATGGAGTGGGCAAAGCGCGAGAAGGCGCTGGCGGAAAACCGGCTGGAGCTCGCGGACAATATGGCGGAGAATCTCGAAAAGGCCGCCGCGCTGACAAAAACCAGCCTGCACTGGCTGGCAGATTGAGAGGGAACAGAGTATGGAGAAAACCGAACTCATGAAGGATGTATTGAAGGTGACCGGCATTGCGCCGATCATCGCTTACGCGGAGCCGGAGCAGGCCGTTCCGGCGGCAAAAGCCCTTGTCGCGGGCGGACTTCCCGTGGTGGAGGTGCTGATGCGCAACGAGCACGCGATGGGAAATCTGGAGCGCATCGCGCGAGACGTTCCGGAGATCGTCGCGGGCGCGGGCACGATCATCACGCTCGATCAGGCCAAGGCCGCCATCGACCACGGCGCACAGTTCATCATCATGCCCGGCATCGGCCGGCAGGTCGTGGAATACTGCATCGACAGGAAGATCCCCGTCATCCCGAACTGCATCACGCCGGGCGAAATGACCATGGCGGTGGAATACGGCCTCGATATGGTCAAATTCTTCCCGATTTACCAGCTCGGCGGTCTGGCGACGCTCAATGAATATACCGGCGCATACCCCATGCTCCACTTCCTCGTGACCGGTATGCTCAATGAGACGAATTTCCTCCCGCTGCTGGAAAACCGGAAGGTCATCTGCGGCGGCGACTGGATGTTCACACAGGGACAGGCGCTTGTGCGCAGCGATTACGCGCTCATCACAAGAAACCTGCGCGAGTCCGTCTATCAGGCGCAGGATCTGCGCAACCGTCTGGCAATCCGGAAATAAGGGAGGGAATGACAATGAAATCCAGTCAGGATACATACACACTCGCAAACGGCGTGAACATGCCGTGTATCGGCCTTGGAACGTACCAGTCTCCGGACGCGGTCGCGTCCGCGGCGGTCAAGGACGCAATGGCGGCGGGCTACCGCCTCATTGACACCGCTGCCGCCTACGGCAATGAGCGCGGCGTCGGCCAGGGCATCCGCATCAGCGGCGTTCCCCGCGAGGAAATTTTTGTGACCAGCAAGCTGCGCAACGCTGCGCACGGCTATCAGGCGACGCTCGAAGCGTTCGACATGACGCTCTCCCGGCTCGGCCTGCGGTATCTGGATCTGTACCTGATCCACTGGCCGAACCCCATCCAGTACCGCACGACATGGCAGGAGGCCACCATCGGCACCTGGAAGGCATTTGAGGAGCTCTATAAGGCCGGGCGCATCCGCGCCATCGGCGTGAGCAACTTCATGCCGCACCATATTGAGCTTCTGAAGGAGCACTGCGAAATCCTCCCCATGGTCAACCAGCTCCGCCTCTGCCCCGGCGTGACGCAGCCGGAGGTCGTTGCGTACTGCAAAAAGAACAACATTCTCGTCGAAGCCTACAGCCCGTTCGGCACCGGCGCGATCTTCAAGGTGCCGCAGATGCAGCAGCTTGCGCAGAAATACGGCCGGAGCGTCGGCCAGATCTGCCTGCGCTGGAGTATGCAGATGGGCTGGCTGCCGCTGCCGAAGTCCGCGAACCCGGAGCGCGTGAAGGAAAACCTGAACGTGTTCGACTTCGAGCTGGAGCCGGAGGACGTGGAGCGGATCGCGAACCTCAAGGGCGTCTGCGGCGAGGCTCCCGTGCCCGACGAGATCCATTTCTGATATGAGAATTACAAACAAGGATCAGCTGACTGCGCACGGCAACCGCGAAGGACGAAAAATCGTCGCGGAGCTGCTGGACGCAGGACTGGACGCGCTCGACCCGTATATGCGGGTGAAGCAGCTTGTCCATGTGGAGAACGGGAAGATCGTTCTGCACACGGACGGCTTCGAGATGAAGGGCGACCCGCACGCGGGGCCGCTGGAATTTGATTTGAAGGACTATGACCGCGTGTATGTCGTCGGCGCGGCCAAGGGCGTGCAGCGCGCGGCGCTGGCAATGGAGGAAGCGCTGGGCGATGTGCTGACCGGCGGCCATGTCATCGCCAAGCACGGCGAGGCCATCATCTGCAAAAAGATCGGCGTCACGCTGGCAGGCCATCCCGTGCCGGACGAAGCCTGTGTCGAGGGCTGCAAAAAGATCGAGGCGCTGGCGCAGGACATCACCAGCCGCGACCTGGTCTTCACCATCACGGGAAGCGGCTGCGGCTCGCTCATGACCTATCCGGCGGACGATATCACCATCGACGAGATCGCGCGCTTTACCCACATGATGCAGATTGAAAGGGGTGTGCCGACCAGCGACCTGAACCCCATCCGCACGCACATCGACCGCTTCAAGGGCGGCCGGCTCTCGCGGCTGTTCCGGCCCGCGACGCTCGTCCACATGACGACGGCAGATCCGTCGAAGCAGAATACGCCCGTGACGCGCACGACGTATTTTGAGATGCTGGAGCACAACACCTTCTTCCCGCCGCTTGCCACCGGCACGACCTACGCGGACTGCATCGCAATTTTACAGAAGTGGAACGCATGGGACAAGACGCTCGTCTCCATCCAGAACCGGCTGCTGCGCGGCACGCCGGAGACGGAAAACATGAGCGTAGAAGAGTATGAAAGCCTCGGCGCACGGTTCTTCGGCCTGATCTTCAAGGACGCGACGGTCTATCCCGCTGTGCGGAAAAGAGCGGCGGAGCTTGGCCTGCCCTGCGTCATGCTCTCGGAATATCAGCAGGCGGAGGCGAAGGAGGCAGGGTTGGTCGACGCGGCGATGGCCCTTTGCGCAGAGCGCATGGCAGAGCCGTTCCGCGCGCCCATCGTGCTTTTGTCCTCCGGCGAGAACGTGGTGACGGTCGGGGCGGAGAGCGGCGTCGGCGGACGCAATCAGGAATACTGCACGGCGGCGGCGCTGACGATCGCGGGCAGCCGGAAGATTGTCTTCGGCGCGGTTGACACCGACGGCACGGACGGGCCCGGCGGCTTCCGATACCCCGGCGCGCCGGACTGCCTCGCCGGTGCGATCACAGACGGCGAAACGGCGCAGGCCGCGAAGCAGGCCGGGATCGATCTGGAGGATGCGCTGCGCACGCACGGCACGTCGGAGCCGCTCTGGCAGCTCGGCTGCGGCGTGGCGGCGTCAGCAAACGTCTCCGCGCTCGATCTGCGCGTGATTTTGATTCAGGAATAAAAGCAATACAGAAGGAGTGACAGAGAAAATGGCAGGAACAGAGATCCGCTCCATTACGGCAAGACAGGTATACACGAATCGCGGCAACCCCGGCGTAGAGGCCGTGGTCACGACGGAAAACGGCGCGACGGGCCGGGCCATGTGCACGTCCGGCATTTCCATCGGCACGCATGAGATCCATTTTGACTTCGACGGCGGCGAACGCTTCCGCGGTAAGGGCGTACTGGGCGCGGTGCGGAACGTCAACGAGATCATCGCCCCGGCGCTGAAGGGGCTGGACGCAGCCAACCAGCGGCTGATCGACCGCACGATGCTCGATATCGTCCCGGACGCGAAGGCAAAGCTCGGCGGCAACGCGACGGCAGCCGTCTCCGCAGCTGTTTTAAAGGCGGGCGCGGCGGCGCTGGGCATTCCGCTTTACCGGCACATCGGCGGCGCGAACGCGATGTATCTGCCCGTTCCGGGCGTCGCGATGGTCGCGGGCCATGAGCGCTACGGCGGCGGCATCACCACCCCCGGCGGCAAGCCCACCATGAGCGTCATGTGCTTCGGCTTCGACACGTTTGCCGACGCCTCCTACGCCTGCTGGGATATCCACACCCGCTGGGCCGAGAAGATGGACAAGCGCTTCGGCGGCGCGCCGAACATCCGCGATTTCATTGTCGTGCCGGAGGGCGTGTTCAAGTCCGACGAGGAGATCTGGGAAGCCATGACCGAGACGATCATCGAGGCGGGCTATGAAGGAAGAGCCGGCTTCCAGATGGACGTTGCGACCGACACCTATCACAGCAAGGAAGACGGCAAATATTACGGCCTGTTCAATAACCAGCCCAAGACGAAGGATCAGCTCTACGATTTCTATCTGCATATCATCAGGGAATTCCCGTTCGTCATTCTGGAGGACCCGTTCAACGAGGACGACTATGACACGACTGCGGCCCTGACGAAGGATTCCGGCATCCAGATCGTCGGCGACGATCTGTTCACGACGAACATCCGCCGCGTGGCCCATGGCGTGACGAAGGGCGCGGCTAATACGGTCTTGCTGAAGGTCAACCAGATCGGTACGATCTCCGAGGCGCTGGAGATGATCCAGTATGCGTATAAATTCGGCTACGCCGTCATGCCGTCGGACTCCAGAGGCGAGGGCGAGGCCATCGCGGATTATGCCGTGGGCATCAACGCCGGTTCCGTGCGCGAATGCGGCATCGGCCCGCGGGCAAACCGGTTCATGGAGATTGAAGCAGAGCTCGGCAAGACCGCGAAATTCCTCGGCGCGCGCGGTCTGAAGGGCTTTAAGAACCAGCAGCGCGCGGACGCGCTGGAAAGAAAGGAGTAAGCGGGATGTATCAGCAGTATATTAACGGCAAACTGGTCGATGGTCTCGGAAAGCCGCTGGACGTGCTCGACCCGTCGACCGGCGAGGTCGTGGGCACGGTTGGCTCCGCGAACGCGGCGCAGGCGCAGCAGGCGCTGGATGCAGCGGCGGAGGCGTTCAAGACCTGGTCGAAGACCCCTCTGCAGACGCGCATCGACTGGATGCTGAAGCTCCGCGAGGCGTGTTTGGCCGAGCGCGAGACGCTTGTGGAGCTGGTCAGCCGGGAATCCGGCAGAACGTATGCGCTGGCCTGCGGCGACTTTGACTGGTGCATGACGAGCTTCCAGTATTACGCAGAGGAGGTCAAACGCATCTACGGCACGTCCTTCCCCAACGCAGCAGGGACGTATGGCAGCGGCTATCATATCGTCGAGCGCCGCCCGATGGGCGTTTCGGTCGGCCATCTGGCGTGGAACTATCCGCTGGGCAACGCGGGTCTGAAGATTGCGCCCGCGGTCGTCTCCGGCTGCTGCTGCATCATCAAGCCGTCGAGCCAGACCCCGCTGGCCACGCTCTATCTCGGCGTGATCGCGGAAAAGATCGGCTTCCCGGCAGGCGTCATCAACATCATCTCCGGCCCGGCCGCAGAGGTAGGAAGGACTCTCAACTCCAGCAGCATCCCGAAGCTCATCACGCTCATCGGTTCGAGCGAGACGGGCCTGCAGATCATGCGCGAGGGCGCAACGTCCGTAAAGAAGTATTCCTTCGAGCTGGGCGGCAACGCGCCGGTCATCGTGATGCCGGACGTGGATCTGGACGAGGTCGCAGCGAATATCGTGGCGAAGAAGACCGGCTTTGCGGGCCAGACGTGCGTGAACTATAACCGCATTTATGTGCAGGAGAACATCTATCCCCAGCTTTGCGAAAAGGTCGCGGAGAAGCTGCGCGCTGTGAAGCTCGGCCGGTGGAAGGACGAAGGGCAGGTCATGGGGCCGCTCATCAACAAAAAGGCGCGCGACCGCATGCTGGAGCTGGTAGACGACGCGGTGAAGTCCGGCGCGAAGCTCATGATGGGCGGCGAGGTGCCGGAGAAATTCACGAAGGGCGCGTACATGACGCCTGCGCTGCTGGCGGACGTTACGGACGATATGCGCGTGAGCAAAGAGGAGATCTTCGGGCCGATCATCCCGATGCAGCCGTTCAAAACGCTGGATGAGGCGATTGAAAAGGCCAACAACACGATCTACGGCCTGTCTTCTTACTTCTTCGGCCACAACGCGAAGGAAATTGCCAAAGCGTTCGAGGGCATGGAGGCCGGCGAGATCTTCATCAACGGCTCCGGCGGCACCGAGCAGGTCCCGCACGCGGGCGTGAAGCAGTCCGGCGTCGGCTGCGACAAATCCCCCTGGTCCCTCGAAGAGTATTTCGACTTCAAATACTGCGCCATGATCCCGTAAACGCGATGAAACTTACAAAGAGGCTCTTTGGCACAATGCCGGACGGTACACCGGTCTTCTGCTGGCGGATGGAAAACGCGCACGGTCTGTATGCAGAGCTGCTGGACTATGGCGCAGCGCTGCGCACCCTTTTCGTGCCGGATCGGAACGGAATTTTGCGGGACGTTGTACAGGGCTATGATACATTGGATGCGTACCGCAGCAATGGAGGCAGCTTTGGCGCAGCCATCGGGCGGGTAGCAAATCGCATCGGCGGCGCGTCATTCGTGCTGAATGGAACGAATTATCCGCTGGCACAGAACTGCGGGCCGCACCATATCCATGGCGGTACGATTGGGTTCTCAAAGCATGTCTGGCAGGGAACAGAAGAAGCCGACGGCGTACGCTTCACGCGCGTCTCGCCGGACGGCGAGGAGGGGTACCCCGGCACGCTGACGGTATCGGTGAAGTTCAGCTGGCAGGGCGACGGGCTGATGCTCCACTATACGGCGCGGTGCGATCAGGATACGATTCTGAACCTGACGAACCACAGCTATTTTAACCTCGACGGCGAGGGCACGGTGCAGGAGCAGCTTCTGAAAATTCATGCCGACCGCTATACGCCGAACGACGCGGACTGTCTGCCGACGGGCGAGCTTGCGCCTGTCGCGGGCACGGCAATGGACTTCCGCGCCTTCAAGGCCATCGGCAAGGACGCGGACAGCGACGAGCCGTGCGTGAAGCCCTTCCGCGGCTACGACGTGAATTTCTGCCTGGACGGAAGCGTTCCAGCAATCGAAGCAAAGTCATTAAAAAGCGGCATCGTCATGCACGTGACGACCGACCAGCCCGGCGTACAGCTCTTTACGGCCAACCACATGAAAGTGCGCATCGGCAAAAACGGGCAGAAATACGGCCACCGCTCCGCGTTCTGCCTCGAAACGCAGCATTTCCCGGACTGCATCCATCATCCGGACTGGCCAGGCTGCGTCCTGCGTGCGGGCGAGGCCTTTGACAGCAAGACTATCTATTCGTTTACGACGGAATAAAAAGGAAGGAATCTATAATATGGCTGATTTTACAATGGACCGGTTCAGCCTGAAGGGCAAGACCGCCCTTGTGACCGGCGCGGAGCGCGGCATCGGGCTGGAGATTGCAAAGGGTCTGGCCGCAGCAGGCGCAGACCTCATCATCGCAGGGCTGATGGAAGAAGAATTTCCGAAGGCGGAGGCCGCTGTGCGCGCTAAGGGCGTGAGCTGCACGGTGCTGAAAGCGGATATCTCGAAGGAAGAAGACGTGCTGCGGCTTGCGGAGCAGGCATGGGAGATCTTCCCGAACGGGCTTGACATTCTGGTCAACAACGCAGGCGTCAACAAGCTGGCGCCTGCGGAAGAAATGCCGCTGGAGGTCTGGCAGAAGATCGTCGGCGTCAATCTGACGGGCACGTTCCTCATGTGCCGCACGTTCGGAAACCGGATGCTGCAGCAGGGACACGGCAATATCGTGAACGTCGCGTCCATGTCCGGTCTGGTCGTCAATCCCCTGCCCCAGCAGCAGTGCGCGTACAACTCGTCCAAGGCGGGCGTCATCATGCTGACGAAGTGCATGGCCAACGAGTGGGCGCAGCGCGGCGTGCGCGTCAACGCGATCTGCCCCGGCTTTACCGATACGCCGCTCACGGCCAGACGGCTGAGTACGCCGAACGACCCTGCGGTCGCGAAGTGGCTCGGCGGCACGCCGATGGGCCGGGTTGCCCAGCCGGACGAGATGGTCGGCCTCGTGCTCTATTTCGCAAGCGACGCATCCACGTTCACAACCGGCGCAGCCCTCTCCGTCGACGGCGGATATACGTGCCTGTAAGCCCAAAAATCAAGGAAACTGCCTCACGCAAGTAGGGCAGTTTCCTTGTCCTATATGACAGCCCTCGTGCAGCATACACAAAGCAGGGCGCACAGCCGCCCTGCATACACAAAGAAAGGAAAGAAACAATGAAGATTTACAGATTGTACGGCGCAATGGATCTCCGGCTGGAGCAGGCGCCGACGCCCAAACCAGGTCCCGGAGAAGTTCAGCTGCGCACAGCATATGTCGGTATCTGCGGAAGCGATATGCCGCGGCTGCTGCATGGCAAGGGCGTTCCGTTTTTTCCGGCAACGCTCGGACATGAGTTTTCGGCTGTTGTTACAGAGGTCGGTCCCGGTGTATCAAATGTCCGGCCAGGCGACCATGTCGTCGTTGCACCACGATTCGCATGCGGCCGGTGTATACATTGCCGCAGCGGAAATGCCGGGCAGTGCGTGGAAGGGAGGTTCCTTGGGCTGGCTGTTCCTAATACCGGCGGCTTTGCGGAATACAATGTGCTGCCTGCGCAGAATGCTGTCCGGATTCCGGCCGGGATGGACATGGCGCAGGCGGCAATGGTGGAACCAATCACCGTCGGCCTTCATGCGCTGTCTCTGATGCGGTTCGACCCGGAAAAGCCGGTTGCACTGATCGGTGCAGGAACCATCGGAATGCTTCTTCTGCAAAGCATCCATGCACGCGGAGCAAAGCAGATTTCCGTATTCGATGTCGACCCGGCAAAGCTCCGGCAGGCGGCGGCATTCGGTGCGGCGCACTGCTACAATACCGGCGAGCCGGATGCGGCAGAGCAGTTTCTGCGCGATACCGATGGGTATGGCGCACCACAGGTTCTCGAAGCGGTTGGAATCCAGCAGACGATTCTGCTGGCGCTTCAAATTGCGTCTGTGATGGCCGATGTCGCAATGATCGGCGATGTGCTTGAGGATATCACGATCCCCGCCTTTGACTATAAGCGGCGCTTCGCCTACCACCAGCTGCATCTGCACGGCGTGTATCAGTCCTATACAAATGGCTTTCCGGGCGAGGAATTTGACCGTGCTGTCCGCTTAATCGCGTCCGGCGGGATACAGCTGACGCCGATGATTGCCTGCGTGGACGAGCTGAATACGCTGCCGGAGCATCTGCGCGCAGCAGCGGCGGGACATGCCCCCGCAGGAAAGATGATCTTCCGGTTTTGACCTGTAAGGTAATCGCTGATTCAATCGTCTGCACGAATCTGCCCGGAATTGCGCAGAAGCTGAACGCTTCGGACGATGTTTTGAGCAAGTGCGCGGACTTCGCTCAAACGCTTGCATCCGGCTGACGTTCATGTTAGTTTGAAGCCACAGGGAATCCTTGATTTTAAGAGAAACATAAAGGAGCGCAAGCATATGGAATTTACACAGGTACTCTGGGACGTTATCCGCACAGAGCTGGAGGACGTTGTCGGCGTGGAGAATGTGATCCTTGACCGGGCAGATCTCATCACGCACGGAAATGACACGTTCTGGCTGACCTATCAGTATATCGAGAACGGAAAGGCGCCGACACTGCCGAATATCGTTGTTCTGCCGGGCAGCACGGAAGAGGTTTCCCGCGTGCTGCAGATCTGCAATTACTATAAGCTGCCTGTCGTTCCGTTCGGCGGCTGCTCCGGCGGACAGGGCGGCGCAACGCCGTTTGCGGGCGGCGTCAGTCTGGACATGAAGCGGATGAATCGGATTCTGGAGATTGACGAATACTCCAGAACCGTAACTGTGGAGGCCGGCGTCATTTTTCAGCAGCTGGAGTGGCGCGTGAATGAACTGGGTTACTCCACCATGCACATACCGAGCTCAATTACCTGCTCAACGGTCGGCGGTTTTCTGGCGCACAACGGCATCGGCGTTCTGTCGACCAAGTACGGAAAAATCGACGATATGTGCATCTGGCTGGAGGCCGTTATTCCGGATGGAACCGTGCTGGATACCGCTCCTGTTCCGAAGCATTCCTCCGGGCCCTATCTGAAAGATATCTTTATCGGCTCGGAAGGAACCTACGGCGTCATCACCAAAGCGAAATTCCGCCTGTTCCAGCTCCCGCAGACGCGCCAGTTTCATGCGTTCCTGTTCAAAGACCTGTCTACCGCGCTCAAGGCCGGGCGTGATCTGGTTCATGAGTGCCGGCCTTCGATTCTCCGCCTGTATGATGAGAATGAGACAAAATCTGTTATCAAGGATGTCGTCGGCGTGGAGAAGCCCGGTGTCTTCATGAACATTGCCGTCGAGGGCATGGAGAAAATCGTGGATATTGAGCATGAGCATGCGCTGGAGGTCTGCATGGGGAAATACGGCGCAGAGGATATGGGCGAAGAATACGGAAGCAGGTGGTGGGATCACCGCGTAACGTTCTTCTATCCGGGGCATGTGTTCCAATATCCCAAAATGTATGGCACGATGGACACGATCAGCACGTATGACAAAATCGAAGATATCTACTGGTCCATGAAGGAGGCCGTGGAAACGAATTTCCCGCAGGCCCGTTTTCTCGCGCATTTTTCACACTGGTATGACTGGGGCTGCATGATGTATGACCGCTTCATTGTCGACCATGCGCCGGAAGACCCCATGGAGGCGACCCGTCTGCACAACCAGATCTGGCGCTGCGGTGTGCGCACCGCGCTTGCGCACGGCGGTGTGCTGAATGACCATCATGGCATCGGAATCAAGTTGGGAAGCCTGATGAAGGAGCAGTACGGCCCCGCCATGCAGGTCATGGAGAGTTTGAAGAAGGGGCTGGACCCCAACGGCATCATGAACCCCTATAAGCTGGGCCTGTAATCCTTTTCCCATCCAGATGGGGA
>OIZX01000659.1_pt1 | contig 21797 bp, 20 predicted proteins | sample 1588621 | NCBI WGS metagenome assembly OIZX01 (sample SAMN03283276) | human gut metagenome | biome: human-associated habitat; material: feces | host: Homo sapiens | place: Peru | collected 2012 | reverse complement strand
CATGTCTTGTTACGATTTACGCTTGTTTTGATTTGCAACACTAAGATAAGTGAAAAATCTGACATGGCAAAATCCTGAGCAACTTTTTGTTGCTCAGGAACTTATAAATAAAGTTAAATCAAAGTGTTGCGGAATTAAGGGAGAAAAAACATTCTTTTTTTATACAGACATTAATAATACACGTTGACTCACATTAACGTAAAAACTCATGACAATATGGGTGCTGAGTAATAACGACTACTTCCATGAGTGTTAAAAAAGTTCATTTATTTTGTTGGTTAAGAAAAAAATGTTACTTTTGCAAATGTATTTTTTAGATAAGGAAGATTGGCAGAGTGACCGAATGCGCTGGACTCGAAATCCGGTATACCCTTTTCTGGGTATCGGGGGTTTGAATCCCTCATCTTCCGCCAAACCTAAGTGGGATTCTCATGAAAAAAATATTCATTTCTATACTCTTATTTTTGCCGTTAACTTATGGTAATGCGCAGAGCGTACTTACTCCACAGCAACAGTTGGAGCAAGCACAAAAACAACTCGAAGAAGCAAAAAAAGCCGTAGAAGAGGCCAAGAAGGCTGCAGAGGAAGCTAAGAAGAAAGCTGCAGAAGAGGCAGCTAAGAAGCAGGCTGCAGAAGCAAAAGCTCAGGCTGAGAAAATACAGCAGCAGATAAAGGAAGCAGAGGCAGAAGCTGCCCGACTTAAAGCAGAGGCAGCTCGACTGAACGCTATAGCTAATGGTGAAGCTACAGCAATGCCTACCACCAAGCAGACCCCAGCCACTTCCACAGCAACAAAGAATACGGAGAAACCAGCAAGCAAAACTTCTGGATGGGTGATTCCTACTGCCGTGAAGAAGACAGAGGAGACTAAACCTGCTACTACTGCTGCAGGCTTAAAGCTGAAAGAAGACCCTAAATATCTGGAAGGAGCCGTCACGACCGACGAGAACGGTAAGGTGGTGTTTGAGGCTGAGATGGAAGCTCCAGGAAAGAGCGCCGAGCAGTTGTACGAATTACTATTCGACTATATGAGCGGTTTGACACAGGACAAGGAAGCCATCGAGAGCCGTATTGCTCTTGTCAACAAAGACGAACACATCATCGCCAATCTCATGGACGAATGGCTCGTGTTTAATAGTTCGTTTATCTCGCTCGACAGAACGGAATGTAAGTACAACTTGATTGCTAACATCTCGGACGGAAAGATAAAGATGACGATTAACCACATCAACTACACCTATGAAGAAGGAAGGCAAACGGGATTTAAGTTGCCCGCCGAAGAGGTGATTACCGACAAGGTGGCGCTCACCAAGAAGAAGAATGACTTGGCACGTATCTTTGGTAAATTCCGCAAGAAGACCATCGACAGGAAAGACCAAATATTCAACGAGATAGTAGCGCTGATTAAATAAAAGTATATAGTATGACAGAAGAAAACAAAATAGCAACTAACGACCCAGCAAACCAGGCTACAGAAGAGGCACAGCAGCCTACAAGCTACGCTGTGAGACCTCGACACCACTATCGCAGACTGGACTATAGCGACCCAACACACCTGAGATTGCGCAATGTGCTCAACATGGTGTTTATGCTGTTGGTGATTGTAGGCATCCTGCTGTGGTACACCATTGAGAGTCATACACCTGCCTACATCGTATTGTTAGTGGGCGTGGTATTGAAAATCGCCGAAGTATGTATTCGACTATTCAGAAAATAATGAAGAAAAGAAAAGCAATTCTTACAATATCTATGTTTTGTGCTGCGACTTTGCCGGTCGTGGCACAAAACGATTTTAGCAATAACGAGGATAATATGTTCGCCCCTGTCAACAACAGGAATGTAAGAACCGATTCTTTGGGGTCGGATAAGGAGATACCTAAGGGGCTGAAGGTATGGACCATTGACGAACGATTTGGTGACAGAATGGAAGCAAAGGTAGACACCATGCAACACATGTATATGAACACACCCTTCACATCAGGTCTGAGAGGTGAATACAACTCTTTAGGCAACTTGGGGTCGCCTCGCATCAACCGTATTTTCATCGACAGAAGACTGAGCGACGGACAGTTTATCTTCGCTCAGCCTTTCGACTGCATCGCTAATCCTGTAAGCGATTTTCATTTCACCAATACATATTCACCTATCACCAACGTAACGCTCAACAGCTGCGGAAACCGCACGAATGGCGAGGATGACTTCAAGGCTATGTTTGCTGTCAATGCTGGCAAAAGACTGGGCTTGGGATTCAGATTCGACTATAAGTATGGACGTGGCTACTACGACAACCAGAGCACATCGCACTTCAAGTACACCATGTGGGGCTCTTACTTGGGAGATCGTTACCAAGCGCATCTCTTGCTCTCCACCCTGCATCAGAAGGCTGCAGAGAATGGTGGTATCACCAACGACGACTATATCAAGCACCCAGAACTCTTTGAGGAGACTTTCGCTGAGAACGAAATACCTACAGTGCTGCGACAGAACTGGAACAGAAACAATAGCATTCATGTGTTCTTCAATCATCGCTACAGCTTAGGATTCAACCGCAGAGTGAAAATGACTGATGAGGAAATCAAGGCTAAGAAGTTTGCTATGGCATCTAAGGCCGACAACGAGGAAGAGGATGCCTTAGAAGAAGCAAAGAAGAAGGCGCGTGAAGAGGGTAAGAAGTTTGACGAGAAGGCTTTTGGCAAAACACCTAAGTATGCCGGACGCCCTGATGATGCTAAGATTGCGGGTGATGAGCCAGCTACCGTTAAGGATGACACAAAGAAGAACGAGCGCATCGCCGTGAACGGCAAGAGCGAGGCAGACAGCATCATGGCACAGGAGAAAAAGGCTGCTGCCGACTCGGCTTGGATGAAGAACGAATACGTGCCTGTAACAAGCTTTATACACACGCTGAAGTTTGACAACTACAGCCGTACTTATATCGCTTATCAAACGCCTGCCGACTATTATCTCAACGAGTATTACACGGCAGGTAAGTATGAGGGCGACTCCATCTACGACAACACCAAGCACTGGGAAATGAAGAACACCTTCGCCATCGCCACCCTCGAGGGTTTCAGCAAGTGGGCCAAGGCTGGTCTGAAAGCCTTTGTAAGTTATGACTTGCGTCACTTTGAATTACCCAACACAGAAGGAGGCATGATGAAGTATAACGAACACACGCTGAGTGTGGGCGGACAGCTGAGCAAGAAGCAAGGTAAATTGCTGCACTACAATGCTGTGGCAGAGATAGGCGTAGCTGGCGAAGACGCTGGAACATTGGCCATCGATGGTGATGTGGATGTCAATATTCCCTTCCTCGGTGACACATTGTCGGTTATCGGTAGTGCTTTCTTCCATCGTGAGAATCCGTCATTCTACTTGCGTAACTACCACGGCAGACACTTCTGGTGGGAAAACAACCTGGATAAGACCATTCACACCCGACTGATGGGTACACTGAAGTTTGACAAGACTCGCACCATGCTGCGTGTAGCTGTCGACGAAATAAAGAACTATACTTACCTCTCGCAGAGCTATTCGATAACAGACAACAACCAGGCAGCACGCACTGGTGTGACAGTGACGCCTATGCAGTCGAGCAGTCCTGTGAATCTACTGACAGCGCAGTTGTTCCAGGATTTTAAGTGGGGCATCTTCAACTGGGAAAATGTGATAACCTATCAGCATTCGAGCAAGACTGACGTGATTCCCGTACCTGCGCTCAACGTATATAGCAACTTATATCTCAAGTTCCCAGTGGTGAAGGTACTCAATGTGGAATTGGGAGCCGACGCCAGATACTTCACCAGCTATGAAGCTCCTGACTACTCGCCAGCTCTGAGCCAGTTTACGGTGCAAGGCAATGGCGAGAATAATGTCAAGGTGGGCAACTACCCCATTGTCAACGTCTACGCTAACGTACATATCAAGCACACGAGATTCTTCGTCATGATGACACACGTGAACAAAGGTTCTGGCGACAAGAACTACTTCCTCGTGCCTCACTATCCTCTCAACGGAAGTATCTTCCGATTCGGTGTGAGCTGGAATTTCTTTAATTAATATTGCCGACCTTTCGTTTTCCATCGTAAATGAAGGACTTAAAGGGTAACTTAAAGAGAACTTATGGTAAAGACAAATTCTATAAAAGCATGGGTGTTAGCGGCGCGCCCCAAGACATTGGCTGCCGCGTTGGTACCAGTATTGATTGCTATTGGATTCGCACTTCGCGACTGTATCCTGTTGGCAAAGATGAACGAAAATACTTCCTTTCATATCTTGGTTGTACCCACATTACTATGCGTGCTCTTTGCCTGGGTGATGCAGATAGACTCCAACTTCATCAATGATTATTTTGACTTTAAGAGGGGCAATGATGACGAGACAAGACTCGGACCTAAAAGAGCTTGTGCTGAAGGGTGGATTACGGAGAGAGCCATGAAGATAGGCATCGCCATAACAACCATCATGGCATGCATCATCGGTTTGCCACTCATCATCTATGGTGGCATAGCAATGATACTGGTGGGCGCAGCCTGCGTACTCTTTAGTTTCTTATACACTACGACCTTCAGCTACTACGGCATGGGCGATGTACTCGTGCTCCTATTCTTTGGCATTGTGCCTGTATGCTGCACTTACTATCTCATCATGCCAGAAGGATATAAACATGTAACCGTGAATGTTTTGGTAGCTTCTATAGCCTGTGGCTTGGTGATTGACACATTGTTAGTTGTCAACAACTTCAGAGATCGTGATAACGACAAAAAGGCTGGCAAACGGACCACTATCGTGAGAATCATCGAAAGATGGGGCGAGGAACAGGCATTATTGCTCTATCTACTTTTGGGATATGTACCCATTGTCATCATGATGATTATGGGAATTATCGACACCTTTATCGTGGGTACAGAGACGTACAGCCTACCCCTCTATGCGCTCTATGCCATCTTGCACCAAAGCACTTATATACAGATGAAATACATCCGTAAAGGAGAAATGCTCAACAGAGTATTGGGTGCTACTGCTCGCAATATTTTTATCTTTGGACAAATCGTTTTCTTCACGACCTTATTCAACACTATATAAATCACTTTCCTAAAACAATAGGAGACGATGTTATGAAACAGCAGGTAAGCTTAGATATCATGCAATTTGTGGAAACACAAATACTACCTCGTTATACGGCTTTCGGTGAAAGTCATGGGCTGAGGCATGTCAACAGAGTTATCAAAAACGCACTCAAACTGGCACACATCACAGGCGCCGACATTGACATGGTGTACGTCATCGCAGCATATCATGACTTGGGGATGAGCGGCCCAAGGGCAATTCATCATATCACTGGTGGAAAAATCCTTATGGCAGACAACCGCCTGAAACGATGGTTCTCTAAAGAACAAATAGCCATCATGAAGGAAGCGGTGGAAGACCATAGAGCTTCATCAAGTCGACAGCCAAGAAGCATTTACGGAAAGATTGTTGCCGAAGCCGACCGTGACATCGAGGCGCACGAAATATTCAGACGTGCTATTCTATATGCCAAAGAGAACAACCCCAACGTGGACAAGGAGCAATTGTGGGAACTCTTTGCAAACCACATGGACGAGAAATACTCGGTACATGGCTACATCAAACTATGGATTCCCAACTCGCCCAATGAGCGTGAACTCAAACTCCTACGCGAAACCATAGAGGATAAGACACAGCTACGCCAAGAGTTTGAGAATATTCTACTTGAAACAGATTGTCCTTAATACTATTTTTCATGAATACTGATTTTCCTTAATACGTCCTTAATTCTAATTACCCTCAATACTGATTATCAACTATAGAGAAGAATAAAATAAAATAAACTAAAAATAAAGAAAAAATACATGCAGTCAAGCTTTTGTCTTAACTGCATGTATTTTTTTGTATATACCTAACTTTCATATTGTCCTGAGTTGTTACGTTAATAATGTGAGACAACGTGAATTATAAATAAGTAATAACTAAGTCAACTCGTATTATCAATAAAGCGTAAAGTGGTCAACTAAAATCGTTAAACCACAGATAAATCTCTATCCAAAGCTTTTGTACATACGTTCAAAAGCTCTGAATACCCGTTCAAAGGTTCTGAATACATGTTCAAAGGCTTTAAACGGAACTTTTAATCAAGTTTAAGAGTTTTAGTTACGCGAAGTTTATTATAGGGGTGTTGAGTAGTTACATTTTTTTAAATCAAAATCAACTATTTCTGATAATATCGCAATTTTCCTAATTGCTTTTGAGCTTCAGGATGCGAGAGTAAGATAAACTCACGGAGGAGTCGCTCTGGATGAAAACTGGTTTCCTCAAAATAAGGTTGAGAACTGGTGGAAGCTTGATAGACCCGCCCCGTCTTCATGGCTTGAAGAAGACTGTAGCCCGTATATTCCTGTAGTAGCTGAGAGCGAGAAAGAGGATGATTTCCCCAATACTTGGTGGCCCACACATCCACCTCAGTGGCATGAGCTAAAATCTGCTCTGGGCTCATAGACAAACTGCCGCTATGCTGATCATCAGCAAAGAGGTAACGAGCATGCGCATCGTGCAGCATCTGACCAATCGTACTACGACCACCTGGTACATACCAAACACCGCCAGTCTTACGCTCTGTGAGCACAGAATAACCTAAAGGCAAACGAGAAGCATAGTCTTTAAGACGTAAGTAAGCGCGCTCGATGTCGGCAAAGAGAGCTTTTGCTCGCGTAGAAGCGACGGCATCGCCCTGAGAAGGCTCAAAGAGCATACCATAAAACTTGATCCATTCAGCTCGTCCTAAGGGTGATGTTTCCATATAATCGGCAGCCTCAACCAGCGGGATGTTCATATCCGAAAGTTTGCCGTAACCACCACTATTCTCAAAAGGAGAAACCAGGATGACCTCAGGGTGCGACGCCATGATACGCTCGATATCGGGCTGCATAGATGAACCACAATTAACGATGCCGTGGGCTGACTTCCGTGAAGCTCGTTTCTGCACATCGGGAATCAACATATACTCAAGGTCGCAAACTCCTGAGATGGCTTGTTGGCAGGCTAACTCGTAGAGTAACTGACAATGAGCTGATGAAGTGATGACGCTCTTCGTGACAGGTGTGCGAACGACATCACAAGGCGTGGCGTCATCCGACATAGTTTTCTGCAAGCCTACCACCACTCTATCACCTGCCTTGCCTTTAGGCACCAAGAGATAACGATGGAGTAGCTTGCCCTGGCTCCAGGGATTGAGCACAAGGGCTTCTGTAAAACCATCATGATGGATGAGTTGCAAGTATTGCGCATACTTGAGTTGCAGGGTGTCGCCATCAGAATCATGGGTCGAGTTTACTTTTCCACCACAGGCATAAAGCATCATCACGACAGCCCATAGCAACAAATATTTAAATAAAAGTTTCATTTTTTATTTTGTTCAAGAATCTTTAGAAAACCACTTTCTTACCTTGATGAATATAGATCTTACCACGCTCTACCCGATCCACTCGTTGACCTGTAAGCGTGTAATAGGCTTTATCAGTACGACGGTTTGCCACATTCACTGTAGGCAACAAGATACCTGTCGTAGGACGCTCGCGAGGAGTAATGACGTAAGGATTTTCATCGTAGCCATCGATGAGATGAAGGTCGACAACAGACGTTATCTCCGTAGAAGTTTCGCCCAACCAACCACAATACTGGAAGATGCCCGTCATGACACGAATATAGTCGATATGGTCGAGGGCTACAGGATTGCCTTTCTCGTCGACAGCCCAGTTGATGTCGAAAGACGAATAGAGCGAGTCATTAGCTGGACAAGCGTCAGCATAGCCATAGGCATCTTTGGCGTAGCGATATTGCACCCAGTACTGAGGAGAATACATCACGGCATTGTTGGGCAAGCATCCGCCCTTAAAGGTGAGTTGCTCCTTGTCCTCCCACTTGGGCCAATAGGTCTGAAGATGATATTGATTTTTGATGTGATAGCCAGTGGAGTCGCGTCGCTCTCCCTTGGCGTCGGTCCATGTACAATTCCACTTGATATAGTTATCGCAGACAGATCTAAATAGCTGATGTTCACAGGCTTCGGTGGTTGGCTTGAAGTAAGTAATCTCGAAGTCGTGAATTTCATTGGTGTAGAATTCCGAGCCTGCCAACTCATACCATTTGGCTGTTTCGAGGTTGTCGCCCACTCCCACATATACGATGCCAGGCTCTATGGATCCACCGATAGTCTCCTTACCATATTTTGGGTCGTCGATTGCATACATTCCGTTGCCCAAGACGAGGAAATCAGAGCCATGTTTGTTCTCTATCGGATGGTCGAACTTCATAGTGATGTAGCCGCCATAGGTTCCCAAACTGATAACATTATCTTTGTCATTCAGCAGGTCCTCACATCGCCTGTTCACGTCGTCCTGGGTGGAATTGGCATCAGCCTCCGGCAAAACGTTTACAAACTGTCCGGGTGCTGGATGAAACTCCAGCACCTGAACAGTTTGTGTCTGCGCCCATCCTGCCTGCGACAGAGTCAGCAGACAGAGGGATAAAATCTTTTTTCTCGTAGTAGTTTTGTACATGTTTTATTGTTTGTTTACTTGTAAATCTGCACGTCGTCGATAGCGACATAGGCAGGAGCAGTAAAACCATGGCTGTTCTTCTGGTCGTCAGAGAACTCGTAGTTCACCTTCAAACTGTTGACAGCTCCTAACGAACTAAGGTCTACATACTTCCAGTCGGTAAGTGAGGTCTTGCCGTCCTGCAGGCGACATTTCACCTTGCCCTGAGAGAGGCCTGCTGCATCGAAACCCTCGAAGGTTACGTCGATGAAGGTGGCGTCTGTGGCTGCCGAGTTGTAGCTATCTCCATTGCTAAGCGAGTTGAGGAAATAAGAGTTATTTGTAACCCAAAGTCCCTTGATTTTGCGTGCCACGCCGTCCTTGAAGTCGATGACAGGACAAGAGTCCCATCCACCGTCATTATAGCCGTAAGCCACTACGAAGTTGTTGCCCGAGTGTGCTGCCATGCCTGTAGGCAAAGAGAGCTGTGTGTTGGGGCCTCCGTCAGCAATATTGCAGGTGTAGTTGGATACTGCCACTCCGCCGTTCCAATAAGCCCATGAACCATAAGACTCGTTGAGTTTGGAGTGCAACTTTGTAGTTGCGTCGGTCCACTCGTACACGCCATTGTCCTCTTCATATCCCATTCCTGATTCACCATAGAGCAACTTGCCCATAGACTGTTTTGGGTCAATCAGAGCGTTCCAGTAATCCCCCTCGAAATCTACAGTTTCGTAATTGGGCTCCTCAGGACCATCATCTTCACTACATGATGCCAAAAAACCAGTAGCGCATACGAGCGCCAACAAATAAAAATACTTCTTCATTTTCTTTTAGTTAAACTTAAAAAATTAATAAATATTGTGTTGTTTGATCTTATTCATTGTCTATTATATTACTGAATTTACCACAAGTAAGTTCCTCACGCCCTGACTCAACTTCCCCTGTGCTTCACGGCAACGCCAAAAAGTGGGCAGGATTAATGCCCTTAAGACTATACTTATTGAGCAACATGCCATTGCGGTCGAACTCGTAGACGTAGCCATTGGTGACGTAGCTGCGAGCATCCGAAACGTAGAGATGTCCTGAGTGGGGCGAGATGTAAATGCCGTAGGGCGACTGCATCTGCTTGATGGTGGGCAGGGCTGCGTCATATTCCCCAAGTCCTTCCTCCACCCGAAGTGAAGGCAACTGGATGGTATGAATGGAGAACTCATAGGTGTTTGTGATGTAAGAGAAACTTGAGCCTATAGTGTAGAACTTTCCACCATAGCTACAATTGTAGGTCACGGGGAAGTCGAACACGCGAAACTCTTCACTCTGCATGTTGAGCACAACGCAGCGTCCTGGCTCCTTGTAATAGTCGCCCACAGAATTAATACAAAGAAACTGTCCCTCTTGCGACATATTACCAAAGAGATTGATGCAACCCGTGTCGATACGCTTCAACTCCTTCATCGTCTGAGCATCGATGACCGAAATAGTAGACTCGTAGTCGTGGCTTGCTTGCGAAGAATAGCCTCCTGTATTCGCCACAAAGAGGCGGCCACGATAAAAGGCTATACCTTCAGGCTCATAGCCCACTGGGCAAGTATCTACAATCTTCTTCGTGCGCAAGTCTATCTTCGCCACATAGCCATTGTTGGCATACGAGGTGCAATACAGGTATTCGCCATCAGTAGCCAACTTGCGATTGTTGGGGATGTCCTCTGTGGCAGCTATGGCGGTTCCGTCGGGGCGAATGTACTGGATGATGTTCGACCAGTTCACAGAGATAGCTATCAGCGTGTCGTTCACCATCAGCAGGTCATTACCCGTATCTCCAAGACGCTGATGAGCATTCTGTTGGCGAAACCATTTGTTGGTAAGCACACCATGGTCGATGAACGAGATGGTGGAGTTGTCCATTCCCCACAATCCCTCACAGAGTACGAGCAGCCGGTCGTCGGATGCTGTGGGATGGCTGACAGCCACCTCGTCGTTTACCTCCATGCGACATCCTGCAAGCATCATTGACAAGACGATGGCGACAGCATAGAGCCCTATAATGTGTTTACGAATGTTCATATTTAGTATTGTCTTAACTCCTTAACTTCTTAACTCCTTTACTCCTGAGAAAAACTCTACATTTCAAATTTCAAGGTCATCTTGTAGTTTCTTCCCGGCATGGGATAACGCTTCACCACCTCATGATGCGAGTCGGTGAGATTATTACATTCTAAGGTGGCTTGCAGCACATATCTACCTAAGAAGAAGCGCTTATTCAGCTTCACGTCCACCGTATACCAATCGCCCAAAAGGTCGTCGGAATTGTTGGAAAGCAAGGCAAACCGCTCACCTGTGTAAAGGAACGAGGTGCAGAGGCTATACGACCGATACCCCAAATCGATGATGCCCGAGCCTGAGTGCATGGGCGAATAGGGAATGTAGTTCTTATATTCCGGAGCGCTGGGCTGCGTGTAGTCGCGGTCTATCTGGCACGTGTAGTTGGCATTGGCAGAGAGCGAGAATCTACCCCACTCCTGGTTGTATCCGCCTGATAAGGAAAGTCCGTACGACTTCACCTTGCCAAAGTTGACCATCGACCAGCGGAACTGGCACTTCATCGGAATCGCCACTATCTTGTCGCTTATTTCGTTATAGTAAGCGTCGAGGGCAAAGTGCAGATATTTGCCACGATAGTCGGCTCCCGCATCCCATTGCGAGGTGTATTCGGGCTGCAACTACGTGTTGCCCACCAGCGTGTAGTACAGGTCGTTGAGCGTGGGCACACGGAAGATGCGCTTGTGGAAAGCCCTAAGGATCCAGCCTCCCTTTTTATACGAGAGCAGGAACATGGGCGTGAGCTTCTGCATGGCGTCAGCCTGTGCCACGGTATGATCCTGCACTTGGGTGTAGAGCAGCGCCACATTGGCCTCCCATCCCTTATAGGAGCCAATGAGTGAGAGGAGCGACTTAGAGTCGATGCGATAGACATAGTTGAAATGATAGACATCGCAGTTGAGGTCAGACCATCGCAAGTCAGTGCTGGCTGTAACAGAAATATAGTGCGTATTGTAAGACCCTGATACAGAAGCATAAACATCCTGTTGGGTGTAGTGGTTGTTGCAGTACATGGCAGCAGCATTGGTCGATGGGTCCTGCAGATAATGCAGATAGTCGAACGCATACTTCATATTGGCCTTCAGACCGAAACGGCTCCACAGTTTCTTATACGAAGCCTGTGCGAAGAAGTTCTGATCCCATTGCCGGTCGGTGGAGTCCCATTGGTCGGAGAGTCGCCTGACGACAGGACCTGGCAAGCCCCTTTCGGAGTTATAATAATAGGTGTGGACCGACAGTCCCCGATAGAAGCCTGCTGCCTCAAGCCGGTAGAAGGTGATGTCGGAATTGTGACGGCGCCCTATCGTGTCTTCCGAAGCCGACTGGAACCGGAACTTATAGTCGCCGTCGCTGTGCTGATATTCGCCATCTACAAAGAGCCAGTTCTTCAAGGCGAAATAGAGCTTGGCTTTCTGCAGTCCAAACGATCCCATTCCATACTCGCCCGTCAGCATAGTGCGGTCGGGACGACGGGTCTGCATATAGACCGTAGCAGCCGAGGCGTACTCGGAAGCCGACTGCAGACGCTCGTTCCTGTTGGCGTTGTATAGCGACACCGACTCCATGTTGGACAAAGAATACTTGCCCAAATCCACCTGTCCGTTCTGTGCGTTGGTGATACGAATGCCGTCGAGATACACGCCCACATGCTGCGATCCGAGCGACCGCACGTTGACGGTCTTCAGTCCGCCCAGTCCACCATAGTCCTTGATCTGCACACCCGAGAAATACTTCAGGGCATCGGCCACGGAGGTGGTAGACAGGCTCTGCAGCATCTCGCCCTGGAGGGTCTGACTGGGTGTAAGGTAATGAGGGCGCTCGCCCACACACACCACCTCGTCGAGCGAGAGCGTATCGCGATGAATCGTACCTACATTCTGCGCATGACAGGGCATCACACAGAGGCACAATAATCCTTTGCAGATTTTCTTCATCTCTTCTAAAAAATAATGTCTTACGCCTTCACAAAAGCCTAACCCACGAGGCTGGATGGCAACAGAGAATATACCTATATTATATAGATAGACTCAGGCAACGGCAGGTCTTCTGGCTCGCGTCGTCAAACTCGTTCAAGCGGTCTTCCCGAAAAAATGTCAGTGACCATCGTGCTTGCCCAATAAGACGCATACAGCAGCGGGACTGCTCAGGCTTCTCACCTGATTCCCTTTTCATCGCAGCACCTTCTATTGCCTAAACGGAACGAAGATGACAGCGAACCAATTGCGGTTGCAAAGGTAAATAAAAAATATGAACCTGCCAAGCATTGGCGTTTATTTTTGTTAAAAAAAATACACACTCAATAAACCCTTTTTAAATAAGAGAATCTATAAAAAGCAGAAAATCAACATAATAATTTTAGGAATGAAAAAAGTAAAAACTATCGGAAAGGTTATCATCGGCTTACTCGTTGCCGCAACTCCCTACCATGCGAGTGCGCGCCAATGGAGTTTGAAAGACTGCATCGACTACGCCTTGACCAACAACATCGCGCTACAGAAGACAAGACTTCAAGCGCAGAGTGCGCACGAAGACTATTTGCAGTCTAAGGCAGCTCTGCTGCCGTCGCTCAGCGCCAGTACAAATCAAAGTGTCAACTACACTCCGTGGGTGCAAAACGGTATCTCGAGTGACGGATATTCGAAAGCTTCCGTCGACAAGTCATACTACAACGGCACCTATAGCGTGATGGGCAACTACACACTCTACGATGGTGGTAAACGCCAAGCACAGATGAAACTCAACAAGTTGGTGGGCGAAGAGGCTCAACTCGATTCTGCCTCCCAGGCAGCACAACTGCAAGAGCAGATAGCACAGCTCTACATCCAAATACTCTACTCCACAGAAGCCATCAACGTAAACCGAGAGAGCTATAAGTCGAGTGTGGAGAATGAAAAGCGAGGCGAGGAAATGGTGAAGATTGGCAAGATGTCGAAAGCCGATTTGGCTCAACTTTCTGCACAAAGAGCACAAGATGAATATAACATCGTGGAAGCTGAGAACAATGTGAAAAACTATAAACGACAACTCAAACAACTGCTACAGATTACCAGCGAAGAAGCTTTTGATATAGCAGAACCCACTGCCACCGAGGCTATGGCTTTGGCAGATATTCCTGCTCTGCAGAGTGTTTATAATGCTGCGCTCGACCGTAGACCCGAAATGAAGGTGTATCAAAACCAGTTGGCACAGAATGAACTCAACATCAAGATAGCCAAAGCAAGCAAACTGCCTACCATCGGGGCTAACGCAGGCATTTCTACCAGCACCACCTCTATGAACACCACAGGATGGGGTACTCAACTCAAAAACAACTTCAATGTGGGTGCAGGCATCAGCGTGAGCATCCCTATCTTCGACAATCGACAAACAAAGACTGCTGTCAATAAAGCTTGCATACAGCAACAGCAAATTCTGCTCGACATGAAGAACCAGCAGACTGAGCTCTACTCCACCATCGAAAACTATTGGCTACAAGCTAACACCAACCAAAGCCAATACCAAGCTGCCAAGGTGAGCAGGGAGAGTGCCCAACAAAGCTATGACTTGCTGAGCGAACAGTTCAGACTGGGACTGAAAAACATCGTGGAACTTCGCACGGGTAAAGATAATCTCTTGCGAGCAAAGCAAAACGAATTGCAGGCTAAATACCTCGCTATCCTCAACATCGACATGCTTCGCTTCTATCAAGAGGGAAGAATTATGTAAAGGTAAAAAAATAAAAAGGGAAAAAATAAAAACATATCAATATGAAAAAACTGAAGATCAGTAAAGTATGGATTGCCATGATTGTAGTGGTAATCGTTGCCATAGCGGCATGGGCGCTCTCTGGCGGAAAAGACAAAGCGCAAATCGACTTCAAGCAAGAGCAAGTAAGTCTGCAAACCCTACAAAACAGTGTGACTGCCACGGGCACCATCGAGGCTGTAACAAGTGTCACGGTGGGTACACAGGTGTCGGGTATAGTCAACAAACTGTATGTGGACTACAACAGTGAGGTAAAAAAGGGACAGGTCATCGCTGAGCTTGACAAGACCAACCTCATGAGCGAACTCAACACTGCCAAAGCCAATATGGCAAGTGCTGAAAGCCAACTCAACTATCAGAGCGCAAACATGAAACGCTATCAGACGCTCTACCAAAAGGGACTCGTGAGCGCTGACGACTACGAGAACGCTCTCCTTACTTATCGACAAGCCAAGGAGCAGGTAGCAACGGCGAAGGAACAGGTGCAAAGAGCGCAGACCAACTTAGGCTACGCCACGATCACTTCGCCCATTGATGGAACGGTCATCTCTAAAAGCGTGGAGGAAGGACAGACGGTGGCTGCCAGCTTCAATACGCCAGAACTGTTCACTATCGCTAAAGACCTGACCAATATGCAGGTAGTGGCTGACGTCGATGAAGCCGACATAGGTGGCGTAAAAGAGGGCAATCGTGTAACCTTTACTGTGGATGCCTACCCTGACGACACATTCGAAGGTATCGTAAAACAAGTGCGCCTACAAGCCACTACCACCAACAACGTCGTCACTTACGAGGTGGTGATAAGCGCTCAAAATGCCGATCTGAAACTGAAGCCAGGACTCACCGCCAACGTCACCATCTTCACCCAGGAACGCGCTGGCGTGCTTGCTGTGCCCAACAAGGCTCTGCGCTTTACACCTACTAAAGAGACCGTGGGCAAGGATATGAAGATCGTAGACTGCAAGGGTAAGAACAAAGTGTGGACACTCGACGGCAAGACCCTCACAGCTCACCCCGTGAGTATCGGTCAGAGCGATGGTATGCACACCGAGATAACCAAGGGACTGAAGGCAGGACAAAAGATTGTGAGTGAAATCATTGTCAACACACCTGATAACGATGGAGAAGATGAACAACAGCAGAGCCAAGGACTCATCAGCGGACCTGGACCAAGAGGCAAGAAAAAGTAAATGAATAAAAAAGTCAATAGAGATCATGACAGAAAACAAAGATAACATACAACAGCCCAAAAAGGTAGTCATAGAACTCGACAATGTGAAACGCGACTTCCTCGTAGGCGACGAAACGGTTCATGCCCTCAAAGGGGTGAGTTTCAAAATCTATGAAGGCGAATTTGTCACCATTATGGGTAAGTCGGGCTCAGGAAAATCTACTCTACTCAATCAGTTGGGATGTCTCGACACGCCATCAAGTGGCGAATATTACCTCGATGGCGTCTCCGTGAGAACGATGTCACGATCCGAACGAGCCATACTACGCAACCGAAAAATTGGGTTTATCTTTCAGAACTACAACCTCCTGCCCAAGACTACGAGTGTGGAGAATGTAGAGCTGCCCTTGATGTATAACCCCCATGTGACGGCTGAAGAACGAAAACAGCGAGCCATAGAGGCACTACAGGCAGTGGGACTGGGTGAGCGACTCTATCACAAAAGCAATCAGATGTCGGGCGGACAAATGCAACGTGTGGCCATCGCACGCGCCTTGGTCAACAATCCTGCTGTCATCCTGGCCGATGAAGCTACAGGAAATCTCGATACGCGCACCAGTTTTGAAATCCTTGTGCTTTTCCAGAAACTCTATGCGCAGGGACGCACCATCATCTTTGTCACCCATAATCCTGACATTGCCAACTATTCGAGTCGCAACATCGAACTGCGCGATGGACATATCATTAGTGACGAATACAACACGCACATCCTCTCTGCAGCAGAAGGACTTGCTGCCCTTCCTGCCAATACGGATGAGTAACTAAGAAAGAAAATATATCAAACTTCACAAGATGAATTACCAAAATCTTTTCAAAATAGCCATCAGAGCCATTGCTGCCAACAAGATGAGGTCGTTTCTTACAGCATTAGGCATTATCATAGGTATTGCTGCCGTCATCACCATGCTCGCCATCGGACAAGGAAGCAAAGCCAGCATCAAGGCCAATATCGCTGAGATGGGAAGCAACATGATCATGATATCGCCTGGTGCCGACATGAGAGGCGGAGTGAGACAAGATGCTTCTGCGATGGAGACCCTCAAGCAGACCGACTATCAAGCCATCAAAGACGAATGTAACTACATCTCTGCCATTTCGCCTACCGTCAACAGCAGTGGACAATGGATCAACGGCAACAACAATACGCAAAGCTCCATCTATGGCGTGAATCAGGACTATCTCAGCATACGACAGCTCAAAGTGGCCGACGGAGAGATGTTTACTGACAACGACATCAAAGCTGCTGCCAAGGTTTGCATCTTAGGACAAACGGTGGTCGACTATCTCTTCCCCGACGGAAGCGACCCCGTGGGCAAGGTGGTGAGATTCAACAGCATTCCCTTCCGCGTGGTAGGCGTTCTACAAAAGAAAGGCTACAACTCCATGGGAATGGACCAGGACGACCTCGTGCTGGCACCTTACACCACAGTGATGAAACGCATCATGGCACAGACTTATCTGGGAGGCATCGTGTGCTCTGCCATTACCGAGGAAGCCTCACAGCCTGCGCAAGACCAGATAACTGAGATTTTGCGTCGCAATCATAAATTGAAAGATGCCACCGATACTTCTGACGCTGATGAAGATGACTTCAACATCCGCTCGCAGGAAGAGATTTCGAGCATGATGAACTCCACCATGTCTACCATTACTATCCTCTTGGGTTCTGTGGCAGGAATCTCGCTCCTCGTTGGCGGCATCGGAATCATGAATATCATGTACGTCAGCGTGACAGAGCGCACACGCGAAATCGGATTACGAATGAGCGTGGGAGCACGTGGTGTCGACATTCTCAACCAGTTTCTCATCGAAGCCATCCTTTTGAGCGTTACCGGCGGTATAATAGGCGTGCTATTGGGCGTCAGCCTATCGGTGAGCTTGCAACAATTCTTCCATGTAGCGACACAGATAGAGCCTTGGAGCATCATCATGAGTTTTGCTGTCTGCACCTTTACGGGTGTCTTCTTCGGTTGGTATCCTGCAAAGAAAGCTGCTCAACTCGACCCGATAGAAGCCATCCGCTACGAGTAATGTTTTCAATTATAAATATTTCAATTACATGCTTCTACACTAAAAAGGTAGGAGCATGTTTTTAGTTGTATTCTATTTTCCTTCTTCTCAGAAAACAATAATAACCCACATCTTGCGTTATTACAGAAATAACAAACAAAAATAACAACACCATGATATTAAACTGCATTGTTATAGAAGACGACCCTCAAGCTCTGCAACAGATAATAAGCCACATCAAAAAGACACCTACACTCTCGCTCATGGGAGCCTACTCCAGCGCAAGAGAGGCTGTTAATGAAGTGAGAAACGGACATGTTGACGTACTCTATTTGGCTATACAGATGCCCGAACTAAGTGGCATTGAGTTTGCCAGATTAGTACCCGAAAGTTGCAGACTGGTCTTCACTACAGCCTACAAGGAATACGCTTTTGATGGCATCAAGGTTGGAGCTGTTGACTATCTGCTCAAACCCATTAGCTTTAACGACTTCCAAGAGTCTTACAAGAAGGTAAGAGCTACATTTGCCGATTATCAACTCATTGACCCCATAGAGCGCGACCATAGTCTGGTGGTAAAGGTAGAGAACAAGTTCATTCGTATCGACCTCGACGATATTCTCTACATCGAGAGTATGAACGACTATGTGCGGTTCTATCTTACAGAAGGACGAAAGGTCACCACACTCTGCAATCTTAAACGATTGGAGACTCGACTTCCCAGGCAGTGTTTTAAGCGCGTACATCGCTCGTTCATAGCCAACCTGTGCCGTATGGACTCCATCGGTCATATGCGCATCTATTATGGCGAGAACAATATTCCTATCTCCGAATCCTACAAAGACTCCGTCAATCAGTTTATTGAAAACCATATGGCATAATAAACAGCTATGGCGAGGCCATTGCACCAAAAAGGATTAACCGATTTCGGCGGGAGAACTAACAAAGGTTGTGGCACCATGGGCTATCAGGAAAGCTTGATCTCTAAACCCCCAAAGCACACTGATACAAGGCATGTGACAGTTCTGGGCAGTCATTACGTCGACATCGCTATCGCCGATATATACAGCCCCCTGTCTATCTACTCCTAACTGGCGCAAGGCTTCCTCTACGGTGTCGGGTGCTGGTTTTTTCTTTATACCCTCTCGCTCTCCGATGGCTACATCAACCAAATCGCCAAAAAAATATTGGCATAAAGCCTGTGTAGCTGCATAAAATTTATTACTCACCACGGCAATATTCTTTCCTCGTGCTTTTAGACGTGTCAACAATGCGATGATGCCAGGATAAGGTTGGGTATGATCCAGCCTATGCGCCATATAGTGCTCCCGAAAGTCAGCATAGGCCTTGTCAAAGAGAGGGTTCTGCTCGCCTCCAGGAATGGCTCGTTGCATGAGCTTACGCACGCCATTGCCCACAAACCTCCTTACATCATCAGTAGAATGTTCTGCCATCCCATTGATGCGAAGGGCATAATTGCAACTCGCAGCCAAGTCGTCTAAAGTAGAGAGCAACGTACCATCGAGATCGAAGATATAGGTTTCATATACTGAAATCACACTCGCTGTTGGATGCGCTAATATTGTCTTGTTGTATTCCTGTTTCATCTTTATTATCTTTTTGTTTCCTGTTATTCTGTAATATCTATGAGTAGTGATAACATTAAACACTAAACATTATCCTTGACCATTACGGCTGATGGTCGAACCTTGTTTTCATCACTTGCTTGCCAAGAATAATGAACGCTCACTGCATACAAAAGTACATCAAAGCAAAATAAAAACCCACGAATTAACCTATTTTTACCTACGCCTTAATAATATAAGCCGAATAATTTTGTCAATTCCACGAATAAATGTACTTTTGCAGCAAATTTTCAAGTACCAAAAACGAAACGAAAATGAAGAAAAAACAAAGCAAGACCGCTTACAAATTCTATTTCTATGGTGCCCTTGTGTGCCTGGTAGGTGTCATCATCATTACTTATATATATGGTTTTGCATCATTCTCTAAGAGTGACAAAACGGTGTATGTGTATATTGACGAAGACGACAACATAGACTCCGTTTACCACAAGCTAACACCCATAGCCCATGCCATACCTATGCAGGCATTCCGCACCCTTACAAAACACTCCGATTATGCCGAACATATTCGCACAGGACGCTACGCCATACATCCTGGCGATGGCTCTCTGAAGACATGGCGCCATCTGAAAAATGGTCTGCAAGAGTCTGTAAACCTCACCGTTCCTTCTGTTCGTACACTCGACAAACTATCTGCCGAACTGGGACGTAAACTGATGCTCGATAGTACCACTATCTATCAGGCTCTTACCGATGAGGCTACCTGCGAGAAATATGGTTACGACACGGCCACGATTGCTTGTATGTTTATTCCTAACACTTACGACATCTATTGGAATGTATCGCTCAACAAACTGCTCGAACGCATGAAGAAAGAGTCGGACAAGTTCTGGAACTTTGAACGTATGCAGAAGGCTAAGAATATGAACCTATCCCCTATTCAGGTTATCACCATGGCAAGTATCGTGGACGAAGAGACTGCCAACGACGCAGAGAAGCCGATGATAGCAGGCATGTATTACAACCGTCTGATGCTACGCAATGCAGAATATCCTGAAGGAATGCCACTGCAGGCAGACCCTACTATTAAGTTTGCGTGGAAACGTTTCGAACTCAAACGCATCTATAATAATCTGCTCAGCATCCAAAGCCCCTACAATACATATCGTAATACAGGACTGCCTCCTGGACCTATCCGTATTCCTTCTGTAGCAGGCATTGATGCTGTACTCAACCACATCCACCACGATTATCTATATATGTGTGCTAAAGAAGACTTCAGTGGTACACACAACTTTGCACGCACTTACTCCGAACACCTCGACAATGCTGCCAAATACTCTAAGGCGCTCAACGAGAGAGGAATAAAATAATTTAGTGTAAAGGTAAAAGAATTAAAAGTTAAAGGTAAAAAAGTAAAAAGGTAAAAAAGTAAAAGAGTGAAGGAGTAAAGAATAGTGCTTGAAAGGCATTTATCTTTACTCCTTCACTCTTTATTATATTCTCTTCCACACTTTGGCGAATATAAAACTTGGTTTCTACAGAACAAAATAAAGGAAATATTTGCTCATTCAATAAAAATAAGCTAATTTTGCAAAAGATATTAACTATTTATTATTTAAACAATTCAAAAAAAGACATGAACAATCTTTTTAACATTAAAGACTACGTTGTAGTCATTACAGGTGGAACAGGCGTATTAGGAAAGACCATCGCCAAGTACTTAGCTCTTGAAGGTGCAAAGGTAGCCATCCTCGGACGCAAGGAAGACATCGGAAACGCTATCGTTGAAGATATCAAGAATGCAGGCGGTGAAGCTTCTTTCTTCAAGACCGACGTTATGAACAAGGAAATAGTAGAACAGAACTGCAAAGATATTCTCGCTAAATATGGCAAGATAGACACCTTGCTCAATGCAGCTGGTGGCAATATGAAGGGAGCAACGATCGGTCCTGACCAGACTTTCTTCGACTTGGAGACAGAACAGTTTCAGACTGTACTCAACTTGAACCTTACTGGTACTGTAATACCTACACAGGTGTTCCTCAAGCCTATGGTAGAGGCAGGTAAAGGTAGCATCATCAACTTCTCTTCTATGGCGGCTTTCCGCCCAATGACACGCGTTTGCGGTTATGCTGCTGCCAAGGCAGGCATCAGCAACTTCACAGCCTACATGGCACACGAAACCGCGAAGAAGTTTGGCGAGGGAATACGTGTTAACGCTATTGCTCCTGGCTTCTTCATCACAGAGCAGAATCGCGCACTCCTTACCAATCCTGATGGTACTTACACAGAACGTGGACAGGATGTGATTCGACAGACTCCATTCGGCCGCATGGGTAAAGCCGAAGAACTTTGTGGTACAATACATTATCTCATGAGCGATGCTGCTTCTTTCGTCACAGGAACAGTAGCTGTTGTGGATGGTGGATTCAACATTTTCGCAATGTAAATGCATACTAACATAAAAGCCCAGGAGTTCATCCTGGGCTTTTTACCTTTTTATATATTACTGAGCCCACTTTAAAAAGGGGCATATTTTGAATCCAGTCTGACCAGTGTGGTCAT
>OIZX01000658.1_pt1 | contig 21804 bp, 21 predicted proteins | sample 1588621 | NCBI WGS metagenome assembly OIZX01 (sample SAMN03283276) | human gut metagenome | biome: human-associated habitat; material: feces | host: Homo sapiens | place: Peru | collected 2012 | reverse complement strand
ATTAACCTTAAAAGAAGCTTAAACTTAGCTTAAATTTCAAAAATTTTTCGCCACTAGCAAAGCAAACAAATTTAGAAATCAAAGTAAAATTCAACGCAAGTGTGGAATTTTAGGCAAATCATCATCACAAGCAAGTTCAAAATGCGTTTTGTTTGTAAAATCAAGCGTTTGTAAGGTGCAAAATGCCTTAAAATGATGACACGCTTTGACACGATAAAATGAATGAAATTTACGATTTGTGGTTAATTTTTTGTATAATGCCAAAAATCATTAGAAAGGCTCAAATGCTCGCTCATATCAACGCCAAAGGCACGAAAATTCCATTTATCTACGAAGAAAACAACGATTTGCCCGTGATTTTTCTGCGCTTTGTGTTTGCAAATTCAGGCAAAGCCTATGAAAATGACACCCCAGCAGGCACAGCACGAATGTTTGCACGGCTTTTAAACGAGGGCGCGAGTGAGGATTTTTTCAAAGAACTTGACTTTTACGCCATAAATTTCGAGGCAAGTAGCGGTTTTGAGAGCTTTGAGCTAAGCATTTCTTGCCTTAAAGAGCATTTTGATTTTGCGCTTAAAAAGCTTGCACTCTTGCTTGAAAAGCCGCGTTTTGATGAAAAACTCTTGCATAAGCTTAAAACTACGGCTTTGGGCGAGCTTGCCGCACGAAACAGCGACTTTGACTATTTGGCTAAAAGGCTTTTAAACAAAAGCGTCTTTGAGTGCGATGAATTCGCTCTTTCAAATGACGGCGATGAAAAAAGTATCCAAAAAATCAGCCTTAAAGACTTGCAAGCCTTTCACAAGCACCATATAAACTTAGCAAATCTCATCATCATAGCAGGTGGCAACGCCACAAGCACGCAAATGCAAGCCTTGCTCGCTCCTGTGCTTGAAATTTTAAGCGTTGGCACAAGGTGCGCCACTAAAAAATTCACACTCTGCGCGAAAGCAAAAGATGAAATTTACACTCGCAAGGACAGCGAGCAGGCTTATATCTACTTTTGCACGCCTTTTGAGCTTGAATTTAGCGACAAAAACACGCATTTAGCTAAACTTGCCATTTTTATACTTGGTGCTGGGGGCTTTGGCTCGCGGCTTATGGAGGAAGTGCGCGTGAAAAGGGGGCTAGCGTATAGTGCTTATGCTATGCTTGATTTGAGCGTGTGCTACAAGCGTGTTTTTGGGTATTTGCAAACCAAAAACGAAAGCGCGAGCGAGGCAAAAGAGCTGGTAAAAAGCGTATTTGCGGACTTTGTGAAAAACGGAGTGAGCCAAAATGAACTTACACAGGCGCAAAACTTTCTTATAGGCTCAACCCCACTGCGTTATGAAAGCCTTGAAAAGAGGCTTAGCGTGGCTTATAATGAATTTTATCAAGGCTTGGATTTTGGAGCGTTTAAAAAAGAGCTTGAAAAACTCCGCCACGCCACGCTTGATGAGCTAAACGCCTACATAAAAGCGCACGCTGAACTCCTTAAAATCAGCTTTGCAAGTGTGAAAAAATGACTCTAAACCCTGCTGATGCGGCGCTTTTTAAGAGATTGCACCTTAAAAATCTGCTCGATTTAGCCTTGCTTTTGCCAAAAAAACTTGAAAATTTGACTTTAAGCCAAGCCCCAAGTGAAAGCGTTTGCACGCAAGAGGTGCAAATTTTACGCACAAATTCACACTCTGGCAAACTGATGGGCGTTGTTTGGTGCAAGGGTTGGGAGATTGAGGCGAGTTTTATTTTCTTTCACCCGAGTAGATGGCATTTTGGGGCGTTTAAGGCTGGCAAAGAGTGCATTTTTAACGCAAAGATGAATTTATTTAACGGAATGTGGCAGTTTTCAAACCCAAAAATCATCACTAAGGCTGGATTTTTCGTGCCAAAGTATCAAGTGGCGGGCATTAAAGATGAAAGCATAGCTAGGCTCATACACGAGTGCGTGAGTAAGGAAAATTTAAGCGCGAGCGGGCTTGATGAGCAGCGTGCTGGCTTGCTTGTGGGGTTGCACTCTTATGATGAGCGAAGTTTTGGGCTTTTTAACGCGCTTAAAATGGCTTTAAACAAAAAAGATGAAAACGCCTTAAATTCAAGCGAAAATTTGAATTTTTCGCAAGAAAATGCGCCAAATTTAAGTCAAATTCAAGCAAATTCAGCCAAAAGCCTTGCAAAACAAGGCGAAGAGCTTTTAAAAGAGCTAAAATACATTGAAATTTACAATTTTTTGCGCCGTTTAAGAAACAAAAAACAGGTTTCAAAAAGCTATGAAATAGAGCTTTACGACATAAGCAAGTGGCTTGAAAGTCTGCCGTTTAAGCCTACAAGCGACCAAATGCGTGCGATAGAGGACATAAAGGGCGATTTGCGCTCACAAAATGCTAAAAGGCGCATTATAATGGGCGATGTGGGTTGTGGCAAAACGCTTGTGTTGCTTGCTGCTGCCTTGCTTGTATATCCTAAACAAGCCGTGCTTATGGCGCCTACGAGCATTTTAGCGAACCAACTTTTTGACGAGGCAAAAAGGCTTTTGCCAAATTTTATGCGAATTTCGCTTTTAAAGGGCGGTAAAAAGGACAAAAATGTCGAGCAAAACTTGCAAAATGCCCATTTAATCATAGGCACACACGCACTAATCCACTTAAACTCCCTAAACGCTGTGCTTGTAATGGTCGATGAACAGCACCGCTTTGGCTCAAATCAACGCCAAAAAATCAACGATTTAGCTAAAAACGATGACACAAGGGCGCATTTTATACAATTTTCCGCCACGCCCATACCAAGAACGCTGAGTATGATACAATCAGAGCTTGTGAGCTTTTCGTTTATCCGCCAAATGCCCTTTCGCAAGGACATTCAAACCTTTTGCGTGCAGGGCAAGGATTTTTCGCTCATCATAGAGCGCATAAATGCCGAGCTTGCAAAGAAAAATCAAGTCGTTATCATCTATCCGCTGGTAAATGAGAGCGAAAAGGGCGTGTATTTGCCGCTAGAAAAGGCAAAGGAGTATTGGCAAAAGCGATATGGTGGCGTTTATACCACGCACGGCAAGGACAAGGATAAGGACAAGGTGCTGGTAGAATTTCGCGAAAAAGGGTGCATTTTGCTGGCTACGACAGTGATGGAAGTGGGCATTTCACTGCCAAGACTTAGCACCATCATCATCGTGGGAGCTGAAAAACTAGGGCTTGCCACGCTTCATCAACTGCGTGGGCGCGTGGGACGCGTGGGACTGCCTAGCTTTTGCTATCTTTACACCAAGCTAAACACTATGCCAACGCGTTTGCTTGAATTTAGCCAAACCTTAGACGGCTTTGCCATAGCCGAACTTGACCTTAAAAACAGGCTCAGCGGGGATTTGCTCGATGGCTTTGCCCAGCACGGCAATGAGTTTGAATTCTTTGACTTTGCGAGCGATGAAAAGATTTTAGAGCAGGCAAAAGCGGATTTGGGGTGAGTTTGCAAGCGGCATTTGTGATGAAATGCGTGGCGGCGCACTTTGTAATTTTCAAAACTTTTGTGGTGAGTGGATAAATTTTTAAAACTTTGCTTGTGATGACACGCAAACAGCACTTTTTCGCAAAAAGCCTAAATTTTTTAAAGTGCCTTATCAAATTTATCCAAATTTAAGTTTGAAAAGGCTATAAACTACAAATCAGTTTTAGAGAATTCAAAATTTTTCGCTCTTTGTGAGAAAAAATGTAGGAAAATTTTAAATGTGATGACAATTAAATTTTCATTGCTGAATTTTAAGATGATTTTAAGCTAAATAAGGCTAGAATTCAAAAATCAATTTTAAAGAATTCAAAAAAAAGGACGAGCCTTTGAGAGCAAACGCTGTAAATTTAGCGACTTTTATAAACGCTTTGTGTCATCTTAACGCAACGCCTTTGAGCGTGGCGGTGCTTGCGCCTTGCGCGTGGAGCGGAAATTTAGTGGCACGGCAAATTCGGCTTGGCAAGTGTGGCGAAATGGGCGGTGCTTGTGGGCGAAACGGGCAAAGCGAAAATGGAGCAGTGTTTGGGTGGGGGACTTCTCTCTCTCGTTAGCACGCGCCTTTTAAAGCACAAGACACCTTTTTACACCCAAAAATTCAACCTTTTAAAATTTTTACTCAAAAATACCTTAAATTTATCAAATTTTTCTTATTTATATCGTTTGCGCGGGCAAAACAATGCGCTTTATTTTTACTATAAATTTTTGAAAAATTTAGCGTTAAAGGAGGTGCAAGGTTAGAAAAGAACAAACAAACAAGCCTTTGAGCTTTGCTTGCACGAAGTGCGGAGCTTGCTGCAAAAGCATAGCTAAAATAGCCGAGCTTAAAGAGTTTGACAAGGGGGATGGGGTGTGTTCGTGGCTAAATTTAGACACAAATGAGTGTCAAATTTACGCTCAACGCCCTGTGGTATGTAGAGTTGATGAAATGTTTGAGCGGTATTTTTCAAGCATTTATTCTAAAAGAAAATTCTACGCACTTAACGCCAAAGCGTGCAATTTACTGCAAAAAAAATGCGGCGTTGATGAGCGTTTTAGAATGAAAATTTAAATTTGCAAAAAGCAAAGAAAGGACAAAAAATGGCATTACCATTGATACCCGTTTTGGGTTGGATAGGAGCTGGTGCAGTTGCTGCATTTGGCGCAAAAAAAGGCTATGATGCTTACCAAGACACAAAGAGTGCGGGCGAGTATCACGAAGCGGCAAAAGATATGTATGAGGCAAGTGAAAACTACCTCAACGAGCGCAAACAAGAGGCTGAAAAGCTTTTTAACAAGCTTGGCAAGGTCAAGGCGTTAGTTAATGAGGGAAATTTGACTCGTTATGTAAATGTTGCCGAAAAACTCGAACTTGAATGCAAAAAAGATTTGAGTGAAATCATCAAAGATTTTGATTTGAGCAAACTTCAAACGATGAGGCAAGAAATCATAAATCTCAACACTGCCATTGGCTCGATTGCTGGCGGTGCTGCATCAGGAGCATTGGCTGGGATTGGTGCTTTTGGTGCTGTGAGCGCGCTTGGGACTGCCTCAACGGGCGCAGCGATAGGCTCACTTGGCGGAATAGCAGCAACTAATGCAACTTTGGCTTGGCTAGGTGGTGGTTCGCTTGCCACTGGTGGCTTGGGCGTGGCTGGTGGCACTGCCTCGCTTGGTGGTATAGTCGCTGCACCCGTTATCGCTGTGGCTGGCTTGGTGTGGGCAAAGAGTGCTGAGAGCAAAAAATATGACGCGATGAGTTATTATAGTGCTGTAAGCGTAGTTTGCGAGCATTTAAAGGCTGAGGAATTGCTCTGGGTGCAAATCGCCGATAGGGCAAAAGAGACAGAAAGGACACTAATAAAGATAAACGAAGATCTTGGTAAAGCGGTTGATATAGTGGAGGAAATCGCCATCAAAAAAGGCTTTACTAATGTCGGGACAAGATGGAATGATGATGAGAAAAAAAGCATAGAGGCGATGAGCCAACTTGCTGTGTTAGCGCACGAAATCATCAAAAGTCCTCTTTTGTTTGATGATGATAAAATCACACAAGACATTATCAAGCAACAAAAAAAGGTCAAAGAGCTTATGGACGAAATCCAAAGCAAATTCGGCGACAAATAAGCGTTGAGTTAAAGGCAGAATTTAAATCCTGCCTTTAATTTTACTCGGTTTTAAACAGAAAGGATAAACTATGACAAAGACTTTGTATGATGAAATCATCGATGAAATAGGCACACGGACAAAAGAAAGGTTTGGGGTTGATATATTTAGCCTTGATACCTACAAACAATCTTTTAAGCTATACATTCAAGAAGGTGGCGGAGTGAAAAATATCCAAAGCGTTCTTGTGGATAAAAGCACAAATTCTCAAACAAATGTTATCGCACAAAGCGTGGATACAAACGCTGATGCTTGTGATGCTGTTTTGGTAGCGTTAAAAACCTTAGCAAACAACGCAATGTTTGAGATAAAGGACGCTTTTAGCGAGAATTCAAACACAAGCCTAGAAATAAGGGCGCAAAGGCTTATGAACGCCACGACAAAGAGTTTGCAAGAGATAAAAGCGCTTATGCAAGACAATGAGCTTGGCTATGCGGATATTTCTGTGACACTTTTAAGGCAGATTTTTGAGCCTATAATCACCAAAATGAATGCGATTTGGAAGAATTTTCCCGAGCAAATGAAACAAATCACAAATGCGGTGTGTGATTACATAAATGGCAAAATTTCAAGCTTTAAGGAACTTTTAAGTGCTATTGCCAAAATCTTTTTCACTGCGGTGATTGCTATTATTAGTGTAGGGCTTGAAAGCAAACTAGCAGTCGCTCTTGCGCCGATGATGACGCCTTTGGTAGCAAGCTTTGTCGCCCCAGCATTAGCTATCATTGTCGGTTCTATCGCTGTGGTAACGATGAGCAAAACGATAGATTTTGCGCTAGAAACGCTTTTTGGTGTCTTTGCGCAGGCTGAAATCAGCAAAAAACGCTACGAGGAAATCGCGGCTTTATGTATGGAAAAGTTGCCGCAAATCATTGAAAACAGGCAAATGCTTGCTACAAAAATGAAACAAGCCCATTATGAAAGAAAGCTTAAATTTGACACCTCATTTGAGGGGTATAAACAAGCCATCTTAAACAAAGACGACAAGCAAAGTTTCGAGTATCTTAGCGAAATTTGCAAACTTTATGGCGCAAAGCTAGAATACAGAAGTGCAAAGGAAATTTTAACCAACAACACGGGCAAACTTCAATGGTAAGGCAAAAGCCTCATAAATTTTCAAAATAGCGTTTATCAAACATTTTGGCTTTGATTTAAACGCTAAATTTGTCAGCTTTTGCTGAGTATGACAAGGATAAAAGGTTGTTTGCAAGCTTTTAAGGCAAACCCTTTTTAAGCCTTGTTTAAAATAAAATTCAGCATTTTAGCAAGAGTATCAAAAGCAAATTGCGTGAATTTGGGATTTACTCATTTAAGTTTCGTGCGAAAAACCATAGCCTTATGCAAAGAGATGAAATCCACATTTTCCAAATGCACGCCACTTGGCACGCCTTGGGCGATTTTGCTCATCGATAAATTCAAGTCCGACAACTTGTCCTCCACAAAAAAGCCCATCGCTTCGGCATTTACAGAATGAGTGAGCGCGAAAACCAGCTCTTTGACACTAAATTCAAGTATCATCGCACGCAGTTTTGCTACTTTTTCGTCATTTAGCTCATCAAGCACGAAATAAAGCCCGTTGAAACTGCCGCTTTCTTCTAGGATTAAAATATCCTTTGCATCCTCCACAAGGCAGAGCAAATCCCTATCGCGCTCATCATCAGCGCAAATTTCGCAAAGCTCGTTTTCGCTCAAAGCCCCGCATTTGCTGCAAGGCTTGATGAAACGAATGGCGTTTTCTATGTCTTGGGCGAGTTTTGCGCTTGTCATTGCGAGCCGTTTTTGCGAAAACGGCACGGCAAGCCTAAATTTAGCGTTGCCTTTGCCTTGTGGATTGCCACACTCGCTTTGCTCGCTCGCAATGACAGGCAAAGAAAATACACTTTGTTATTTTGTAATGATGGCGGATTTTGTCATTTTGAGCGTAGCGACCCAACGGGTTACAAGGCGCAAGCCACAGCAAAAAAATCTACAAAGATAAAAGAAAACTTGCCATTTTTGGATACTTCGCTGCGCCCAGTATGACAAAATTTATCAATATAACAAAAATAAGAATTCATCAGTATGACAAACAAACCCTTGTCATTTTGAGTGAGTGAAACGAGCGAAAAATCCACACTTTAAATTTATGGATACTTCACTTTGCTACGCAAAGTTCAGTATGACAAAGAAAAGATAGTTTTATATGAGACAAGATATGTTAGTATGACAAGGGAAAACAAGTCAGTATGACAAGGAAAAGTTCGTCATCGCGAGCAAAAAAGGGCGTTAGCAAATTTTGCGTGCTTGAAGCATAATGTTGTAGTTTTTGCAAATAAAATACAATTTTACACAATTTTGATTATTTTTTACTTGATTAAGTGTTTTTTAAGAAAAATTTAAGTTTAAGCGACTAAAATTAAATAAAAAAGGAAACAAAATGCACAAATTAAAAGTCGCTCTCGTTCAAATGAACGCCACGCCTTACAAGCTCAAAGAAAATTTGCATTTAGCCTTACAAATGGCGCAAAAGGCGTGCGAGCAAGGCGCGAGGCTCATCGTGCTGCCCGAGCTTTTTGACAGCGGATACTGCATAAGCGATAAGGACTTTGAATTTGGCATTGATTTTAAAAGCCCTATTTCGCACCCTTCTTTCAAGGCTTTGAGCGAATTTGCAAGGAAAAACGCCGTTTATATCATCGCTTGTGGCATAGAAAAAGCGCGCAAAAGCCTTTATGACACGGCTTTCATCATCTGCCCGAAAGGAAAACTTGTCGGCAAACACCGCAAAATTTATTTATGGAATGGCGAAAAAAAGCGTTTTAGCAAAGGCAAGGACTATGAAGTTTTTAGCCTAAATTTTGGCGAATTTAAGGTAAAAGTGGGCTTGCAAATTTGCTATGAACTCGGCTTTGGCGAGGGCGCGCGGATTTTAGCCTTAAAGGGCGCGCAAATGCTTGTTTATCCAAGTGCCTTTGGCAAGGCGCGTGCGTATAATTGGGATTTACTCAGCAAGGCGCGGGCTTTGGAAAATGGCTGTTTCGTGCTGGCTTGCGGTTTAAGCGGCAGTGCTTTTGATAAAAATTCAAAGGAAAATTTAGAATTTACGGGCGATTCACGCGTGGTTTCGCCAAAGGGCAAGGTGCTACAAAAGGCAAGCGAGCTTGATGAGTGCGTGCTTTGTGAGCTTGATTTGGACGAGATTGTCCCGCAAAGAAAGGCTTTGCCTTATCTTAAAGATTTTGATTTGAAGTTGATTAAAAAAGCGTTTGCAAATCTCAAATAAAGGAGCAAAAATGGCAAAAGAAATTTTAGTTGCTTATGGCGTAGATATTGACGCTGTGGCTGGTTGGCTTGGAAGTTATGGCGGCGAGGATAGTCCTGATGACATTTCGCGCGGACTTTTTGCGGGTGAGGTTGGCGTTCCACGCCTTTTGAAGCTTTTTGAAAAATACAAGCTTCCCGCGACTTGGTTTGCGCCCGGACACTCCATCGAAACCTTTCCAAAACAAATGAAAATGATTGTTGAGGCAGGACACGAGATAGGCGCGCACGGGTATTCGCACGAAAATCCCATCGCAATGAGCGCAAAGCAAGAAGAAGATGTCTTGCTCAAAAGCATTGAGCTTATCAAAAAGCTCACGGGCAAAGCACCTACGGGCTATGTCGCGCCTTGGTGGGAGTTTTCAAATATCACTAACGAGCTTTTGTTGAAACACGGTATCAAATACGACCACTCGCTGATGCACAACGATTTCACGCCTTATTATGTGCGTGTTGGGGACAAATGGAGTAAGATTGATTACAGCGGCGAGGCGAAGGATTGGATGAAACCTTTGGTGCGCGGCAAGGAGACGAATTTGGTAGAAATACCTGCGAATTGGTATTTGGACGATTTGCCGCCGATGATGTTTATCAAAAAATCCCCAAACAGCTTTGGTTTCGTAAGCCCGCGCGACATAGGCAAAATGTGGATAGACCAGTTTGACTGGGTTTATCGTGAGATGGACTATGCGGTGTTTGGTATGACGATACACCCTGATGTAAGCGGACGCCCGCAGGTGCTGCTAATGCACGAGCGTATCATCAAGCATATCAACAAGCACAAAGGCGTGCGCTGGGTAACCTTTAACGAAATTGCTGACGATTTCCTAAAACGCTGCCCGCGCAAAAAATAGCTTGCAAAATTTGCACGAATTTGCGTGAAAATTTAACTTTCACACAAATTTTGTGTGAATTTTTGCTTGAATTTGGACGAAATTTTCGCGTAAAATTTTTGCGCAAATTCAAAATGAAATTGAATTTATGCGCTTAAATTTTTGCTTGAATTTTACGCGAATTTAAAACGACACTCACTTTGCGCGCGTGAATTTTCATACAAATTCAAAGCGAAATTAAATCTATGTGCGTGAATTTTTGCAAATTTAAATTCACAAATTCAAGCCTAAATTTAACTAAATTTAAGGGCGAAATTCACACTTTTTCAAAAAGCAAATTTGTGGCTTTTTGCAAAAAAACAAATTCGCCCTTTTACTCACAAGCCTTTTCGCACTTCGCTTATGGTTTTGCCGCCAAGTCCGTAGTTGTCTGGCTCTATCTCATCGATGATGACGACTATGCTGGCTTTGTTTTTGCCAAGCACGCGCACGAGCAAATCGCTCACGCCGTTGATAAGCTCTTTTTTCTGCTCGGTGCTTACGGGCTTTGCTTCTTTGGTTACTCTTATATTGACAAATGGCATTGTGTCCCCCCTTTGAAAAGAAAAGTGTAGCATAAATTTGCGAAAAATTTGTCAAATTTAAGCCAAAAAGATATAATGCCTTGCAAGGAGCGACAATGTGTATCTTGTGCGGTGAGCTTGTAAGCTCGTTTCATTGGAGTGATGTGGATTTTAAGGAGCAAAAAAAGCTCGTCAGCGTGGGCGAAAACGCAAAAGAGCGCAAAAGGGCAAGGCTCAAAAGGACGCGAATTCTTAACGAAATTTTGTGCTTTTATGGGCTGCAAATTGCTGATTGGCAAAGCAGTAAATTTGTGCTGAGCGACAAAAAAGGAAAAAGCGTGATAGTCAGTGATTTGGGCGATTTGTGGGACAAGGCGGCTGCTTTAAGCGGCAAGGATTTGGACGCTTTGGACGAAAATTTGCTTGAATTTTTACGCCAAAAGAGTGTGGATAATGCCTAAAATTCCCGTTTTACTCATCACGGGCTTTTTAGGAAGCGGTAAAACCAGCTTTTTGGGCGAGTATCTTAGCGCAAAAGGCGACAAAAGCACCGCCTTAATCATCAACGAGCTAGGACAAATAGCCCTAGACCAACGCGTTTTAAAATCAAGCGTGAGCTATGCTGATGAACAAATGCTTTATTTGAATTCAGGCTGTGTGTGCTGTAACAAGCGTTTGGACTTAGTAAATTCGCTCAAAAGCCTGCTTGATAGCTACGACAAGCAAAACCAAAAACTTGGGCGAGTCATCATCGAAACCACAGGGCTAGCAAACCCAGCGCCGATTTTATGGACGCTTTTAAGCGATGTGTTTTTGTCTGCTCACTTCGCCACGCAAGGCGTCATCGCTTGTGTCGATGCGTTGAACGGCTTTTTGCACCTTGAAAACAACGAAGCAAGGCAGCAAATCATCTTTGCTGATAGCGTGTTGCTTACCAAAACGGACTTGCAAGGCGATACTCAGGCTTTAAAGGCTGAAATTTTAGCACTTAATCCAAGCCTTGCCGTGTTTGACAAGGCGAAAGTGCGCTATGATGAGCTTTTTTCTCACGCAAATAAGGCGAATTTTAGGGCGTTTGAGACGAGCAACTCACACGAGCAAGGCTTTGAAACTTTGGCTTTGGGCTTTGATGGAGCTGTCGAGTGGAGTGCCTTTGGGATATGGCTGAGCCTGCTTTTGCAAAAGCACGGCAAGCGGATTTTGCGAGTAAAAGGGATTTTGGACATAGGCGAGGACTTTTTAGTAAGCATTAACGGGGCTATGCACATTATCCATCCGCCAACGCATATCAAAAAAGACAAAGAAAACGGCTCAAAACTCGTTTTCATCACGCGAAATTTACCAAAAGAGCAAATTTTGCGCTCACTTGATGGTTTTAAGGGCTTGTTGGGAGCTGAATTTAAAATTTTATCTTAATTTTAACCGCGCAAAATGCTAAAATTCACAAAACTAGCCCGCAAAATAAATTTTTTGTTATTACTTTCAAGCAAGATTTAGCAAGGATAAGCTGTCGCTTTTGTGCTATCAAAGTGTGCAGTAGCTTTTTAACTCTTGTGAAAATTTTGCGCTTGTGAGTGGTTTTGCGGAACAAAATGCTTTGTTTGCAAGGATAAAATGCGAAGATACTAACGCCTAATGGGCGCTCTTGCTCGCTCGGAGCACTTCCGAGTGCAGGATTAGATAGACCCTCGCATTTAGATGAAATCTTACCACAAAAAAGCAAACAAAGCAAGCCAAAAAGGTATCGCCGACAGGAGTTGCACCTGCAATATCAACCACTCTTAACGAGAGACTTGTTGCTGCTACTTCGTTGCACGCATCAAGCGATACCCACAAGGCATTATACTTCATCAAAACTTAAAAGCTGATGAATTTAAATTTTTTGTGCTGTTTGATTAAAGGTTTTTATTTTGGACTTGAATTTTGTGCCATAAATTTCGCAACAACACTTTAAAATTGAGCGCATTTGCTCTAATCAAAATTTATCATCATCTTTGGGCGATTTGTTTGCTTTTTTGTGGTAGGATTAGGTTTATTAGGGTTTGATAAAGGTCGTTTATCAGCAAAAAGGGCATCGCCGAAAGTCTTGTCCTTTTCCCTTGCTGTCTCATAAGCTGTTGCTAACCATTGATTTTTACCAACCCCACAAAAAACTTGCGAAAGTCCTAGTTTGCGATATATGTTGTTTTTTTGTGCCAAATAGTGTAAATTCAAAATAAAATGTTATAATAGCATCAGCAAGAGGGGACAGTGGCACATCAAGACCCTCTCTTGCCCTTTTCTTTATCTACGAAAATTTAAATCTTATTCTACCATCATCTTACAATCAGCTTGATTTTAGGGATTTGGTATAATTTGCTTGTCGATAGGCGAACGCATACTTGATGTGCCAGCCGCCCCAACTTGATTGTTATCAGGGTGTGAGAGTTGGGCGTTCTTACTGCCTATCAAATTTTGCATTTTAAGACTTTTTGTCTGAAATTTAGTTTGATGATTTGCAAAAATATAGCCCATAAAGCAACATTTAGCACAAACGCTCTCTGCACCGCTTTACAAGCAGTTTGCGTTTGATTTATCTTTGCCCTTTAAACTCTGATTTATTTTTATTTGTTAGAATTTGCTTTCAAAGATATTTTAAATGCGTTTTAAGGAAGCATTTATGGTAACAAGACATAAATTTTTTTCGTCAAAGCACCTAAAAACAGCACTTTGGTGCTTGTGCGCACTCACTTTGTCGCTACACGGCAAGGATTATGCCCTTGATAAAAGCTCAAAAGTCGGTTTTGAGATAACCAAATACGCCATTTTAAGCGTAGATGGGCTTTTTAGGGAGTTTAGCGGGCGTTTGGAGCTTGATGAAAGCGGTAAAATCACGGCTTTGCAGATACAGGCGTTAAGTGCTTCTGTCTCTACGGGCAAGGCAAAGCGCGATAAATTCGCCAGAGAGAAATTTCTAAACGCCGCACAGCACAAATTTGTAGCCCTTTCTTTCACTTCATACGCGCCCACACGCAGTAAAGGTGGCAAGCAAGAGGGCAAACTCATCGCAAAGCTCACTCTACAAGGCAAATCCAAAAACATAGAGTTTCAAAGCCGCCTTGACACGAGTCAAGCCACGCCCAAACTCACGCTCACGGGCAAATTCAACTCAGAGGACTTTGGCGTTCAAAGCTCTTTTGCTCGCTCAAATGAGGTGCATTTGATTTTAGAGACCAAATGGCTGGCGCAGTGAGCGGGCTTTGTAGGCAAGCTAAATGCAAGCAAAAGCTCTCTAAACGCCTAAATTTAGCGCAAAACCGCAAGCTACTTGTGCTTTTTTTTGTGCTTTTTGATTTGTGCTAAAAGGGCTTTTTTCACAAACTCGCTTTTTTCTTCGGCATTTGTGATAAAGTCGTTAAAAAAGGCACTGATTTTAGCCAGCTTTTTTGTGTCCGCACTTATGGTGATGACGCCAAGCGTTAGGCTTTTTTGCCCGCTTTTTGCGCTTGCTTTTTGAGCGTTTTTTAAAGCCTTTTTGTTTGCCTTTTTGCCCGCTTTTTCAGCCTTTTTTTGTGTGGCTTTTTGGGGCTTTAAGGGAGCGTTGTTTTTGGGCTTTGCAAAGGTGCTTTTTGCGGGCTTTTTCTTTTGTGGGTTTGCGCTCTTTGTCGTTACGCTAGCACTTTGCGCCTCTTTGATGATGGCTTGTGCCTTGTGGCTGTTTTCGAGCTTGTCGATTTTTGAAATTTTGTCTTTCATTGTGTTTCCTTTGTGGTAAATTTGGCTTTATCGCTTTGAGCTAAAAGCCTAAAAAGCACGCATTTAAGCACGCAAACACGCCCAAAGGCTCATTTACAAGGCTAATGCTCGCTTTTTGATTTAGAATTTGAAAGGCTAAATGGCAAATTCACGCTCATCGCAAATTCGGCAAAAAACTCTTCAAATTCAACCCTAGCTTTGGTGTCGCTGTATTCTGTGATACCTAAGCCCTCGCTAACCGCTCTTTTGTAGGCGATTCTGTCCTTTAAAACGCCGTCAAGCAAGAAAAAATCGTCCTTCAAACCAAGCTTGTGCTGAATTTGCTCAACGCCCTTTTTGTAGTCGAGCAAATCCTTATCCAAAAAGACATTTGTGCTGATTTTGTTCATCAAAATGCAGATTTTCATATCATCGTTGATATCTTTGATTTGCGTGATGGTTTGCAGCATCGTTTCTAGCACGGCTGCGTCAAACTGAGACGCCGTGCTTGGCAGTATAACAGCATCTGCGTAAAGCATAGCCTTGCGCGACTCTTGGCTGTCAATGCCTCCCGTGTCGATGATGATGAAATCATAAAGCTCGATAAACTGCTTTAAGGACTCGGCGATATTGCCCGTGCGGTTTGAGAGCGTAAAATGCGGCAAATCCCCGTCTGCCTTGCCCTCGCGGATATTTGTAAAACTCTCTATGCTTTTTTGCGGGTCAGTGTCCATCACAAGCACCTTGCCAAGCCCTAGTAGCTTGATGGCAAGATTGACTACGACCGTGCTTTTGCCGCTGCCGCCTTTTTGGTTCGCCACGGTGATGATATAGGCTTGCTTTTTACTCATTTTCGCCCCTTTTGTGTCGCATTATAACAAAAATTTATTTATAAGTTCCTTAATTTTTGTTTATTTGCCTTTAAATTCAGCCTTATTTGCCCGAATTTAAAAAGTTTTTGAGTCTTTCGTGCAAATTTGTTTGACTAAAATCGTTGATTTTTTCGACAAATTTGCCCCTTTCATCAAACAAATAAAGCTCGTTGCTGTGTGCTACTGAGTAAATCATCGCTGAGTTTGGCAAAGGCACTTTCTCATAAATAGCCCCATACCGCTTAGCCACTTGCGACAAAGCCTTTTCATCATCGGCGATTAGGGCTGTGGCGTTTGGATAAAAGTAGCGAAGCCACTCGTTTGTGGCGTTTATGTCGCTATCGCGCTCAGGGTCAAGTGAGATGAAAAGCAAATAAGCCTTGTCATTTTCTAGGCTTTTTAGCTCGCTTGACACAAGTGCAAGCGTGGCAGGGCAGACATCAGGGCAAAAGGTGTAGCCAAAATACACGATGAGTTTTTTGCCCGCAAAGTCCTTTAAGCTCACTTTTCCAAACTCTGAATTTAGGCTAAAATCATAATTTTCCCCGCAAGCACTCACCAAAAACGCCACGACAAAGGCGCACAAAATGCGAAAGGTTTTTTTCATTTTTATCCTTTTTTACCGAATTTTTCAAAAAATTCTTAAATTTCACAGCAAAATTTCGCTTAAAATTTAAAGAATTTTATCTTTTTATATCAAAATCAAAATAAAAATTTATAGGCTTTTTGCCGTTAAAAAATTCCACGCGAAAGCGCATAGTATCTATCACGCAAGCACTTGGCACGACAGCAGCCTTGTAAGAATTTGCGCTTGTTTTTTTAAAAGTCGGCACGACATCGCCCATATACATATTTAGCCCATAAATGCGGGCATTTAGCTCACTAAAATCGCCCAAATTCTCAACCACAAGCTCATTTTCAACAAGTGCTTGCACGGGTTTTTCTTTAAATTCTACTCGCACTTTTTGCCCCTTAAATTCATACTCACAGGGCTTTTCGTTTAAATCACAAGCCAGCAAAGGAAGCTCTTTGATAAGCTCCCTACGCTTGTTTTGTGGCTCGTTATCAAGCACAAAAAACGCGCCCACAACGAGCAAAAGTGCTATGAAAAAAGCAAAAAGCAGTTTTTTCATTGCAAACAAGGTGCTTGCGTGGTGTTTTGGCAAGGTCCCATTCCGCGCCCTTTACCTTGTCCGCGCATTTGTCCTTGCATTTGGGCGCGTCCTATTCCCATTCCTGTCATTTCAATGCTTTCAATGTCCTTGAAATTCAAGCTCTCGCCGTTGTCAAATTCAAGCGTTAGGCTCACTTTGGTGTCCTTTTTAACGGGCTTTTTAATGCCAAGTGCCATTATATGCTCCGCCCCACTCATCAGCTGCACGCTGGACTTTGCTTTGATGGTGATTTTTGGCACTTTCACCATAGTCATCTTTTCGCCCTCATACACCACGGTGTGAAGCTCGACTCTGTCGCTCAAATCGCTCTTTGCACCTACAAGGGCTATGTCCTTGTCGCTGTTGTTAGCGATAGTCATAAAAAACGCCGTATTTGGTGCTTTTGGGGGCGTTTGTTTGACGACTAAATCGCTCACTGCAATGTCTGCTGCAAAAATAGCGCTCGCAAAAAGCGCAACACTCACAAAAATCTTTGTCATTTTGTGTCCTTTCTGTGTGAAATTTGGATTTGTTCTTGTTTGGCAAGTTTATTAAGCTCAGTAAAATAGCACTTCGCAAGGCTTTGCCGCTCAAAAACATAATAACATTTTAGCAAAAAAGTGTCAAGGAAATGTGAATTTGTTACATTTACTTCACACGCTGTTTTTTAGGCGGTTTTGGCACTTCTTTGCTCTCAATCTCGCCAAAATTCAAGCTCTCGCCGTTGCTAAATTCAAGCGTTAGGCTTATTTTGGTGTCAGCTTTGATTTGATTTTTAATGTTAAAAAGCATTATATGCTCGCCGCCCGGCTTTAACTCCACGCTTGAACGCGCGGGGATAGTGATTTTACTTATGGGCGTCATCAGCACTTTTTTGCCCTTTGTTATGTGCGTGTGAAGCTCGATTCTGTCGCTTAAATCGCTCTTTGCGCCAAGCAAATCAATGTCCTTGTCGCTGTTGTTGGTGATTTTCAAAAAAACCGCCGTAGCCCTTGCATTTGGAGCAGTTTGCTTGACGAAAATGTCGTTGATTTCAAGCTCAGAGCTAAAAAGTGCGCTTGCAAAAAGCGCTAAACCCATAAGAATTTTTTTCATCTTTTGCCGTCCTTTTTTTTGAATTTCGCCCCAAATTTTAGCGCATTTGAGTAAAAATTCAGCGCACAAGATAAATTTTTGTGTGATTTTTTACGCTAAATTTAACTTTTTTGTATATAATCACACTTTTTTGAAGGATACAAATGAAAAAACTCTTACTCATTTTGCTCGCTACACTTGGCGCAAACGCCCAAAATCTCGCGCAAATTTATCTCAATCAAGGGCTAGAAGCCGTAGGCATAGAGCTTGAAAAACAGCTTGCAAACAAGGACTTTTGGCTTGACGAGTTAAAAGACAAAAATCTTTCGTTAGGGTATTATGACAGCGAGACAGCCATAGTGCTGACAAACAAAACAAACAAGAGCTTTCAAGTTTTTTTCTACAAAAACGGCAAATTGAGCCGCGAATTCAACGAAAAAGTCGGCGTTACGGGGCTTATGGGCGACAAGCAAGTGCAAGGGGATTTGAAAACGCCTGTGGGCTTTTACGAACTTGGGACGAAATTCAAGCCAGAAGACCAGTATTATGGGGGTTTAGCCTTTGCGACAAGCTACCCAAATTTGCTTGATAGAGTGCAGGGCAAAACGGGCAGTGGCATTTGGATACACGGCTATCCGCTTGATGGCGAGCGGCTTGATGAAGTAAAAACACGCGGCTGCATAGCCCTACACAACAAGACTTTGCGCGAATTTGAAAAAGTCATCGAAAAGCACGGCAAAACCTTTGCGATGACAGAAGAAAAAGAAGTAGTGCGCACAAATGCCGATGAAATCGCCGCTTTGATGGCAGCACTCTTTGCGTGGAAAGACAAATGGACACAAAGCGACATCAAAGCCTACCTTGAATTCTACGATGAAAAGGACTTTCGCCGCTTTGACAAAAAAGACTTTAAAGAATTCGCCGCGATGAAAGGGGCGATTTTTTCAAAAAAAGAAAAAAAGACGATAAAATTTTCCAACATTAGCATAAGCCCATACCCCAACATAAAAAACGAAAAAATGTTTCGCATAGCCTTTTATCAGGATTATTACACTAAAAATCATCAATTTCGCGGCAACAAAACACTCTATGTCAAACTTGACACGGCGGGCAAGATGAAAATCCTTGCAGAGCAGTAATGGCACTGATTACACTTGACAAAAAAGCCTACGAGCGCAACCTTTCGCTCATCATCGACAAGGCAGGCGGTGCGAGCCAAGTCATTTGCGTGATGAAAAACAACGCTTACGGACACGGCATAGAGCTTATAGCCCCGCTAGCAAGGCAAATGGGCGTGGAATTCATCGCCCTAAAAAACGAAAGCGAAGCCCTTTTTATGCAGGGCTTTTTCAAAAACATACTCATTTTATCACACCACCCAAACGGCGCAGAAAAGGCTGAATTTATATACGCACTCAACGCAAAAGACGATTTAGCAAGGCTTAAAAGCGGCACGCGCGTTCATCTTGCCATAGACACGGGAATGCACCGAAACGGCGTTTTTGTAAGCGAGCTTGAAGAGCTTTTTGACAAGGCAAAACGCCACAACATCTACATAGAAGGGCTTTTCACGCATTTTGCCTGTGCTGATGAGCTTGATGGGCGTTATTTTGCCCAAAAGCAAATCTTTGAAGAAGCCAAAAAAAAGGCGTTAAAGCTCAGCTCACAAAGGCTTATCTTTCACTCACACAACTCAGCCGCGCTTTTTCGCTGTGAAAAACTGCCCGAAAACGAGCTGTGCCGCGTGGGTTTAGCGCAGTTTGGATACAATGAATTTTGCGCTGAGTTAAAGCCTGTTTTGAAACTCTACGCGCACAAACTCAGCGCACGCACGCTTAAAGCGGGGCAAAGCGTGGGTTATGGTGGCGCATACACCGCTACAAAGGACATTCAAATCGCCGTGTATGATTTAGGCTATGCTGACGGGCTTTTTCGCTATGATGGCAAGGGAATTTTAGAGTTAAATGAGCGCACAAAGGATGGCAAAAAGGCTTGTTTGCTTGGGCGAATGTCAATGGACAGCTTTTCTTGTGCGGATTTAGGCGAGCGCGTTTGTGTTTTTGACGATGCAAGAGTGTGGGCGAAATTTTTTGACACCATAGAGTATGAAATCCTAGCCAAACTCTCGCCCTTTATCCCAAGAGTGCTTGTTTAGTCGATAAATTCAGCCCACAACTTGCAAAAATTCACGCAAAGCCCCTAAAAACTTCCGCTTACAGTTACATAAAATGTCCGCCCGGGAGCATTGACATAGCTAGCAGTGGTAAGGGCATCAACATGAGAAGCGCTGATATATTCGCTGTATTCTTTGTCAAAAACATTATCCACACCGAATTTAAGCGCGAGTGTTTTGTTCCACGCGATTGTCGCGTATAAATCAGCCACCGCAAAGCCAGCCTTTTCAGAATCCAGCGCAAACTTGCTTCGGCGGGTTTGTTTCGCAGCAGCACGACAACTTACGCCCACATTCCACTTGCCAAAGCCAGCCGCGCCCTCATAATCCAGCGCAAACTGCCCTTCAAGCGGGCGCACTTGATAAAGCGGTTGTTTGTTTGTGGTGTCCTCGCCGTAGTTATACCAGCCATTCAAGCGAACGCCCAGCCCACGCCACAAATTCGCCTCCAAGCCCAGCCTTGCTATGTAAAGCTGCACATCGGCGTTGCGGATAACTATATTGCTTCCTGTGATTGTCTTATCGTAGCTGCCGTCCTTTGGGGTATTGACGAAAAAGTCCTTTGCCATATCGGCTAAAAACGAACCGCTCACACGCAACCCAAAGTCATCGCTCGCCCCAGCATCGGCTGAATTTTCTTCATCACTCACAACAGCTCGTGGTTTCAAATACCCGCCAAAACTCTCGCTACCTAGGCTAAATTCTAGCCTAGCGCGGTTGTGGCGTGATTTTTTGAGAAAAGGATTTCCCGTTGAGCCGTATCGTTGATCCACATCGCCGATGACTTCTATGCTTTGCAAATCCACCGCTAAATTGTGGCGTGAAGTTGGCGCAAATTCATACCTTGTCGCCACGCTTGCGCCGTGTTCGATATTTTTATCAGCCATCGATTTGCCAAAATAGCTGTTAAAAAGCTCACGCGGAGTGATTGTTCCGCCTGTGGCATTATTTGGCACTGCTCCGTCTGCTTCGCGCGCCTTGCTCCAATTATAAGCGTATTCTGCGCCTAAATTCAGCTTGTGAGCCGTTGCAAACTGCCACGAAAAAGTCTGCGCCACTTGCAACTCACGCACTACCGCACGAGGCACTACCCACGCAGTCTGCACGCCCGCAGGGCTGAAAGTTCTCACATTTTTATCATCAGAAGCATAAGTCAAACTCGTTTGGCTGTGGTAATCCTCAGCAAAATCAATGTCGTATTTTGACCCAGCATTGACAAACTGCCTATCGATACGAAGCGTTGCCCCATTGCCGCCCTTTCGCAACGAGTCATTGTCCCCGCGCCTTGAAATGTCGATGAACTGTGCCCACGCGCGAAGTGTGTTTGAGTCATCAGCCTGTCCCAAGCGATAATCCGCACGCCCAAAATACCGAGTCGTGCGGAGTATGTCCATTCCCACACTATGGGGTTGCCTGTCATCAAGAAGATTGTCATAAACAAAAGTCGCGCGCAAGTCATTCTCAGCGTTTGGAGTCCAGCCCAGCATAGCTTGTGTGCTGACGCGTTTGTAGCCAAAGGCGTTGTTGGTTTTTTTAAAGGCGTTGTCGGTGCGTTCGCCGATTTTGTATCCGCCTCCGTCTTTGTAATCGCCCGCATAAGTGTAAAAGCCAGCAAGCGTGCCGTAAAACTCGCTCGTGCGAAATTTCCCCAGCAACGCACCATAACCTGTCGTGCCGTAAAGCCCTGTGGTAAAGTGTAGCGGAGTGTTTGCGTTGTGCAGTTCGTTCGCTACGCTGTGTTCGTTGGAGCGCATAAGACTACTGCCGTCAAACTGATTTTCTGGGCGTGTCGTTAGCACCTTTTGAAACATCACAAAGGGCGGCGGATTGAAACTCGCGTGTGGCGGGATTTGAGAAGCAGCTGCTAGCGGCGTGGTGTTTGGTGCGGCGTTTGCAGCGGTAAAAACAAGCAAGCTAGCACAAGCAGTGCGAGCAAGAAAGGGTAGATTTTTCATAAGTATCCTTCTAAATTTAATGCACGGCGCGAAAGGCTTTATCATAAAAAGCCATTCGCACGCGGTGAAATGGTAAATTGAGTGTAAATTTCACGCAAAATCCACGCAAACGCGAAAATCACGCAAAAAATTCACGCAAATTCACAAATGCCTAAATTTAAGGCACAAAAACGGGCTTTGTTTTCAAAGCCCGTTGTGATAAAAAGCTCAAAAAGCCTTTTAAACTACTTGCTAAAAGCCTTCTTTAAATCAAAAGGAAAGGCTTGATAGCCCATCGCGTCAAAGATTTGTATCTCCACAGCTGGGTCTTTTTCAGGCGCATTTGCCTTTGGATTCCATTTAAATTCGTTGATAAAAGGCTTTGGAGCACCTGATGGCTGTCCTGTGGCTATGTTAAAGCTCATTCCAGCAGTCGCACTATATACCATTACTGAATTTGTTTCGGGGATAAATTCGGTAATGCAAGTAACGGGCGAATACCACGCATTGCCGCGGTTTTTGCCATACTCCCAAATTTGCTCGATAGTCATTTTCTTTTGGT
>OIZX01000653.1_pt1 | contig 21904 bp, 15 predicted proteins | sample 1588621 | NCBI WGS metagenome assembly OIZX01 (sample SAMN03283276) | human gut metagenome | biome: human-associated habitat; material: feces | host: Homo sapiens | place: Peru | collected 2012 | reverse complement strand
CATGCTCCGGGAGTTCGTGGATTTTGCCAATGTATTCAACTAACTCTCAATTTACTTCCGGTGCTTATTCTCCAAAGCCGCTTCCACAAATCCCTTAAACAATGGATGCGGTCTGTTGGGTCTGGACTTGAGCTCGGGGTGTCCCTGGGTGGCTACGAAGAAGGGATGCTCGGTAAGCTCGCACATCTCCACGATACGTCCGTCAGGGGACAGACCGGACAGACGAAGACCGTGTTCGGTGAGGACGGCACGATAATCGTTGTTGACCTCGTAACGATGACGATGTCTCTCGGAGATATTCTCCTGTCCGTAGAGCTGATAAGCACGGGAATCCTTATCCAGTACACAAGGGTATGCACCCAGTCTTAAGGTACCGCCGATATCCTCGACACCGTTCTGATCCGGCATCAGAGCGATCACAGGATGTGTGGTGTTAGGATCCAGTTCCACACTGTGGGCATCCGTATAACCAATGACATCTCTTGCATATTCTACGATCGTCAGCTGCATTCCCAGACACAGTCCCAGGAAGGGAACTCCATGGGTTCTTGCATACTGAATCGCCAGGATCTTGCCTTCGATACCCCGGGAACCGAAGCCGCCGGGTACCAGGACACCGTTGCAGTCACCTAACAGTTCATCCACATTTTCAGGCGTTACCGTCTCGGAGTCGATCCATTTGATGTGTACGGTCGCATGATTGGTGATACCGCCATGCTTCAGCGCCTCTACGACACTGATATAGGCATCATGCAGAGAGACATATTTTCCGACCAGAGCGATCTGCACCTCATCGGTAGGATGACGCAGATCCGCCACCATCTTCTTCCAGTCTGTCAGATCCGGTTCCGGACAATCCAGATGCAGACATTCACAGGCTACCTGTGCCAGATGCTCTTTTTCCATAGCTAACGGAGCCTCATACAGATATTCCACATCCAGGTTCTGCAATACATGACTCCGTGGTACGTTACAGAACAGAGCAATCTTGTCCTTGATGGACTGATCCAGAGGATGTTCACTTCTGCAGACGATGATATCCGGCTGGATGCCCATGCCCTGCAGATCCTTAACACTGGCCTGGGTAGGCTTGGTCTTCAGTTCCTGAGAAGCGCTCAGATAAGGAATCAGCGTTACGTGGATCAGAATGGCATTATCATGGCCCACCTCATGCTGGAACTGACGAATGGACTCCAGGAAAGGCTGGCTCTCGATGTCACCTACGGTACCGCCGACCTCTATGATGGCGATGCGTGTCTCATCATCGGTAAAGTTGCGGTAAAATCGACTCTTGATCTCGTTGGTAATATGAGGGATGACCTGTACAGTACCTCCGCCGTAATCACCACGACGCTCCTTTTGTAATACAGACCAGTATACCTTACCGGTGGTAACGTTGGAATTTTTATCCAGATTTTCATCAATAAAACGCTCATAATGTCCCAGGTCCAGGTCAGTCTCCGTGCCATCCTCTGTGACGAATACTTCGCCGTGCTGGATCGGGTTCATGGTGCCGGGATCAATATTAATATAAGGATCGAATTTCTGCATGGTTACTTTGTAACCTCTTGCTTTTAACAGTCTTCCCAGGGAAGCTGCGGTAATTCCTTTTCCAAGACCGGATACGACTCCTCCGGTCACAAACACGTACTTTACTGCCATAATTTTCTCCTCCTTTTGATATAGTAACTATTCAGCCACATCGTAAAACCGCTCTTTCATAGCTTTTGTGAATCACATGCCTGCATGTGATCTGCTCATGGTGGTTACTTCGTGCTATTAATATTGTGAAATAGTTATGCATATAAAAAGAACGAGGAACTCCCCTTGGGGAGCGCCTTCGCTCAATAACTGCCATAATTTATAGTAGAATGACAAAATCTTTAGTTGTGATACAGCTTCTGGTTCTGATAATGAGGTTCGCATGTCAGATTCACGCCTAACTTGCGGAAGGTATTCATGTCGATCTGGGACAGGATCACGCTGGAGTGCACTTCGGAACCTTTCAGGTTCTTCAACTGCTCCACAGCAGCCTTCGCGGTATCATCCGTAGCTGCACAGATGGAAAGCGCGATCAATGTTTCATCCGTATGCAGCCGGGGATTGCGGTTCCCCAGGTAGTTCGTCTTCAGATCCTGGATGGGACCGATGGCGGTAGGTGAGATCAGCTGTACTTCGTCCGGAATGCCGGCCAGAGCCTTCAGGGCATTTAATAATAATGCGGAAGAAGCACCCAGCAGAGTACTGGTCCGTCCGGTGAGGACTCTGCCGTCCGGAAGCTGGATAGCAGCTGCCGGTTCTCCGGTGGTCTCTGCTTTGATATTGGCTGCACTGACTACTGCGCGATCGTCAATGGTGACACCTGCCTGCTTCATCAGAAGCTCAAGCTTTAAGATCTGGTCGTCACCGGCGGTACCCTGGCGCTTCTGGCACAGAGTGTGGTAGTAGCGGCGGATGATTTCCTGTTTGGCGGCATCGCGGACAGCTTCGTCATCGACAATACCGAAGCCTGCCATATTGACACCCATGTCAGTAGGAGACTTATAAGGGCAGCTGCCCATGATCTTCTCGAACATAGCACTGACTACGGGGAAGATCTCCACATCGCGATTGTAATTGATCGTGGTCTCACCGTAAGCTTCCAGATGGAACGGATCGATCATATTAACATCGTTCAAGTCTGCGGTAGCGGCTTCATAAGCCAGGTTCACCGGATGCTTTAACGGAATATTCCAGATCGGGAAAGTCTCATACTTGGCATAACCAGCTTTGATGCCTCTCTTGTATTCGTGATACAGCTGGGAGAGACAGGTAGCCATTTTGCCGCTTCCGGGTCCGGGAGCAGTAACGACTACCAGAGAACGGGTAGTTTCAATATAATCGTTTTTCCCGTAACCCTCATCACTCACGATAAACGGAATATTGGAAGGATATCCGGGAATGGAATAATGACGATATACCTTCATTCCGAGAGATTCCAGTTTTTTCTGATAAGCAATGGCACTGGGCTGCCCGGCGAAACGGGTCAAGCACACACTGCCGACATACAGACCGTAACCGCGGAAAGCATCGATCAGACGTAAGACATCCAGATCATAAGTAATACCAAGATCGGAACGGACTTTATTCTTCTCAATATCTGCTGCATTGATGACGATGACGATCTCTGCCTCGTCCTTCAGCTGTGCCAGCATATTGATCTTGCTGTCCGGATGGAAACCGGGCAGAACACGGGAAGCATGATAATCATCGAATAGCTTGCCGCCGAATTCCAGATACAGCTTGCCGCCGAATTTCGCGATACGCTCCTTAATCTTCTCAGACTGCAGACTGAGGTATTTGTCATTGTCAAAACCTATCTTGTACATTGCTGACACCTTTCTTTATGGATCTTTGCAACTAAAATCCCATGATGTTCTATTATAGTTTAGTGTTTCCCAAAAATCTACTGAAAAGTATAATTTTTTTTGGAAATCATTATTATATCTAACAATTTTGGGCAAATAATCACATAATGAGCAATTTTAAACAAAGAGCTCCTTTCCTATAATGAAATTGTAATAAAACAGAACAAAAAAGTTCTGAAAAAGCAAAAAACTATATACGGGAGGGACGCGTTTTGCAATACGGCTATTTCGATAATGAAAAAAGAGAATACGTCATCGACAACGTGGCTCTGCCCTGTTCCTGGACCAACTATCTGGGTGTCGAGGACATGGCAGCGGTCATCAATCACACGGCGGGAGGTTATCTGTTCTACAAGACTCCCGAGTATCACAGGATCAGCCGTTTCCGTGGGAATGGGGTACCCATGGACCGGCCGGGATTCTATGTATACATCAGAGATAATGAGAAAAAGGATTATCATTCCATCTCCTGGCAGCCGGTGGCGAAGGACCTGTCCAAGGCAAGCTACCGCTGCCGTCACGGACTGTCTTACACGGTCTATGAAAGTGAGTATGACGGACTGGCATCTTCACAGACTATGGTCATTCCCCGTGGGGAGAATGTATTGTTGTGGGACGTAAAGGTGAAAAACACCACAGATACCGTCAGGGATCTTTCCTTATTTACTTACATGGAATTTTCTTTCCATCACATTATGATCGATAACCAGAATTTTCAGATGAGCCTGTACTGTGCCGGATCTTCTTATGAAGATGGCATCATCGAGGAAGACTTATTTTACGAGGAAAAAGGGTATCAGTATCTTACTGCCAGCTTTACACCGGATGGCTATGACTGCGTAAGAGACAAGTTCTTAGGGGTGTACGGCACCGAAGATCATCCTGCGGGATTGGACAGAGCAGTTCTCTCCGGTTCTACAGAACTGGGAGGCAACCACTGCGGAAGCTTACAGAAAAATTTCAAACTGCAGCCCGGTGAGGAAGCACGCTTCGTGATCATGTTGGGAGAGGGCAATCGCGAAGAAGGCAGACGGATCCGCGTAAAATACAGTGACCTGAAGAGAGTGGATGCGGTCTACACCGATCTGGCAGCTTATTGGAAACAAAAATACGATGCACTGCAGATCAAGACTCCGAACGAAGGCATGAATACACTCATCAATACCTGGACACTGTACCAGTCGGAGATCAACGTCATGTTCTCACGCTTTGCATCCTTTATTGAAGTCGGAGGTCGTGTAGGACTGGGATATCGTGATACGGCACAGGATGCCATGACGATCCCCCATTCCAATCCGGATAAGTGCCGGGAAAGAATCGAACAGCTGTTAAAGGGTCTGACCACCACAGGATACGGTCTGCACCTGTTCTCACCGGAATGGTTTGAAGAAAAGACCGGGGACAAACCGTTCCAGTCACCGACGGTGATCCCGGAGCCGGACAAACAGAGCATGATCCACGGAATCAAGGATGCCTGCTCCGATGATGCCCTGTGGCTTGTGGGTGCAGTGGTAGAGTACATAAAAGAAACAGGAGACCTGAAATTTGCCAGAAAAGAGTTCACCTACGCAGATACTTATGTATTGGGAAATAAAGTAACAGAGAGTGTATATGAACATCTGAAGCGGATTCTGGACTTCAGTGCTGAGCAGGTCGGCGACGACGGAATCTGCAAGGGACTTCGAGCCGACTGGAATGACTGCCTGAATCTGGGCGGTGGTGAGAGCGCCATGGTAAGCTTCCTGCATTACTGGGCATTGCAGCATTTTATCACGCTGGCGGAGATCCTCGGGGAGAGAGAGGATGCGAAGTATTATCATCAGCTGGCCAACAAGGTGAAGGCAGCCTGCGATGCGGTATTGTGGGATGGTGACTGGTACATCCGCGGCATCACGAAGAACGGGAAAAAGATCGGCTGCAAGGAAGATGCAGAGGGCAAGGTACATCTGGAGTCCAACGCCTGGGCAATTCTGTCCGGCGTGGCAGATCCGGAGAAGAGTGCAAAGACACTGGAGACCATCGACGAATATCTGTATACACCGTATGGTTTACTGCTGAACACTCCTTCCTATACGAAGCCCGATGATGATATCGGATTTGTAACGAGAGTATATCCGGGTCTGAAGGAAAACGGAGCTATTTTCTCCCATCCCAATCCCTGGGCATGGGCAGCAGCCTGCGTCTGCGGCAGAGGCGACCTGGCAATGAAATTCTACGATGCGCTGTGCCCTTACTGGCAGAATGATAGGATCGAGATCCGGGAATCCGAACCCTATTCCTATTGTCAGTTTATTGCAGGCAAAGATCACACAGCATTCGGCAGAGCAAGACATCCATTCATGACAGGCAGCGGCGGCTGGTCCTACTTCAGCGCTACCAGATATATGTTGGGAATCCGTCCGGATTATGACTGCCTGATCATCGATCCCTGCATTCCGGCAGACTGGGAAGGCTTCGAGGTGACCAGAAGATGGCGTGGAGCAACTTACAATATTAAGGTGGAAAACCGCAGCAAGGTGATGCATGGGATAAAAGAGATCCTTGTGGACGGACATAAGGCAGATAAAGTACCCGTATTCCGCGCGGGTACGAAACATGAAGTATTCGTCATTATGTAAATGATGCCAGGGTCAAAAGGTCTAAGCCCACATGAGCTTGCTCATAAGTGGGTGAAAGACCTTGGGACCGGAGCGGAGAAGTGGTAGTGCGTAGCACGGAAAAAAAGCAAAAAAAGATAATATATAAGGAGGCAGCATTATGATCAAATTTGGTACCGGTGGTTTCCGAGCCGTCATCGGAGAAGATTTTACGAAGGAGAATATCCAGATCCTGTCCAAGGCACTGTGCGATAAGATGAAAAAGGAAGGTGTGGAGAACTCCGGAATGGTCATCGGTTATGACCGACGTTTCCTGTCCAAGGAAGCCATGCAGTGGGCTGCAATGGTATTCGCGGCAGAAGGGGTACATACAAAACTGATCAATAAATCCGTACCGACACCTCTGGTAATGTTCTATGTGATGAAGCATGACTACCAGTACGGTATGATGATCACGGCGAGCCATAATCCGGCAATCTACAATGGTGTTAAGGTATTCACCTACGGCGGCAGAGATGCAGACGAGAAACAGACCATGGAGATCGAGCAGTTTATTAATGAGGTGACGGATATGCCCGTGAATGAAATGGATTATCAGAAAGCACTGGAAGCCGGGCTGATCGAAGAAATCTATCCTTTGAATGAGTACCTGGACAGCATCATTGCCGCAGTAGATATGGAAGCTATCCGTGAAGCGGGACTGCGCGTGGCGCTGGATCCCATGTATGGCGTCAGCGAGACCTCTATTAAGACTGTGCTGATGACCGCGAGATGCGAGGTGGAAACCATCCATGAACGTCATGATACGTTGTTTGGCGGTAAGCTGCCGGCACCTACAGCAGACACACTGCGTGCTTTACAGAACTATGTTCTGGACAGAAAATGCGACATGGGAATCGCAACCGACGGTGATGCGGACCGTATCGGTGTCATCGATGAAAAGGGAAACTTTCTGCATCCTAATGACATTCTGGTACTGCTGTACTACTACCTGATGAAATACAAGGGATGGCACGGCCCCGTAGTCCGCAATATCTGCACCACGCATATGCTGGACCGCGTGGCAGAGAGCTTCGGTGAGAAATGCTATGAGGTTCCCGTCGGATTTAAACATATTTCTGCGAAAATGTATGCAACGGATGCTGTCATCGGCGGAGAGTCATCAGGTGGATTGACGGTTCGTGGTCATATCAAGGGTAAGGATGGTGTCTATGCATCTGCATTGCTGGTGGAAATGCTTGCTGTCACCGGCAAAAAGCTTTCCGCGATCATGGAAGAGATCCATGCGCAGTACGGTAAGCTTGCATTGGAAGAGAGAGACTACCGCTTCAGTCAGGAGAAAAAGGAAGCGATTCAGAAGCATCTGCTGGAAGAAAAGAAATTGCCGGAGATTCCCTACGAAGTAGAGCAGATTTCTTACCTTGACGGGGTAAAGCTGTATTTGAAAAACGGTGGATGGATTTCTGTACGGTTCTCCGGTACGGAACCGTTGCTTCGAATCTTCTGTGAGATGCCGGAAGCGGAAGATGCAAAGCAGCTTTGCGAGATCTTCGAGGATTACTTATTGCTGAAAAAGTAAATTGATTATCATAATTTGGTGAAAGAGATGGTAACACAGTGGAGAACTGTGTTATCATCTTTCTATATACAAAAATTTTCTGAGGGGGGATGTTCATGAAGACAAAAGAAAAAATCTGCAGACGGAAATCCTTGCTATGGAGTATGCTTTTTTTGCTGTTATTCGGCTGGTTCCTGCCGCTGCTTCTGACTAACGGCATCATGAGCATTATGGCGACACGGAAAGTACATACCCAGATCGATCGGTCCGTGACGACGTCCATGGAAAAGGCGGCAGAGATCATGGAGCTGCAGCTGGCAGAGAGTGAGACCGCATCCAAGAATGCTTCCTATCTGAACGTGATCCGGGAAGCATATCTGACGTATCAGGATGGCGGAAACAGACGGGATTTCCAGACAACCGTATTTACCTTCCTGGAGCAGCAGTATATGTTCCATAAAAACTGCCAGGCTGTGAACCTGGTATTCCGGGAATATCCCGATGATATCTATTACACCTACAATAACAGTACCGGCGGAACCTATCGTGACATCACTTATTTCAAGACCTATGTGGCAAAGGATCTGTTAGAAGAGATGGATGACCTGGATACCCGGACGGAACTGCGCAGCTACGACGGACGACTGTATATGATCCGTAACCTGGTGGACTCCAAATTCCACCCTTTTGCAATCCTCGCGATCGAATTGAACGAAGAATCTCTGATGGAGAGTTTAAAAAGTGTCTGGGGTTATGAAAACGCTGTGGTCTATCTCGACGGCACACATGCTTTAAGCCTGGAGGGGGGCGACAGCTTGCACTATGGTGAAGAACAGCAGAACCGGCTTGCGGAAAATGGCAGCTTTATAGAGCATGCGAGCGGCAGGCAGAACCCTTATGTATATAAGAGGCTGAAGCTGTACCATTCCACGTTAGATTGTGTGGTAGAACTGGACCGGTCGGCAATCTATGCAGAGATTAAGACAATCCGCTATGTTTACGGAATTCTGGCGGTGTTTGCACTGCCGCTGGTATTCATTATTTATAATTTCCTGAATAAACGGGTCAACAGACCGGTGCAGGATCTCATTAAGGTATTTGATGTGGTGAGAGCCGGGGAGTACGGCACCCAGATAGAGAATATGGCAAACAGCGAAGAATTCTATCATATGGAAGAATCCTTTAATTATATGTCATCCCAGCTGAAGCAGCAGTTTGATAAAATCTACATGGAAGAGATTGCTCTGCGGGATGCAAAGATCATGGCATTGCAGTCACAGATCAATCCCCATTTCCTGAATAATACATTGGAGATCATCAACTGGGAGGCACGTCTGAACGGTAATATGCGTGTCAGTCAGATGATTGAGGCACTGTCCACCATGCTGGAAGCCACCATGAACCGTAAGGCGGATCCTTACAATACTGTGGCGGAAGAAATGGAATATGTGGATGCATATCTCTATATCATCACACAGCGGTATGGCGAGAAATTCACCTGTCGAAAAGAGATAGATGAGAGCCTGTTAAACTATAAGATCCCACGCCTGATCGTGCAGCCCATTGCAGAGAATGCCATTGAACACGGCATGAGTATTACCAGAGAAGGGGAACTGGTGATCAGGCTGTATCGAAAGAGGGAAGATCTGTTGTGTATCGAGATTGAGAACAACCGCGCTTTAAGTGAAGAAGATCAGGCGAAGATACACAAGCTGTTAAAGGAAGAGCCGAATCCACAAAAGGAACACCGCGTAAGCCTTGGAATCCGTAATGTTGACCAAAGACTTCGCATGATGTACGGCCCAGAGTGCGGATTGTTCATCAGTAATAACAAAAATAATCATACAGTTAGTACAATTTTGGTCAAAATTGATGAAGGAAGACAACAATAATAGGCAAAAAAAGCCAAAGGCAACAATTTTGATTTTCCCCCATTCATACTATTATATAGTTACAACAGATGAAGAACATCTGGAAAACAAAATTTGGGAGGTATAGTGTATGAAACGATTTATTGCAGCAATGCTGGCAGGTACCATGATTTTTTCTCTTGCAGCATGTGGCAGCCAGCCGTCTGACGGGGGCGTAGAGACGACCGGCACAAAAACAGAAAGTACTACAAGCTCCGAGGGAACAACAGCTACAGCAAAGCCTGTAGAACTGAATGTAACCACCACCTTCGCAGGTGAAGATGGTAACGCACAGAATTTCAAAAATGCCGTAAAGGCATGGTGTGACGAGACCGGTAACACTGTGGCAGATACCTCTGCTACTTCTGATGAGACCTTCAAGACCAGAGTAATCACCGACTTCGAGACAGGCTCCGAACCTGACGTACTGTTCTTCTTCAACGGAGCAGATGCAAACAGCTTCATCGAAGCTGACAAGGTAGTTTCTATTGATGAGATCCGCGCAGAGTATCCCGATTATGCATCTAACATGAATGATGATCTGATCGCTGACTCTCTGGTAGACGGCAAAAAATACGCAGTTCCCGTCAACGGTTTCTGGGAAGCAATGTTCGTGAACAAAGAAGTCCTGGATGCAGCAGGCGTAGAAGTACCCGGCGCTGATTACACCATGGACATGTTCAAGGAAGACTGCCAGAAGATCAAGGATGCAGGATACACTCCGATTGCAGCAGCTCTGGGCAACATCCCTCATTATTGGTGGGAGTATGCGATCTTCAATCATGACACACCTGAGAATCATGTACAGGTTCCCGCAGGAATTGAGGATGCTGCTTCCTGGGTAGACGGTATGCTGGATATCAAAGAACTGTATGAACTGGGATATTTCCCTGACAACACCTTATCCGCAACTGACGATGAGACCTTCGCTATGTTTGTAGACAGCAAGGCTGCATTCCTGATCGATGGTTCCTGGAAGGTTGGCGGTATTGTAAGTGCATGCCAGTCCGATCCCGAGGATGCTTCTACCCTGGATGCTGACAAGCTGGCTAACTTTACCGTTACCTATGTACCCGGCAATGGTGACAGAAAAGCAACCGATCTGATCGGTGGTCTGTCCATGGGTTACTACATCACCAGAAAGGCATGGGAGGATCCCGACAAGAGAGCAGCAGCTGTTGATTTCGTAAGCTACATGACATCTGATGAATTAGTTCCCGTATTTGCACAGCATACCGCAAGCGCTCTGAAGAACGCTCCTGCAGTAGACGAGAGTCAGTTCAATGCATTGCAGATCGAAGCTATGGATATGATGTCCGGTGTTACATCCCTGACCGGAGCCGTACAGGACATCTTCATGGGTGACTGCCGTGTAACTACTTTTGACGGCATGCCCGAGATCGTAACCGGTAAGCTGGACGCAGCTGAGGCAGTGGAAGAAGGACTGAAGCTGTATCACGCACAGCAGTAAAATAAAAAAGATTTCTTGCTCAGCCGGGGGATAAAACCTCCGGCTGATTTCAACAGGAAAGTGAATGGAGGAAGCATATGGGAGCAAGTATATACAAGAATAAGAAACCGGCAATAATTTTCCTGATCCCCGCCTTTCTTTTCATGATTGTCTATTTGTATTACCCGTTCTTACAGAATATCTGGAATAGTTTTCAGAATATACGACAGCTGGGAAGCAGCGGTGAAGGATTCCTGGATCCCTGGTACAGCAACTATGTAGAGATGTTTCATGATGAAGTTATGTGGATTTCCCTGAAAAACACACTGATCATGATGCTGGTTACGCTGGTGGGTCAGGTGGGGATCGCTATTGTCCTGGCATTGATGGTAGATAATATTACACACGGGAAACACTTTTACAAGACGGTATACTTCTTCCCTATCGTGATCTCTGCTACCGCACTTGGTCTGTTGTTCAACCTGATCTTTTTGTATGACAAGGGTATGCTGAACCAGATCCTGGAAAAACTGGGTAAAGTCGGACTGACAGACTGGAAGGGCGAAGGGATCGCACTTTTCACCATGATGCTGCCGGTTATGTGGCAGTATGTAGGATTCTATTTCGTGATCCTGATCACGGGACTGAATAATATTTCCGATGAATTGTATGAAGCAGCCAGAATTGACGGAGCTTCTACATTCCAGAAGGTAAGATACATATCCATACCACTGTTACACAACGTGATCTGTACCTGCAGCGTTCTGGCAGTCACCGGTGCCCTGAAAGTATTCGACCTGCCCTGGACCATGTTCCCGAAGGGAATGCCCTTAAAGAGCACCTTCCTTACCGGAACCTACATGTACTATCACACCATGGAGACTAAGAATGTAGATTACGGTTCCGCACTGGCAGTACTGATCGTAGTACTCGGCATCGTACTGGCTAAGGTGGTAAATGCCATCTTCAAAGAAAAAGATTACTAGGAGGGAAAGCCATGAAGAAGAAAATATCCGTTGGATCCATATTGGTATACCTTTTCCTGACCATCTGGGCTTTTACTACGATCTATCCGATCATCTGGGTCATCCAGAACTCCTTCAAGGCGAAGGATAAGATCCTTGCAGATTCTTTCTCTCTGCCGGTGGGGGATCTGTTCACCACAGCCAACTATCGTAAGGCATTCGGTAATCTGAATATCTTCGGAGCTTACCGCAACAGTATCTTCATCTCCATGATGGTATCACTGTTAGTAATTCTGTTAGCGGGTATGGCAGCATATGCACTGGCAAGATATTGTTTCCGGGGAAGCAGCTTCCTGTATTCCATGGTAGTGTCCGCTATGATGTTCCCGGTATTCGCCACCATCATCCCGGTGTTCTCCATGGAGACCTCCTGGGGGATCGTTAATACCAGCAGCTGGGGACTGACCATGTTGTCCGTGATCCTGCCGCAGGTAGCCGGTAACCTGGCGTTTTCCATCGTAGTGTTGTCCGGGTACATGAAGAGCCTGCCGCTGGAACTGGAAGAAGCAGCGTACATGGAAGGTTGTAACGCATTCCAGATTTATTTCAAGGTCATCATGCCGTTGACCAAGCCTTCTTTCGCTACCGTAGCTATTTTCGCATTCCTGTGGAGCTATAATGATCTGTTTACCCAGATGTTCTTCCTTCGCCGTCCGGAGATGCGTACCATCACAAGACTTTTGAATGAACTGACCAGCCAGGAAGGAACGAACTACGGACTGATGGCAGCAGCCGTTACCCTGGTAGTTGTGCCGGTCGTAATCGTGTACATTTTCTTACAGAAATATATCATAAAAGGAATGACAGCAGGTGCCGTTAAGGGGTAAGATGTTATTAAGCAGAGAAAGGTAACATTTACAATTTTTCGACGAATGCTAGCATTCGGGAGAAAAATGTAAATGGTATCTGGCGAGCAACCACATGAGCAAAAATTTATCGAAGAAAAATTTTGCGAATGCGGTTCTGCTTAATAACATCTGCTTGGCGAACATGACAGATGAACTTATGAGAGGTGCCGGTATGTACAAGGTAGTGATTATTGATGATGAACCGCTGATCGTGGAGGGGCTGTCCCGGAGTATCCCCTGGGAGCGCTGGAATTGTAAGGTCGTGGGATTCGGCTATAACGGAATTGAAGGGATGGAAGTGATCCGCAGGGAGAAGCCTGCTATCGTCATCTCCGATATCAGTATGCCGAAAATGGACGGACTGACCATGATCGCCGGTCTGAAATCAGAATTCCCGTACATGCAGGTGGCTATTCTTACGGGGTATCGTGAATTTACATATGCGCAGGAAGCTATCCGGCTTGGGGTGTCGGCCTTCCTGCTGAAACCGTCCAAGATGGATGAATTGTACGAAGCTATTGAGACCATGACGGAGAAGCTGAAGATGTTCCCCATGGAAGAAGGAGAGACAGAGGAACATACGGAAGAAGACATGGATGACACCGTACTGTACAATAGCGAAGCGAATAATTTTGTGGTGACAAAAGCACTGGAATATATCAAAGAACATTCCAGAGAACGAATCCAGCTAGCGGATGTGGCGGATCACTGTTATGTGAGCCAGTGGCATCTGAGCAAGCTGTTAAATAAGCATACGGGCGAGAATTTTTCTGTTGCCCTGAACAAAGCACGTATTGCGGAAGCTAAGGAACTGTTACAGGATCCTTCCCGCAGAATCTATGATATCGCAGAAGAAGTGGGATTCCAGGATCTGGCCCATTTCTCCCGGGTATTCAAAAAGCTGGAAGGAATCTCAGCCAATGAGTATCGAAATACTTTAAGCTGAGTCTGTGACCGTCTATGAGAGTTCCTTATGCATGACCTTTGAAGCGTGCAGGAGGAGACGAATATGAGAGTTTATTGTGCGAAGAATTATGAGGAAGCATCCACGCTGGCGGCAGACCTGATCGCTGCACAGATTTTATTAAAGCCGGACAGTGTACTGGGACTGGCAACAGGATCCACACCCATCGGTGCCTATCAGAGACTGATCGCAAAATACGAAGCCGGAGAGTTGGATCTCTCTCAGGTGAAGACCATGAATTTAGACGAATACAGGGGGCTGGACGGCGAGAATCCTAACGGATACCGCTACTTTATGAACCATCAGCTCTTTGATCATGTAAATATAAAAAAAGAAAACACCAATGTTCCCGACGGTAAAAAAGATCCCGCCCAGGCATGCGGAGAGTACGATGCTAAGCTGGAGCGTACCGGTGGCATTGACTTACAGCTGTTAGGACTCGGTCATAACGGACACATCGGATTCAATGAGCCGGCAGAGGAGTTTTCCAAGACCACACATTGCGTGGATCTGAGTGAGAGCACCATCGAAGCGAATGCAAGATTTTTCGATTCTGAAGATCAGGTGCCCAGGCAGGCATATACCATGGGTATCCAGTCCATCATGCAGGCGAAGATGATTCTCATTATGGCATGCGGAGCAGATAAAAAAGAAATCGTAAAGAAAGCATTCTGGGGACCGATCTGTCCTCAGGTTCCCGCTTCGGTATTACAGCTTCACAATAACGTGATTCTGGTAGGCGACGAAGCCTGCCTTGGAGAAGATGCCTGAAATTGGCGTGATGGGAAATGGGTTAGCGATAGATATGGAGACCGGTGCTTTGAAGAGTGGAAAGGTGATGTGAAATAAGATGTCAGAGGGTGTGACAGAAGTAAGAGGTTTAATCTATACTGCGGATTATGAGTTCCGTCCGGGCAGAATCCGCATCGAGGGAGACCGGATCGCAGAAGTGGACTTCTGCACAGAGGGAGAGCTAAGTGAAGTGGAACGTGAGACACTGGTGCTGCCCGGACTGGTAGATGTTCATTTTCACGGAGCAGCAGGATATGACTTCTGTGATGGGACACAGGAAGCGTATCGTGCCATCGAAGCCTATGAGAACAGTCATGGGATCACCAGCATCTGTCCTGCGACCATGACACTGCCGGTAGAACAGTTAAAACAGATTTTGACAGAAGTGTCGGGGGATAAACCGGACAGCTTAGTGGGAGTACATCTGGAAGGCCCTTTTATCAACAAAGCAAAAAAGGGTGCCCAGAAGGAAGAATATGTCATCCCTCCCAGTGTTGAAGTGCTGAAGGAATTACAGAAATGCGCAAAGGGACTGGTAAAGCTGGTATCCATCGCACCGGAGACAGAAGGAGCCATCGACTGTATCCGGGAACTGGGAAAAGAGTTTCATTTCTCTATCGCACATACGATGTCGGATTATGACACTGCCGTCAAGGCAATACAGGCAGGAGCCAAACATATTACCCACCTGTATAATGCCATGCCCATACCGACCCACAGAGAGCCTGCCGTAGTGGGAGCCGCAGCGGATGATCCGGAAGTCATGCCGGAGCTGATTTGTGATGGCATTCATATCCATCCCTGTATGGTAAGGAATACCTTCCGCCTGTTCGGTGCACATCGTATGATCCTCATCAGTGACAGCATGCGTGCCGTAGGTATGGAGGATGGACAGTACACCCTGGGCGGGCAGGAGGTTACCGTGCGTGGAGCCTTAGCTACCCTGGCAGACGGAACCATTGCCGGAAGCGCCACGAATCTGTATGACTGTATGTGTAAGGCCGTGGAAATGGGAATCCCGAAGGAGCAGGCAATCCGTGCGGCTACCATCAATCCGGCAGTCAGCATCGGAGCCTCTGACGAGGTCGGATCCCTGGAAGCAGGCAAATACGCGAATATCGTAATTGCCGACAAAGAGTTGCATCGCCGTCAGGTCATTCTGAAGGGTGTGATTCTATAATTGTTTGTTGTGAGTTGTTTGTTGCAGGCAGATGCCCGAAGTTCGTTTCTTGCGGATTTCGGGTATTTGTCTGCATATAGACCCAAAAGATATGCTTTCGGAAAGAATTCCACAGTATGTGTCAAACGAATCCTGTTTTGGAGAAGTGACGGTATTTCGGATTCATGGATAAATAGTGTGAATAGCCTGCTTTTCATGGTTTTTTCACATTTGTGCTATTGATTTATCCGCAGGTTATCTCTATAATAGAATAGATTGTAACTATTCAGAGCCATGCAAAACTGCGTTCTGCAAATGGGGCTAAATAGTTACAATAAATTTATTGTCTCGGAATATGAGAATATTAAATATAGAAAAAATAGAGACAATAAAATAAAGTAGAAAATGGAGATGACATGAGAATATTATCTGAATCATATAATAACGGCTATGGCTCCGGCAACGGCGGCAATGGCAACGGTGCTCCCGGCAGCGGCAACAATGGCGGGAACGGCAATAACGGTAACGGAGGCAACGGAAATCGTCCGCCAAGGCGTCCCAGTATCCTGATGATGATTCTGTCCGGTCTGATGACAGTGATCGCCATATTGATGTTGTATAATGCATTTTTCGGAACCGGCAACGGTACGGAGGTGTCTTATACGGATTTCCTGAAGGATCTGGAAGCGGATAAGGTGGAAGCAGTAGAGGTAAATAAGGAAAGCGGTGTGATCACGGTACAGCTGAAAAAGGAAGCGGCAGCTACGCCGGCACCTGACAGTTATGTGACCTTTTATGGTATTACTCAGAAGGCAACGCAGTCTAAGACGGTATATTATACGATGCTGATGGAGGATCTGGATACTTTGACGGGCAGATTACAGGAGCATGGTGTGACGGGTACCCGTATCAGCAGTAATACCTCCAGCTTTTTGATGGAGATTCTGGTAACGGTAGTATTACCTGTAGTGCTGATCTGGGTCGTAGCCGGATTCCTGTTCCGTAAAATGGGCGGCAGTGGAGGTCCCATGGGCGTCGGCAAGAGTAATGCCAAAGTATATGTACAGAAGGAAACCGGTGTTACTTTCAAGGATGTAGCCGGCGAAGACGAAGCAAAGGAATCTCTGGTGGAGGTCGTGGATTTCCTGCACAATCCCCAGAAATATTCCAAGATCGGCGCAAAACTTCCCAAGGGAGCCCTGTTAGTGGGACCTCCCGGAACCGGTAAGACTTTGCTTGCAAAAGCAGTGGCAGGTGAGGCACATGTGCCGTTCTTTTCCCTGACAGGTTCCGACTTTATTGAGTTGTATGTAGGTGTGGGCGCCAGCCGTGTCCGCGACCTGTTCAAGGAAGCAACCAAGAATGCTCCCTGTATCGTATTTATCGATGAGATCGATGCCATCGGCCGCAGCCGTGATTCTAAGTACGGCGGAGGCAACGAGGAGCGGGAACAGACCCTGAACCAGCTGCTGTCCGAGATGGATGGTTTCGACAGTTCTAAGGGTATCCTGATCCTGGGTGCGACGAACCGCCCGGAGATCCTGGACAAAGCTCTGTTACGTCCCGGACGTTTTGACCGCCGGATCATCGTAGACAAGCCGGATCTCAAGGGACGTGTGGAGATCCTGAAAGTACATGCCAAGGATGTGAAGATGGATGAGACCGTAGATCTGGATGCTATTGCACTGGCGACCAGCGGTGCGGTAGGTTCCGATCTCGCCAATATGATCAACGAGGCTGCCATCAATGCCGTCAAGGAAGGCAGAGAATTCGTCAGCCAGAAGGATCTGTTCGCAGCAGTAGAACAGGTACTGGTAGGTAAGGAGAAAAAGGACCGCATCATGAGCAAGGAGGAGCGTCGTATCGTATCCTATCATGAGGTCGGTCATGCACTGATCAGTGCCCTGCAGAAAAATTCTGAGCCGGTGCAGAAGATCACCATTGTGCCCCGTACCATGGGTGCACTGGGGTATGTCATGCAGGTACCGGAGGAGGAAAAATACCTCAACACCGAGGCAGAACTTCGGGATATGTTGGTAGGACTGGTGGGCGGACGTGCCGCTGAGGAAGTAGTATTTGATACCGTGACCACAGGTGCAGCCAATGATATTGAAAAAGCTACTTCTATTGCCCGTAATATGATCACCCGTTACGGTATGAGCAAGCGCTTCGGACTCGTGGGACTGGCTACTGTAGAGAGCCAGTATCTGGAGGGAAGAACCGCACTGAACTGTAGTGATGAAACGGCAGCAGCCATTGACGAAGAAGTCGTTGCCATGATCAAGGAAAGTTATGATCAGGCATTACAGATGCTTCGCGAGAACAGAGAACTGATGGATAAGCTGGCAGCGTTCCTGATCGAGCGTGAGACCATTACCGGTAAGGAATTCATGGAGATCTTCCGCAAGGAGAAAGGACTGCCCGATCCTGAGGAAGAAAAGAAGGATGCCGCGGAAGGCGGTACCGGTCAAAAGGCTGAGACAAAAAAGGATGAGACAGATAATACGGTTGCAGATGCAATGAAGGGAAACAACATTGACGTGACCATCGGTGAGCAGGTTATGACTTCCACAGATCCGACATTTCAGCCGCTTGCCTTTGAGGACAGCTTGCAGGAAGCAAAAGAGCAGACAACATCGGAGAATACAACGAAGGAAACTGCCGGCGAGGCTTCTCAGAGTGACGCAGCTGTGGAAAAGCCTGAAAACAAGACTGAGACTTCAGCAGAATCGAAGGATTCCAAAGATCCCAAGGATCCTCCCCAGGGGCCGGTAGGATTGTTCTCCCATGGAACGATTTCCTAAAATGAAAAATGACTTTAATTTAAACTCGAGTTTAGATTAAAGTCATTTTTGGTATGTAAGCGATAAAATAAAATCAGGAAAGTACAACTCTGGGTTGATTATTTCGTGAGATTGCTTTATCATAATAAAGTGCCGGGAGATTTCCGGACAGACTGTATTATCAGTCAGATCGCAATGAGGAGGTAATACCGAAATGTTAAAACAGTTATCTATTTACGCTGAAAATAAAAAAGGAGCGCTGCAGACCATGACCAATGCGCTGTATGAAGCAGGTATCAATATCTGGGGTTCCGTGACTAACGATGGTGCGGAGTACGGCATCAACCGCATGGTCGTATCCGATCCCGACAAGGCAAAAGAGGTCCTCACAGAGAAGGGCTACCTCTGCCGTTTCGTGGATGTCCTGGCAGTAGAGATCGAGGACAAGCCCGGTGCACTGAATACCCTGCTGACAGCTCTCTTAGACAGCAATGTCAATGTGGACTATACCTACCTGTCCTTCAACCGTGATTCTTCTACCCCTGTCATGATTCTGCACACCGCAGATCCCGAGGAAGTAGAGATCTGTCTGAAGGCTAAGGGCTTTAAGATGTGCTAGATGCAAGAAATCATAAGGAACAGAGAAGGCAGTACACTCGCAAAAAGGGTGTGCTGTTTTTTTCCCTTGAGCTTAAAAATATATAGAAATTGATCAGAGAATCTATATCCTGGGTATGTTATATGCTATAGTGGAAAGAATACGATTAAGACTTATAATGGGGATTTGCGCAGAAAATAAGTAAAAACGAATGGGGATTTGCGCAATAATAGGGTTTACATGAACGGGGATTTGCGTTATACTTTTGATGGGAAGGTGGAATGCTATATGGATAAGCCGGTTTTTAAAAGAAAAATATATAATGAAATACGTGAGTGGAAGGAGAACAGAAGTGACAGGTATGCACTCCTGATAAAGGGCGCAAGACGAGTTGGAAAATCAACGATTGCTGAGGAGTTTGCCAAAAAGGAGTTTAAATCATATATTCTAATTGATTTTGCACATACCAGTAAGGCGATTATTGATTTGTTTGATGATACGTATGACTTAGACTTTTTCTTTTTACAATTACAGCAGCTAACGGGAATCCGGCTGTATGAGAAAGAGTCGGTAATTATTTTTGATGAAGTCCAGCTGCTTCCAAAGGCCAGGCAGGCAATTAAGTATCTCGTCGCAGATGGGAGATATAAGTATATTGAAACAGGCTCTTTATTATCTATAAAAAGGAATACAAAGGATATTTTGATTCCCAGCGAGGAACACAAAATATCTATGTTTCCCATGGATTTTGAGGAGTTTTTGTGGGCAATAGGAGATGAAATATCAGCGGAAACAATCAGGCACCTCTTAAAAAATAAAAAGCCGGCAGGAAGTGTGATGCATAGAAATCTGATGCGTATCTTCAGATTGTATATGCTGATTGGCGGAATGCCGCAGGCTGTAGAAACATATAGAGAGAAAAATAATCTGCAAGTGGTAGATGAAACGAAGAGAGAAATTGTAGATTTATATGAAGAAGATTTTACAAAGATAGATGGAACCGGTCTCGCAGGCGATATTTATGATGCAATACCTGCGAATCTCAGCAGTAATGCTTCAAGATACATCTTGTCCAGTGCAAGAGAAGGGATTCGTTCTGAGAAGGTAAGAGAGTTGATTCCGGATATGCTAAGCTCTTATACAGTAAATATTGCATATCATGCGAATAATCCGGCTGTGGGAATGTCATTGGAAAAGGATGCCGGACGGTATAAATTGTTTACTTCAGATGTCGGTTTGTTTATCACTTTGGCATTTAAGGACAAAAACTACACGGAGAATATTATATATAATAAGCTGCTTTCGGATAAACTGGATACAAACTTAGGATATCTGTATGAAAATGTTGTAGCACAGATGCTGACAGCAAAAGGTAATAATTTGTTTTATTATACGATGGAAAGTGAAACCTCAAATCATTTGTATGAGATTGACTTTCTGACTTCGGTTGGAAATAAGATCTGTCCGATCGAAGTGAAATCAGGTAACTATAGAACACATAAATCACTTGATGTATTTTGCGACAAGTTTAGTAATCGCATACGTGACAAATATATTGTTCATACCAAGGATTATAAATGGGAAAACGGAATTCATTATATTCCAGTATATATGGTGCCGTTTTTATAAAGAAAAAACGGTGTCTGCAGTTGCTGGCGGACACCGCTTTTTCTTTGTATCCCCCTGAATGCGCTCTGACGGGTGAAAGATGGTCAAATTCCTCTTACTTGACCAGGTCATTTCCCCGACCCACAAACAGAATCATCCCCGTATCCTGATCTTCGATCACATAGACAAACGGCCGGTCGACGATAAAGGTATAGGTTTCTTCCGTTTCCATGGCGGCGGCCCCGGCAATCATGATATCTGTTACGGCAGCAGCCTTTGTACCGTTCTCATCCACAATCACTTTTGCCCTATGGGAAACGGAAGACACAGCAATATCATCTGCAATCCTGGAAAAATCTGCCGAAGTATAGGCTGACCGGATGCCAAGGCTCTTCAAAATATCGTCAAGCCCGTTAATTCCCTGCTCATCGGTGAATTTCGGAAGCTGCATTGTCTGTATTTCTTTATCATCCGCAGTATCCAAAGAATCGATCAAAGCCTGCTTTTCATCATTACTTAAGGCATCGAACAGAGCGGAGATGGTATCACCTTCTTGGGATGGGATGAAAACCTTCATTACTACGGAACAGCCATCATAAGGAAGCGTGATGCCCTTGATCAATCCGGTGTCGATATAAGAGAAACGCTCTCCATACAGATGCATCATAGGTATGGTGGAATCGCCGTTAGTTCCGTGGAAGATATCATCATAAGTATCCTCTTCTACAAACGGTGTCTGCCATTTCCCTTCAAAATAAACAGCATTTATGAGCATCATAACGGTAGCGGGCGGAAGTTCATCTACGATGGAGGGAATCATCTGATTGGTATGTCCCGATACCCAGCCGTTCACATCCTTCACAACCTGATCCGCCTGATTTGTGAAGTCTGCTTCGTAGATTTCACCATGGTAATATGTCTTTGCCGGCAGCAGGAAATCGTCGGAGATATTTGCTGCCCATTCCTTTTGATCTGTCATCCAGATGGAATTGGCAGTATTGACAAATGTCTGCTCGGACCATTCTTTATTCAGATAGCTTTGCATTTCGTGATTCCACTCAGAAAGATCCGCGATACCAAGTACTGATTCCAGTTCTGTTTTCGTATCACTTCCGGCACCCTGATCCAGCATGGACAGTGCACTGGAAATACTGTAAGGAGAATAGAAGCAGTTGCTGTCTTTTGGAAGGGCATCATACAGGGCA
>OIZX01000648.1_pt1 | contig 22088 bp, 22 predicted proteins | sample 1588621 | NCBI WGS metagenome assembly OIZX01 (sample SAMN03283276) | human gut metagenome | biome: human-associated habitat; material: feces | host: Homo sapiens | place: Peru | collected 2012 | reverse complement strand
GTGACGCTCAAGGCCGAGCGTCTTGAGGACGTGGGCAAGAGCTACAGAGTGCGCTTCACTTGGGATAACGCAGAAGTGTCGCTTGCAGAGTTGTTGGACGCTGTGGGCGAGCTACCTATTCCGCCGTACTTGAACCGCGAGACGCAGGAGAGCGACAAGACGACATATCAGACCGTCTACTCGAAGGTAAAGGGATCGGTGGCTGCTCCGACAGCAGGTCTGCACTTTACGCAGGAGCTTCTGGACAAGCTTGCCGCCAAGGGCGTCAAAGAGGCGTATATTACGCTGCACGTCGGCCTCGGCACGTTCCGCCCTGTCAAGGCCGAGGAAATCGCGGAGCACCATATGCACTCCGAATTCTGCATGATCTCCAAGGAAACCGCGGACATCATCAACGAAACCAGGCGTGCAGGCGGGCGCATTGTATGCGTCGGCACAACATCCTGCCGCACGCTCGAATCTCTGGCCGATGAGAACGGGTATTTCCGCGAAGCCTCCGCTTGGACGGATATCTTCATCTATCCTGGCTACAAATTCAAAGCCATGGACGCCCTCGTCACGAACTTCCATCTGCCGGAAAGCACGCTTGTCATGCTCGTCTCTGCGTTCGCGGACCGCGAAAAGATTCTGAACGCCTACAACATTGCCGTACAGGAACGCTACCGCTTCTTCTCCTTCGGCGATGCGATGTTTATATCGTAGCAGGATTTTCCGAGCTCTGACCGCTGAGGGAGATGTTTTGATGTATATTGCCGACGGTATTGCGTATCCGGATGCTGCGTACGGAAAAAGCGTGCAAGACTATCTGAGCAGGGGATTTGAGCGTAAGACGGCGGAGTATTTTGCAAGCGGAAGAAAACAAATCGTGTCGGTGACGGCAAACGATGATTTTTCCCTGCAATTGTGCTTTGACAATGGGGAAGTGCGGCTGCTTGACTGCAAGCCGATGCTGGAAGAGGGAACGGTCTTTGCACCGTTCAGAGAGCTGTCCAATTTCAAACGGGTATACCTGGACGAATTCAATTGCGTTTTCTGGGATATCGACCCCAATGTTGACAGCGGCGAGGTTTGGTCAAACAAGGTCGATCTTTGCCCCGATAGCTGTTACATACAGAGTGTACCCGTTGAGGAAAGTTAAGGATGAACCTTGCACGAGCAGTGACATCATGGTGCTTATCTAATAAAGAAAAATTTCGAGGTAACTATGTTTAAACTACTGAAAACAGAGGGCGCTGCCCGCAGAGGGGAGTTTTCGTGCCCGCATGGGACGGTTCAGACGCCGGTTTTTATGAACGTCGGCACGCAGGCCGCAATCAAGGGGGCGCTGTCGGCCGCTGATCTGGAAACGATCGGTACGCAGGTCGAGCTGTCCAACACCTATCATCTGCATCTGCGGCCCGGAGACGAGGTCGTGCGCGATATGGGCGGCCTGCACAAATTCATGACGTGGGACGGCCCGATTCTGACGGATTCCGGCGGATTTCAGGTCTTTTCCCTGGCCGGACTCCGAAAGATCAAGGAGGAGGGCGTGACGTTCGCCTCCCATCTCGATGGCCACAAGATATTCATGGGGCCGGAGGAAAGTATGCGCATCCAGTCGAACCTTGGCTCCGATATTGCCATGGCGTTCGACGAGTGCGTGGAAAACCCGGCAAAATACCAGTATGCCAAGGCGTCCTGCGAGCGTACGGCACGCTGGCTTGCCCGCTGCAAGGAGGCGCTTGCCAAATATAACGCCGAGCCGGACGCCGTCAACCCCGGCCAGCAGCTCTGGGGCATCAATCAGGGCGCAACGTTCAAGGATCTGCGCATCTGGCACATGAAGGAGATCGCCAAGCTCGATCTGCCGGGCTACGCCATCGGCGGTCTGGCTGTCGGAGAGCCGACCGAGGTTATGTATGAGATCATCGAGGCGGTCGAGCCGTATATGCCGAAGGACCGGCCGCGCTATCTGATGGGCGTCGGCACACCGTCGAATATCATTGAGTCCGTCGCCCGCGGCGTGGATTTCTTCGACTGCGTCATGCCGGCCAGAAACGCACGCCACGCCAAGCTGTTTACATGGCAGGGGAGCATCAACCTCAAAAACGCGAAGTACACGCGCGATGACGGCCCCGTTGACCCGCAGTGCGGCTGCCCAGTGTGCAGGCGCTACTCCCGCGCGTATCTCCACCATCTGTTTAAAGCCGAGGAGATGCTTGCCATGCGCCTGTCCGTTATGCACAACCTGTATTTCTATAATACGCTGACCCGCCGCATCCGCGACAGCATTGATGCCGGGACCTTCGGTGATTTTCGCGCGGAGTACTCGCAAAAGCTGGCGGAAAAAATATAAAACGGAAAAAACTTCAGAAATCCTGTCGCGCCGACTTGAAATGTTGCCGCAGACACGATATAATAAACGAAATTCAAATATGGAGGAAAGACCATGTACCTTTTCTTAAGCGCAGCGGATTCCACCGGTGCAGCAGGCGGCAGCGCGTCCATGATTCTCATGTTCGTCGTGCTGATCGCAGTGTTCTACTTCTTTATGATCCGCCCGGAAAACAAACGCAAAAAAGAAGCGCAGCAGATGCGTGACTCGCTGAAGGTCGGCGACAACATCACGACCATCGGCGGCATCATCGGCGACATCGTCTCGATCAAGGATGATTCCATCGTCATCGAAACGACCACCGACCGCGTCCGCGTCGAGTTTGCGAAGTTTGCTGTTTCCACCAACAACACGGCGGAAAAGGAAGCTGCCAAGCAGAAGGCCGCAGCTCTGGCTGCCCGCAAGGAGCAGAAGGAAAAAGAGAAGAAGGCCAAGAAGGAAAAATAAAATCACCTGATTGCATACGAACCGGCTGAGGAGCTGACCTCGGCCGGTTCTTTTTCTGTCCGGACAAACATACGCTTTGGCAGAGGAGGGGAGAACTCATGAAAACAAAATTCTGGAACGGGAACTTCCTGCGCACGGTTCTGCAATGTCTTGCCATCGCCTGTGCGGCGTTTCTGGCCCTGTCAGCGCTGGGGGCGGGTCTTGTGCTCGGCGGCGTAATCGACCAAAAGCAGCTCCCGGCGGCGGCCTGCTGCGTCAGCTTTGCGGCGGTTTTTCTCGGAAGCTTTCTGGCTGCAAAGAACGCGGCAGGGAAACGGCTGCCTGCCGCGCTTGCGGTTGCGGGCTGCTGCTTTGCCGTGTGTCTTCTGGTGCGGCTGACGGCCTTCGGAAATACGGACGCGCGTATCCTGCCTGCGGCAATTTGCATGGCTGCAGCTGCACTGCTTGCGGGTGTTCTGGGCGGCACGCGGAAAAAGGGGCCTCGCCGCCGCAGGCGATGAAGGAATTCCTGCACGCGTAAAAATGTAAATTCTATTTACTGCTCATGCATTCCTCTATACGCCTTCCTTCATTTCAAGATTTCGAACCATGCGCATGAGAACGGCACCATATGTTGTGCTTTCTGCAAAAAGTGAGGGTTTCTGATTCTGCTGCAGTTCCTTTATTGACATAATATCATTAACATAATTCCTAGTCATAATTTACAAAAATTTCGAAATTGCTACTTTTTCCTTGAAATTTTCCGATGTTTGCGCTATAGTAACATCACTTCCTGTGAGACAGGAGGTAGAAATAATTTTGATCGCATAATTTCTTAAGAATTCTGAAGATCATGTCCAAGGTTCGGTTTTTTCTGATTCTTAAAAATGTGCGACTGCGATTTTGAACGATTTCGGAAGGGCCTTCGCATGAGTGACATTATTATGCGATATGAGGATTACCTCATCCACACCAAACACGCGTCTGACAATACCGTCGCGTCCTATATGCGCGATCTGCGTCAGTATGCGTCATATCTGGGCTCTGAAGGCGTTGACGTTCTGGATGCAGATCAGGCGGTCGTGTCCGGCTACATGGGCAGTATGAAGGCGGGGGGGAAGTCCGCCGCGACGATCTCCCGTGCGCTGGCCTCAATCAAAAGCCTGTACATATTCGCAATCCAGAACCATGAGATAGCGGAAAACCCCATCCAGAATATCAAGGTCGACAAGGCCGAAAAAAAGCTGCCGCAGATCCTGACCGGAAAAGAGGTCGAGCTTCTTCTGCAGCAGCCGAAGGTTTCGGAAATGAAGGGCTGCCGCGACAAGGCCATGCTTGAGATTCTGTACGCGACCGGCATCCGGGTCAGCGAGCTGATTGGCCTGAACATCGACGATGTCAGCCTCCCTGGAAGCTTCATCCGCTGCGAAAGCGGAGAAAAGATGCGCATTATCCCGATTTATCCCGAAGCGCTTCAGGCGCTGCGCGAATATATCGAGACAGTCCGCCCCAAAATGATTGCCATCCCGACCGAGCATTCGCTCTTCGTCAACGTATCCGGCGAACGCATGAGCCGCCAGGGCTTCTGGAAGATCATCAAGTATTATCAGGAAAAGGCGCACATCGAAAAGGATATCACGCCGCACACGCTCCGCCACAGCTTTGCGGCGCATCTGCTTGAGAATGGCGCCGATCTGCGCTCCATCCAGCAGATGCTCGGCCACAGTGACATTTCCTCCACGCAGGTCTACACGCAGCTGGTTAAGCAGAACCTGAAGGCGGTCTATAACAAATATCATCCAAAGGCATAGTATTTTCGCGTCCCATGAGAACGGCATCTGACTTTTTGCATGAGAGAGGGGAATGACGGATGCCCATTGGATGCTCTGGGATAAAAAACGGGTGCGCCGCAAAAGCGGCGCACCCAAATTTTGTGCCTGATGATTTAGTTGTCGATGCCTGTCATGGCCTGCAGCACCTCGTACTGCTGTTCATTCAGGCCCTTCTTCATGGAAAGACCCTCCGTAATGTCGATATCAACCATGTCTCCTGCCCGCGCACAGATGACCCGGTTGGTCTTGCCGTCGGCCAGTACCTTGACTGCCTGATAGCCCATGCGGCTGGCCATGACGCGGTCGCGTGCAGACGGCGTGCCGCCGCGCTGGATATGACCGAGGATCGTCACGCGCGGGTCAAGCCCAAGCTCCTCATGGATACCCTTGCCAATTTCAATCGCGCTGCCGGCGCCCTCGGCAACAATAATCATGAAGTGCGTATTGCCGGCCAGACGCGCCTGCCGGATGCGGTCAACCACGTCGCTGTCAAAATTGACCGGTTTTTCCGGCACCAGAACTGCTGTCGCGCCGGTGGCAAGGCCGACATAAAGCGCCAGATGGCCTGCGTTGCGGCCCATGACCTCCACAACGGAGCAGCGCTCATGCGACTGCATCGTGTCGCGCAGGCGGTCAATGGCCTCGACAGCGGTATTGGCCGCCGTGTCATAGCCGATGGTATAATCGGTGCAGACGATGTCATTGTCGATCGTTGCCGGGACGCCGACGACCGAAACGCCCTGCTTTGCAAGCTCTACCAGCCCGCGGAATGAGCCGTCACCACCGATGGAGACGATGCCGTCCAGCCCGAGCAGCTTGCAGGTTGAAGCAGCCTTTTTCTGGCCCTCAAGCGTGCGGAACTCATCGCTTCGCGCCGTATAGAGCATCGTGCCGCCTCGATTGATAATATGCGCAACATTGTCGTTTTTCAGAACCTTAAAATCGCCGTTGATCAGACCGTTATAGCCGCGGCGGATGCCGACGCACTCGATTCCCATATACGTGCATGCACGCACGACGGAGCGAATGGCCGCGTTCATGCCGGGCGCATCGCCGCCGGAGGTCAGAACACCGATTCGTTTGACTGCATTTGCCATACAGGTACTTCCTCTCAATTAAAATTGCTTTTATGATACCCTATAAAAGTGAAAAAGTAAACAGGCAATTGCGCAGAATCGGCGGAGTTCTGTGAAAAACCGAGTATGCCCTTGCCATCTGACGCAATCTTCAGGAAAAATTTATGTTTTCTTTGCCGCAGGTGTGCTATACTTATTCTATATATACAAAGGAGGCGGGAGCTTGAACCAGACAGGAAGAATTCTGGAGGAAGTCAAAAAAGCGGTATGCGGAAAGGACCGCGTGCTGGTATGGGTGCTGACCGTGCTGCTCGCAAGAGGGCATGTCCTGTTGGAGGATATCCCCGGCGTCGGCAAGACGACCATGGCGCTGGCCTTTTCGCGTGCGCTGGGGCTGGAATATGGCCGCGTCCAGTTTACGCCGGACGTGCTGCCGTCGGATATCACGGGCTATTCCGTCTATCAGAAGGAGACTGGGAAGCTGGTCTATCAGCCGGGCGCGGTGCTCTGCAATCTGTTTCTGGCGGACGAGCTGAACCGTGCGACCTCGCGCACGCAGTCTGCGCTTCTGGAAGCCATGGAGGAAGGACAGGTCACGGTCGACGGCGTGAGCCACCCGATCCCACAGCCTTTTATCGTCTTTGCCACGCAGAACCCGACCGGCGCCGCCGGTACACAGCTGCTGCCGGATTCGCAGATGGACCGGTTCACTGTCCGGCTTTCCATCGGCTATCCCGCGCCGGAGGACGAACGCAACATGGTGCTCGCCCGGCAGGGCGTCAACCCGCTGCAAACTGTCTGTCAGGTGCTTTCGCGCGACGCGCTGATTGCCATGCAGGACGAGGCCGCCGCCGTTTACATGAAAACCGAATTGATCGACTATATTGTCGCGCTGATCGACGCTACGCGGAAGCACCCGATGATTCTGCGCGGCGCAAGCCCCCGCGCGACGCTTTCTCTGACCGCAATGGCCAAGGCGGTCGCCTATGTACAGCGACGGGATTACGTGGTGCCGAAGGATATTCAGGTGACGTTCCCGCAGGTCATCGCGCACCGCCTGCTGCTGGCCCCGGAGGCCGGGGCACGGCAGATCACGCCGGAGCAGCTGCTCGACGGGATCCTGCATCAGGTCCCGGCCCCCAGACTGTAATGCCATGGCGAAAAACCGCATTCTCTATGGGCTGTTTCTGCTTGCGGCCATGATCTTTCACAGCTTTTATACCGGCTGGTTCTCGTTTTTTCTGCTGGTGTTTGCCGTGCTGCTGCCGGTCTTTTCGCTGCTCGTCAGCCTGCCCGCCATGCTCCGCGCGGCATACGAGGCGGAGCTTCCTGCACGCTGCTTCTGCGGACAGGACGTGCAGTACCGACTGACCGCTCGGCACGCGGCAAAGCTTCCGGTATCCCGCTGCCGCCTGCGCCTGACGGTATCCGACGCTGTGGGCGGCGAGGTGCGCCAGCGGAAGCTGGAGCTTGCCGGGACGCTTGGCTTTGCGCTGCGCGTCGATACGCGCCACGCGGGCGTGCAGACCTTCCAGCCCGCTAAGGGCCGCGTGTGCGACGCGCTGGGGCTGTTCAGCCTGCCGCTGCGCTTGCCGGACGCCTGCTCCATCGCCGTCGAGCCAGAGCCGCAGGAGCCGCCTGCGCTGCCGAACCTCAGTCATTTTCAATACCGCTCCTATCACCCAAAGCCCGGCGGCGGCTTTTCTGAAATCCATGATCTGCGCGAATACCGCCCCGGCGACAGTCTGCATGAAATCCACTGGAAGCTGTCTGCCAAGACGGACAAGCTGATCGTCCGCGAGGCGGAGGAGCCGGACCTCGGCCTGATCGTGCTGAGCTTCGACTTTTCCGGCACCCGCACGCAGCTGGACAGCACGCTGCAGCAGCTTCTATGGCTGTCCGGCTGGCTGACTGAACGGGAAGTGGCCCACCAGATCGACTGGATCGAGCCGGATTCGCTGGAGCCGCAGACGAAGTCCGTCAAATCGCCGGACGATCTGCGGGAGCTTCTGAAAACGCTTTTGCGGACCCACCTGACCGGCAATACGCCCTCGCTTGCATCCAGAGCCTACCCGCACGCGGACTGGCGCTATCATGTGCAGCCGGAGGAACAGGAGGTGCTGCAGGCATGAAACCGTCCAAATACACGTTTTTTACGTCTCTGCTCTGCGCATCCGGCCTGTCTGCCGGGCTGTGCTTCTGCGTGATGACCTCGTTTTCTATCCCGGCAGATGAGCTTTCGCTGGTATGCGCGTGTATCCTTGCGGCGCTGTTCTTTTCTGCGCTGCTTTTGCTCCCCAAAAGCTGGATCTGGCTGCTGGCCGCGGCTGCGCTCGCGGGCGGCGGGTTTTATATGCTGCGCACGCAGCTGATCGAGAGCGCTTCTGTTCTCATTTCTGCCGTTACGCAGCAGTATTCGGAGGCAATTCCGGGTATTCAGGTGATCCATCTGACCGACGCTGTTGACACAGACGCGACGCTGATTTTCATTCTGCTCGCAGCGCTCTATGCGCTTCTTTGCAGCTGGACGGTCATGCGCAGCGAAAGCCTTGTCTATCTGCTTGTTTTGTCGCTGCCGGTTCTGGCGCTGTGCCTCATCATTCTCCAGACGCCTCCGGCGGTCTGGGCCATCCTGCTCGTTGCGGGCGTTCTCGCGCTGCTTCTTTTAACGCAGCTGCTTCGTGCGCGGCAGGCAGGCGAGGGGAACCGGCTGGCGCTGCTGCTGGCCGCGCCGTTGGCGCTTTTAATCGGCTTGATTGCGATTCTGTTTCCGGCAGATACGTATGACCGCGCCGAATGGTCCGACCATCTGCAGGAGACTGTCGCCACAGCGGCTGACAAGCTGACGCTCTTTCGCCGAGATGCGCAGACCGGACAGGTGAAATTCACCTCGCCTATCAGCCCCAGTACGCTCGGCAGCTATCTCTGGGATTCCAGCGTAACTGGCGTCAATCTCAACCGGGTCGGGCCGCAGCGCCAATTTGGCCGCTCTGTGATGCGCGTAAAAGCAACGCTTGAATCCTCCTGGGTTGGCACTTCCTTCTACCTGCGTGGGGATTCCATGGCCGTTTATGAGGATAACCGTTGGAAACCGCTCCCGGAAAATGCATATCCTGATATGCAGGATATGCAAAATCCGCTTTTGGCAGGAGAGGCTGTCATCGTCAGCTTTCAGCCGGAGGTAACGATCGAAACGGATATGAAGTCCGGGATCTATTACATCCCATACAACGCAACCGCGTTTCCGGAGGACGCGGAGCCGTTTTACGACGCCTACGTCAAAAACCCCTCGCAGCAGACGACCTATACGATTCCCTATGTTCTCTCGCGCAGCCCGTTGCAGAGCAGCGCGTATGATGCGTTCGTCCATGAGACCTACACGCAAGTCCCGGATGAGACGCGACAGGCGCTTTCTGACATCCTCTCGGAGCTGGTCGGGGAGGAGGACGCTGATCCGTATCAGTATATCCCGCAGGTTCTGGAGTATGTGTCGACCAGCGCCCGCTATGACCTCAATACGCCGGCTGTGCCGGACGGAGAAGATTTTGTGTCGTGGTTCCTGCACGACAGCGAAACCGGTTACTGTGTGCATTATGCGACTGCGGCGACGATCTTGCTGCGATGTCTTGGTGTTCCGGCGCGTTATGTGACCGGCTATTACACAGATGTGTATGAAAACGAATGGACGACCGTGACCTCGGACGATGCGCATGCGTGGGTGGAGATCTATCTGAACGGGATCGGCTGGATTGTTCTGGATCCCACGCCTGCGGCAGATACCCCCGCGCAGACGGTGCCTGAGGAAACTGTCACTGCGGCCACAGACCCGATAGATACTCCGCAGGAGGATACGCCGCCTGCCGACACTGAACCGCCCGCCGCTCCGGATATTCCAGAAGAAAAGCAGGATACTCCGCAGGAAAGCGTGAAAAAGCCCGTTAGCGTCCTGCGTTTTATTTGGCCTGCTCTGGTATTGGCTGCCGCACTGTTTCTCTGGCGCACGCTGCTGTTCAGCGTCCGAAGAACAGCAATCCGAACGGGATCGCCCAACCGCCGGGCAATCACGCTGTATCATCACATCTGCTGGCTTGCCCGGCAGACCAAAACAGAGGCTCCAAATGAATTCCTGGAAATCGCCGAAAAGGCAAGATTCAGCCACCACAAGCTGAACAGGGAAGACCTGCTTCCGATGCAGGCGCACGCGGACCAGCTGACAAAGCAGCTGCTCGCGGATAAGCGCTTCTGGAAACAGGTTCTGTATCGCGTGATTTATGCACTTGGATGAGCATTGAGAGGTTTACGATGGACTATGCAATCATGACGGAACAGACTGTGCCGGAAATTGCAAAAGCATACATGGAATACTATAATCTTCACGAAAACGGCTGCTGGCAGTATGAAAAAGCGTACAAGCGAATCCATCAGATCGTGACCATCGAGGATTCGCTTTGCCTGCTCCAGCGCGAGCACGGACAGAACACAGGCTTTGAAATCGGTTTTTTCAAGGAATACGACGATTTGACTGCGTTTTATCTCGAAGAAATCGTGATCCTTGCCGATTATCAGAACAAGGGCTGTGGCACGGCCCTGCTGCGGGAGATTGAACGGCGTGCAAGAGAACGCGGTGCAGCGCACATCGAGCTTGTCTCTGTCAACGACGCGCACCATATGCGGTTTTATTCGTCCTTCGGTATGTATGCGGCGACGAACCTGAAGGTTATGGGGAAGCATTTTTCAGCGTGATGGCTGGTTCAGGCAATTTTTTCACGGCGAAGCGAAAGCTCTGACGCAAGGCGCACGCCGGAATGGCGGATTTCGTGCCATACCGTCTGCGCCTTGAAAAGCGCCAGCGTTTGCAGCGGCAGAAAGCAGGCCATGAAAACAGGGTAGAGCAGGATGCCGCCTGTCAACTGGACATCCAGCCGCTTTTCCAGCGCCAGCGCCGCAGCGGCTACCGCAAGACTGCCTGCATACGCAGAAATCAGACTGACTGGCAGGCTTTGCAGGGATATGCCGCCCGCGAGGAACGCCGCCAGTGTAAAAAACGGGGTCAGCGCCTGCAGAAATGGAAACGCGAGCTGCAGCATACCGTCCAGACAGTTCAGGCTTGGACGGCGCAGGAAGTTTCGAAAAAGCCTCGGCAGCATCAGGCGCGAAACCTGCATAATGCCGCTCATCCAGCGTCTGCGCTGCACGAGCGAGGCGTACCATTTGACCGGCTCCTCGTCATAGGTAACGGCGGCTTCGCAGTAGCCAATCCGCACGCCGTGGGCGAGGCAGGCCGCGTACAGCTCTGCGTCCTCGGTCAGCGTACGGCAGGGAAACCCGCCCAGTTCTTCCAGCAGCTCGCGGCGAATGGCAAAGCCGGTCCCAATCACTCGCGCAGATAAGCCCAAAGCCTCTCTGGCACGGTTCAAAAAGCGATTCGCCGTGCAGAAATAAATCTCATAACAGGCGCTGATCCCGGCCTGCATACGGTTTTTTGCAAGAATCCGGCTTTTGACGATTACAGAGCGCGACAGCGCCTGATTCATTTCGTCTAAAAACGCAGAATCTGCCTCGTTGTCGGCGTCAAAAACGCAGAATGCGTCATAATGACGGGAATCATGCAGGAGCGCGTTTGCCGCGTACTGAAGCGCGGCACCCTTGGAACGGACAGAGGAGGGCATTTCCATGACCTCGGCTCCGGCGCACTGCGCCGCCTCCGCAGTGTGGTCGGTGCAGTTGTTCGGGAGTACCCAGATATCAAATAATTCCCGCGGATACTGCTGTGCCCGAAGACTTTCAATCAGCCCGGCGATGCAGCGTTCCTCATTTCTGGCCGCAATCAGCACCGCAAAACGCCTTTTTGCGGTACAGTCCACAAACTTTTTTCGCCTGCAAAGGCAGAATAACGATACGACCAGAAAGTACAGAGAAAACAGCTTAAAAATCAGAAAAAATGCATTGACTGCCGCGTTCATGTTTTTCTCCTTTGTGATTTCTATGCTCATAGTATATCACAGCAGCTGCTTCGTGGCCGCACACATCCGATTAAGCATTGCTTAAGATTCTATGAAGCCCAAGTCCCGCCGCCAGGGCGAAAGGGGAACAGCCCCGACTTACGAAAGGGCAGCTATTGCTTTGACATAACGAACGCAACAAAATATCTGTTTTGTGTACGCAGGAACAAACGCAAAGGATTTCCGGGAGTTAGGGCCGGGGAATCCTTTTTTCTTTTACTTTTCCGGGACGAATCCAACGGCTACAAAATAGGCCAAGAGAGAAACCAAAGACAAGGAGAGAAAGAAAAAATCCCACGAATCCGGAGAAACCTTCTGCAAAGAATGTGATAACCACAAAAACAAGACTGACGATAATAAGTACAATATCCATGTATACATTATTCCTCATTGTCAGACCGCTGACGGCGCAGAGAACGACGAACATTCTTGCCTGTCAGTTCGGCCACGATTTCATTAAACGGCAGAGGCGGACGCTCAGGAGCGGCAAAGCTGTCAAAGTATTTGAAATACTTCGGTAAATATGTAATTTGCCACTTGAAAATAGATTCAAAGGAAAGCTTGTCTGCAATGCGGCTTTCGGCCTCAGCAGATGGCTCAGTCAGCGTAATAGACCGGCGAATAGGGCGATAAATAGAGAAGACATTTCCGACAGAGACCATTAAACCCATCTGGTCAGTTACATCACGAATCTTCTTGTCAATATCGAACGACTGAGAATTTAAGAAGACCCGGCATTTATACTTTCTCTGGAGCTTGAAGAAATCACGCAGACCTGAGTTGAAGTTTTTAAAATTCCGGTTGTCAAAGAGAATACCAGCCTCATCCAAGAAAATAGCAGAGTTTTCAGCAGGGGCGAACTCTGCCAAGTCCATAGCTTTCATAATACGGACACCGGGAAGGTTACAGTTGTCAATATCCGTGTAGACCGTCCAACCTTTTTTTAGGTATTTCATCATCTGTTTTACCATATAGAGGGATTTACCAGCACCCTTTTTGCCGAAAATGAAAATCAGACGATAAGGGTTATTATAACGCCTAGACAGGACAGTGAACCAGACAAGGAACGCGCCAACGATAGAAAGAAAAATAATCATAGTAAAAAAAGAAGGGGCGGAAAGCCCGCCCCAAGGTCGATAGGTTAAACGTGAATGAGGCGGTTGATAACGCCGATACCCGTACCAATCAGCGCGACCAGCACGAAGCCGAGGATAAGCGGATTGCCGGTAATGGCACCGACAAAAGAGCCGACCCAAGAAACAGCACCGGTAACGAAAGAACCGATATCGGAAATCATGGACGCAATGGAGTAAGCAACTTCACCCTGAAAAATCACCCTTTCAAAATTATTTGATATTTAACAATCGCTTAAGCAAAGCGACGGTTACAAAGGAAAAAAAGAAACCGACAAAATAACAGACAGGCTCAGCCATGAGAAAAGAGGGAATTTCTCCAATGAACCAGACACAAAAGGCTTTTACGCTTTCGATATCAACGCACCCCCTGCCTTAAAGATACAGAAGACAACAACCAGAAGCAGGACAATAGAAGCAAGCCAATTAGAATCATATTCCAAATGCTGAGTAACATATCCGATTTGCGAATTGTTATACGATGTTTGAACTTTATAGGTATATGATACTACCGGTTTACCAAGCAGACCATATAGAACAGAAAGCAAAGAGCCATCAGAAGCGTCAGGGGCATACTCTACAGAAACCACCTGAGGTTGGATATAAGATTGACCAGACGTTGGCACATTCGCCGCCAGAAGTACAGGAGATTCCGACGCGCTTGAAACCGCCCTGACTGCCTCCGAAGAAACCGGAATATCTGTATCAGATTCCGAATCAGGATAAAGAACGCTATCAGAATCATCAGTATCATTATCAGATTCAGAGGGGTCAAATTCAGAAGGTGCTTCTGATTCAGCGTCGTTGACAGCATCGAAAGCGAGTTTTGCATTATATTCATCCTCATTTACATCTATTGGAAGTATGAGTTGTTCCCCACCATAGGAATACATATCGAACCAAAGCGCATAATTATCTTCGGTGTCGAGGATATCATAGAACCAAAGCCAATCCTGATATTCCAGCCGAATCATATTCACAGCAAAAGCAGGAATACAGAGACAGACAAGCAGGAAGACGCAGAGGAAAACAGAGAAAAAACGCTTAATAGAAATCACCCCTCAGAAGATTTAGAACCGGGATTTGAAGAGCCAAAAGAAACATCAGAAGAAAAAACAAACCGCTTAATATAACGAATAACAAGGGAAAAAGCTAAAAGAGTAAGAGAAAGCTCCGCAGGTGTCATATATGTACCCGGAATATACCAAGATACATAAAAACGCCATATTTGAGGAATAAAACCTAAATAAAATTGTAACCCGGCATCATTCATTGGAACACCTCCTAAACAAAGGGAATAGCATCAAGAACGGCCTTGACAACAGCTAAAAGTATAAGAACAGCAATAATAGCAAAAACAGCAACAATAACTATTGAAAGCCATTCAGGAAGTGCATAAAAAACATATTGAATAATTTTAAGGAAGCCAGCCATAAAATCACCCTCTAAGCCACGCATGAACAACAGAATATACTATATAAATAGCAAATAAAGACAAAGACCACTCAAAAAAAGCGGCAATAGGGGTAGGAAGAAGAGACCAAACATCCATTAAAAAATTAAATCCTTGGATAAGAGAATTAAACAAACTCAACTACCCCCTAGAAGGAAAGCGCGAACGCATATACTCAAATTGTTCATAAGGATCATACGGAAGCAACGTATCATCATCAATAGAATATGTAGAGAAGGAACTATTACGCGAACCAGTACCATAATGAATCATGTTATACATTTTTTGAGACCAAAAAACATTACCAGCACCAACAGATTCACTTAAAGCACCAGAAATGCCAACACTATCAGAAGAAGAAAACAACTCAGAAAAAGAATTAGAAGCATCATTAGCAGTATCAAATTTAGAAGTATCGGAAATGTTACTAGAAAAATCACCGTTCACATAATCTAAATTAGTCTTTGAATTATCATGAAGCTGCTTATCTTCAGGAGAAGCAAGAACCTCAGCCAAATCAGAAACTTTAGTTGTAATTGTATCAAGATTAGACTTGAAACCAGCAAGGATAGACTTTATACTAGAAACAGTGCTTTCTGTAGCTAGAGTTTTCAATGTGGCCTCAGTTGCAACCTTGGTATTAAGCTGTGAAAGGAAACCATTAGATGAAGTGGAATTAGAAGAAATATTTTTTCCGTATATCTCCAACAAAGAAACATCAGATGCAATATTATCAACATCAGGAACAATACTAGCAACATTGCCGGAAATCGTAGACAACCATTTATTGCTAGATTGAACATAAGTTTTAATAGTGCTGATTTCAGAAGTATCAGTTTTGATAGAAGAAAGATACCCGGTATTATTGCTGATAATTCCAAGCCGTGACCAAATGGAAGCAAGAATATTGCCAATGCCCTTAAAAGACTGAGTAACAGCGTCAAAATAAGTTGCAGAGGACGTATTGACAGAACCTGTGGAAGACAGACCAGTTACATATACATATGTACTGGTAGGATACGCCGGAGTTGTAGACGTACCAGAGGCGAAGACGGAGACAGAAAAGACAGACAGGATACAAACAACACACAGGACGCGGATAAGTGTTTTCTGAAATAATCAGTCCTTTCTAAATAAAATGGGTGCGGGCAGACGAATCGAACGTCTAACTTTAGGCTCAGAACCTAACGTGTTACCATTGCACCAGCCCGCGATATATTAAACATCATTCCGAATAGAATGAGGGAATACGTCTCGACCGTCTTGCAGACGCTTTGCATCAGCAATCTGTACCTCTTCCCAAATCAGACGAATCACGCCAAGGTTACGCCGGAGTACATCATAACTTTCAGTCTCGACGGCATATTGCACAAGGTCATACCAGCTTTTTTGCATCTTAGCAGAAGCAAGATCTTTTACAATTTGACCCTCAGACTGACGGCGGAGAAGCTGACCGATATTCGGAAGGTTAGTTTCAACATCATCAGGAGAATACTGGTACTTGTCGATATCGTTCAGGTGAATCAGGTACATCACCATATTATCAAAGTTCTTGACAACCTCGATATCATTTTCAGGAAGCCCAAGGAAATTAGCAACTACAGACAAACAGCGGGGAGTTGCACGGCCTACCCAATGAATATGCGGCTTTTTCAAAACGCCGTTTTCATCGGTATCCTTGTCATGCAGGATATAGGCCCAATCAATGAATTTAGAACGGATGGTAGAAAGGAGTGTTTCACAATCATATGATTCAGAATCAGGGTACAGAGTACCGGCAAAAGAACGAAACTTTTTATCAGCCATGATAAAGAACCTCCAAAATATTAAGTTGGCTACAGGCTACAATGGTTGCCTTAGACGTAGCCCGCAACCATTGTAGCCAAGGGGAGATGTACCGACGCTGGACAGGCTACAATATCCAGCATCTACCAAAGAAAAGAGAGAGAGAAAGAAAGGAGATATAGAAAACGCCGGAAGCGTCGCCTATCACAATTCGTCCTTGAGTTCCCGCAGGCGTTCGAGCACCTGCGAATAAATGCCGTAAAGGCCATCAAGACGGCGGGAGAGGGAAGCAAGCTCCTTTTCGATACCGGGGACTTGCTTTGCGGAATCAATCAGCGTCATAAGCTCTTTTAGGCTGATTGTAATACTGAGATCGTCCATCAAAATTTGTTGTCAACCGCTTCGACAGAACCATAACGGTTGTAGAAGACCTGGAGATTGTCGCCAACCTTCAAATCTTTGGGCACAACGTCGGACTTGCAGAAGACGGTTTCAGCCACTTCGCCGACAACATCAGAATTGCCGGGGTATGTGATATACAGGTTGCAGGCATCAATAAGCTGACCGTCAGACTTGCGCTTGTACTGGAAACGCCGGAAACCTACGAGTTTACTTGTCATTTGTTTCACTCCTTAATTTATAAATATCCATTTCAAAATGTGTACCTTTGGGATAATCCTTCTGTAAAGCACCGAGTTTGTCTAAAGCCTCATCTTCCGAATAAGCCTTTGCAACATAATCACCATCAGCGAAAAGGAAATAAACGTACTTAGTAGCCATAAGAGGGCCCCCCTATTAAATTTATGTTCATTTGAACATAATCAAAGTATATTCAAACGAACATAGAAAGTCAAGAGGATTATGAACAGATTAAAACGAATTAGAGAAAATCACAAAATCAACCAGACAGAATTGGCAAAAGTGCTGAACACAACGCAAAGACAGATTAGCTTGTATGAGACAGGAAAACGAAAACTAGACGAAGACCAGATCATACAAATCTGTAGATACTACCATGTATCGGCAGATTGGTTGTTGGGGTTAGACGAGGATTGACAGACAAAACACGCCGCGCGGATTTCGCGCGGCGTGTTTGTCTGTGCTCTGACAAGAGTGGCCAGCAAGCAGGTGGGGAAGCCTGCCGAACGTCGGACAGGCCAACCGGGAGGGAGTGCGGGGGAATCGCGGGAGCGGCAGACACGCCAGCCGCTGACGCTCTGGCGTTTCAAACGTCGAACGCAACAAAATAAAGATTTTGTTGCGTTAGAGGCGTGGATGTGCTATACTGGCTATATCAAGGCCACTCCAAAGGAGGTTTATGTAGTATGCAGCCGTATTCTGAATGTCCGCAGGTGCTGCGGGACTTTTTATCGTACCATGAATCCATCAAGGGCCAATCCAAACGCACGGTGTCGGAATATCATCTGGATCTGCGGATGTTCCTTCGGTTCCTGACGCTGATGCGCAAGGAGCTTCCATACAATACGCCGCTTGACGAGATCGACATCAAATGGATCGACGCGTCCGTTCTCGATGCGGTGTCGTCGTCTGAGGTGTTTGATTTCCTGTCCTATCTTACAAACGACCGGCAGAACCGTGAAGGCCCGGCTGACGTTGGGATTGCTGCCGCTGCCCGTGCGCGGAAGCTGTCGGCCATCAAGGCGCTCTATAAATATCTGACCATCAGCACCAAACAAATCCAAAATAATCCTGTCAAGGACATCGAATTCCCCAAAATTCGCCGCAGCCTGCCGAAATACCTGACGCTCGAAGAATCTACCGCGCTTTTGAAGGCTGTCGATGGGCCGAACAGGAACCGGGATTTTGCGATTTTAATGCTGTTTTTGAACTGCGGTATCCGCCGCTCGGAGCTGGTTGGGCTGAATCTCACGGACGTCTATGAAGACCGTATCCGTGTCGTCGGCAAGGGCAACAAGGAACGAATCGTCTACATGGGCTCGTCCTGCCGGAAAGCAATCGACCGGTATCTGGAGGAACGGAACCAGATCGTACTGACGGATAATAAGGCGCTGTTCGGTTCGCGGGATAAAAATCGCATCAGCGTTTCCGCTGTCCATCGGCTGGTCAAAAAGCATCTGCTGGAGTCCGGGCTTGACGCGTCGCAGTTTTCCGCGCACAAGCTGCGCCACACTGCTGCGACGCTGATGCTGGCGAACGGCGTTGACCTGAAAACGCTGCAGGAGGTTCTGGGGCACGAAAATCTGAATACAACGCAGATCTACACACACATCGAAAACACCGACAAGAAAATTGCGGCGGAGGCCAATCCCCTCTCCAAGCTGAAGCTATAGAAATTGAAACGCAGGCAGTGCACAGCCGAAGCGATGCACTGCCTGCTCAGTTTGTTATTCCATATGTACGAAGGTCGTTCCAAGGCTGGTATCAAATCCCAGTGCCTGGTACATTGCCTCATCGCACGGGGCACAGCATACGGTTACGCTTGGGATACTGTTTTCTCTGCACCAGCTTTGTGCTGCTTCCGTCAGCTTCCGCGCGATTCCTCTGTTCCGAAATGCAGGTTCGATGTAAAAATCCTCAAACACACCCACATTCGAGCAGGAAAACGTCGAATAGGATACGGCGACACTGCACATACCCACGGCGCGATAGCCGCGTCTGGCCATGAAGAATGTGAGTCTCCCCTCTTGGACGGCCTGCTGAAGCTGCTTTTGCTGGTTTTTTGTTAGTGTTTCCTCACCGATGGCGCGTTTAAAGCCGTTTTCCAGCTTCAAAAGCTGCCAGTCGGTAGGGTCCTTCAAAATCTCTACAGTAAATGGCACTGCTTCCGCAGGCGGCAGGAGCATCAGCGGTTCGCCCCACTCGTCAGCGCCGTTTTCGACGAATCCGACACGCCTCCAGAACCGGAGGCGGCGTTCATCGGCGCCGTAATTCAGCTCTGCATAGCGTGCGCCGCGTTCTTTTGCCCAGTTCAGAAGCGTACCGGCGCAGTCTCGGCCCGTGCCGCCGCCCCGAAACTCCGGATACACGCAGAATTCCATAATAAAGCATTTTCCGTCCTCGGAAGTGAAGATCACCGGCAGAGCAAAGCCGATGTCCTGTCCGTTCCGCTGAAAGAACAGGTACCAGCAATTGTCCTGCGGCCGGTCGTGAATGTGCTCGATCTGCGCACGATATTCCATATCGCTCAAAAAATGCTTGAGATTTTCGTCCTCCGGGTCAGGGAAAATGTCTCGCTTGTGATAGGTGTGAAGCTGTTCCCAAAAGACCGCAGTATCGGCTTCTGAAATCGCTTCACGAATGGTGATCTGGTTTTTCATGCTGTTTCCTCCAAAATTTGATTCGGAGGGTTAGGAAGCGTGAACCCTCCATACACGTTTCATTTTCATAAAAAACCACCCTTTCTGTTTCATATTTGCACGCAAATTGCCTGCTGCCGCTATTATAGCAGGAGATTCCCCGAATTGCAATGAATCAAAAACCAGCCAGCGCACAGTCAAAGCTGCACGCTGGCTGGTTTTTTACTTTGTTATCAGCCGCCCAGATAGGCTTTTTTGATGGAATCGCTTTCGAGAAGCTCTTTTCCGGAGCCGGAGAGCGTGATTTTACCGGTTTCCAGAACGTAGGCGCGGTTTGCGACCTGCAGCGCCATCTGTGCGTTCTGCTCGACGAGCAGGATGGTCGCGCCGGCCTTGTGCAGTTCCCGGATAATGTCGAAGATTTGCTCGACCAGAATCGGGGCCAGACCCATGGACGGCTCATCCAGCATCAGCAGCTTCGGCTCTGACATCATGGCGCGGCCCATAGCGAGCATTTGCTGCTCACCGCCGGAGAGCGTGCCGCTGATCTGCTTGCTGCGCTCCTTCAGACGCGGGAAAAGCTCGTACACGTGCTCAAGATTGCCCTCAATAGAGCTGTTCGGACGGGTATACGCGCCCATTTCAAGGTTTTCCTCGACGGTCATGTGCGCGAACACACGGCGGCCCTCCGGGCACTGTGCAAGGCCGAGCTGGACGATTTTGTTGGGGGCCATGGTGTTGATCGGCGTACCCATAAATTCAATCGTGCCGGTCTTTGCGCGGAGCAGGCCGGAAATCGTGTTCAGAACCGTGCTCTTGCCTGCGCCGTTCGCGCCGATCAGCGTGACGATCTCGCCCTCGTTGACCTCAAGGGAAACGCCCTTGACCGCGTGAATTGCGCCGTAATAAACATGAAGATCATTGACGGAAAGCAGCATATCTCAGCCCTCCTTCTTTTTGCCGAGGTACGCTTCGATGACGGCCGGGTTGGCCTGAATATCGTTCGGCGTACCCTTCGCGATGATTTTACCGAAGTTCAGAACGCAGATGCCCTCGCAGATGCCCATTACAAGGTTCATATCGTGCTCAATCAGCATGATGGCGATGCCGAAGGTGTCGCGGATCTTCACGATATTCTCCATGAGCTCGCTCGTTTCGGACGGGTTCATACCGGCGGCGGGCTCGTCCAGCAGCAGCAGACACGGATTCGTCGCCAGCGCACGGACGATCTCCAACCGGCGCTGTGCGCCATACGGCAGACTGCCCGCCAGATGATCCGCCACATTTTCCATATTGAAAATGCTCAGCAGCTCCAGTGCGCGTTCCTTCGCAATACGCTCGCGTCTCCAATACTCCGGCAGGCGGAGAATGGCGGAGGCGGCGGAATATTTCATTTCATTGTTCAGGCCGATCAAAACGTTATCCAGCACGGTCAGATTTCGGAACAGGCGGATATTCTGGAAGGTTCGGCCAATGCCCATGTGGTTGACCTCGACGGTGCTCTTCCCTGCCGTCGAAACGCCGTCCAGAAGGATGGAGCCGCGGGTTGGCTTATATACGTTGGTCAGCAGATTGAAGATCGTCGTTTTGCCTGCGCCGTTCGGGCCAATCAGGCCGGTGATCTCCGTGCGGCCAATGGCGAGGTTAAAATCGGCAACGGCAGTCAGACCGCCGAAATCAATGCCGAGGTGGCGTGTTTCCAGAATCGGAGGCTTGCCGATATCACGTTCCGTCAGCAGGTTCGTATACGGCTGCGGAATAAGCTTGGGCTGCGGGTTGACCCATTTGTTACTCATTGTCTGCCGCCTCCTTCTTTGGATTTTCTGCGCGTCCAGTCAGCCGGTTCAGGAACGTCTCAAGGCTGCGGGACAGCGAGAAATCGTAGCTGCCGAGCAGTCCCTTCGGCCGGAAGATCATCATCACAACAAGCGCCAGCGAATACACGACCATGCGGTAATCCGAGAACGAGCGCAGCAGCTCCGGCAGGATGGTGAGGACGGTCGCCGACAGGATTGAGCCGAGCATGGAGCCCATGCCGCCGAGCACGACCATGACCAGAATTTCGATGGACTTCATGAACTTGAACGTCGAGGGATACAGAGAACCGATATAGCCGGCGTACAGGCAGCCCGCAACACCAGCCAGCATGGCGGAGACGACGAATGCAAACGTCTTATAATAGGTCGTCTGCACGCCAACGCTCTCGGACGCGATCTCATCCTCGCGGATGGACAGAATTGCACGGCCATGGCGGGATTTCATGATCGTATGGATGATATAGCAGGATACGACCACACAGATAAACACCAGCGTAAACGAGGAATACTTCGGGATACGCTTCAGACCGGCAGCGCCGTATGTAAAGTCCGTACCGATTACAGAGTCAATGTTCGTCAGGATGACGCGGATGATCTCGCCGAAGCCCAGCGTGATAATCGCCAGATAGTCGCCGCGCAGACGCAGCGCCGGAATGCCAATCAGAATGCCGAAAATACCGGCGACAACTGCGCTGATGAGCAGTGCCAGCAGGATATACGGGATCGCCGCGCCTGTATCCCCGGATTTCAGGAGCTCCTGCACCGGGACAGCTTTCATGAAAATGCCGCCCGCGTACGCGCCAACCGCCATAAAGCCTGCGTGGCCCAGCGGGAGCTGGCCCAGATAGCCGGTCGCGACGTTCAGCGAGGTCGCAAGAATGATATTGATGCCGACGGTGATCAGAATGCCGC
>OIZX01000642.1_pt1 | contig 22297 bp, 24 predicted proteins | sample 1588621 | NCBI WGS metagenome assembly OIZX01 (sample SAMN03283276) | human gut metagenome | biome: human-associated habitat; material: feces | host: Homo sapiens | place: Peru | collected 2012 | reverse complement strand
CTACCAGGGTATCTAATCCTGTTTGCTCCCCACGCTTTCGAGCCTCAACGTCAGTCATCGTCCAGAAAGCCGCCTTCGCCACTGGTGTTCCTCCCAATATCTACGCATTTCACCGCTACACTGGGAATTCCCCTTTCCTCTCCTGCACTCAAGTCCTCCAGTATCCAGAGCCATACGGGGTTGAGCCCCGCATTTTCACTCCAGACTTAAACGACCGCCTACATGCTCTTTACGCCCAATAATTCCGGACAACGCTCGCCACCTACGTATTACCGCGGCTGCTGGCACGTAGTTAGCCGTGGCTTATTCGTTTACTACCGTCATTACAAGTCATTATTCACAACTCGCACATTCGTCATAAACAAAAGAGCTTTACGGAACGAATTCCTTCATCACTCACGCGGCATTGCTCCGTCAGGCTTTCGCCCATTGCGGAAGATTCCCCACTGCTGCCTCCCGTAGGAGTCTGGGCCGTGTCTCAGTCCCAATGTGGCCGTTCATCCTCTCAGACCGGCTACTGATCATCGCCTTGGTGAGCCGTTACCCCACCAACTAGCTAATCAGACGCAGGCCCATCCTCTAGCGATAGCTTATAAATAGAGGCCATCTTTCACAAGTCTTCCATGCGGAAAACTTGTCACATTCGGTATTAGCACCCCTTTCGGGATGTTGTCCCCATCTAGAGGGCAGGTTGCCTACGCGTTACTCACCCGTTCGCCACTAAGATTACCGAAGTAATCTCCGTTCGACTTGCATGTGTTAGGCATGCCGCCAGCGTTCGTCCTGAGCCAGGATCAAACTCTCCAATAAAGTTTTATTGAAGAACCGATTTGGCTCTTATTATTTTTAAAAAGAAGTTATTTGACTTGGTCTTGCGTTATAAAACGCTCGACCCGCACATTCGCTTTTTTCTAGGTTTATGTTCAGTTTTCAAGGTTCATGTCTTACGATTTTGGCTTTTGTTTTGTTGCCGTATCGCGTCGACTTGTATATAATACCACTACGTCTTATGATTGTCAACACCTTTTTTGAGGTTTTTTTGCACTTTTTTCGTGAAACACTTGGCCAAGTTGGCAAAAGAGACATTGTAATTACACGCTTTATGAGCATCAAAAATTCTTCAAAAAATCCTGAAAAACTTGCTATTTTTCTCTCAAAAAACGTAAAAAATGCGCTCTGCTGCCGCAGAGCGCACAAAAAAATCAGCTATTATTTTTCATAAGTGAAGTTGTTGATATGCGGACGCAGATCCTCGCCTTCCTGTGCTTCAGCAGACAAAACAGCCTGAACAATGATTGCATTCTCCAGACGTTTCTTTTGCAGACGGCAGCCATACTCATACGGCTTCGTAATATCGCCATTGATTAAATCTGCATTAGCATGGCAGCCACCGCTGCAGAAGAAGCGGGCCCAGCATTGGCTGCACTCCGGTTTCGTCATAACATGGGTATGACGGAACTTCTGCACCATATCCGGTGTAATTACACCAGTCTCCAGGGTGCCCATCTTATATTTTTCGCGACCAACAAACTGGTGGCACGGATAAATGTCGCCATCAGCAGTGATGCAATAGTATTCATGACCAGCGCCGCAGCCAGCCAGACGCTTAGCAACGCACGGACCATTGTCAAGCGCAACATTGAAATGGAAGAAGTCGAAAGGATTGCCCTCACGACGACGCTCCAGATATACGCGCGCCAGCTTATCGTATTCGTCAAAAATAACCGGCAGGTCTTCCTCTGTCAGCACCCACGGCTCATCAATACCTACAACAGGCTCTACGGAAATCTCCTTGCCCACCTTCGTCATATCCAGCACATCCTCGCAGAAATGCTTGCTAAAATGCGTATAGGTGCCGCGCAGATAATAGTTTTTGCCCTCACGGCTGTCAATCAGCTTCTTGAAGCCACGTACTGCTGCATCATAGCTGCCAGCCTTATTCGGGAACGGACGCATAGCATCATGCGTTTCCTTCTTGCCGTCAAGGCTCAGAACCAGCATAACACGGTTGTCATTGAGGAATTTGATATTCTCGTCATTAAGCAGAGTGCCGTTAGTCGTCAGCGTCAGCTTGATATTTTTGCCCGTTTCTTTTTCACGACGGCGTACATATTCAGTGATATGCACAACAACAGGCCAGTTCATCAGTGGCTCGCCGCCAAACATATCCAGCTCCAGGTTGTGGCGCTTTTGACTGCCCTCAATAGCAAACTCGATAGCCTTCTCCGCAGTTTCCTTGCTCATGAGCTGACGACAGCCGCCAAAGGAGCCGGTGTCAGCAAAGCAATAGCCGCAGCGCAGGTTGCAGTCATGCGTTACGAGCAGGCAGAGAGATTTTACAATCGGCTTTTCAGAAAAAGTCGGCGGAACGTCGAAGGAAGGGCTGAAAAGCAGGCCCTCGTCCTGCAAGCCATGCATTTCCTCCAAAGCATCACGCAAATCCTCTTCGCTATATTTATCCTTCAAAGCAGCCAGCGCTTCTTCATCGTTGCTGCCATCATAATAGTCCAGTAAATCATAAATAACATCGTCTACAAGATGGACTGCGCCGCTGTTGATATCCAGCACAGCCATGTTGTCATCAAGACGCATTTTATGTATAAGCATGTATTCCAACCTTTCTTTTTAGCATACATAGTAAAACAGCCCCCTGCACCAGACAGGGAGCTGCATTTTGCTTAGATATTATTTGCAGTGTTCGCAAACCTGGTTGCCAACGGTGCAAGAGGTTTTGCAAGCGGATTGGCAGGAAGCCGGGCATTCGCCACAGCCGCCGGTACGCAGAGTTTTGTTCAGCATTGCTTTATTAACAGTTTTGATGTGTTTACGCATAACGATTACCTCCAAAAATATAATATGGTTACTTAATTTATTTTACCGTTTTTTGCGCCATTTGGCAAGGCCTTTTTACAGATTAATTTACTTATCTCTTCGCATCCAGCCAAATTCCTGCCTTATAGCCACGAAAACCAATCATTGCCGCGCCGACGCAGAGGATAACGTCCGGAATAACCTGCAAAATTCCGCAATACCAGACAACCGCCCAAAGAGAAATTGGTGCGTTGATAATATGATTCGATACAACATAGAACCACACCAGGCCAAACAGATAAACGATAGCCATGCCTGCAAGATTAGCCTCCATAAGCGAGCGGAAGCTGATTTCCTTCGCCTTGCGTACCAGCGCACCATTCACCCACGCCTGCACAAGGAAGCCAAGCAGATAGCCAAAGGTCGGCTGCGCAATATAGCCGGGGCCGCCGCCGGACGCAAAAACAGGAATACCCACGAGTCCCATCACTACATAGGTGCCAACAGCAATCGCTCCCAGACGCGGCCCCAAGAGCAGACCTGCCAGCAGCGTAAATAAAAATTGCAAGGTATAAACGTCGGTACCCACCGGAATCTTAATAAAGGTACCCACCGTAACCAGCGCAATAAACAATGCGCATAAAATAAGTTCTTTTGTTTTTAAATGCATATCCCACGCCTCCAAAGCATTTGTGACAGCCGTCACAATTCATACTTCATAGAATACGCCAGTTTCCTTCTCTTGTCAACCTGTTTTTATACTAAGTTAACCATAAACAAAGAAAAAAGGGAGACAAGCTTGCCTCCCAAAGTTTTCTTACTGCACAAAAATATCTCTCACGACATTTATATCTATGCCCTTCGTCTGCAAAAAGCCGAAGAAATACGCCTGTTCCAGGCGCTTCTTGAAGCCCTCCAGCCCATTGCCATCGTCCGCCACAGTCACGCGATACATTTCCATCGGCGCTGCCTGATAGGTCGCCGCCGTATTCAGGCCGATATGCCCCGTCAGCGCACGATAAAAGCCATATTTCTTGGCCGCAGCAATAACCGTCGGATTATAGCTGCCGTTCGGATAAGCCAAGGTACGCACAATGTAGCCGTCAAACTTCTTCTTGAGCCAATAACGCGACGTATCCAGCTCCCAGACAAGATATTTTTCTTCAATCTTGCCTAGCGGCCCATGGCTGTACGTATGCGAGCCAATCTCCATGCCTGCGTCAATCAGGCCCTTGATTTCCTGCTCATTCATATGCGTTTCATCGCCCATCTCCTTGTTGATAACAAAGAACGAGCCCTTAGCATCATATTTTTGCAGCAGCGGCAGCACCACGCTGTAATTATTTTTATAGCCGTCATCAAAGCTCAGCGCAACATACTTGTCCACGCTCTCGCCCTTTTGCAAGCGCTCCGCCAGCTCAACCACCGTTACCATCGTATAGCCCTGCTCCTTCAGATAGCGCAGATGCGCTTCAAAAAGCTCCGGCTTCATAATCAGCGTCTTAGGCCAGTCCGCGCCCTCATCATTGCCAACAGCATGATACATGAGCACCGGCGCACCGGTCTTGCGATACGCAGCATATTCCTGCTGCCAGCGTTCGCCGTTCAGCTGCCACGCTATGCCAGCGCCAGCCGCCGCCAGCACAACTAAAAACAACAGTCCCAGCAATATCTTCTTCATCATGCTTCCTTCTCCATTTCCATACCCAAGCCAACAGCAATCTCCTGCAGCTTCTTCAGACGATGATTGATGCCGGATTTACCCAGTCCGCCGGAATATTCCACAAGGTCATTCAGCGATACGTCCTGATGCTCAAGGCGCAGCTTCGCCACCTCCTGCAGCGGCTGCGGCAGCTCGGCCAGTCCCATATGCGCGTCAATATAATGGATGCAGCGCACCTGACGCACAGCAGCCTTGACCACCTTATTCAGATTAGCCGTTTCGCAGTTCACCGCACGATTGACATTATTGCGCATCTCCTTAACGATACGCACATTTTCCAGCTCCATCATCGCATTATGCGCACCAATAACGCTGAGAAAATTGATAATGCTTTCACCGTCCTTCAGATAGACGATGTACTCATTTTTTCTGTCAGTCAGCTTTGCCTTTAAAGAAAAGCTTTGCATAATTTTAATAATCGTATGCGCAAAATCCTCATTCTCCGTCACCATCTCCAGATGATAATCACTCGACGGACGGCTGATGCTGCCGCCGCCCAAAAACGCACCGCGCAAAAAGGTACGCTTGCAGTCATGGTTTTCCAAAAGCGGATTCTTCAAATCGCTCTCCACGCTCAAAAGCTGCAGCTCAAAAAGCGCCGTGCTCACCTGCGGCGACGGAATAACCTGCACCTGATAGCGGTTATTTTTCTTCAAACGGCGCGAACGAGTGATAACAACCTCGGTCTGCACCTGATAATTGCTCTTCAAAAGCTGCAGCGCACGACGTGCCAGCGCAGCATTTTCTGTAGAAAAGTGGATGCCGATATTCATACCGCGGATGACAATCGCGCCGCTCATGCGCAAAAGTCCCAAAAGCTCCGCCTTATCCCCGGCTACATCATTAGTTTCAATGCGGGATAATTCATTTTTTACATCATTAGAAAAAGACATCGGCCTCCTCCTTTCTTTAAATTTACTTATCCTCTTTAGAAAGCTTCTTCATACCCTGCTTCATAAAGAAATAATCAAAGAACTGCATACCGCGTCCAAACAGACGCAGACGATAAATCAAAGCAATAAGAATGCGTGCCAGCTTACGCGGATCATGACGCACAAGGTCGTCCTTGCTTATCAGGCGGGCAGGCACAACCGTAATACCCAGCTCGCGGATTTTATCAATATCCGGCCTGATCGGCATCGAGCCCTCCGCATTATACTGGCGCAGTTGCTCAGCAGTGATCTCCTGATCGTTGACAATAACATAATCAAGGAACTGCGCTCCGGCATGCTTAATCAGCGCCTGCACATGCTCATAGGCGCCATAGCCATCAGTTTCGCCAGGCTGCGTCATAACATTGCAGACATAAATCTTGACCGCCTTCGATTTCAGCACAGCCTCGCGGATGCCGCTCACCAGCATATTCGGAATAACACTCGTATATAAGCTGCCCGGCCCGAAAATCAGTACATCAGCCTTCAAAATCGCCTCAATAGCGCCGTTAGCCGCCTCTGCATCAGCAGGCAGCATCAGCATACGCTTGATATGCTTGCGTGCCTTCGGAATCTCCGACTCACCTGTAACAACAGTGCCATCCGTCATGCGTGCCTGCAGCTGGATATTCTCCAGCGTCGAGGGAATAACCCTGCCGCGCACCTTGAGAATCTGGCTCGTCGCATTCAGTCCGGCCTCCATGCCGCCCTCAGCCTGCGCCATCGCCGCAATAAAAAGATTGCCAAAGCAATGGCCTGCCAGCGGTGAATCACCCTGAAAGCGATATTGCATCAAGCGCTCCATCAATGGCTCGCGGTCAGCCAAGGCCGTCAGGCAGTTACGCAAATCACCTGGCGGAATAATGCCCAGCTCCTTACGCAAGCGTCCGGAGGAGCCGCCATCGTCCGCCGAGGTCACGACGGCAGTACAGTTATTAGTGATATATTTCATACCACGCAAAAGCGTCGATAAGCCTGTGCCACCGCCCACAACGGTAATCGCAGGACCATGCGTCAGCTTACGCTGCATAAAAATTGTTTCCATCAGCGAGCCGCTTTTCTCCGGCAAAACCACAGAAACAACCGAGCTGATCAGACGGCGTGTACCATAGACCATGATAGCGAAGCCAACTATAAGAAAAGCCACGCCCAGCGTCATGATAAGGCCATTAGAATAGCGTCCTGTCGTCAGATAGGTCATCTGAAACAGCAGCTCCTCCGCCTTGCCCATCAGCTGATAATTAAAAAATAAAGCTAAGCCCAAGGCACAAAGCAAAACGCCCACCGCAAACAGCAGCAGCCAGCGCTTTAAATTAATACCCGGACATAACCAGCTAATCCAGCCCATAGCGTCCTCCCTTAATTCTTTTTGGGAATATCTCGATGAGTAACTTCCACATTATAGCCCTTTTCACGCAGATGCTCATACAGCTTATTGGCAATAAACACGCTACGATGCTGGCCGCCGGTGCAGCCAACGCTGATAACAAGCTGCGCCTTGCCCTCATTGATATACTGCGGCACAAGAAAATCAAGCAGCTGCTCCTCAAGCTTCAAATACTGGAAGGTCTGCGGATAGCGGCAGATAAAATCAGCCACGGGACGGTCGTTGCCCGTCATATGGCGCAGCTCCTCAACATAAAACGGATTCGGCAGAAAGCGCACATCCAGCACAAGGTCGCTGTCCAGCGGCAGGCCATGCTTAAAGCCAAACGAACGCACAACAATACCCATGCGCTCCTTCGACGAGCCCTCGCCAAAAAGCTCCGTCACCTTCGCCTTCAGCTGCGCCGGGCTCAGCGTTGTCGTATTGATAAGATACGTCGCCTTCTCGCGCAGCGGATCCAAAAGCTCACGTTCACAGGTAATATTTTTCAGCAGCGTATTGCGCTCACCCAAGGGATGGCGACGGCGCGTTTCCTTATAACGGCGCACCAGCGTCGCATCAGAAGCGTCAAGAAAAAGTAATTCATATTTCTGTCCGCTGGCCTCCATCTCATCGAGAACCTGTAAAAGCTTATCGAAAAAAGCACCGCCGCGGATATCGACAACGAGTGCAACCTTATCCTCAGAAGTCTGGCGGCAAAGCTCCGCAAATTTAGGAATCAGCGTCGCCGGCAGATTATCAATGCAAAAGAAATTCAAATCCTCCAGCGTGCGCACAACCTGCGTCTTGCCTGCACCGGACATACCGGTAATAATCAGAAAGTGTGACTGCATCTTGCTTCACCTCTTATAATTCATTAGTAAATTCTATTATACCATAAAATAAAGCCGATAGCGCATAAAAAATGCAGGCTGCTCGCATAACAGCCTGCATTCTTCGAGATTTTAAGGTGTAAGTTTGTATTAGCAATTTTAATGAAAACTAATTAATTAAGGTTCGGCTTGCTGCGCGGACGGTCAAGGTCCTTGAGCATCTGCATATCGCGGTCAGTGCCACGGCCTGCAGTTGTCAGATAGCCGCCAATCATGATGCCGCTTGCGCCACCATTGAGTGCCATGGATTGCAGATCACGCAGGTTAACCTCACGGCCGCCGGCAGTACGGATTTGTGCCTTCGGCAGTACAAAGCGGAAAACTGCAAATGCACGCAGGATTTCGAGCGGAGACAGCGGTTTGTTGTTTTCAAACGGCGTGCCCGGAATCGGTGTCAGCATATTCAGCGGTACGCTGTCAATGCCAAGCTCCTTCAGAGTAAAGGCCCATTCTACACGCTGCTCGCGCGTTTCGCCAAGGCCAAGGATACCACCGCTGCAAACACGCAGGCCAGCAGCCTGTGCATTTTTGATGGTAACGAATTTATCAGCATAAGTATGAGTAGTGCAAATGTTAGGGAAGTTGCTGCCGGCAGTTTCCAGATTGGAATGGTAGCGGGTTACGCCAACCTTGCGCAGCTCCTGTGCCTGCTCTACGGTAAGAATGCCCAGAGAAGCGCAAACCTCGATGTGCAGCTCTTCCTTGATGCGCTTCAGAGTACGGCAGATGTTTTCAAAGTCATCAGCCTTGCTCTGGCCGCGACCGCTAGTTACGATGGAGAAGCGTACAGCGCCTGCTTCCTTAGCCTTCTTTGCTGCATTGAAGATTTCTTCTTCGCTCAGCAGGCCATATTCCTTAACGCCGGTGTGATAATGTGCGGATTGAGCACAGAACTTGCAGTTCTCGCTGCACTTACCGCTGCGGCCATTGATAATAGCACAGCAGTCAACCTCATTACCAGCATATTTTTGGCGAATCTTGTCTGCCATGGACAGAAGCACCATGGTATCGTCATCGCTCACATTTATTAAGTATTCAGCTTCTTCTCTAGTAATATCCTGGCCGTTTAAAACCTTCTCGGCCAAAGCAATAATTTTTTGCATTATCATTCACATCCCTAATCTTAGTAGTTAACTGACGCCTTTCGTTGGTTAACTGTATCTATTATATAGCAGAATTGAGGTTACGTCAACCGTTAATTTATAATGCGTTAACTCTGTACCCTTCTCATCTTATTCCGGCAATGCCCAGCACCAATCCCAGCACACCGCTCAGGCAGAGCGTGCGAATAACACTCACCTTGTGACGGATGCACCATAAGGAAACCGGCAGGACAATACAGCCGACTAAATCAACCTTCGTAAAATCCTTAGGCAGCGTTTCTGTATTCCACAAGGCCAGCAGCACAAAGCTCAGGCCGGCAGAGCAGATAAGCGCCACAACAGCAGGACGAAGGCCGTTCAAAATACCACGAATCGGACCGATATCGCCATATTTGAAGAACAGCTTCGCTAAAATCAGCACAATGAAAATCGACGGAAAAACAAAGCCCACCGTCGCCGCCACGGCCCCCGGCAGACCTGCTACCTTCGTACCAACAAATGTCGCTGCATTGATGCCTATGGGACCAGGCGTCATCTGCGAAATCGTAAAAACATCAATAAACTGCGCCATCGTCATCCACGCATGATTGTCGATAACCTCGGCCTGAATCAGCGGCATTGACGCATAGCCGCCGCCTACGCAAAAAAGACCGACCTTGACAAAGCTCCAAAAAAGTTCCCAGTAAATCATTGGCAGCCTCCTTACGCATACTTTTTGTCACGCAGCAGAAAGAAGCCGATAATAGCATCCACAATAACTGCGTACATCAAATTAACATTAAAGAAATAATTGGCAATAAACGTGCCCGCTATAATCACAAGCGGCAGCGTCAGCTTTTTCTTCAGCTCCTTCTTGAGCAGGTCAATCGCCACATTGATGATAATCGCCGTTGCGCCGCACTGCATACCCTTTAAAAGCAGCTGGATATACTGGTTGTGCGCAAAGCTGTCATAAGCAAAGGAGATTAGCGTCAGCGTAATCAGCGGCGGCAGAATCGTCGCCAGCAGTGCGACTAGCGTGCCTAAAAAGCCGCCCATGCGGTAGCCTAGGATGATAGCCGAATTTGCCGCCACAACGCCAGGCGCTGACTGCGCAATCGCTACAAGATTGAGCGCATCCTTATCATCCAGCCATTTATATTCATCAACAAACTTTGCCTTCAAAAGCGGTATAATAACAAAGCCGCCGCCAATCGTAAAGGCGCTGATAACAAAGGTTGACTTGAAGAGCTTCCAGTAGAAATTTTTCTCTGCTGCTGCCTCCTGCATATTTAACAACTCCCTCATTTGTAGAATAGAAATATTATAGCACAATAAACGATAAAAAGCACTATTAGGCTATGCTATTTCCAATAAAAAAGCACACCCTGCTGCCAAATCCTCAGCAGCAGAGTGCGCAATCCTATAGCCTATTCAAGCTATGTTATACAGTTTTTGATGCAGCGATTACATCATACCAGGCATACCGCCGCCCATCGGAGGCATTGCCGGCATAGCGCCTTCCTTAGCAGGCTTGTCAGCTACGATGGATTCAGTGGTCAGAACCATAGCAGCGATGCTTGCAGCATTTTGCAGTGCGCTTCTGGTAACCTTAGTCGGGTCAACGATACCAGCAGCAATCATGTCAACATATTCTTCAGTCAGAGCGTTGAAGCCGTAGCCTTTTTCGCTGCGTTTGATGGTGTCAACGATAACTGCGCCTTCCAGACCAGCATTGTAAGCAATTTGGCGAACAGGCTCTTCGATAGCGCGTTTAACGATTTCTACGCCGGTCTTTTCGTCGCCGGTAGCTTCGATGTTTGCCAGAGAAGCTTGAACCTGCAGCAGAGCAGTGCCGCCGCCAGCAACAATGCCTTCAGCAACAGCAGCGCGAGTTGCATTCAGAGCATCCTCAATACGCAGCTTTTTGTCCTTCAGCTCAACCTCGGTAGCAGCGCCAACCTTGATAACAGCTACGCCGCCAGCCAGCTTAGCCAGACGCTCTTGCAGTTTTTCTTTATCGAAATCAGAAGTGGTTTCCGGAATTTGTGCACGGATTTGTGCTACGCGAGCAGCGATAGCATCCTTGTCGCCGAAGCCATCAACGATGGTGGTCATTTCTTTGGTTACGCGAACCTGACCTGCACGGCCAAGGTCTGCAACAGTTGCGCTGTCCAGCTTACGACCAACCTCTTCACTGATAACAGTAGCACCAGTCAGAGTTGCGATATCCTGCAGCATTGCTTTACGACGGTCGCCGAAGCCAGGAGCTTTAACAGCAACAGCCTTGAAGGTGCCACGCAGCTTGTTGACAACCAAGGTTGCCAGTGCTTCGCCTTCAACATCCTCAGCGATAATCAGCAGCTCGCCGCCGTTTTGAACAACCTTTTCCAGAACCGGCATAATGTCGGCAATCATGGTGATTTTTCTATCGGTAATGAATACGTACGGATTGCTCAGTACAGCTTCCATTTTGTCAGCATCGGTTGCCATGTACGGAGAGATGTAGCCACGGTCGAACTGCATACCTTCAACAGTTTCCAGATGAGTTTCCATGGTTTTGGATTCTTCAACAGTGATAACACCATCGTCGCCAACCTTTTCCATAGCGTCAGCAATCAGATTGCCGATTTCGTCGTCAGCAGCGGAGATAGAAGCAACCTGTGCTTTTGCAGCTTTGGTTTCAACCTTTTGGGAAACATTTTTCAGCTCATCAACGAGAACGTCAACTGCTTTTTTGATGCCTTTTTTCAGAACCATCGGGTTAGCACCAGCAGCAACGTTGCGCATGCCTTCGTTAATCATAGCCTGTGCCAGAACGGTAGCAGTGGTGGTGCCGTCGCCAGCAACATCGTTAGTTTTGATGGATACCTCTTTAACCAGCTGTGCGCCCATGTTTTCAAACGGATCTTCCAGCTCGATGTCACGAGCAATGGTTACGCCATCGTTAGTAATGGTCGGTGCGCCGAATTTCTTTTCCAGAACAACGTTACGGCCTTTAGGACCGAGAGTTACTTTTACAGCGTCAGCCAGAGCATTTACGCCACGCTCCAGGCTGCGACGTGCTTCTTCATTAAACAGAATTTGTTTAGCCATTTTATATCGCTCCTTTAGTTAATAACACAATTAATTTTTTAAGGCTGCTTAGAAAGTATTAGATGCGAAGAATGATGACGAAGGCGTACTAGAGGTACGTCAAGGAATCATTCTGAAGCAGATGATGCTTTATAAGCAGACTTCGTATATTATTTTTCGATTACTGCGAACAAATCACGTTCACTAAGAATGAGATATTCCTTGCCTTCATGCTTTACAGGAGTACCGCTGTATTTAGCGAAGATTACTTCATCGCCAACCTTAACAGAAGGCTTCAGCAGAACACCATTATCGGTATATTTACCAGCACCTACAGCTAAAACCTTGCCTTGCTGCGGTTTTTCTTTAACAGCAGTGTCCGGCAGGAAGATGCCGCTGGCAGTCTTTTCTTCAACTTCTACAGCCTCAACGATAACATGATCAGCTAAAGGTCTTAAATTCAACATTTTTTCATAACCCCTTTCGAGTATGTATTCTTACTTTTCAGTGAGAGTGTAAATTTGGTTGTTAGCACTCAATTTGCCCGAGTGCTAATCACAATTCTTATTATATACGTAAATCAAAAAAAAGCAAGTCTTTCGACCTGCTTTTTTACAAATTTGTCGCAAATTAGTGCTTGCGCTTCTCCGCCGCCTCGATAAGCTAAAATAAATCGCTATGGCTTCCTGTACGAGTGAGATACAAATAAAGCTTGTTATCATCGCGTTCATACACCAAAAGCCAATCTGGTTGAATATGACACTCACGCATTTTGCCATTATAATTACGAGAAGCTGTCAGCTGATGATCACGATATTTTTCAGGAAGCTGCTCGCCATTAGCAAGCTTTTCGATAACCTTGGTAATTAAATCTAAATTCTTACCACGGCTTTTGGCATTTTTCAAATCCTTTTTAAATTGTGTAGAGGGAAATACTTCATACATCAATCAATTATATCCTCGATCATTTTATTAACATCAGTATAGCTTTTATAAGCGGAAGGATGCTTTTTCATATCTTCAACTTCTCTAATAGCATCCAGAGTTTCCTTATTAGGTTCATCAAGAGCTACATCAAAAGGAATGCCTCCTCTGCGTACCATAGCTTTCGCAAAAATAGTAAACGCTGTAGAAACATTCATGCCAAGTTCATCACACAAATTGCTCAGATTGTTTTTCAAGTCTTTATCCATACGAATATTAAGAGATACGTTGCTAGTAGTCATGATAAATCACCTCTTTCTATTCAAATTTTAGCGCACTGTATATACGTTGTCAACTAATTTGTGTTCATTTAACAAAAAATCACTACTCAGCATTAGAATGGTAGTGATTTTTTACTTATTTACTTTTTCGCTTCTCCGCCGCCTCGATAATGCTCTCGGCCAGCTCCTTAAGGGAAATGCGCTTCGCCATGCTGAACTGCTGCATTCTGCGGTACGCCTCCTGCTCCGTCATGCCATGCGCGGTCATAAGAATGCCCTTCGCACGGTCTAACAGCTTGCGCGTTTCCAGGCTGTCCTTGAGCTGCTCGAGCTCATCATTCAAAGACTTCACCTCGGCAAAGCGCTTTACAGCAACCTCCATCGCCGGGAATAGCTGCTCCTCGCGGATAGGCTTGACAAGATAGGCTATCACGCCGGCATCCGTCGCCTTGTCCACAATATCCTGCTGGCTGTACGCTGTCAGCAGCAGCACAGGCGCAATGTTTTCCTCAGCAATAATCTTTGACGCTGTAATGCCATCCATAATCGGCATCTTGACGTCCATAATAATAAAATCCGGCTGCAGCTCTCGTGCCAGCTTCACTGCCTCTTCGCCGTTCGCCGCTTCGCCGACAACCTCATGCCCTGCGTCCTGCAGCATTTCGCGCAGATCCAGACGCAGAATGGCTTCATCGTCAGCCAATAATATTCTCAACTTCTTTAACATCTTCCATGCCCCTCCTTTGGAATTGTTACCAAAGCTAGTGTACCGCCCTGCTCGCGATTCGTCAAGGAAAAACTTCCGCGCAAATCAGACTCGGCCATCGTGCGGATAATTTTCAAGCCTAAGCTTTCACGCATCGCCTGCAGCGAAAAGCCCTCCGGCAGACCAATGCCATCGTCGGCTATCGAAAGCAGATATTGCTGCTCTTCTTCTATAAAATGCACCTCAAGCATGCCCTGCGAGCGTCCCTCAAAGGCATGCTCAATCGTATTTTGCAGCAGCTCATTTAAAATCAGCGCAATGCTCGTCGCCTTATCCGAGGGCAGCTGCACCTCATCCGCCTTGAACTCTGCCTTCAGCGAAAACTCCGGGTTCAGCATGCTGCTGATAATCGCCTGATAAATGCCCTTCGCCACCTTCGCCACATCAATCAGCCCTGTATCCTGCTGCGAAAGATATTCATGCACAATCGCAATGCTGTTGACGCGGTTTACACAGTCACGCAGCACGATTTTGGTTTCATCGCTCTGCGCCCTGCGCTCCTGCAAGCGCAAAAGGCTGGCAATCGTCTGCAGGTTATTCTTCACGCGATGATGAATTTCCTTAATGACTACCGACTTAATCAGCAGCTCCTCATCCTTCTTGCGCAGCTCCGTAATATCCTGCAAAATGACGATAGCGCCGCCGCCCTTCGGCCGCGGCACAACGGGCAAAATACGGATAGACAGCAACAGGCCGTGCATCGTGAACTCCTTGCTTTCCGCCGTACCTGTTTCCATAACCATGCCGACCAGCGGCCAGTTTATCGTCACATCATTCGTGCGGCAGCCAATCACGTCCGTGATATCCATCACGTCAAACATATGACGTGCGCGATTATTCGCCGCCACAATCGTGCGGTTCGTATCCACAACCATAATGCCGTCGGAGGGCAGCAAGCGTGCATAATTAGCATTATTGCCCACAGACTGGCGCAGATTGCACAAAAGCTCGAACGATTGGGAAATAATGATTTCATCCTGCGCCGCGCTTTCAAAGCTGACCGCACCATAGCAGCGTCCCCAGCTGTCACGCAGCGGAAAAACATTCAGGCTGTTGAACATGCCCAGCGACCACTCACGCTTGCCGGCTACAGGAACGTTCTTCTGCAGCACACGCGCCACCAGCGGCTCCTCCACCGAGCGCACGCGGCGTCCCGTAAGGTCAGGACGAGCGTTGCCCACCTGCGTCATAGCCTGCTCCTGCTTATATACGTTAATAAACTTTTTATTTTCTGTTGGCAGATAAATTGTAACAGCCGCATGGGCAATATCTGCTGCCAGCCCCAGGGACTGCTGCATTGCCTGTAAACTATTTCTCTGTTCTGCTGTTAAATTGCTCAACATGTTGCGCTCTTCTCCCTCTAAACTGTTTTTTCCACAGCTTTACAAAATAATCCACTTAATTATCCACCATATCCACAAGCTTATACACAGGCAAATTCCCTATATAACGGCTTATTTCCCACTTATCCACAGTATGCACATACTTATGCACACGCGTGGACACTTGTCTAGCCAAGCTTTAATGATGGATTAGCGTTCAAATCCAGTGGACTGAACGCACCTGCCTGATACATAAAATAACCGCGGCAGGCAATCATAACGGCGTTGTCCGTACATAAAATCTTAGTCGGATGCACAAGCTCGCAGCCAATTTTTTCCATCGCCGCTGCCAAGGTATTCTGCAGTGTTTTGTTAGCCGAAACGCCTCCGGCCAGCACAATTTTTTTATAGCCGGTCGCCTGCATAGCATGCACTGTTTCCTTCACCAGCGCGTCGACAACAGCCTTCTGGAACGATGCCGCAACGTCAGCACGGTTAACCTCTCGCTTCGCCTGCTCCTGATTATGCAGATAGTTGATAACCGCAGATTTCAGACCGCTGAAGCTGAACTCATACGGCTTATCCAGCTTAGCCAAGGGAAAGTGCATCGCTTCATCATTGCCGCCAAGCGCCAGATTTTCAATTTCCGGACCGCCCGGATACGGCAATCCCATAACACGCGCAATCTTGTCGAAGGCTTCGCCTGCAGCATCATCGCGCGTCTGGCCCAGCATCTCAAAGGTGTTGTAGCCTGTCACCTTCAAAAGTGCCGTATGACCGCCGCTGACAACAAGCGCCATGAACGGCGGCTTCAGCTCGCTGTCAGCCAAAAAGTTGGCAAAGACATGGCCTTCAAGATGGTTGACGCCGATTAACGGCTTGCCTGTCGCCCAGGCCAGAGATTTGGCAGCGGAAAGGCCGACGAGCAGCGCACCGACAAGACCAGGGCCGTAGGTCACAGCCACAGCATCAATATCGTCCATCGTCACGCCTGCCTGAGTCAAGGCTTCATCAATTACCGGCATAACATTTTCAATATGCTTGCGCGAAGCAATCTCCGGCACAACGCCGCCAAACTTGCGGTGAATAACAATCTGCGAGGAAATAATATTGCTCAGCACCTCGCGTCCATTTTTTACTACGGCAGCAGCGGTTTCATCACAGCTGCTCTCAATGCCTAAAATATAAATATCCTTCTGCTCCTTATTCATGTCCTGCTCCTTCTTTATACAGCCACATGATAACTGCATTTTCGTGATTATCCTCATAATAATTCGGACGAATACCCTCGCTGGCAAAGCCGCAGGTCAGATACGCCTTCTGCGCCGCAATATTGCTTTCGCGCACCTCCAGCGTAATCGCCTCAGCGCCTAGCTCCCAGGCCTTGTTGACCAAAGCAGCAGTCAGGCGCGTACCATAGCCCTGTCCACGCTCAGCGTCCATCACAGCAACACGCGTAATCTGCGCCTCGCCTGCCACCAGCCAAAAGCCTGCATAGCCGACGAGCTGGCCTGCAACCTCCATAGCGAGGTAGGTCGTCAGGCTGTTGCCCAATTCATTTTGCAGCATGCCCTCATTCCAGGCATCATAAAAGGATTCCGCCTCAATCTTGACAATTGCAGGAATATCTTCTGCTGCCATCGGTCTGAAATTGATTATTGTTTGTGCTTCTTCTCCCACAGTTCCTCCGCCTCAGATCTTCTAATATAGTATGGCTCCAGGCCAAAAATTTTTCTATCGTTATCTGCATCAAATTCGTCCTGCGCCAAAAGTGCTGCGCTGCAAGCTCGCGGCATACGCAAAGCCTCCGGTGCTGCCTTGATAAAGTCAGGCAGGCCCCTCTTCACCAGCTTCTCGCACTCGCCCAAAAGCAGCGACTGCGTTCCCGTCAGCGCCATACGCTCCAGTGCCTGCTCCGCGCTGACCACAGCCACAGGTGCCAGCTCTACCAGCTTGCCGTTTTCCCATTGATATAACGCCTGATAGAAATTGCCCTTCTGCGCATCAAGCACCGGAGAAAGCACAATGCCTTCCAGCGGCAGATTATACGCCAGCGCCTTCAGTGTATCCACGCCATGCAGATAACACTGCCAGCTGTACGCCATCGCCTCTGCCGTCGCCAAACCGATACGCAGGCCGGTAAACGAACCGGGGCCCATGCTTACAGCAATCAGTTCAATCTCGCTTTTCTGCACTCCTGTACGTGCCAGCAGCTGGTCAAGCTGCGGCAGCAGGCCCTCGCTGTGCGTGTGCCCCATATTAATCGTGTATTCTGCCAGAATCGTCTTTTCACGGCATAAGGCGACTGTGCATACCTTCGTCGCCGTATCAATTGCCAAAGTCAGCATCTTTTTCTACCTCCCCGAGCAGCTCTTCATAACGCGCTCCCTTCGGCTCCAGCACAGCCTTGCGGCCTGCCCCGTCCAAACGCAGCGTTATCTGCAAATATTCCTCAGGCAGCTGCTCGCTGAACAGCTCTGCCCATTCAATCAACGTCACGCCATCGCCGCCGGCATATTCATCGAAGCCGATATCCTCCAGCTCCTCCGGACGGTTCAGACGATATAAATCAAAGTGACGTACCTCCAGCTCCGTCCCCTGATAGACATTCATAATCGCAAAGGTCGGACTCGTCACGTCCTCGCTGCTTACGCCCAGCGCCTCAGCCACGCCTCTGCTCAGCAGCGTTTTGCCAGCACCCAGATCACCCGTCAGGCAAAAAACATCGCCGTCAGCAGCATGTCTGCCCAGCAATTTTCCCAACGCCTCTGTTGCAGCGCTGTCCTGTAAATAAATTTCCATAGTTAGCTCTCCATCTGAAAAAATCTGAAAAAAAGCGGTACATAGGTACCGCTTAAATTTTACAACAAGGTTTTATTACGTTCGAGCGGATCCTCAACATCCATATGCCCATTCAGCGTAATCACCCTTTTGCCTTCAACTAAAATCTGCACCCGCTTGATTTCCTTGAACTCCGTCAGCGTATTCGTAATCGCATAGCAGAGCATCATCTCACTATAAGAGCCCTGACCTTTTTTGGCCAGCTCCTTGGAAAAATCAGCGTAGGCCGTACCGTTCTTGTCGATTTTCAGGCTCAGCACCTTCGTCCCGATAGGCACAACATCGTCCATACGTGCATCCTGCGGCTTCGTGCTGACCAAAGCAATCAGCGCGTTCTCCGGCAGAGATTTGTCATTAGCAGGCAGCGTGATTTTTTCCGGCAGCAGCTTCTCCGAGCCATCGGCAGCAGCACGATAAACAATAAAGCTGATATTCTTCGCCGGCTTCTGCTGCGCTGCCGCAATCTTATCAGACTTCGCAGGCTGATTCGTATTATTCTGCTCGCTGCAGCCGCCCAAAAGGACTGCGCATAAAACAAGCAGCATTACAATAATTTTTTTCATCATCCTTGCCCCCTGTTTATGCAAAATATTTTTCAATACCTGCCGCAATAAGGCGGGCAGTTTTATTTTGGAACCACTTGCCCTTCATCAGCACGAGCTCCTTCTCGTTGCTGATAAAGCACATCTCAACCAAGGTCGCCGGCATACTGATACGCTTGATAACATAGAAGTTTGCCTGACGCACACCCAAGTCATCTACACCAAAGTTAGCTGTGAGCTGGTCCTGGATGGACTTAGCTATACGCAGATCATTGCTCGTCTTGGGATAATAGTAGGTAGAAAAGCCGCCGACATTTTTATTCACCGAGGAATTGATATGCAGGCTGACGAAAAGGTCAGAGTTATATTTTTCGCCTACATTAACACGTGCCTGCAGCTCATCTGCGTCGCTGGCATTCGGTCCATAAACATCAACATCAGTAGTGCGCGTCATATAAACCTTGGCGCCCTTCTTCTCCAGCAGCTCCTTGACAGCCTTGGTGATAGCCAGAGTAATATTCTTCTCCTTCGTACCGTCGCTGCCGATAGCGCCAGGATCACTGCCGCCATGACCTGCATCCAGCGTAATAATTTTGCCGGACAGACCGCCGCTTGTGCGGAAGTTGCCGTTGCCGACAAATTTCGTCTGCTTGCTGCTTACAGGAACAACCTTGGGCGCAGCACTGCTCTTCGCTTCCGTTTTCGTTGTATCCTTTTCAGGCTGCTTTGTTTCCTTCTTCGAAGTAATCGTCGTCTGCTTAGTTTCTTTCTTAGCAGCTTCCTTCTGCTTTGCAGCACTAGCCGTGCTCTTCACCGGAGCGCTTGGCTGCGTCACTGCCGGCTTTTTAGCTGCAGGACGAGTTGGACGGCTGCTTACTACCGGCCTATTGCTCACAACAGGAGCGGTTGGCTGCGCCGGTGCTTTCACACTGCTCTGCGTGGGAGCCTTGGCCGTGCTCTGCATCGGAGCCTTCACACTGCGCTGCGCAGGCATTATATCCAGCACCACGCGGAAGGGACGGTTCGTCTGCGCATCCTGCTTCAGCGTAAAGCTCTTGTAATGACTTTCAGAGAGGCGCTGGCGCAGAGGCACACGCACAATCGTGTAATGCTCCTTGTCCACAACCTGATAGCTGGTCGCCAGCGCACTTTTTACATTTCCCTGCGCCGCTACCTGCGAGCCCTTCGACGCATTCACCGTCAGGTTCAGCACGCTGCCCTCTATATCGACAGCATAGCCTGCATTATCCGTCAAATCTACTACGAAGCGCAAAACCTCTTCCTTATTCACGCCCCATTTTACATCTGTTATCTGCGCTGCCTGTGCCGCTGCACATACAAGCAGCGAGCAGGCCAACGCTATCAGCACAAATATCTTTCGCAATAGTGTCACCTCGCGATTATTCAACTTCCTAGATATTTACAGCTCTTACAATCAGCTTTTTTATTTTATCACTTTTGCCTTGCTTCTGTAAATATTACTCTGCCTCTGCACCGTAAAGCACCTGCTCACGCGCCTGCGGCAGCAAAGCAGCCAGCTCTCCGGCAGCCAGGCCGATATCAATACCCTTCAGCTCGGCAGCCAGACCGTGCAGATAAACGCCGCAGATAGCAGCCTCCTGCAGGCTGATTTCCTGCGCCGCCAGACCGGCAATAATACCCGTCAGCACGTCACCGCTGCCACCTGTAGCCAGGGAGCTATTGCCTGTGCTGTTCACATAAACAGTGCCATTCGGACAGCCAATAACAGTCGGCGCACCCTTTAAGACAACGATAGCCTGCCATTGCTCGGCATATTTTTTAGCCACATTGATGCGGTCTGCTTCAATCTCGGCAATCTCTAAGCCGGTCAGACGCGCCATTTCGCCCGGATGCGGCGTCAGCACCTTCTGCGCCTGCATAGCAGCCAGAATTTCTGTATGACCGTCCAGCGCTGTCAGCGCATCGGCATCAATGACTACAGGAGTCGTGATTTTTTGCAGAATCGTGCGTACAGCCTCCTGCGTACTTTCGCTCGTGCCCAGACCGGGGCCGATAGCCAGCACATCAGCAGCCTCAGCACTGCTTGCCACGTCGCTTGCTGCGCCGCCGCCCAAGATGCCGGGCATACGCTCCAACAGGCCATGTACCATAACCTCCGTCAGCTTGATTGCCAGCACGTCGCGGCTGCTGAGCGGTGTATAAAGAGAAACGAGGCCTGCGCCAGCCTTCACTGCTGCATCACTCGCCAAAGCAGCTGCGCCTGTATAGCCGGGACTGCCTGCGCAGATAACAACGCGGCCGGCATCACCCTTATGCGCATTTGCCTTACGCAGTGGCAGCAGCTCGCGCACAATCTCGTCCGTCAGGCGATACTTGTCGCTCTTGTAATCCTCCACCAGCTTCACCGGCATACTTATATCTGCCAGCTCAATATCGCCGCAATACTCACGGCCAGGATATAAAAACAGACCGGTCTTAACCAAAGCCATCGTCACCGTATGGTCAGCACGCACAGCCTGCTCGCAAACTGCACCATTGTCGGCATTCACGCCTGTCGGGATATCGACAGCAAGAATATACTTTTCGCTCTTATTCAGCAGCTCGCAGGCACGCAGAACGTCGCCCTCCAGCTCGCCATGAAAGCCAGTGCCCAGCAGCGCATCGACAAGCACATCTGCCTTGCTTGCTGCCAGCTCTGCCAAAACCCAATCGTCCTCTGTGCCCAGCGCCTCCACGCGGCCTCCGGCCTTTGTAAACATAGCCAGCTCAATAGCTGCATCACCCTGCACAGCATCCAGCGCAGCGCCAACAACAAAGGCACGCACGCTCACGCCATAGCTTTGCAGCCAGCGTGCTGCGCCCAGGCCATCGCCGCCGTTATTGCCACCACCGCAGAAAATAACTACGCGCTCGCCCTCCAGCGCCGTCAAAGCCTCATGCACGGCCTCAGCCACAGCCTGCGCCGCATTATCCATCAGTAAAATACCTGGCATAGCATAATCATTTTGCGCCTGTACGTCCAGCGCCTTCATTTCCTTTGCAGTTACAAGTTTCATTTTCCATCCTCCATTACAACATACGCAACAGCCGTATCCCGGCCATGACTCAAGCTAATATTAATTTTGGCAGCGCCCAGCCGCTCTGCTAAGTCCTTATGATAGCCTCGCAGCTTCACAACAGGCTTGCCCAATTCATCATTAGTAACAACTATCTCCGTCAGCTCGCCACCACGCAAGCCAGTCCCCAACGCCTTGAGCACTGCCTCCTTCGCCGCAAAGCGCGCTGCATAGCTCGCCGCCGCCTGCTTGCCACGCGACTGGCAGTAAGCAATTTCCTCAGCGGCAAAGACTCTCCGCACGAAGGCAGCTCGTTCTATTGCCCGGGAAATCCGTTCAATTTCAATTATATCACAGCCCACGCCGATAATCATCCCGCAGCACTCCCTTACTCAGCTTTAAGAAGCAGTCTGGCTGGGGTAAACACAGCCGCTTCTGTAACTATAATTAATTCTTCCCAAAGCACCGAAAATCCTTTTTTTATTTTCGCTTTTCACAAAAAGGTCGCAAAAAAAAACAAGAAAGGCCGCCGCCAACGCGACAGCCCCTCAAAAATTTTATTTTACATAGAAAACGCGGTTCGGCTTACGCTTCAAGGCAGGCGGCACCTTGCCATTGATATAGCCGAGAATGCAATGGCCAACGCCCTCATACTCGCCCTCAATGCCCCACTCCTTGAGCAGCTGCTTGCCTTCCTCGCT
>OIZX01000638.1_pt1 | contig 22323 bp, 22 predicted proteins | sample 1588621 | NCBI WGS metagenome assembly OIZX01 (sample SAMN03283276) | human gut metagenome | biome: human-associated habitat; material: feces | host: Homo sapiens | place: Peru | collected 2012 | reverse complement strand
CTATTTTATGGATAGACATCCCCGGTCGGCTATGATAGAATGTGCTGGGAAAAACTGCCGGAGGGAGGGATTCTATGCTGTACATTACCACACGCAACGACCGGGAGGTATTCACCGCCCAGAGTGTCATGCAGCAGGCTGTGGGCCCGGATGGCGGACGGTTTCTTCCTTACCGGCATCCGAAAATGACCTGGCAGACTTTCGAGGCTTTGGCGAAGAAGCCCTTTGCCGGGCGGATTGCCTGGATGCTCAACCACCTGTTTGGAAGTAAGTGCAGCTTGTGGGACGTGGAGTTTGCCGCAGGCCGCAGTCCCATCCGGCTGGTGAGCCTGGGCTCCCGGCTGTACCTGGCCCAGACGTGGTATAACCCAGGCTGGGATTATGAGACCATGGCCGTGTCCTTGTCCCGGCTGTTGGGACGGGAGGAGCCTGCGGGGTGGATAGGCATTGCGCTGCGATGCGCCGTCCTCATGGGAATTTGCACGGAGCTGTACAATCTTGGTGTAACGAATCCGGATATTTCTGTGGTTTCCGGTGACTTTTCCGCCCCAATCAGCGCGGTTTATGCCCGGCAATGGGGTGCGCCCATTGGCGAAATCCTGTGCTGCTGCAATGAAAACAACGAAATTTGGAACCTGCTCAGTCACGGTCAGCTCCGCACCGACGGGGTAAGCATCCCCACGATTCTCCCTTCGGCGGACGTGGTCGCCCCCTCGGAATTGGAGCGCCTCGTTTATGAAGCCGGCGGCTGTGAGGAAGTTGAGCGGTATCTGGATGCCTGCCGCCGGGGAGCTGCCTACATGCCCGGTGAGGAGGTTCTGACAAAGCTTCGCGCCGGATTGGCTGTCAGTGTGGTCAGCTCGGAGCGGATTTTACAGACCATTTCCGGGGTTTATCGAACCTGCGGTCATATTCTTGACCCGGCCGGGGCGCTGGCCTACGCCGGGCTTATGGACTATCGGGCGAAAACCGGCAGGTCAGGCTGCGCGGTGATTCTCTCGGACACCAGCCCCAGACACAGTCTGGATATTACCGCAAAAGCTCTTGGAATGACCCCGGAAGAGCTGGAAAACCGTACTTTTTGATGAAGGAGGTGCGCCTTTGGCGTTATACACAATCGGAGATTTACACTTATGCCTGGGCGCGCCCAAGCCCATGGACGTATTCGGCGGTGCCTGGGTGGGCTATATGGATAAGCTGAAAGAGGGCATGAAGGTCATTCGGCCCGAAGATACCACGGTGCTTCTGGGAGATTTGAGCTGGGCCCTGGACTTGGAAGGAGCCAAGCTGGACTTTGCCTGGATGAATGAAATTCCCGGCAGGAAGATCATCGTGAAGGGAAACCACGACTATTGGTGGAGCACCGGGGCGAAATTCCGGAAATTCTGCCAGGAAAATGGCTTTTCCAACCTGGAACTTCTGAATAACAACGCTTATGAATACGAGAATTTCGCCATCTGCGGCACCCGGGGCTGGTTTTTCGAGGAGGACAGAAGCGGGCGGCACGACGAGAAGGTCTTCCGCCGGGAGCTGATGCGCCTGGAAGCTTCCCTGAAAGCGGCAGGGGAGAAGCCCAAAATCGTATTTCTGCACTACCCGCCCCGGTACAAGGGCTATGAGTGCCCGGAGATCCTGGCGCTGCTCGATGCCTACCATGTGCCGCTGTGCTGTTACGGGCATATCCACAGCCGCGGATGCCGCAGTGCCTTTCAGGGAATGTATCATGACACAGAGTTTCGTCTGCTGTCGGCGGACTACATTTCCTTTTGCCCGCGCAGGATTCTCCCGTGAAACAGGTGTTGATTTTGAGATGCGAATCTGTTATAGTATTTAGGCATGTTCTTTCATACCAATTTTTATGTACACAAGATACCCGGCGATAAATGATTAGAGGAGGAAATCCAATGAACATCCAGAACATCGAAAAGAAAGAAAAAAATATGGCGACCTTTGAGGTGAAGGTCCCGGCCGACGTGTTTGATAACGCGGTCAACGAAGTATATAAAAAGAACAAGAGCCAGCTCTATGTGGCCGGCTTCCGCAAGGGCAAGGCGCCGCGCGCCGTCATCGAGGGCATGTACGGCAAGGACGTGTTCTATCCCGAAGCCATCGAGACGCTGGCACAGGAGGCTTTTGAGGCCGGCCGTGCCGAGTGCGGCTTTGAGTGCGTCGGCGCGCCCAGCCTGCTCGATCAGCAGATCAACGACGATAAGGAGCTCATCTACACCTTTGAGGTCGCCGTCTATCCCGAGGTCGTCCTCGGCCAGTACAAGGGCCTTGAAGTCCCCCAGAATCATGAGACGTTCGACGAGAGCAAGGTCGACGAGGAGATGCGGAATGTCCAGAAGCGCAACGCCCGTCTGATCGACGTTGAGCGCGAGGCGAAGCTGGGCGACCACACCACGATCGATTTTGCCGGCTTTATCGACGGTGAGCAGTTCGACGGCGGCACGGCCGAGAACTATGACATCGAGCTTGGCTCGAACACGTTCGTGCCCGGCTTTGAGGAGCAGATCGTCGGCATGAAGGCCGGTGACGAGCGCGACGTCGTCGTCACCTTCCCCGAGAACTATGTTGCGGAGCTGGCCGGCAAGGAGGCCACCTTCAAGGTCACCGTCAAGAGCGTCAAGGAGCCTGAGCTGCCGGAGCTGGACGACGAGCTGGCGAAGGACATCTCCGACTACGAGACCATCGCCGAGTACCGCGATCACGTCCGTGAGGATCTGGAAAAGCAGTTCAACGAGGAGCAGGAGTCCGATTACGCGACCCGCCTCATGAAGGCTGCCGTTGACAACATGACCGTTGAGATCCCTGAGCCCATGGTTCTGGCCAAGCTCGATGAGCAGCTGCGCAACTACATCTCCACCATGGGCGTCAGCCCCGAGCTCACCCGTGAGCAGGTGCTCGCCTCCATGGGTCTCGACGAGAAAACCTTCCAGGAGATCATGCGCCCGCAGGCCATGTTCGAGATCAGCACCGATCTGCTGCTCGATGCGATTGTCAAGGCCGAGAACATCGAGCTCGACGAGGGCGAGCTCGACGAGATGTACCAGAAGATGGCCGACGAGTACAAGATGGAAGTCGACCAGATCAAGCAGTATGTCGACGAGAAGATCATCGTTCTGGATATGAAGCGCCGCAAGGCTGCCCAGCTCATCCGCGACACCGCGGTGGACAAGGAGCCCGAGGCGAAGGAAGAGCCCGCTGAGGCAAAGGAAGAGGCAGCCGAGTAATTCCCCGAAAGCTGTTTGGATTCCGGGCAGAACGGTTATGCTCTCTTGGATAAGCGAAACACCGAAAGGAGCGTACCATGAGTTTAGTACCGTACGTTGTCGAGCAGACCTCCCGCGGGGAGCGCTCGTACGACATTTTTTCCCGCCTGCTCAATGACCGCATCGTATTCCTGGGTGAAGAGGTGAACGATACCACCGCCAGCCTGGTCGTGGCCCAGCTGCTATACCTGGAGGCGCAGGACCCCGACAAGGACATCCAGATGTATATCAACAGCCCCGGCGGCAGTGTCACCGCGGGTATGGCCATCTACGACACCATGCAGTACATCAAGTGCGACGTGTCCACCATCTGCATCGGTATGGCCGCCAGCATGGGCGCGTTCCTGCTGTCCAGCGGCGCCAAGGGTAAGCGCATCGCGCTGCCCAATGCTGAGATCATGATCCACCAGCCCTCCGCCGGCACCCAGGGCAAGGTCACGGACATGGAGATCGACGTGGAGCACTTCCTCAAGATCAAGCAGCGCATCAACAAGATCCTGGCAGAGAACACCGGCAAAACACCGGAGCAGGTCAAGGCCGACTCCGAGCGCGACAACTGGATGATCGCCGAGGAGGCCCGCGAATATGGCCTTGTGGACAAGGTCATCTACAAGAGGTAAAACATGGCAGAAGAAAAGAAAGTCCTCCGCTGCTCGTTTTGCGGCAAGCCGGAGAGCCAGGTCCACCGCATGATCCAGGGCCCGGGCGTCCGCATCTGTGACCAGTGCGTCCAGCTCTGCATGAGCATCCTGGACGACGGCTACGCCGCCGACGCCCCGGATTACGACAGCGTCAACCAGCTCCCCACCCCCCGGGAGATCCGCGCCGTATTGGACCAGTACGTCATCGGGCAGGAGGACGCCAAGGTAGCCCTGGCCGTCTCCGTCTATAACCACTACAAGCGTATCTTCTTCGGCGGCGGCGAGGACGTGGAGCTGCAAAAGAGCAACATCCTCATGATCGGGCCTACGGGCAGCGGCAAGACGCTGTTCGCCCAGACGTTGGCCCGGGTACTGAAGGTCCCCTTCGCCATCGCCGACGCCACCACCCTCACCGAGGCCGGCTACGTAGGCGACGACGTGGAGAACATCCTCCTGCGCCTGCTCCAGGCCGCCGACTTCGACGTGGAGCTGGCCGAGCGGGGCATCATCTACGTGGACGAGATCGACAAGATCGCCCGCAAGAGCGAGAATACCTCCATCACCCGCGACGTGTCCGGCGAGGGCGTGCAGCAGGCGCTGCTGAAGATCCTGGAGGGCACGGTGGCCAACGTCCCGCCCCAGGGCGGCCGCAAGCACCCCCACCAGGAGTTCATCGAGATCGACACCACCAACATCCTGTTCATCTGCGGCGGCGCGTTCGACGGTCTGGAGAAGATCATCGAGAGCCGCGTGGGCAAGCGGGGCATCGGCTTCGAGAACGAGGTCCACGGCAAGAACGAGGCCAAGACCGGCGCTCTGCTGAAGCTGGTCCAGCCCCACGACCTGCTGAAATTCGGCATCATCCCCGAGCTGGTGGGCCGTATGCCGGTTCTCACCGCTTTGGACGCCCTGGACCGCGACGACCTGGTGCGCATCCTCACCGAGCCGAAGAACGCACTGGTGAAGCAGTACCAGAAGCTGCTGAGCTACGACGGCGTGGCCCTCGCGTTTGACAAGGGTGCCCTGGAAGCCGTGGCCGACAAGGCCATCCAGCGCAACATCGGCGCCCGCGGCCTCCGTGCCGTCATGGAGGGCCTGCTGACCAAGGTGATGTACGACATCCCCTCCGACCCCACCATCACCTCCGTCACCATCACCGCCGCCTGCGTCAACGATGGGGCAGAGCCGCTGGTGGAGCGCGACCCCAACAAGACCAACCAACGCGCAAAGCTCAAGACCGGAACGGACAAACAGACCGCCCCGGCTTCCTGACACAGCAGAAAGGGGAGAGGCGGCCTGCCGCTTCTCCCCATTTTTCTACCCGCCGCCTGCGGCAGACCCGCAGGGGAAAGGAGTACCCATGCCTGAAACTGTAACAAGAAATCTCCCCGTCCTGGCCCTGCGGGGCGTCACCGCCTTCCCCGGCCAGACGGTTTCCTTCGATGTGGAGCGCGAGATCTCCATCTATGCGCTGGACAACGCCATGGAGTCGGACCGCCGCATCTTCGCCATCACCCAAAAGGAGCTGTCCACCTCCGAGCCCGGCGAGCGCGACCTCTACGCCGTTGGAACGGTCTGCCACATCCTTCAGATCGTCAAGACCTCCGACACCACCGTCCGCGTAGTGGTGGAGGGTGAGAGCCGCGCCCGTCTGCTGCGCCTGTGGCAGACCCAACCCTTCCTGCAGGGACAGGCGGAGCTGCTGCCGGAGCAGCCGGCCCGCAGCACCGCCCGCACCGAGGCACTGCTGCGCCGCACCTATGTCCTCTTTGACGATTACCGTCAGCTGGCCAGCGGCCTCAGCGACGATTTTACCGCCGCCGTGCTGGACTGCCGGGACGCCGGTGAGCTGGCCGACCTCATCGCTCAGAACATCACCCTCCGCCACCAGGACCGCCAGCGCGTGCTGGAGGAGCTGCACCCGGAGAAGCGCCTGCGCCTTGTCAACGACATCCTGACCCACGAGGTGGACGTCCTGTCCCTGGAGTCGGAGATGGAGCAGAAGGTACGCCGCCGTGTGGCCCAGGTCCAGCGCGACATGATTCTCCGCGAGCAGGTCAAGGTCCTCCAGCACGAGCTGGGCGAGGACGGCGACGAGGAGCTGGAGGCCTACGCCGCTAAGATCAACGCCCTCCGCCTGCCGGAGGAGGTACATAACAAGCTGCTCCGCGAGCTGGAGCGGCTGGGTAAGCAGCCCTACTCCAGCGCCGAGTCCGCTGTTATCCGCAACTATTTGGATGTCTGCCTGGAGCTGCCGTGGAACAAGACCACCCGCGACCGGGCGGATGTGGCTCAGGCCCGTAAAATTTTGGACAAGGACCACTACGGACTGGACAAGGTGAAGGAGCGCATTTTGGAGTTTATCGCCGTCCGCCAGCTGAACCCGGACGCCAAGGGCAAGATCCTCTGCCTTGTCGGCCCTCCCGGCGTGGGCAAGACCTCCGTGGCTCTGTCCGTGGCCCGTGCCATGCACCGCAAGTGCGCCCGTCTGTCTTTGGGCGGCGTCCGTGACGAGGCCGACATCCGCGGCCACCGCAAAACGTACATCGGCGCGATGCCCGGCCGCATCATCGAGGCCCTGACCCGCGCCGGCTCGATGAACCCGCTGCTGGTGCTGGATGAGATCGACAAGCTGGCCAGCGATATGCGGGGCGACCCGGCCTCCGCGCTGCTGGAGGTGCTGGACAGCGCCCAAAACAGCGCCTTCCGGGATCATTTCATCGAAGTCCCCGTGGATCTGAGCCGCGTCATGTTCATCACCACCGCCAACACCACCTCCACCATCCCCCGTCCGCTGCTGGACCGTATGGAGGTCATCGAGCTGGGCAGCTACACCGACGAGGAGAAGCTCCACATCGCCCGCGACCATCTGCTGCCCCGCCAACGCAAGGAGAACGGCCTCCGCGCCAACCAGCTGAAGCTGGGGGACGATGCCCTCCGCGCCATCATCACCGACTACACCCGCGAGTCCGGCGTCCGCACGCTGGAGCGCCAGCTGGGCAAGCTGTGCCGCAAGTGCGCCATGCGCCTGGTGGAAACGGATGTAAAGGTGATTACCGTTACACAAAAGGACTTGACAGACCTGCTGGGAACGCCCCCCTATGCCGATGAGGCACTTGCCAAATATGACCAGATCGGCGTGGTCAACGGCCTTGCGTGGACGGAGGTGGGCGGCGAGCTGCTGGAGGTGGAGGCCGGCGTCATGGACGGCTCCGGCAAGCTGGAGCTCACCGGCAATCTGGGCGACGTGATGCAGGAGAGCTGCAAGGCCGCCTATACCTGCCTGCGCAGCCGTGCCGCCGAGCTGGGCATCCCCCGTGATTTCTATAAGACCAGGGATGTCCACGTCCACTTTCCCGAGGGCGCTGTGCCAAAGGACGGCCCGTCCGCCGGCATCGCCATCGCCACCGCGATGCTCTCCGCTCTGACCGGCCGTGCCGTCCGCCACGACGTAGCCATGACCGGCGAGGTAACGCTGCGGGGCAGGGTGCTGCCCATCGGCGGCCTGCGGGAAAAGACCATGGCCGCCAAGCGCAGCGGCATCAAGACCGTCATCATCCCCAAGGGCAACGAGAAGGACCTGGCGGACATCGACCCCACCGTGCGGGAGGCGCTGCGCTTCATCCCCGCCGAGACGGTGGACGCCGTCTTTGCCCACGCGCTGGCCCTGCCGAAGAAGGCCGCCGCCGTGGAGCATCTCACATCCCTGACGCCCGCCCCGATGCAGGAGGTACGCCATGGCGATCAACTTTAACAAAGCGGACTTCGTCCTCTCGGCTGTAAAGGCTTCCACCTTTATCTGCGATGGAAGGCCACAGGTTACCTTCGCCGGCCGCAGCAACGTGGGAAAATCCTCCGTTATCAACCGCCTGCTGAACCGCAAGAACTTCGCCCGCGTGGGCGCCACCCCCGGCAAGACCAGTCAGATCAACTATTTCCTCATCGACGACAGAATTTACTTCACCGATCTCCCCGGCTACGGCTATGCCAAGGTCTCCAAGGAGGAGCGCGACCGCTGGGGGCGGCTCATGGAGAGCTACTTTGCCGCCGAGGGGCTCATCACCCTGGGCGTGCTCATCGTGGACGCCCGCCACAAGCCCACCGCCGACGATGTGACCATGTGCGACTGGTTCAAGGGCACGGGCTGCCCCGTCATCGTGGTGGCCAACAAGCTGGACAAATTGAAAAAGAGCGAGATCGAGCCCAACCTGACCCTCATCCGCCAGACCCTGACCCTGCCGGAGGACGGACTGCTCATTCCTTTTTCCGCCGAAAAGGGGACGGGGAAGACGGAGCTGCTGGCCGCCATCACCGCCGCCTGTGAGAGCCGGTGAACTGTCAAAAAACGGAGGACGCCCGCGCCCCACGGCGCAGCGTCCTCCGTTTCATTTATTCCACGTTTTTCAACTTTTTTACTTGAAAAATGAAAGAATTTTTTCAAGTTTATTCAAGGTTTTATAAGGTATTTCCACCGTGTTTTTCTGCAAAAACGATAAAATTTTTTCAGGTATCCAAAAAACTTTTTTGCAAAATTGCAAAAAAAGGCTGTTAATTGTTCTAAACGTATGGTATAATCACCCCGTAATAAACAACGCGCCGATGAATTTGACGCGGTGAATTTCAAACAGGAGGTCAAGCAAATGGAAACTTACGGACTGGAAAAGCTGGGCATTATCAATGCAAAAGCGGTGTATCGTAACCTGACGCCGGCACAGCTCACCGAGCATGCGCTGCGCCGCGGCGAGGGTACGCTGTCCAACACCGGTGCGCTGGTGGTCAAGACTGGCAAATACACGGGGCGCAGCGCCAACGATAAGTTTATCGTGGACACCCCTGCTGTTCATGACGATATTGCCTGGGGCAAGGTGAACCGCCCCATCGAGAAGGCCAGGTTTGACGCCATCCGCGCCAAGGTCATCGCCTATCTGCAGGGCAAGGATGTGTTTATCTTCGACGGCTTTGCCGGCGCTGATCCCAAGTATACCAAGGCGTTCCGCATTGTCAACGAGTTGGCCAGCCAGAACCTGTTTATCCACCAGCTGCTGCGCCGCCCCACCGCCGAGCAGTTGAAGGACTTCCATGAGGACTACACCATCATTGCCGCCCCCGGCTTCAAGTGCATCCCCGAGATCGACGGCACGCGCAGCGAAGCCGCCATCCTGGTGGACTATGAGGCCCACGAGGTGGTCATCTGCGGCACGCAGTACGCCGGCGAGATCAAGAAATCCGTGTTCTCCGTGATGAACTACGTGCTGCCCAAGCAGGGCGTGTTCCCCATGCACTGCTCCGCCAACATCGGCAAGGACGGCGACAGCGCCGTGTTCTTCGGCCTTAGCGGCACGGGCAAGACCACGCTGTCCGCCGACCCCAACCGCAAGCTCATCGGCGACGACGAGCACGGCTGGGCCGACGACTCCGTGTTCAACTTCGAGGGCGGCTGCTATGCCAAGTGCATCAACCTGAGCCCCGAGGGTGAGCCCGAGATCTACAACGCCATCAAGTTCGGTTCTTTGGTAGAGAACGTGGTCATGAACCCCGACACCCGCGAGTTCGACTTTGACGACGACTCCCTGGCCGTCAACTCCCGCGTAGGCTATCCCGTGGAGTATATCCCCAATGCGGAGCTGTCCGGCATGAGCCCCAGCGTGCCCAAGACCGTCATCTTCCTGACGGCGGACGCCTATGGCGTGCTGCCTCCCATCAGCAAGCTGGATAAGAACCAGGCCATGTACTACTTCGTCTCCGGCTTCACCTCCAAGGTGGCCGGCACGGAGATCGGCGTCACGGAGCCTGTGCCTACGTTCTCTACATGCTTTGGTGAGCCGTTCCTGCCCCTCGACCCCTCCGTGTACGCCGCTATGTTGGCGGACAAGGTGGAGAAGTCCGGCGCGAAGGTCTATCTGGTCAACACCGGCTGGAACGGTACCGGCAAGCGCATGAAGCTGGGTTATACCCGCGCCATGGTCACCGCCGCCCTGACCGGCGAGATCGAGAAGAGCGAGTTTGTCACCGATCCTACCTTCGGCGTGCAGGTGCCCACCGCCATCGAGGGCGTTCCCTCTGAGCTGCTGATCCCCGCCAACACCTGGGAGGACAAGGCCGCTTACGAGGCGAGCTGCAAGAAGCTGGCCGCCAGCTTTGTGGAGAACTTTAAGAAGTACACCCACATGAGCGACGAGGTCGTGGCTGCCGGTCCGAAGGCGTAACCATTCACAAAACAGCGCAGCGCCGGAATGCTCCGGCGCTGCGTTTTTCTCAAGGAGGATATACTATGATAGAATTGAAGCTGCTGGTGGACGAGGTGGACTACGACAGCTTGGCGGAGACGCTGCTGCCGTTGGTGCAGGACAAGCTCCGCGACAGCGGCGGGATGCTGGGTTGTGTGCTGTCCGGCAGCCCGGAGATGGCCGCGGCCATGGCGCGGCGGGCGCTGCGGGCCATGAGCCAGGATAAAAAGGACGAGTTGCTGGTGCAGCTGGTGACGAAGAACCGGGGGACGCTGCTGCAAAAGGGCGGCGAGCTGGCGGAAAAGAACGGCATCAAGCTGCATCTGTACGACGTGTCGGCCCGGAAAATATAAGAAAAAGCACAGGCGTAGTTGTAAACACCCCGCCTGTGCTTTTTTTCAAAAGTGTGTTGACAAGAAAACTTGGTACAGCTATAATGGTGACAAGAAAACTTGGCGGGAGGGTGATATGATATGAATAGAGAAGAGATCCTGCAGGCCAGCCGAAACGAAAACAAAAACAAGGATTTAGCCGAATTGGAGGTCGTATATCAGGCCAGCGTTCATGCGGCAAGAGTAGGGGCGTTGGTGTGCTGCATGGTTTCTGCGCTGTCCTCCGCGCTGGCTCATGCCATTCTTTACAGCCCGTGGGTCATCTATTTCAGCATTTTTACGACACAATGGCTGGTTCGTTTTCTGAAAATAAGGCGCAGGAGCGATTTGGTGTTGGCGATATTTTTTTTCAGCTTTGCTGTTTTGGCGTTTGTTGGGCTTGTTTATCGTCTTTTAGAGGTGAGCGCATGAACGAACAGCTCAAGCTGAAAAACCGCTTGAAGGATGCACGCACAGAAGCCGGCTTTTCCCAGTCTCAGCTGGCGGAAATGGTGGGCGTCTCACGAAACACCATCAGCTCCATCGAGACGGGGCAATTCAACCCGACTGCCAAATTGGCTCTTATCCTCTGTATTGCGTTGGACAAGAAATTTGAAGAATTGTTCTATTTTTAGGAGGTCGTTATGGACAACGTATTGCTTTTGATCTTGGGCCTATTCCTGTCGGTTCTCGGTGTCGTGAATATAAAGGGGAATATCAGCACCATACACTCCTACAACCGCAGGAAAGTGAAAGAGGAGGACATCCCCAAATACGGCAAGGCGGTGGGGACGGGAACTGTCATTATGGGGGCGTCCCTGATCTTGGCGTACTTCGTCACATTCTGGAATGAGGCGGCAATAGATTATATCATCCTTCCGGCGACAACTATTGGCTTGGCGTTTATTCTCTATGGGCAGATCAAGTATAATCACGGCATATTCTGACTGATAAATATCCCCCGGCAGAGGCCGGGGGATGTTTATCAGATATATATTATTTTTTTTGCAATGCCTGAACGGCGGCGCGGAGGGCGTCTACGTGCTCCTGGGTGGTGGCCCAGCTGGCGCAGAAGCGGACGCCGGAGTGGGTGGGATCGGTACGCTCCCAGTACTCGTAGCCGAAGTTTTTGCCGATCTCGGCCAACTCGTCGTCGGGCATGATGGGATATTGCTGGTTGGTGGGGGAGTCGAACAGCAGGGGATAGCCGGCGGAGACAAAGATCTCACGGATCTGATAGGCCATGTCGATGGCGTGGCGGGAGATGGTGAGATACAGATCGTCGGTGAACAGGGTGTCGAACTGGATGCCCAGCAGGCGGCCCTTGGCCAGGCGGCCGCCGCGCTGCTTCATGATAAAGCGGAAGTCCTTTTTCAGCGCTTCATTCATAATGACCACGGCCTCACCGAACAGCGCGCCCACCTTCGTGCCGCCGATGTAGAACACGTCGCAAAGGCGGGCCAGCTCCGGCAGGGTGATGTCGCTGCCGTCGGCTACCAGGCCGTAGCCCAGCCGTGCACCATCGATAAACAGGGGCAGGCCGTACTGCTTACAGGTGTCGTACAGGGCGGTCAGCTCCGCCTTGGAGTACAGTGTGCCGCCCTCGGTGGGGTGAGAGATATAGACCATGCCGGGCTGGACGATATGCTCGGTGGACTCGTCGTTTTTGTGCCATTCCACATAGTCTCGCACCTGCTGGGCTGTGATCTTGCCGTTGTTGGTGGGCAGGGTGATGACCTTGTGGCCGGTGGACTCAATGGCGCCGGCCTCGTGGCAGTTGATGTGGCCGCTGACGGCGGACAGCACACCCTGCCAGGGGCGGAGAATGGCGGCGATGACAGTGGTGTTGGTCTGGGTGCCGCCCACCAGGAAGTGGACATCCGCCTCGGGGGCCTGGCAGGCCAGCTTTATCTTCTCGCGGGCGGTTTCGCAGTACTCATCCTCGCCGTAGCCCACGGTCTGGACCATATTCGTCTCCATGAGCCGGGCCATGACAGCAGGGTGCGCGCCCTCCAAGTAATCACTGTTGAAATAGATCATCATACTGCTCCTTTTCTTATGTGGTGGAACGAAACGGGGCGTTCCGCCGTCCTATATAGCAGACGGCATTACCATTCTAATACGGGCAGGGCGGAAAGTAAAGGGAAACTGTTACAAATTCATTACAGCTTGCCGATGCAGCTTGCAATAAATGAAAAAACCTGCTACAATACGTGAGACAAGGAGGCTTGCATACATGAACGATACGCCTAAAAAAAGAAGCCGCTTACAGCGGGAAGAACCGCCTGCCGCAAATCAGGGCAGGACGCATAATAGAAGACGCAGAAAGAGCGGAAAGGTGCTGTACTACCTGGTGCTGGTGCTGCTGTTGAGTGTGCTGGTGTTTTCCTCGGTGAAGATCATCAGCTACCTGAAGGACCAGCGGGATGCACAGGCTTCCAAGGACAACATGAACAATGAGTTCGTCCAGCCGGTGGCGCCGACCGATCCCAATACCAACACCAACACGGATGGAAACACGACTGATGACAAGGATAAGGACAAGACGCAGGCCGTGTCCCAGCCGGAGCATAAGGGCAAGATCGACTTTGCCGCCATGCAGGAGAAGTATCCCGACGTGGTGGGCTGGATCTATGGCGCGAACACCGGACTTGACTGGCCCATCGTCCAGACAGCGGAGGAGGGCGGCGAGTATTACCTGTACCGCGACATAGACGGCAAGGACAACAAGAACGGCACGGTGTTCCTGGATTGGCGCTGCTCCTACGATTTCTCTACGCAGAACAACATGATCTACGGCCACAACATGAAGACCGGTCTGATGTTTGCGCCGCTGATCAAGTATAAGAGCCAGGCGTTCTATGACGCACACTCCTATCTGTATCTGTATACGCCGTCCCAGACCTATAAGGTCAACCTGTTCGCCGGTATGGAGACGCCCCACGACTCCGAGGTGTATTCCTACAGCCTGAGCAGCAGCTATCTGCAGGAGTGCATTAACAGCTCTACGTTCCGCTCCGGGCTGGGTGTGCCCACCGGTAATATCCTGACCCTGAGCACCTGTGACTATGACTATGCGAACGCCCGCTACGTGCTGATGGGCGAGCTTGAGCCTATCGACGATCCGTGGTAAGAAGCAGATAATGTTAAAACAGCGTCCCATCGGAAGATGGGGCGCTGTTTTTGTGCGGTCAGCGGCGGTCCAGTTCGTCCAGCACATCGCCCAGCAGGTACAGTGAGCCGCAGCAGAGCACCGCGCCGTCGGGCGGGGTGAGGGACAGAGCGGCATCCACGCCTTGAGCGATGGTGTCGCAGGCGGTGACAGGCTTGCCGAGGACGGAGAGCATTTCGGTTAATTGGGCGGCGGGCAGCGCCCGGGGATTGCGGGGCGTAACGGTGACAAAGCGGGCGGCCTGTGCGGCCAGCCGGCCGTACATGTGGGCGTAGTCCTTGTCGCCCAGCACGCCGGTCAGCACCGTCAAAGGATAGCCGGAGAGATAGTCGGACACATTTTGGGTCAGGGCCTCCATGCACTGGGGGTTGTGTCCGCCGTCCAGGATCATGATAGGATCGCGGCGGACGACCTGAAAGCGCCCGGGCCATTTCACGGCATCAAGACCGGCGCGGATGGCGTTGTCGGGGATATGCCAGCCCCGGCGGCGCAGGACGTCCAGAATGGTCAGGGCTACGGCGGCGTTGTGAAGCTGGTGTTGTCCCAGCAGGGGCAGGCGCAGGCCGGGCAGGCCGGGCCAGTCGAAGGTCTGGCCGCCCAGCGAGTGGGAAATCGGGTGGAGGGCGTTGAAATCTGTCACGGTCAGAGGAGCGCCTGCCGCCCGGCAGCGGGCAGCCACCACCTGCTCCACCGACGGCGGGCAGGGGTACAGCACCACGTGGCAGCCGGGCTTGATGATGCCGGACTTGGTGGCGGCGATGGCCTCCACCGTGCTGCCGAGAAACGCGGTATGGTCCAGCCCGATATTGGTGAGGGCGGCCACCTCCGGAGCAGGGATGATGTTGGTGGCGTCAAATTCGCCGCCCATGCCCACCTCGCAGACCACCACATCACAGTGATGGCGGGCGAACCAGGTCAAGCCGATGGCCGTGACCAGTTCGAACTCCGTAGGGTGATCGGTCATGCTGTCCGCCAAGGGCTGTATTTCCTCCACAAGAGCGCAGAGGTCATCATCAGGGATAGGGACGCCGTTGATCTGCATCCGCTCGTTGAAGCGGCGGATATAGGGGGAGGTGTAGAGGCCGGTCCTGTACCCGGCAGCCTGGAGGACGGAGGCGGTCATGGCACAGGTGCTGCCTTTGCCGTTTGTTCCCGTAATGTGGATATACTTTACTGTACTCTCCGGGTGGCCCAGCTTGTTAAGCAGCGCGTCGATGCGGGACAGGCCGGGAACGCTGCCTCGCCAGTCCACCCGGTGGATATAGTCCAGTGCTTCGTCAAGCGTCATGATGGTCACGCTCCTTTATTTTCAAGCGGTGCAGCACAGGGGAGAGGGCGTTCCTGCGGAGCAGCAGCCATACCGCGGCGGTGTCGATGACGCCGGTGACAGCGAACTGGATGCTGCGGGAGGCCAGACGGGTGAGGAAGAAGGCCAGCTTGGCCTCGCCGCCGTAGACCAGCGCCAGCGCGGCGCTCTGCCACAGCACCGAGCCGCACAGCGCCGCCGGGAATACCGCCAGCGCCACCCGCCAGACGGTGGGCTTTGTCCACGCATAGCCGCGCAGCAGCCCGGCCCACAGACCGTAAAGGATAGGCGGCAGGCAGAAGATGGGGTTATAGCCGAAGGGGGAGAACAGACAGCCGATGAAATCGGCGGCGAAGCCCACCGCCGCGCCGGGGACAGGACCAAACAGCAGTCCGGCCAGCAGGATGGGGACGGCCTCCAGCGAGAAGCGGCTGATCTCGCTGGGGATGATGGTCAGCAGACGGGCCAGGATAACGCTAAGTGCCGTCAGCAGGGCGCAGACCGTCAGGGCGTAGGTGTTGAACACCACGGCGCGTTTTCCGATGCATTCTTTTTCGGGCATAAAAAAGTACCTCCTTATCCGTGGGATGGGAGGTACATCTCAAAGATATATGAAAATGTCCGCACGGTGGAAGCTGAAATGGCATCGCGGAGCAAGCTCCTTCGTCCGGCGGCAGCCTCCCATCCGTCCGGCACTTAACGCACCATCTCTACACTGTGCGGATATATTATATAGCGGATAGGACGCGGATGCAACACTATTTTTTCGCGGTCAACCTGTCATGACCATTGACGGCGGACTACCCTATCATGTATAATAAATGATAATATAAACACAAGATATATGGGCGTATGGTGTATATCCCTGAGGAGGTCGTGTGATGGCAATCGAATTCAGAAATGGCTGCTGTAAGGACGAAGAGGGGCGTGTGATGTTCGATCCCACGGTGTATCAGGACTGGCAGATCGGCGCGGCGGCAGAGAAGACTCTGCCGGGTGTGGAGGTGTTCCGGGAGAAGCTGGGACTGCGGCCGGAGGAGCTGCTGCCCTACGGCAAGACGCCCAAGCTGGATTTCCTGCGCATTATGGAGCGGCTGCACGACAGGCCGGACGGGAAGTACATCGAGGTGACGGCCATCACGCCCACGCCGCTGGGTGAGGGCAAGTCCACCACGTCGCTGGGATTGATCGAAGGATTGGGACGGCTGGGAAAGAACGTGGGCGGCTGCCTGCGCCAGCCCTCCGGCGGGCCGACCATGAACGTAAAGGGGACGGCGGCCGGCGGCGGCAACGCGCTGCTGATTCCCATGACGGAGTTTTCGCTGGGGCTGACCGGCGACATCAACGACATCATGAACGCCCACAATCTGGCCATGACGGCGCTGAACGCCCGGATGCAGCACGAGCGGAACTACGACGACAAGAAGCTGGCCCAGCGGGGGCTGCGGCGGCTGGACATCGACCCGGAGCGGGTACAGTGGAGCTTTGTGCTGGACTTCTGCTGCCAGGCGCTGCGGAAAATGCGTATTGGCCTGGGCGAGGGAAAAATGGACGGCTATCCCATGGACACCTGCGCCAACATCGCCGTCAGCTCCGAGCTGATGGCGATATTGTCCGTGGCACGAGATCTGAAGGATCTGCGGCAGCGGATCGGCAGCATCGTGCTGGCCTATGACAGGCAGGGGAAGCCTGTGACCACGGAGGATCTGGAGGTGGCCGGGGCAATGACGGCGTGGATGCGGAACACCATCAACCCCACGTTGTGCTACACCGTGGAGCATCAGCCGGTGCTGGTACACGCAGGGCCGTTTGCCAACATCGCCATTGGGCAGTCCTCCGTTATTGGCGACCGGTTGGGTCTGAAGCTGTTCGACTACCACGTGACGGAGTCCGGCTTTGCCGCAGACATCGGCTTTGAGAAGTTTTGGAACGTGAAGTGCCGCCTGTCCGGGCTGAAGCCGGATGTATCGGTGCTGGTGGCCACCGTCCGGGCACTGAAAATGCACGGCGGTGGGCCGGAGGTCGTGCCGGGGCGTCCGCTGCCGGAGGCGTATACAAAAGAGAATTTGTCCTTGCTGGAGGCCGGCTGCGCCAACCTGCTGCACCACGCGGAGACAGTGCGGAGGTCCAGCATCACACCGGTGGTGTGCATCAACAAGTTCTACACGGATACCGACGCGGAGCTGGCGCTGGTGCGGCGTATCTGCGCCGAGCACGGGCTGCGGTGCGCCGTGTCCGACCACTGGCGCTATGGCGGCGCAGGGGCGGAGGAGTTGGCCCGGACGGTGCTGGACGCCTGCGACGAGCCGTCGGAGCTGAAATTCCTCTATCCCGATGAGATGCCCCTGCGGCAGCGGGTGGAGCGCATCGCACGGGAGGTATACGGCGCGGAGGGCGTGGATTGGTCGCCGCTGGCGCTGGAGAAGGCGGAGCGGTTCGAGAACGACCCCAAATACGCGGACTACTGCACCATGATGGTAAAAACACACCTGTCGCTGTCCCACGACCCGACGAAGAAGGGCGTGCCGACGGGATGGCGGCTGCCGGTGCGGGACGTGCTGGAATACAGCGGCGCACGGTTTTTGTGCCCAGTGGCGGGGACGATCTCCATGATGCCCGGCACAGGGTCTGACCCGGCCTACCGACGCATCGACGTGGACACCGACACCGGTGCGGTGCGGGGACTATTCTAAGGAGGGCGTATGGACGATACAACGCGGTCTTGCCGGGAATTTACGGCGCTGCTCGGTTCGGACGCACCCGCGCCGGGGGGCGGCGGCGCGGCGGCACTGGCCGGTGCGCTGGGTGCGGCACTCTGTACGATGGTGGCATCACTGACCACGGGGAAAAAGAAGTACGCCGCCGTGGAAGGCAAGATACAGGAGCTGCTGAAAAGGTGTAAATCTTTACAGGAGAAGCTGCTGGATATGGTGGCGGCGGACGCGGAGGGCTTCCTGCCGCTGACGCAGGTCTATGGGATGGCCAAGGATGATCCGGCCCGCCCGGCGGCCTTGCAGGCGGCGTCGGAGACGGCCTGCGGCGCGCCGCTGCGGATGATGGAGCTGTGTCTGGAGGCGCTGGAAGCGGCGGAGCGGCTGGCGGACATCGGGTCACGGCTGGCGGTATCCGACGCGGGCTGCGCTGCGGCGCTGCTCCACGGCGGACTGCGGGCGGCATCGCTGAATGTGTATATCAACACGAAGGCCATGCCCGACCGCGATGCGGCGGAGGGCCTGAACCACCGGTGCGGTGCGCTGCTGCGCCGGGGCACGGCGCTGGCCGATGCGGTGTTTGATCGGGTAAAGCAGGAATTGACGACTCTGTAAAGGAGGAAACATTTACATGGCTGAACTGCTCTACGGGAAGCCTGCGGCGGATGCACTGACGGCGGAGACACGGCGAAGGGCTGACATGCTGCGGGAAAAAGATGTGCTGCCGAGGCTGGTGATCCTGCGCTGCGGTGAAAACGAGGCCGACGGCGCGTACATACGCGGGGCGATGAAGCGCGGCGGGCTGTGCGGCGTGGACGTGGAGCTGCGGACGCTGGCGGAGAATGTGTCCGCAGACGAGTTGGCCCGGGCGTTAGAGGCAGTGAACAGCGACAACGGTATACACGGGTGTCTGCTGCTGCAGCCGCTGCCGGGGCATCTGAAGGCCATGGAAAGCAAGCTGTGTGCATTGCTTGATCCGAAGAAGGATGTGGACGGCATGACGCCCGTTTCCGCCGCCGGGGTGTTCACCGGCAGCGGTCAGGGCTTCCCGCCCTGCACCGCCCAGGCGTGCATGGCGCTGCTGGACTACTATCACATCGACTGCGCCGGAAAGAGCGCGGCGGTGGTGGGGCGCTCCGCCGTGGTGGGACGGCCCGTGGCCATGCTGCTGCTGGCGCGGAACGCCACCGTGACCGTGTGCCACACGGGAACGAAGGATGTGGCCGCCGTGACACGGGAGGCGGACATTATCATCACCGCCGCCGGTGCGGCGGGCAGCCTGACGGCGGCCCATGTCCGGCCTGGGCAGGTGGTGGTGGACGTGTCTACCAACTGGAACGGCGTGTCGCTGTGCGGTGACGCGGTGTTCGACGATGTATCTCAAATCGTGGAGGCCATTACACCCGTGCCCGGCGGCGTGGGCGCGGTAACGTCAGCGGTGCTGATGGCGCATACCGTCCGGGCGGCGGAATACATGACAGGGGAGGGCGGCCTATGAATTTGTTTACACCTGCCGAGACGGCGGCCAACTATGCGGCTGCAGGCGTGGTCAAGACCCAATACGCGGCGGTGAAGCTGCTGCTGTTGGGCATGGCCGCCGGGGCGCTGATCGGGTTTCCTGTGTGCGTGACCGGCATGGCCACATATACGTTGGCTTCGGCCAGCGTGATCCGCATCGTGTCCGGGGTTTTGTTTGCTTTCGGGCTGGGGATCGTGGTGCTGACGGGAGCGGAGCTGTTTACGGGGAATACGCTGATCGTCATCAGCCTGCTGGACAGGCGGGTGACGCTGGGGGCGATGCTCCGCAACTGGGGCATCGTATACACAGGAAATTTTCTGGGCGCGGTCGTTCTGAGCTGGATCTGCACCCGGTTCGGCTGGATGGATGCCGGGGAAGGCGCTTTGGCCGCCTATGTCATGAAGCTGGCGGCGGGGAAGATGTCCATGCCCTTTGAGAACGCCTTTTTCATGGGTGTGCTGTGCAACATCCTTGTCACCGTGGCGGTGCTGGTGAGCTTGTCCGCTAAGGACGTGGTGGGCCGGATGCTGGGCGCGTGGGCGCCGGTGATGTTTTTTGTGGTGGCCGGGTTCAGCCACTCCATCGCGGACATGACCTACTGCGCACTGGCGCTGTTTGGAAAGAACCAGGCCGCCTATACAGCGGCGGCGCAGAGTGCAGGCGTGGATGTGGCCGCGCTGACCTGGGAGCGCTATTTCCTGGGCAATATGCTGCCGGTGACGCTGGGCAATATGCTGGGAGGCCTGTTGGTGGGCTGGATCGCTTGGTACTGCTTCCTGCGGCAGAAAGGATGATGGACTGAGATGAATTTGTTTTTGACACTGGCGTATCTGTTTTTTATCGGCTCAACGCTGGGCTGGGTGGCGGAGCTGCTGTACCGGCGCTTTCTGTCCGGGGCGAACCCGGAGCGGAAGTGGATCAACCCGGGCTTCTGCGTAGGGCCGTATGTGCCTCTGTACGGCTTCGGTCTGTGTATTCTGTTTGTGCTGGCGGCGGTGGGCGAGAAGAACGGCGTGGACACGGCGGGGGAGAAGCTGCTGCTATTCGCGGGCATGGCTGTGAGCATGACGGCTATTGAGTACATCGCTGGTATCGTCAGCCTGAAGTTCATGAAGGTCCGCCTGTGGGACTACAGCAAACAGTGGGGCAACATCCAGGGCTTGATCTGTCCGGCTTTCTCCGCACTGTGGGCGGTGGTCAGCGCCGTGTACTATTTCTGCATCCATCCCTATATCCTGAATGCGCTGGACTGGCTGTCCCGCAACCTGGCGTTTTCGTTTGTCATCGGGTATTTCTTCGGTGTGTTCACCATTGACCTGGTGTATTCCGCCAAGCTGCTGTCCCGCATCCGGAAGTTCGCCGACGAGCACGAGGTGGTGGTCCGCTTCGAGGCTCTGAAATCCCATATCCGGCAGAAGCAGGACGAACGGCGGGAGAAGATACACTTCCTGTTTCCGTTCCGTTCCGACAGCCCGCTGGCTGATCACCTGCGGGAGGCGGAGGAGACGTGGGAGCACCGCTTCCGCAAGGAGTAGGATACAAATGAAAAAGACGGCCAAGGCCGTCTTTTTCATTTGTGCAGGTGTCGGCGGAACAATCCGTCAAGGCTGCACTGGCAAAGATGCATCGCACATGACATCATTGGCTCGAGGCATTATGCTCTTTGACAAAACTTCTCAATTCTTCATAAAAATCCGGGAACAATGACCAGCTAACTACCGGTGCGGGTCTGTCCGGGTCAGCCTCAAGATCGGCGATCGCGTCACGAATTGCAGATATTTCAAGACCAGCGGGAATCACGATTTCGTGATCGGCAAGGCACTGAAGGAGTGTGGCTTCATCCAACTCCGACAGCCTCTGCGGCATTGCATCGTTGGAGCAGGCGGAAAAAACACAGATAAGGCCAATCAAGGCGATCACAGCAGCGATACTCCGCATTTTCTTAGCAAGTAACATGGCGTATTACCTCCAATCACAGTTTGTCGGATAGATATTCTATCCGCGTAATAATCATATCATAACTGAGCATCTTTTCAATATGGGGAGAGACAGACAATGCAAACTTTTTGTGAACAAATAACAGCAAGGGCGCATAAGCAGCATAGCAGGAGTGCGTTCCGTTGGCTACCTACGAAGCGGAGAGAAAAAGCACGCGCCCCCGCTGTATCACAGCAGGGGCGCGGAAGATGATTATTCCCACTCCACGGTGGCGGGGGGTTTGGAGGTGATGTCGTAGCAAATGCGGTTGATGTGCTTGACCTCACCCACGATGCGGCCGGACACCTTGTCCAGCAGCTCATAGGGCAGACGAGACCAAGTGGCGGTCATGAAATCCTGGCTCTGCACGGCGCGAAGGGCCAGCGTATAATCGTAGGTGCGCTCATCGCCCATAACACCCACGCTCCGCAGGTCGGTGAGCACGGCGAAGAACTGACTGGTGGTGCGATCCAGCCCCGCCAGGCGCATCTCCTCCCGGAAGATGGCATCGGCGTCCCGCAGGATGGCCAGTTTGTCCTCTGTCACCTCGCCGATGACGCGGATGGCCAGTCCCGGGCCGGGGAAGGGCTGACGCCACACCAGCTCGTCCGGCAGACCCAGCTCCGTGCCCAGCTTGCGGACTTCGTCCTTGAACAGGCGGCGCAGCGGCTCGACAATATCCTTGAAGTCCACGCAGTCGGGCAGACCGCCTACGTTGTGATGGCTCTTGATGACCACACTCTCGCCGCCCAGACCGGACTCCACCACGTCGGGGTAGATCGTACCCTGGGCCAGGAAATCCACCGCGCCGATCTTCTTGGCTTCTTCCTCGAACACCCGGATGAACTCCTCGCCGATGATCTTGCGCTTATGTTCCGGCTCAGTGACGCCTGCCAGCCTGCTGAGAAAACGCGGCCCGGCGTTGACGCGGCGCACGTCCACATGGAACTGGTGTTTCATGACCTGTTCCACTTGGTCGCCCTCGTCCTTGCGCAGCAGGCCATGATCCACAAAGATGCAGGTCAGCTGATCACCTACGGCGCGCTGGAGCAGGGCGGCGGCCACAGAGCTGTCTACGCCGCCGGACAGAGCCAACAGAACGCGGCCGTCGCCGATCTTGCGGCGGC
>OIZX01000634.1_pt1 | contig 22400 bp, 16 predicted proteins | sample 1588621 | NCBI WGS metagenome assembly OIZX01 (sample SAMN03283276) | human gut metagenome | biome: human-associated habitat; material: feces | host: Homo sapiens | place: Peru | collected 2012 | reverse complement strand
CGTGAAGTAGCCTGTGTATCGAGCTTACATTCACGCGCCCACGACTTGCCATTATGAGACTATCCACAAGCTCTTTTAAGCCTAAATTCTCTATCTCACTTTTCTTATTTGCGCCCCTTGTGTCAATGAGCGCATTAAAGCCGCCGTTTTTATAAGCCCTTTGCCACGCATAAAGCTTGTTTTCGCTGATTTCTATGCTATAATCCCCTTTGGCATTTGTGCTAGCGATGAAATCCTTTGCGCTCATCTTTGTGCGCGCCCTTTCCCACTCTTTCACTACGCTCATCTTTTCAAGCGCGACATTTTGAGCCTTTTGGCTTAAAGCCCCCGCCCTTGCGCCAGCGGTTTGGGGGTGGGTTGTTAAATCGTCCTTGCGCCCTTGCTGAATTTCATTGTTTGTTTTGCTTTCTTGCTGATTTATCTTGTCATACTGAGGCGCAGCCGAAGTATCTACACCTAAATTCTTGTCGTCCTGAGCTACCCCCTTGTCATACTGAGCCTTTGGCGAAGTATCCACGCCTTGCCTTAAACCTTTCAAATCCCCTAAATTTCGTAATGTTGTAAATGTTGTTAATGTTGTAATCTTTTCGTCTTTTTTGTCATATTGACCTATCTTGTCGCCTTGTGCCACCGCGTTGTCATACTGAGGCGTAGCCGAAGTATCCACACCCAGCCCCTTATTCTCCGCGCTCAAAAACTCCACCGCCGCACTCTCACTCTCAAAAGGCTCGTCCCACAAACGCAAAACCTGCCCCGACTTACCGCCTTTGCCGTGAATATAAGAAAAGAGTAATATATTACACTTGATTTTGCAAAATTTTTTATGTGCCTTTTTTGCGCGAACACAAGCTTTTTTCAAAGTTTCGTATTCAAGCCCAAATTTTTCCGCAAATTCAGCCGAGCTTATCCACATTACGCACCCTTTTTATCACCCTTGCAAACAGCCATCTTGTCGCCCTGATAAACCTTGTCATACTGAGCCTTTGGCGAAGTATCCATAGTATCCACACCCCTAACAGTGCATTTTGAAAAGCTCTTTACACTCTTAGCCAAAGGCTTTGCAAAGCCTTCTTTCTCCAAAAGCTCCTTTATCTCCTTTGCCCGCCCACGCAAACCCTGCGTATTTCCATAGCTTATCTCATAAATCAAAGCCATATCATTTTCACTCAGTCCATTTGCCCTAGCCCAAGTGCGAAGTCTCATTCCCTTACTCGCAAAAAACTCGGCTAATGATTGATTTTTCGCCATTTTCTCTTTCCTTTCCTTGACTTTTTATAGCAAATTTCGCTATAATTTTTTAAAAGTTTAAAGAATTATAGTGTAATTTTTTACACTTGTCAAGAGCAAAATTTAAAAAAAGGTAAAAAATGCACCAAATCGCCGAAAAGATTAAAAATGCACGAGAAATCAAAGGTTTAACACAAAGCGAATTAGCTAAAATGAGCGGTGTGTCATTAGATAGCATTAAAAAATACGAAACGAAAGCTCAAACTAACATTACATTAGAAAATTTAGTTAAAATTTCGCGGATTTTGGAAGTCGATTTAAACTATTTTGGCGAAAATGTCCCTCAATCAAAAAAAATGTCCCTCAATATGTCCCTGAATGATAAAAAAATGTCCCTCAATCCCCAAAACCCCCTTTCTGTCGCTATCCCCGTTTATGATGAAGTCTTTGCAAGTGCTGGGGCTGAGCTTACGAACGATGAGTGCATAAGCTTTTATCTGCACTTTGAAAAAGCCTTTTTAAAGAGCTATTTTAAGCTCACAAACACCGAGCATTTAGCACTTTTGCGCATTGAAGGCGACTCGATGATGCCAACCCTGCCCCCAAATGCTAGGCTTTTGGTGCAAGCAAGCACGCAGTTTAAAGAGGGGCAAATCGTGCTGTGTAGGCTTGATGATGAGCTTTTTGTCAAACGCTTGCAAAAGCAACCCGAACTCAAACTTTTAAGCGACAACAAAGCCTACGAGCCTATCGCACTTTCGCACAAGGACTATGAACTTTTAAGTGTAGTGGTGGGCTTTATAAAGGCTTTAAACTGATTTAAACGCTATTTAAACACATTTAAAGGCGTGTAAAAATTCTTTTAAACGCACCCCTTTTCACGCCGCCTTGCACCCGCACGCGTGAATTTCACTGCACCACGCACCAGCCTTAAAAGCCCACCACAACGCACACTAATCAAAAAGCATTTGACACTTTTTAACGCTTTTATCAAAACAATGTCAAAAGAAATGTCAAAATTTGTAAAATAAATCTTTTGAATTTGTCAAAATTTTTCGCTCACTTTGATTTTGAAAAAAACCGCCTTAAAACTCTACAAATTCAATCTTTGCGTAAAAAATCTCTCACTTTGATTTTTAATAAAATTTTATAGCTTTTTATTGCTTATAAAAAAGTGTTTATGGGTTTTGCTCATCATTGAGAGCCGTTAAAAAATGGCGTGTGGCGTAGCCAAAAATTTAAAAAGCAAACTTTACCACAAAACAAAGTGCAAAAGCCTAAAATTTGCCATAATGGCTTGTCTTATCATACTAAATTATTTTTGTCATACTGAGCCTTTGGCGAAGTATCCATAAATTTAAAGTGTGTCTTAAATTCTTTGGATTTTTTTGCTACGCCTTGCAACCCGTTGGGTCGCTCGTTTTACTCACTCAAAATGACAAAGCAAGCCATCAATTGCGAGTAAAATTTATTTCGTTCTTGCAAGCGCAAAAAGCGTTAGTGAGTTTTGTGCGGTGAGGCAAGGCTGATGATGGATAAATTTGAATTTTGTTTATTATAAAAAAGATTTTCAGCGGGGTAGCACTGAGATGAAACGCAAGTGCAAAAAGGTTCGTAGGGTCTTGGTGCTGTCGTTTCGGGTGATTTTCAGCTCGCTGAATTCAAAGAAAAGTTTTGAATGCTCCACAGCCTGCAAAAAGGCAAGGCAGCTGGCAAAGTCGCTTTCAAAGTCGATGAAAATGCTGTGTTTGGCAAAGGCTGCGTCCTTTGTAGTGGTGTTTTTAATGCTGGTGAAATTGACATTTGCGGCGTTTGCAAGGGCGTAAAGCTCGTCTAAATAAGCCTTTTCGTCAGCTTTAAAGTGCAAGATGAGCTTGTTTAGGCTGTCAAGTTCCTTTTTTTGCGCTTGAATGCCTACATACAAGGCTTTGCCCTCTTGGGCTTGCCTTTTTTGCTCGCTCAAAGCGGTCAAATCATAGTCAAAAAACGCTTCTAGCACGCTTTGGCTCATTTTCATACCCAAAAAGCCGCCCAAAAGTAGCGTGGCAACAGCCAGCAGCACCTTTTCTCTGCGGTTTAAGCCACTTAAATAAAAAAGCAATTTTTCTTTCATTTGCGCTCCAAAACCAGCTCATAAAAATCGCCCGCAAGTTCCTTGTTTTTGAGCGTGAAAAGGGCGTTAGCGTAAAGATTTTTGATGAAATTTTCGCTCGTTTGGCTGTGCGGGATAAGGATTTTTATCTCGTTTGCGCTGAATTCAAGGCTTTGCAGAGTGATTTGACTCTCATAAAGCAAGGCAAAAAGGGCTTTCATCGTGTCAAGTAAGGGTGTAGGCGTGAGTTCTTGGGACATATAAGCTAGGATTTCTTTGTTTTGCCTTATTTGCTGGGCGTAAGCCTTGCTTTCCTTTTGCAAATCGCTTATTTTAGGCAGTTGCGTGTCAAGCTCAAAAGAGTTTTTCAAAGCCTGCCTTTTGAGTAAAAATTCAGCCCCGACAAAGCAAAAGCCAAGCACAAAACACGCCACAAAGCCCGCTATAAACTTCTTTGGAGAGCTTTCTTTCAGCTTGTGGCGCAAAAAGTTGCTCGCCTTGTTCTGCGCCTTTATCTGCAAAAACTCAGCCCATTCATTTAGCTTAAAATGCGCCTTTGCGGCGAATTTATCCAAGCAAAGGCTTGAAAGTTCAAGTTTTGCAGACACAAACTCGCCCAAAGCAAGCTCATCGCCCACAAGCACAAGCATTTGAGCGCGATGAGCGTGGCAAAGGGCGCGCAAAGGCTCTATGACACGCTCGTTCAAAAAGTCCTGCCGTGCCGTTTCGTCCTTGCGCGAAAGATAATCAAAGCTAAACAAGGGCAGATTTTTAAGCCCCAAAAGCCTGTCATCGCCGAAAAATGCGACATATCCATAGCTTTTTTGCAGGACAAGCACGGCGTAAAAGGGCGGAATTTGGGCTTTTGCTAAATTTTGCGCCCTGTGTAAGCTACGCCAAAGCAAAGGTTCAGCGATGGCAAAATCGCCTTTAAAATCCAAATTTTCGTCCAAAGTTAAGAAAACAAGGGCTTTGTCATCATCTAAAACATAAGACATACCATAATCAAAGCGTTCTTTTATGCCAAGCTCATCGCAAGCTCGTTCAAATAGCACTTCTTCTAAATTTTCGTCCTTAAAAGCAAGGTTTTCTAGCCACACATAAAAAATCTTGTCAAATTTCACTACTTGCAAAGTGCTTAAATTTAGGCTTTTTGTGCCAAAAATTCGCCCCTTTTTTGGGCTTGAATTTTTCGCGCAAGGTGCGTAAAATTTAGCTGTGAAAGTTTTAGCAAAAATGTCCTTAAAATTCATCAAAACACCACTTTTTTAAGAAAATCATCGTCATTTTGCCAGCCTTTTTTCACTTGGATAAAGGTTTTAAGGACGATTTTTTTGCCTGTGAAATTCTCTATTTTTTTTCTTGCTTCAAAGCCGACTCTTGCGAGACTTTTGCCGTTTTTGCCGATGAGTATGGCTTTGTGATGGGCGTTGTCCGTGATGATAGTAGCGTTTATGTGCGTTGTAGTGGGCGTTTCGCTCACACTTTCGACAAGCACTTCGCAGGCATAAGGCAACTCATCGCTGAAATTTTCAAACAAAGCCTCTAAGATAAAATCCCTAAACAACTCCCTTTCGCTCGTGTCGCTAAGAAATTCAGGCTCGAAAAAGTAAGGATTTTCGGGCAAGTGCTTTGTGATTTCATCAAGCAAGGGCTTTTTGTAGGACTTTTGCTTGCACGAAAACGGCACAAGAGCTGTAAAATTCGCGCTAAATTTCGCATACTCGGCAAGTTTTTGCAACACTTGTTCGTTTTTAACCAAATCAACCTTGTTTAAAAGCACTATGTGCGGTGCTTTGGGCGCATTTTGCAAAAAGCGTTCATACTCGCTTGTGGAGTCCAAAACGCTTGCCACCAAAAGCACCAAATCGCACTCGCTTGCACTTTGTAAGGCTGAATTTACTAGCATTTGGTTGAATTTTTTTTCGCTTTGGTGCAGCCCTGGGGTATCTGTAAAGATGATTTGTGCGCCCTCAAACATAACGATAGCGCGGATTTTGCGGCGTGTGGCGTTTTGCTTGGGCGAGATAAGGGCGAGTTTGCGCTCACTCAAAGCGTTGATGAGTGAGCTTTTGCCAGCATTTGTGCGCCCGATAACGCTCACAAAGCCACTTTTCACAAAATATACCTTGCTAAGTCTTTGTTTTCGATAATGCCTTTGAGTTTGTCCTCTACCATTGCTTTATCCACGACAAATTCTTTGTTCGCAAAGCTGTCAGCTTCAAAACTCAAATCTTCAAGCAACTTTTCGATGATGGTATGCAAACGCCTTGCGCCTATGTCTTGCATTTCAGCATTTGCCACGCTTGCTATGCGAGCGATTTCGCGCACGGCTTCATCGTCAAATTTAAGCTCTAATTTCTCAGTGGCTAAAAGCTCTTTATACTGCTTTAAGAGCGAGTTTTTGGGCTGAGTAAGGATTTGATACAAAGCCTCATCATCAAGGCTGTCAAGCTCCACGCGCAAAGGAAAACGCCCTTGAAGCTCAGGGATTAAGTCGCTTGGCTTGCTAAGATGAAAAGCACCAGCGGCGATAAACAAAATGTAGTCGGTTTTAAGCGTGCCGATTTTGGTTTGCACGCTGCTGCCCTCGACTATGGGGAGCAAATCGCGCTGCACGCCCTCTTTGCTTGGGTCTTGGCGGTTTGAGTTGCCGCTCGCTACGGCGACTTTGTCAATTTCATCGATGAAAATTATGCCCTCATTTTCAGCCCGCCGCAAAGCCTCGCTTTTTATGCTCTCCATATCAAGGATTTTCTCGCTAGCCTCGCTTTTTAGGGCGTTTTTGGCGTCTTTGATTTTCATTTCTTTTTTGACTTTTTTGCTTCCCACGCCGATAACCTTGACTATGTCTTGCATTGCGCCCATTTCAGGCGGCAAATTTGGGTTTGTGTCAAACATACTTTGGGCGATTTCTATCTCTATCATACTCTCGTCCAAATCCCCATTTTTAAGGCGCGTGCGCATTTTGGCAAGTGAGTTTTTATACTCTTCTTGCTTTTCATCGCTCACGCCCTTTGGCAAGGGCGGTAAGAGCTTTTCTAAAATCTTGTTTTCGATGAATTCATCGATTTTATCTTTGTTTTTTTCTCTTTGCTCCCTTTTTACAAGGCTTAAAGCGGCATTTGCTAAATCCCGCACCATACTTTCCACATCGCGCCCCACAAAGCCTACTTCTGTGTATTTGCTCGCCTCCACTTTGACAAAGGGCAAGCCTAGCATTTTAGACAGCCTTCTGGCGATTTCAGTTTTGCCAACGCCTGTTGAGCCTATCATTAGGATATTTTTGGGGGTTATGTCATCTTGCAATTCTTTGCTTAACTGCATTCGGCGGTAGCGGTTGCGCAAGGCTATGGCGATGACTTTTTTTGCGTTTTTTTGCCCGATGACATAATCATCAAGGAATTTTACTATCTCTTTTGGTGTTAAATTCATTCTTTTGCGTCCTCTATGACATAGGTTTTTATGTTTGTGTTGGTGTAAATGCAAATTTCGCCAGCAATCTGCAAACTCTCTTTGACTAAAATTTCTTCGTCCAAATCGCTGTGCTTTGCGAGTGCGCGTGCGGCTGAAAGGGCGAAATTCCCGCCACTTCCTATGGCTGCTATCTCGCCATCTTCTGGCTCTACGACATCGCCTGTGCCTGAAAGCAAGAAAATGTGCTGTCTGTCAAGGACTAGCATCATCGCTTCAAGCTTTCGCAAATACTTATCCTTGCGCCACTCTTTTGAAAAATCAATCGCGGCTTTGAGTAAATCGCCCTTTGAGCTTGATAAAAGTTTTTCAAACATATCAAAAAGGTTAAAAGCATCAGCCGTGCTGCCCGCAAAGCCCGCTAGCACCTTGCCTCCGTCTAGCTTGCGGATTTTCACCGCGTTGCCTTTAAGCACGGTGTTGCCAAAGCTTACTTGTCCGTCTCCGCCGATGACGGATTTGTTTTTGCCCTTGTAGGCTAAAATCGTGGTTGCGTGAAACATTTTTTCTCCATTTGTTCTTTTAAATTTGTGTGTTTTTTGGCGTTAAGGGCGCGAAATTCAGCTTTAAATTCGCCTTTTGGACTGAATTTAGCCTTAAATTTAGCCAAAATTCAAGGTAAAGGCTTAAATTTCGCTTTAAATTGAGCGTAAAATTCACATTTTTAGCTAAATTTAAATTTTTAAAGCTCGTTAAATTCATACTCACACGCCCTCGCCTTGAACTAAAAGCGTGAAATTTGCGTGTATGCCGTGTCCTAACTTCACGCTTATGTCGTAGCTGCCTGTGGCTTTGATGGTATCGATTTCAAAGCTGCGTTTGTCAAGCTCTATGCCTGTTTGCGCCTTTAAGGCTGTGGCGATTTCGTCCTTTGTAACGCCTCCAAAAAGCGCGCCGTTTGCGCCAAGCGGTTTTGTGATTTTCACTTGCTTTTTAGCTAACTCCGCTTTTAACGCCTCTAAATTCGCCATTTCAAAGCGCAACTGCTCGGCTTTTTGCCTTTGCTCCGCCTCATACTTTCGCAAAACCTCAGTAGTAGCGGCTTTTGCAAAACCTTTGGCGATGAGAAAATTTTGTCCGTAGCCGTCTTTGACTTCCTTTACTTCGCCTGCCTTGCCAAGTGCCTTGACATCTTTGATGAGTAAAACTTTCATAAAAATCCCTTTCAAAAAAGTAGCATTGTAGCACATTTGAGTTAAGATTTGTCAAATTTTTTTACGCAAAAATTCAGCGCGATTTTGCAAAAAGGCGTTTTTAGCTGAATTTAGCCCTTATTTTTTCTTTTGCGATTCAACGGCTTTGTTGTGGTCTTTGGCGTTTGTCGTAAAGATATGTTTGCAAGCTGTCCCATCGTCCTTGCAGGTGCTTTTGTCGCGCATAAAATAAAGATACTCGCTTTGTGCGGGCGACACGGCGGCTTTGATAGCGTCTAATGAGACATTGCAAACCGCTTCTTTTGGCAAACCGCTGAATTTATAGGTGTTATATGAGCTTTCATCGTTGCGAATGCGCTCGGGCGTGATTTTGCTGTGTGAGTAAAGCCCGTAGTTAAGCGTGCCGTCCATTTGGAGTTTCATACCGATTTTTAGGCGGTTTTTGATAACAGATGAGACAAGTGCCATTTCATCGGTGCTAGCGGCTTCTTTTTGAATGACAGACGCGATGATAACCCATTCGTGCCATTTTTTTTCATTATACTCGCCAAAAATCTTCATCGATGCTTGTTTAAAGGCGTTTTGTGAGTATTTTAAAAGCAGTTCAACAAGCATTGTTTCGTTAATGCCCTTTGGAATTTTGTAAGTTTCTGGGTAAAAAAGCCCCTCATCATAGCTAGCTAGGGCGTTGTAAGCTCTCATAAGCTCGTTTTCGTCTAAATTCAGCTGTCTTGCAAGCTGTTTGAAAAACACGGCTGTGGTTTCGCCCGGAATCAAAGTGATGTTTACAAGTGCGGCTTTGGCGGTGGTGAGTTTGTGTAAAAACTCGCCCCGATTTAAAGGGCGCGTGCCTATGTCTATCCAGCCTGCTTGGGGTTTGCCTAAAATTCGCAAAGCCACAAGGTCGATTTTGCTCATTTTGGAATTTTCGTTAGATAAATTTGCTATAATTTCACGGATAGAACCTTGCGGGAGAAAAACTACGGCTTGGCTTTGAAAGGGCAAGGCAAGGTAATAAAGCACTCCGATAAAGAGTAGCAAAAAGAAAGAAATGATGAGAAAAAAGATATTTTGGTGCTTGGCTGTATTTTTTAGCATTTTGCTCGTCCTTTTCATAGTCCTAAAAATAGGCTTTGGCTTTGATAGCATAAAAACGCATTTGTTTAGTGCTGAGAAATTATATATTAAATTAGATACAAAACTAACCCTTCAAGCAAAAAAAATCAAAATTTTTGAGTCAAATGACACAAATTCGACTTTTGAACTGCGCCAGCTTGTGAAAATCGTGCAAGGCTTTGAATACCTTTATTTTTTCTTTGATGAAATCAGCGTTGATAGCATAGAACGAAACGGACAAAGCGTGGCTTTGAAGCTCAAAGATAGGGAATTTGTCGCTGAGAATGATTATTTTTCCTTGAAACTTGGCGTGGAGAAAAACGCGAGCATTATCATCGCTGACATTAAAGAGTTGATTTTAAAGGGGCTTGAAGCAAATGTGAGTGCGGATTTAGCCATAGATACGAACTTTAAGCATTATCTTTTAAACGGAGAGCTGAATTCCACGAAAGTTAGCTTTGATTTTGCTTTCTTTTTCAACCCGCAAGAGTTGAAATTTGAGCTGCAAAATGTCGAAATAAACAACATTAAAAGCATTTTTGCTTATCTTAAACGCAACAAAGTCCCGCTTGGCGAGAATGTAACAGCGTGGGTAAGCCGTAAAGCCGCAGCTAAATACTATCATTTTGATTTCGTGCGCGGTGCGCTGGCTTTTGACAAAAAAACGCAAATCACCACACTTGACGGGCAAGGCTATGCTAAGGGGCTTGTCGTAAAACTTGATGAGAGCATAGAAGATATAAGCATTCCTTTTGTGGATATGAATTTAAGCAAGGAAAAACTTGCCTTTGACTTTGACAAGGCGCTTTTTAACGGCAAGGATTTGAGCGAAAGTGAAATTTTTATCTTTGACATAGCAAACCCCGAGAAAAACGGCATTTCAGTAGGCATTAAATCAAACGAACTGCTGCTTGATGAGAAGTTGCAGGATTTGCTGCGTTATTATGGGATTAAAATTCCGCTCACTCAGCTTTCAGGCTCGATGAAAAGCGATTTCATCATCAAACTGCCCTTTTCAAACCCAGCAAACAACGATTACAAAGGCGATTTTGAGCTGACAAACGCTCAATTTGACAGCGCGAATTTGTTCGTGCATAATGGCAAGGTAAGGCTCGAAAATGGCAAACTTTGGCTTGATGAATTTAGCGTAAGTAATGATTTTTTAAGCTCTGACTTAAACGCAAGCCTTGACTTAAACGCTCGCACGGGCGTTTTTGACACGCAAATTTCACAGATTTATTTTGAAAATTTGCTGAATTTTGGCAACAAATTCGTAAGGCTTGATTTGTCTTACAAAGATGATATTGTTTTAAACTCGAAAGAATGGGGATTAGAGCTAAATTTAACCAACGGACTTACCATAAAAAGCTCAAAGCTGATGAAATTTAAGCCCTACTCGCCCATTTTACAGAGCTTTGGCGTGCAAGGCGTGATGAATTTTTACTTGGACACAAAGGACTTTGTGAGCTTTAATGTGGATTTACACAATGTGCGCTTTGAAAATGAGCTGCTTAAAAGCAACGCCCAGCCTTATGAAAGCGATGACATTTTTATCCGCAAAAAGGGCGCAAACATAGCTATCAGCACGAGTAGCGGGCTGCTTGGCGTGCAAATGCGCGACAAACACATCATCATCAACGCAAAAGACTTGGGCTACCGTATCAAAGACAGCGCAGAGCTTGGCAAAAGCGGGGATTATGACATTGATTTAAAGGCGAGTAATTTCGCGCTTTTTTTAGATGATTTTGAAAAAACCCTAAGTTTTGATAGCTTGAATTTAAGCATTTTGGACGGGGCTATTGAGATTAAAGCCAGCAAGGACAAGGCTTTGCTCTCACTCATCAAAAACAAAAACGAGTTGAAGCTTGATTACACGGGCGTTGATGATAAAACGCTTAATGAATTTATGCGTAAAAAAGTCGTGGAAAATGGTAAATTCGCTATCCACATAAAGGGCGCGAACGAAAAAAACTTTGAGGGCAACATTGTGTTTAGCAACACCTATATCAAAGGGCTGAAACTCCACAATCAGCTGATTTCTTTTATCGACACAATCCCGTCTTTGGTGCTGTTTAAAAACCCAACCTTTAACGAAAAGGGCTTGAAAGTCAAAAAAGGGGCGATTGTCTTTACTCGGGCGAACAGAAATTTGTTTGTCAATGGGCTTACCTTTGACGGCGATAGTGTCGATGTGCTGGGCATCGGCAATGTTGATTTAGAAAAAAGCAGGCTGAAATTAGAGCTTGAATTAAGAGCCTTAAAATCTACCACAGAAGCCATAGCCAAAGTGCCGATAGTCAATCAAATCATACTCGGCAAGGACCGCGTCATCTCCACGCAAATCATCGTTGATGGCAAGCTTGATGAGCCAAAATTCCACACTCAAATCATCAAAGAAACCCTGAAACTGCCCTTAAATCTCTTTAAAAACATAGTCGAACTGCCCGGACTTTTGCTCAAATAGCTTAAAAAATGCTTAAATTGTTGTATAAAAGTAAAAAATTTAAATTTTTTTGTCAAATGTAAAATGTTTTTGTGTATAATGTGCTTAAATTTTCAAAAAAGGGAGATAAGATGACCTACACACTGACCGATGAAAGCCCAGCGTTAGCCACTTACTCGTTTTTGCCTATCGTTAAAGCCTTTTTAAATAGCGCAAATATCGTGGTTAAGACGGCTGATATATCACTTTCGGGGCGGATTATAGCCGCTTTTAGCGAGTTTTTAAAGCAAGAGCAAAGACAAGATGACGCATTAGCAAGGCTTGGCGAGCTTGTCAAAGAGCCAAATGCCCTTATCATCAAAACTCCAAATATATCAGCTTCTATTCCACAGCTCAAAGCGGCGATTAAAGAACTACAAAGCAAGGGTTACAGCGTGCCAGACTTTCCCGATGAGCCGCAAAACGAGCAAGAAAGGGACATAAAAGCGCGTTATCAAAAGGTGCTTGGCTCAGCAGTAAATCCTGTTTTAAGGCAAGGAAATTCAGACCGCCGCTGCACCAAAGCGGTGAAGGATTACGCTAAAAACAACCCTTACAACGCTGTGCCGTTTGACAAAAATTCAAAAACACGCGTTTCGTATATGAACGGCGGGGATTTTTACTCAAACGAAAAGGCGATTTTGGTGCAAAATGCGTGCTTAGCTCGCATAGAATTCGTAGATAGTAGCGGTAAAATCAGCGTTTTAAAAGACAAACTTGCGCTTGAAAAAGATGAAATTTTAGACGCTAGCGTGATGAGTGCAAAAAAACTTGATGAGTTTTATGCCGAGCAAATCGCCCTTTGCAAGAAAGAAAATCTGCTTTTAAGCCTGCATTTAAAGGCTACGATGATGAAAGTAAGCGACCCTGTGATGTTTGGACATTGCGTAAGGGTGTATTTTAGCGAGCTTTTTGATGAATTTAAGGCTGAATTTTCAAGGCTTGGAGTCAATGAAAACAACGGCGTTAGCGAGCTTTTAAGCAAAATTCAAAACTCCCCTAAAAAAGATGAAATTCTCAAAAAATACAACGAGATTTTAAGCAAATCCGCCCCGATTTCTATGGTGAATTCAGAAAAAGGTGTTACAAATTTACACATTCCTAGTGATGTCATCGTTGATGCGTCTATGCCAGCCTTGCTTAAAAACGGCGCAAAACTTTGGGACAAGGACGGCAAAACGCAAGATACAAACGCGCTCATACCTGATAAAACCTACGCTGTGATTTATGAGGCTGTGATTGAGGATTTGCATAAAAACGGCACGCTTGAACCAAGCAAGTTAGGCAGCGTGTCAAATGTCGGGCTTATGGCGAAAAAGGCGCAAGAGTATGGCAGCCACGACAAAACCTTTATCGCCAAAGAAAAGGGACAAATTCAAATCGTAACTGATAAAGGCGAAATTTTGCTCGCCCAAAATGTCGAGGCTGGCGACATTTTCCGCGCTTGTGAAGCAAAAATCGATGCCATTATGAACTGGATAGACTTAGGCATAGAACGAGCAAAAAATTCTGGCGAAGAGGCGATTTTTTGGCTTGATAGTAACAGAGCAAGCGACAAAATAATGATAGAGCTTGTCAAAAACCGCCTTAAAGAAAAGGGCGCGAATTTAGCCATTTTAAGCCCAAAAGAAGCGTGTTTGAAAAGCCTTGCCATCATCAGGGCTGGAAAAAACACTATCAGCATAACGGGCAATGTGTTAAGAGACTATCTTACCGACCTTTTTCCTATTTTGGAGCTTGGCACGAGCGCGAAAATGCTTTCTATCGTGCCTATGCTAAACGGCGGAGCTATGTTTGAAACGGGCGCTGGCGGCTCTGCGCCAAAGCAAGTGGAGCAGCTTGTGAGCGAAAATCACTTGCGCTGGGACAGCCTTGGCGAGTTTTTAGCCTTGCAGGCTGCGCTTGAATTTTACGCAAGCAAACGCAACAACTACCGCGCAAAAGTCTTAGCCGAGTGCCTAGATGAGGCTATCGGCAAGTGGCTTGAAAGCGGCAAAGCCCCATCTCGCAAGGTTGGCGAAGATGACAACCGCACGAGCCATTTTTATTTAGCACTTTACTGGGCGAACGAGCTAGCAAGGCAGGGCAACGAAAAAGAAATGCAAAGCATTTTCAAAGAAGTAGCCATCGCCCTAAGCTCAAATGAAGATGAAATTTACGCTGAATTCATCAAAGAACAAGGCAAAAGCGTGGATTTGGGCGGATATTATAAATTTGATGACGAAAAGGCAAAGGCTGTGATGAAACCTAGCAAAACCTTTAACGCCATCATCGAAAATGTGAGGAAACGATGAAAATAACGATAATAGGCGCTGGCAATGTCGGCGCAAATGTCGCTTACGCCTTAATTTTGCGTGAAGTTTGTAATGAAATCGTGCTGATTGACACCGATGAGGATAGGCTTATAGCAAGGGATTTGGAGCTTGGGCAAAGCATAGCTTCGCTGAATTTAGAGATAAATCTTATTTGCACCAAAGATTATGAACATTGCGTAAATAGCGATGTCGTCATCTTTTGCGCAGGCTTGCCCCGCACAGAAGGGCAAAGCCGAAACGAGCTTTTGCAAATCAACACCGACATAATGCTTGCTTGCGCTAAAAAGCTCAAAGTTGTCGTGCCAAATCCCCTTTTTATCATACTTACAAACCCTGTGGATTTGCTTTTAAACGCCCTTTATGAAAGCAAGCTTTTTGACGAAAAAAAGATAGTCGCGATGGCTGGCATACTTGATAATGCGCGTTTTAAGTATGAGCTGGCGAAAAAATTCCACTGCTCTTACCTTGACACAGACACGCAGATAATGGGCTTTCACAACGATGATATGGTGCTTTTGCAAAGCCATTCTCGCTACAAAAACCAAAAAATTTCCACGCTTTTAAGCGAGGACGAGTTTGAATTTATCGAAAATGAAGTCAAAACAGGCGGCGCAAAAGTCATCAAGCACCTAAAAAGCTCAGCTTATCTAGCCCCAGCAGCAGCGTGCGTGCGTATGATAGAGGCTATCCGCACGGGCGAGTTTTTGGTGATGAGCGTGATTTTGCACGGCGAATTCGGCGTAAAAGACAAGGCGTTTGGCGTTTTAGCAAGGCTTGATTTAAACGGCGTTATCGAAGTGCTGAATTTAGAGCTTGATGAGAGCGAAAAGGCAAAGATTGACGAGTCTTTGCGAAAAAACGATTATTTGGATTAAAGGACAAAAGATGAGTGTGATTGCTCCAAAAGACACGCCCGTTTGGGTAGATGAGCATCGCTGTAAGGCTTGCAATATCTGCGTGAGCTACTGCCCTGCGGGCGTTTTAGCTATGCGCGATGATGCGAGTGCGGTGCTAGGAAAAATGGTCGAGGTTATCGAGCCAAATGCCTGTATAGGCTGCTCGGAGTGTGAAATTCACTGCCCTGACTTTGCGATTATGGTGGCAAGCAGGACGGAGTTTAAATTCAACAAACTCAGCCCCGAGAGCAAGGAAAGAGCCGAGAAAATCAAGGCAAACAACTATAAAAAGGTAGGTGCATAATGAGAGAATTAGTCGCAACGGGCAACAGCCTTGTCGCTAAGGCAGCGATTGAGTGCGGGTGTCGATTTTTTGGGGGCTATCCTATCACGCCAAGCTCTGAGATAGCCCACGAGCTGTCTCGCCTTTTGCCCTTAAATGACGGCTCGTTTATACAAATGGAGGACGAAATTTCAGGCATTAGCGTAAGCATAGGTGCGGCGATGAGCGGTGCTAAGGCGATGACGGCGAGCTCTGGACCGGGCATTTCGCTTAAAAGCGAGCAAATCGGCTATGCTTTCATCGCTGAAATTCCGCTTGTCATCGCAAATGTGATGCGCGGAGGTCCATCGACAGGACTTCCTACACGCGTGGCGCAGGGGGATTTGTGGCAGGCAAAAGCCCCAACGCACGGCGATTTTGCCAGCATTGCGCTTGCCCCAGCTTCGCTTGAAGAGGCTTACACAGAGACTATCCGCGCCTTTAACCTAGCCGAAACCCTTATGACACCTGTGTTTTTACTACTTGATGAAACCGTGGGGCATATGAATGGCAAGGCAAAATTGCCAGAGCTGAGCGAGCTAAAAATTCAAAACCGCGCTAAATTCAGCGGAGACAAAAAGGACTACAAGCCTTATGCGGCAAAGCCAAACGAGCCAGCGGTGCTTAATCCTTTCTTTGAGGGTTACCGTTATCATATCACAGGGCTTCATCACGGCGACATAGGCTTTCCTACTGAGGACGGCGATATCGTCAAATACAACATTGAGCGGCTTTTTGGCAAGATAAAAAGCCGTGTTGATGAGATTTGCCTTTTTGAAGAGTATTTGCTTGATGATGCAGACACGCTCATCATCGCTTATGGCAGCGTGAGCCGCGCGGCAAAAGAAGCCATAGCAAGGCTGCGCGAGCAAGGCTTTAAAGTCGGGCTTTTCCGCCCTATCACGCTTTATCCTGTCAATGAAAAAAAGATAGCAAGCGTAGTCAATAAATTCAAAAAAGTGCTGGTGTGCGAGCTAAATATGGGGCAGTATTTAGAAGAAATAGAACGCTCCACAAAGCGAGATGACTTACACAGCTTGCTTCGCGCCAACGGACGCCCGCTCACACCGAGCGAAATCATCGCAAAGATAAGGGAGATATAATGGCTTTTGATTATGATGAGTATTTAAGAGTGGATAAAATGCCAACGCAGTGGTGCTGGGGCTGTGGGGACGGCGTTGTGTTAAAGTGTATAATTCGCGCTATCCAAAAAATCGGCTGGGATATGAACGATGTGTGCCTAGTTTCTGGCATAGGTTGCAGCGGGAGAATGAGTTCTTATGTGAATTGCAACACCGTTCATACCACGCACGGCAGGGCTATTGCTTACGCCACAGGCATAAAGCTGGCAAATCCTAGCAAAAAGGTTATCGTGGTAAGCGGAGACGGCGATACACTCGCAATCGGCGGCAACCACACCATACACGGCTGTCGGCGAAATGTGGATTTGACACATATCGTCATCAACAACTTCATCTACGGGCTTACAAATTCGCAAACCTCGCCAACCACGCCGCAAGGCTTTTACACGGTTACAGCACAATGCGGCAGCATAGACCCAAATTTTGACGCTTGTGAGCTGACAAAGGCGGCTGGGGCGACTTTCATCGCACGGGGCAATGTCATCGAAGCGGCAAAGCTTGAAAACCTTATCTACAAGGCGTTAGCGCACAACGGATACAGCTTTGTCGATGTTTTTTCAAACTGCCACATAAATTTAGGGCGCAAAAACAAAATGGGCGAAGCCGTGCAAATGCTCGACTGGATAAAGGCTCGCATCGTGGATAAAGCGAAATTTGACACGATGAGCGATGAGGAAAAAGCGGGCAAATTCCCCACAGGCGTGCTTTATGAGAACAAAGAACGCGCTGAGTATTGCCACGCTTATGAGGAAGTAAGAAGGGCTTCTAAAGAAAAAAGAATGATAAATTTAGAGGCGTTAAAATAAAATTTGCGGGCTTTTTAGCGCAAAGTGGCATTTGCTGTTAATGCTTTGATTTGGCGTTTTGGTGCGAAATTTTAGCGCGAAAGTTTTGAATTTCGCCCTTTTTGCGGGCAAAATTCACGCTTTTGAGCGTAAATTAAATTCTTGCGCGAAAGCGTGAATTTTACTTTGCGCCGTCTTTGTAAGCTGCTTTAAAACAGCAAAGCAAGGCTACTTTTAAAGCTAGCCTTTAAATCCTTTACAAAGTGGCTTTCGGGGCGAGTTTAAAGGGCGCAAAAGCGCAAATTCCGTGAATTTTTTTGGAAAATTCACAAAAATTTAAAAACAAAAGGCGTTTAAAACGCTATTTAAAGGGGTTTAAATGAAATACCAACTACGATTTGGCGGTGAGGGCGGACAAGGCGTCATCACAGCGGGCGAGATACTTGCAGAGGCGGCTATTGACGAGGGGCGATTTGCCTCAAAAGCCTCCACATACACCTCCCAAGTGCGCGGAGGTCCCACAAAAGTCGATATTATCATCGATGATAAAGAGATTTTGTTTCCGTATGCCATTGAGGGCGAGATAGACTTTATGCTATCTACCGCAAACAAAGGCTACAAGGACTTTAACAAGGGTGTCAAAGACGGCGGTATCATCGTCATCGACCCAAATTTGGTGCAGCCAAGCGATGAGGACTTTAAGAAATGGCGCATTTATCAAATCCCCATCATCACCATAGCCAAAGATGAGGTAGGCAATGTCGCCACGCAATCTGTCATCGCCCTAGCCATCGCGGCTTTGATGAGCAAGTGTATCGATTTAGCGCGTTTGCGCGAAGTGATGCTCAACAGCGTGCCGCCCAAAACCAAAGAAGCCAACGCAAAGGCTTTTGACTTGGGCGTAGCCTACGCCAAAAAAGCACTCGCCTAAACAAAGCAAATTCAAACGGCGAGTGAAATTTTGGGCGAAAAGGTAAATTCAAAGGACAGGCGGGTTTTTGCTAAAAAGGCAAATTTAAATAGCAAATGAGCTTTTTAACAAATTTGCCTTGAATTTCGCCTTGCTGAATTTAACTCACTTTTGCTAAATCTTGCTGAATTTAAGCAAATTTAGCAAGATTTGCACGAATTTGCGCGTGATTTTAAATTTAGCGCATTTATTTTAGTGTATCATCGCAAAAACACCAAAAATGCTTTTTGCTCGCAATGATAGCAAATTTTGTCATTTTGAGCGAGTAAAACGAGTGAAAAATCCATATTGTCATATTGAGCGTTAGCGAAATATCCACAAAATTTAAGACATACTTTAAATTTAAGGCGAAATATCCACGCCTTAAATACGCAAATTCACGCTTTAAATTTATGGATACTTCGCTGCGCTCAGTATGACAAAATTTATAAGTTTAACAAGATTTGTAAGTATGACAAAAAATTAGAGCATAAAAAAAGATTGAGAGATTACTCTCTCAATCTTTTGTAGATTGCCACACTCGCCTTGCTCGCTCGCAATGACGGCGAAACTTTGTCATTTTGAGCCTTTTGTAAAAAGGCGAAAAATCCAAAGAATTTAAGGCATAAAAAAGAGTATAAAAGAGTAAAAGGCATAAAAAGCCTAGCCGTTTTTTAGCTAGGCTTTTAGAAATTTCAAGGCTTTACGCCTTGAAATTTAGGCGCTTTTGATAAATCAAAAGCGTTGGTTGGGCTTTTGATTTTGTCGTAAATTTAATAGGGGTTTTACATTAACATTCAAGGTATTAGCCTTAAATGTTAATGTATTTATTGCAAAGCGGAGCTTTGCAAGTGAATTCTTCGCCTTGCTTTCGCAAGGCTCAGAATGACAAGGAATTTGAGCCTTTGTAAAAGGCGATTCAGCGGCTTGCAAGGCGCAAGCCACAATAAAAATCCACAAATTCCGCACTCCGTCTAGTCTCCAAAAAGTCCTAGACAAGCGAAAGCAAGCTTTCAGCATTTAAAAACTACTTTCGCAAAGTCGGTGTCTGCGATGAAAAGGCAAGGCGGTTGTCCTTGCCTTTATTTTTTGTCTGCAAAGTCAGCGTGTCCTTGCTTTGAAGTGCTTTTACACTAACAAAGTCTTTGTCTAGTCCTAAAAAATCCTAGACAAATAAAAAGGCAACTTCTAGTATTTAAAAGTTACCTTTCAAAAGTTCCTAGACAAAGTCCGCTTTCTATTTTGTGGATACTTCGCTGCGCTCAGTATGACAAGGGTTTTGTCATTTTGAGCCTTTTGCAAAAAGGCGAAAAATCCACAAATTCCACCACTCCGTCTAGTATTTAAAAGTTCCCTCCAAAAAGACGGTGCGTCCGCGTCCGATGACATAGCGGTTTTCATTTACCACAGCCGAGCGGTCATTGTTGTAGTAGTCGTAGTAAAAGGTATCAAAGACATTTTTTACGCCCACAGTGATGACACCCGCATTTTTGTTAAAGCCCACACTTATGCCAAAGTCGCTTACAAGATAAGGGTCAAGCTTAGCATCTTCCTTTGTGGCGTAAAAGATAGGCGCTTGCGTTTGAGTTGCTGTTTGAGTTATATTTGGATTTGCTATGCCACCTGCAACTGGGAAAGTTTGCACATTCATTCTTTGAGCGTAAATGTTTTGCTTGCCGTAGATAGAGTTTTGCAGCCATACACTTATATCCACATCTATTACTTCTAAAAAGGTAGAGATATTCACAGCCGCACCCAAAGTAGCCTTCCAATCATAAGTGTAAGGCATGGCTTGCCATTCATTGCCCGTAGCGCAAGTTTGTGTGAGTGGATTAAGCTCACCACAATCAAACTTTTGCGCTTTAAGATAAGTAAAGCTTTCATTAAAGCCCAAAGCCCCGCCAAAGAGATATTGCTCAGCGGCAAGCTCTACACCATAACGGCGTGATTTTTCATAGTTGCCAAACTTCATACCACTCCAAGTATCGCCCTCAAAATAAAATTCATCTTGGCTTGCGGTATAAAACACATTTGCGTTAAACATAAGCGCGTTTATAGTGAGGTTGGTAAAGCCAAGTGGGATTTGCCTTGTGCCGATAAGCTCTTTCCAGCCAAGCTCAGCTGTGTAGTAAGTCTCGTTTTTAAGCTGTGTGTCCTCAAAATCAAAGTCAAATTCAAGGGTGTTGCCATAAGGTGTAGCGCCCGCAACTACTGTGGTGTTTTGTGTGAGCGGATTGCCGCCGTTTCCTTGCTGTCCTGTCGTAAAATTTTGCGTCATCGCTATCCAAGTGTCGCGTGGCGATGAGGCGCCCCACACTATACCGATACGACGAAGCATAGCCCAAGCGGGTGGAGCCTTGTAGCCTAGCTCACCACGCGCATAAATCGCACCTGTGTTTGAGTAGCGATACACGGGCGCTAGCTCGAAGATGAAGTTGTCGTGATTTTTGCTGTATTCACCCTTTGCCTCGCTTGTGGCTATGCCGTTAGGATTTTTGTTGCCCGCTTTGTCTGTGGTTTGAAGCACGCCATTTATGACGGCTGGGCGTATAACTTGGTTTGCTCCTAGTCCTGTTCCTTTGAGTTCGCCCTCAGTATAGTTTGAGTTATCATAATCCACGAAGTCGCAATTGCCTGTTCCAACACAATATTGTGTCGCTTGATGATTTGTATCCTTAAAGGCTAACTTTTTGCCCTCGAAATTATCGGTGATTTTGACATCATAGTTTTTAAGCTCATATCTTGCGCCCAAGCCTAAGGATAGGTTGCGGTTAAAGTCATAACGCTCATACAAATACACGGCTGTGGTGAGGACATTGATATCGCTTTTGTCAAAAATTTTAGCTTGCAAACTTGTGAATTGAGTTGAGCTGTATTTAAGCGAAAGATCTCCTCCAAGCGTGTTGTTATATCCGGGCAAGCCTGCCATAGCCGAGCCATCGATAATGGCTTGTCTGAGGTAGCTTTTTGAGTCTCTTTTGCTCATCTCATAGTAAAAGTCAGCACCAATGATGAAAAGCCCATTGTTGTGCTGCCAATCCACCCTTGCCTTGCCGCCGATTTTATAATCATCATACTTTGAGCCACTTTGGTCAAGCAAGTGCCAATCCGCACGCTCATTGTCGCCATTTGCCCCTACAAAAAGTGGGCTAGTGCCTGAGGGGTGGTTAATGTTTGCTGGGCGTGGTAAAAACCAATTGTAGCCTCTGTTGTAGTGCATAATGCTGTTTTGGTTGTTTTCTGGGTGTGGATTCATCACACCAAGCACGAAGAAAGGTAAATTCATCTTGTGTTCGTTAAATTTTGTGCTTTGAAAATTCCCAAAAGTTGTTGCGCCGAGTTTGAGCCTCTCAGTCAAACTCGAGGTATAATCCACCCTAGCCGTAGCCCTTAAAAGCGTAGTGTCGATAGAGCCATAGCCCTTTGTGGCTCTGTCCTCTTTGCTCGGAGAAAAGTCCGTGATAGGATAGCTACAAGAAGCCTGTCCTGCTAGACACAAATAGCGGTTTTCCTCAAAAGGATAACGCGCGGTTGAACCTTGCAATGAAACCATTGGCAAAGAAACCTCACTCAGCATAAAGGTGTTTATGTTTTCAAAGTCCAAAAGCGAGTTGTAAGGTGTGGTTTTGTTTTTAGCATAAAAGGCATCAGCATCTACGCTCACACTTTGTCCCCAGCCTATGTCATACCACGCGCCTAAAACTGCTTGGGCGCTAGTGAGTAAGTCATCAGTGCGCGGTCCGCCTAAAACTGCACCCGCTAAACCTGCATTTACCTTTAAACGCCGTCCTAAATTTTCGTTAGCTTGCGCATAAGCGTTGAAGCTGTTGCCCTTGCTGGCTGCGATGTTGGTATAACCACCGCCTACAACAAAGACTGGCGCGCCTCTTTGTGAGGTGATGATATTTATCGTGCCACCCTTAGCACCTGAGCCAAAAAGCACCGCTCCGCCTCCGGGCTGAACGCTCACTTCTTGGATAAGGTGTGGCATAACCGTGTGTATAGGCATAGGGTTGAAATAGCTGTCTGTCGGTGTGGCTGGCACGCCGTTGAGAAAGAGCCGCACGCCGTTGCTTGAAAGCCGTCCTTGTCCGCGTAAGTCAAAGCTCGAGCCAAAACCCGCTGTATTGACGATAGTAACAAAAGGCAAGTAGCGAAGTGCGCTTTCAGTATCTTTTGCACCCTTTATCGCTACGGCGTCCGCGTGGAAGACATTGTGATTTGTGTTGTCAATGTCGCTTGGCATAAGCCCAAACTGCTGCTCTTTGCCACGCTTTTTCGCTTGGCTGGCTTGGAAATCCTGCTGGAATTCAGTGAGTTTGCTCACTGCTTCTCCTGCTGGTGCGCGCTGAATGCGCGGTTTGGCTACCTTTTTGGTAGCAACTCTTTTTTTGGCTGTGGTAGCCTTTTTGGCGGTGCGCTTAGTAGCAGCCCCCCCCCCCCGTG
>OIZX01000628.1_pt1 | contig 22503 bp, 21 predicted proteins | sample 1588621 | NCBI WGS metagenome assembly OIZX01 (sample SAMN03283276) | human gut metagenome | biome: human-associated habitat; material: feces | host: Homo sapiens | place: Peru | collected 2012 | reverse complement strand
GGCGTGCTGACGAACAACCCGCCCTTCCCGCAGCAGATGTTCGCGCTCAACAACTTCATGCACCTCTCGCCGAAGCAGCCGGAAAATCTCTTTTCCGACGCGCTCCCGCTCACGCTCTACAGCCGCGGCATGGGCGCGCTGGGACTGCCCGGCGACCTGTCATCGCCCTCCCGGTTCGTCCGGGCGGCCTTCACCCGGGGCAACGCGCTGCCGGACTACGGCGTGGGGCAGGTGTTCCACATTTTAGGCGCGGTGGCCCAGACCGCCGGATGCTGCCGGGTGGCGGAGGGCTTTGAGCGGAGCATCTACACCGCCGTGTGGGACGCGAAGCGGGGCGTGTACTACTACGCCGCCTACGAGAACCGGCGGCTTACCGCCGTGGATATGCACCGGGCCGATCTGGACGGCACGGCGCTGGCGGTGTACCCCCTCTGCCGGGAGCAGGACGTGAGGTGGGAATAAAAACAGCACCCCGGGGAGTTCCCGGGGTGCTGCTCCATAGCTTACATTTTCTCGGACAGGTCCTCGTCCAGCTTTACCGCGCCGTAGAGGTTCTTGGCCGAGCAGCCCGCCCGGCCGCCGCCGGCACAGGCGCAGGCACACGCACAGGCGCAGCTGCTGGCGCAGGCACAGTGGCTGCCGCCGCCGAAGCCGCCGCCGCCAAAGCCGCCGCCCCGGCTGCCGCCGCCGAATCCACCGCCGCCGCTCTTGGGCGGGCGGGGGCGTACCTTCGTGCCCACGCTGCCGGGACGGGGCTTGCCGTCCGGCCCCGCGGGATACCACAGGTGGTTCACGAACACGTACCGCGTGCCGAAGCCGCCGGCGTAGCCGTCGCCGCCAAAGCGGGCGATGATGCGGATGACCACGAACAGGATCAGCAGGAACACAAACAGGCCGATGAGGGCGTCGCTGCCGTCGTCATCGTCGTAGTAATCGTCATCGCTGCCGTTCCAGCTGTCGTCGGGGACGTTGTTGGCGCTGTATTCCTGCGACAGCTGGGTGGGCCAGTCGGTGTAGCGCACCTGCACGTTCATCTTGTAGCCGTAGCCCAGATCGGAGGCGGTGATGGTCATGCCGTCCTGCACCGTCACGCTGTCAGCGCCGCTGACCGTACCCTCGGTGAAATCGCCGGTCAGTCCCGACGGGTCGTTCCAGACGAGGGTCATCTGCCCGATCTTCGCCTCGTCGAACCAGCCGGCGGTGTAATCGTAGGTCACGGCGCTGCCGTCCAACTGGTACATATACTCCTGCACCCACGAGTAGGCGAAGGAAAAGGTCTCGTTCGCGTCGTAGCCGCGGTCAAGATAGACGTACATATAGCTATTGTCGAAGTCCAGCCGCTCGATGTTGTCCGTCTGTGCCGCCACGTCCCGGATGGAGCCGTTGGGCACGCCGATCTTCAGCTCCTGACCGTAGGGCAGCTCCTCCAGCGGCGTCCACTCCAGCTTCACGGTGATAAGCAGGCTGCCGTCCTCCGTGTTGGGCGTCACCATAACGCCGTACTGCTCTATGTAGTCGTAATCCGCCCATGCGGTGACGGTGAGGCACGCTGCCGCCAGCAGGGCCAGCATCAGCGCGGTCAGTTTCTTCAGCATAGGACGGCCTCCTCCCGGTTGCTCTCCCGCAGCTGGCACAGCTGCTCCATTCTGGCGCTTTTGGCCCGGATGGCGGCACAGCGCTCTCCCTGCCACACCGCGTCCCAGTCGTCGTTGAGAATGTTGCCCAGGGGCTTGCCGCTGAGCCAGCTCTGACAGGGGATGATCTCCCCGTCCGGCGCGATGGCCATGTTGCTCAGGCACGCGCCGCAGCTGGGGATCAGCGTCAGGCCGAGGGCGCGCAGCGTCTCCTCCTTCAGCCAGCCGGGGCTGGTGAAGTCGATCTCCATCTCCAGCGCCTCCGCCGTTTTCACGGCGGCGGACAGCACGTCCGTCAGCTGCTGCTCCGTCAGGGCCGTGGCCTGACTCTCCGTGCCCAAGGCGCTGCCGGAGGGGATCAGGCCGGAGCAGGTCACATACCGCACGCCCAGGTCGTGGACGAACCGCAGCGTGGCGGTGTAGTCGCTGTTCACGCTGCACAGGGGCGTGTTCACCGACACGGACAGCTCCGCCGCTACGGCGCTGCGGATGCCCGCCACCGTGTCGTCAAAGCCCGCCGCGCCCACCAGCGCGTTGTGGATGGCCGGGTCGGCGCTGTAAAGTGTCACCTGCACGCTGTCCAGACTGGCCTCGCAGAGCTGCCTGCACAGCTCCGGCGTGAGAAGCCGCCCGTTGGTGTTCAGCCGGGAGACGAACCACTGGGCCGCGTCCACCAGCTCCACCAGATCGGCCCGCAGCGTGGGCTCGCCGCCGGTGAACGTCACCTGGGGCACGCCGATGCGGCGCAGGGTATCCAGCACCTGCTTCCATTGGGCGGTGGTCAGCTCCGCCGTGTCGGACAGGGGCTGCCCGGCGGCGTAGCAGTGCAGGCACTTCTGGTTGCAGTGCCACTGGCCGCCCCGGGTCATGGCGCTGATCATCAGGTCCATGCGGTGGGGCGCGGTCATCTCCCGGGCGTATTCGCCCAGGGACAGCGGCGCGATCTCCGCCTCCGGCTCCTGGCCTCGGGCGATGGCCACCAGGGATGTGATCATGGTCTCCAGATCGTCGGCCAGCCGCTGCCTGGGGGTGAAGGGGTAGACCTTCCGGGTCTCCGCCACCGCGCCGGCGGCCATGGACCGCCAGTCGCTCTCGCTGATCTCCAGCCCGGCGAAGGGCTCCAGCTTGTCCATGAAGCTGGCCAGCAGGATGGCCCAGCTCAGGTTCAGCGGCACCAGCTTGCTGCCGTTGAGCAGCAGCAGAAACGGCGCGTTGTCGTTATCCTCCCGGGGCGGGAGCATGTGGATGCGCACCACGCCCCGGCCCTTGGGGTCAAGAGTGATGTGGCGCACACAGTGCAGATGTTGGCGGCAGTAGCGCCGCTCCAACAGAGTAGGCATAGTCGTTCCTCCTTTACGGGGAAGTAGTGAAGAGAGTATAGCACGAATGACGGGGGATGGCAACAGGCGGCAAAAAAGAGGACGGCGTTGCCGTCCTCTTTGCTTATTCATTCACGTCGTAGAAGATGCGCTCGCCCGCCTCGGCCAATCCCAGCTGATCCCGGGCCAGCTCCTTGATGAACTCCGGGTCATCCTTCTTGTCCAGGTCGGACTGCAGGGCCTGGTTCTCCTGCTGCTTCATCTGCATCTGCCGGGTCAGGGACGCCTCCTGTACCTTGGCCTCGCCCAGCCGCTGGTTCACCTGGATCAGCTCGATGCCCAAAAAGACGGCCAGGGCGATCAGCACCAGCAGCAGCGCCGCGTTGGTGCGTTTTTTTGTTTTCTTCGGCCGTGCCATGTGCCTTCCCCTCCTCCGTGGAACATTCTGTCTTTATCATAGCGCACTTTCGCCGAAAAAGAAAGGCTTTTTTCGCCGCCGCCGCACCTTTTTTTGCCGTGCGCATCGCCCAGCGCAGCGGCGTCAGCAGCAGGCGCACCGTCCCTACCGCCGCCGACAGCCAGAAGTCCCACAGCGGCAGAAACAGCGGGCTCAGCGCCAGGGCGTACACCAGTGCGCCCAGGGCCATGGCCGACAGCATGAACAGCCGCAGCTCTCCCTGCCCCACCCGCAGGGCGAACCACAGGGCCGTCAGAGCCAGCGCCGCCACGAAGAGACAGTCCAGCGCGTGGGTCAGCCGCCGGCTTCTGCGGCGGCGCAGCCGCACCACCCGCAGCAGGTCGTACACCGCTCCGGCGGCCAGTCCCAGCACGGCGGCGGTGAGATACCCTGCCAGCTGGGCGGACACCACCACGCCCATGTCAGCCGAACAGCCGGGCGAAGAACCCGCCGCTCTGGACCGGCGCGTCCTCGTAGGTCACGGCGTCGATGCGCCCGTCCACGTGCAGCTCGCCGCCGTCCAGACTCAGCTTGCCGATGTGCAGCGCCTCGCCGCTGACCACCAGCGTCCCGGCGCAGGTGGTCAGCACGATGCAGGTGTCGTCGAACCGCTCCACGTCCTCTACACCGGACACGGTGAGCTTTTCCCGGCCGTCTAACTGCAGGCGGTGGACCTGGCCGCCGTCGGTGATGTCGTATGGCATAAAATGTCCCCCTCACACACGGTTTTTCCCAGTGTATGAGGGGGATGGTCCGATTATGACGGGTTTGTCCCTACACCTCGCGGTACATGGCCGCCGCCGCGTCCTTGCCTACGTTTTCCGCGACGGACAGCACCTCCACCGTCAGCGTTTTTGCGCCGAAGCGGATGGAGATCACGTCGCCCACCTTTACGTCGCAGGACGCACGCTGCACCCGCCCATTGACGGTGACGCGCTCCGCGTCGCAGGCCTCGTTGGCCACGGTGCGGCGCTTGATAAGCCGGGAGACCTTCAGATATTTGTCCAAACGCATGGTATCGCTCCTTCCGGTGAAAAAGCCGGTGCGACAGCACCGGCTTTTCGATCTATCGGGTACGCCCTTACTTGGCCACGGCGTCCTTCAGAGCCTTGCCGGCCTTGAAGGTGGGAACGGTGGAAGCGGGGATCTCCACAGCGGCGCCGGTGCGGGGATTCTGGCCGGTGCGAGCGGCACGCTTCTTGGTCTCAAAGGAGCCGAAGCCCACCAGCTGGACCTTGTCACCGGCCTTCAGGGCGTCAGTGATGGCGCACAGAACGGCGTTGACAGCGGCATCGGAATCCTTCTTGGACAGGCCGGCCTTCTCGGCGACGGCAGCGATCAGTTCAGTCTTATTCATGATGTTTCCTCCCAAAATGTTTTTCATTTGTTGTATGCGCACCGCACATCGGCGGTGATCCTAAAACGATGTGGATCGTATTAAGAACGTTTTGCCTCATTCCACAGGACGGTCATTTCGTCCAGGGTCAGCGTATCCGGCTCGCGGCCCTGGGCCAGCGCGGAGCGCTCCATAGCCCGGAAGCGGCGGATGAATTTCTCGCAGGTCAGGGTGATGGCCTCCTCCGGGTCAACGCCGCAGAACCGGCCCACCTTGACGGCGGCGAACAGCACGTCGCCCAGCTCGCCGGACACGTCGCCGTTTTCCGCCACAGCCTGACGCAGCTCCGCCGTTTCCTCGTCCAGCTTGTCCAGCGCGCCCTGCACGTCGGGCCAGTCGAAGCCGGCGTCCGCCGCCTTCTTCTGCAGCTTCTCCGCCCGCCACAGGCCCGGCAGACTGCGGGCCACGGCGTCCAGCGCGTCGGCGGTGGTCTTCTGCCCCTTTTCCCGGCGCTTCAGCTTGTCCCAGCTCACCAGCACGGACTCCGGCGAGTCCTCGTGAGCCGCGCCGAACACGTGGGGATGGCGGAACAGCAGCTTCTTCACCACGCCATCGCACACGTCGTCCATGTCGAAGTGCCCCGCGTCCTTTTCGATGTCCGCGTGGAACACCACCTGCATCAGCACGTCGCCCAGCTCCTCCTTCAGAAGGTCGGTGTCGCGGGCGTCGATGGCCTCGGCGGCCTCGTAGGCCTCCTCTAAAAGTCCCCGGCGGATGCTCTCGTGGGTCTGCACCTTGTCCCAGGGACAGCCCTCCGGGGAGCGCAGCAGCCGGATGATCTCCAGCAGATCGTTATAGTCGTAACGCGGTTTCCTAACAAAATTTATCATACTTACGCTCCTATTGCAAGAGGTTTTCGCCTGTGTGCACGGAAAAGTTCAGCGCAAGCCCAGTATTTGCGCGATTTTTTCCCCTTTCGGCAGGGCCAGCAGCTCCTGCCGGGTCACGGCTCCGGTGGCCAGCGCCAGCAGGATATATACCGCCGCCGCGATGAGAATGGCCGGCAGCACCGCCCAGCGCTCCGGCAGAAAGCGCGCCAGCAGTCCCCAGGACGACCGGGCGGCCAGGGCCATCACCGCCGTCAGCAGCAGCGGCTTGGCGAACAGGCCGATGTAGCCGGGCCGCTCCGGTACATACCGGGCGATGGCCAGCAGATTCAGCACCACGATGAGGGCGTAGCAGTACAGCGTGCTCACCGCCGCACCCCGGATGCCGGTGGCCGGGTCGCCCACCATCAGGTAGTTGGTGACGATCTTCATCACGCCGCCGCACAGCAGCGTGAGCACGGGGACATAGGGCCTGCCGTAGGCTTGCAGCACGCCGTTGGTGGCCACCATCAGGCATACGAACACGCAGGCAAGGCCCAGAAACGTCAGATGGTACGCAGCCGCCCGGGCCGTGTCCGGCACGGCGGGGTACAGCAGCAGCAGAATGGGCTCGGCCAGCACGGACAGTCCCGCCCCTGCCGGCAGCGCCGCCAGGGTGGTCAGCTTCAGCGCCGCGCCCGCGGCGCTGCCCGCCGCCTGCCGGTCCTGCCGGGTCAGCGCCGCCGTGATGGCGGGCATCAGGCTGACGGACACGGGATAGATGAACGACGGCGGCAGCTGGAACAGCGTCATGCCGAAGGTGTACTGGCCGTACAGCGCCGATGTCTCCGCCGCCGAATAGCCCAGGGTGTTCCGCAGTGTGTCCGTTACCAGCGCCTGGTCCAGCAGGGTGATAAGGCTCATGCCCGCCGCGCCCACGGTGATGGGCACGCCCACCGCCAGCAGCTGGCGCAGCGTCTCCCACCGGGCGGGCGGCACGTCCCGGGCCTCCGGCAGGGTGCAGCGCCGGGAGGTAAGATACGCCGTGACCAAAAGACCCAGTGCCGCGCCGGCGGTAACGCCGCCGATGGCCCCGGCGGCGCACAGCTCCGCGGGGGCGTTCCGGTTCAGCAGCACCAGACACAGCGCCAGGCCGATGACCAGCTTGCCCGCCGACTCCGTGATCTGTCCGGCGGCGGTGGGGAGCATATCCCCCAGCCCCTGGCCGAAGCCCCGCAGGGCCGACGACACGCACACCAGCGCCACCGCCGGGCCTAACGCCCGGATGGCGTGGGCGGCGGCCTCGTCGTGCAGCCACCCGGCCAGCATTTGGGGCATGGCGCACATGACGGCGCTGCACACCAGGCCGATGGCCGCCAGCAGCGCCAGCGCCGTCCGGAAGCCCCGCCGCGCCCCGGCGTACCGCCGCTGGGCGGCGGCCTTGGCCACCAGACGGCTCAATGCCACCGGCAGCCCGGCGGTGGACAGCACCAGCAGCAGACTGTAGATGTTGTACGCGGCGTAGAAGTGGGCCATGCCCTCGCTGTCCAGCAGGTTGCCCAGGGGGATCTTATACACGGCGCCCAGCAGCTTCGTCACTGCCACAGCCCCGGCCAAAATGGCCGCGCCGCCCATGAAGTTCTGCCGTGTCCGCGCCATGGCCGTCCTCCTTGATGATCGATCTGCGCCGTCCGCCTGTCATTCCGAGCCAGTGGCCGAGGTCACTGGCGTGGGAATCCGTATCCCCGGCAAAGGAGAGCGGATCGCCACGACCAGTCTGAGGACTGGTCTCGCGATGACAAGAGGGGGCGTTACTTCATGCTCTCGTGAAAGCGGCGGAACGCCTCTAAATTCTCCGCCAGCTTTTCCGGCCGCTGGATGTACTCCAGCGGGAACTTGGGGTGAAACACCCGCTCGATGCGGTTGTGGGCCGCGTCCACCATCTTTGTCGAGCCGCCCGCGCCCAGGGACAGGATGCTGTGCAGCTCCTCCATGATGTAGATATTATACAGGCCCTCCGCCCCGGATATGCACCAGCCCACGTTTTCAAAGCTGCCGGACATATATTTCTGCCGGTACAGGTAGTAGGGTGCGAAGCCCCTGGCCCGCAGGGCCGGGTCGGCGTAGTCCAGCATCTCCGCCACCTCCTCCGCCGTGGGGATGGGCAGTCCCTCCAGCAGGATGCGGCTGCCCTTTTTCAGGCTCAGGGTGTGTACGGTGATGTTGTCCGCGCCGAAGGTCAGGCATCTGTCCAGCGTCCGGCGGAAGCCCTCCGGCGTGTCGGCGGGCAGCCCGGCGATCAGATCCATGTTCACATGGGGGAAGCCCATGGACGTGGCCAGCGTCATGGCCTTTTCAATGTCCTCCGGGCTGTGCTGGCGGCCGATGGCCCGCAGCACCCGGGGCTCAAGGGACTGGGGGTTGACGCTGATGCGGTCCGCCCCGTGGTCCAGCAGCACCTGCAGCTTCTCCCGGTCGATGGTGTCGGGCCGCCCGGCCTCGATGCAGTATTCCACGCAGCCGGACAGGTCGAAGGCTTTATTCACCGCCGTCAGCAGCGCGTCCATCTGCCCGGCGGACAGGGTGGTGGGCGTGCCGCCGCCCATGTAGAACGACTTGATGCGCAGGCCCGTCTCCTTTACCATCCGGCCCGCGGCCTCCACCTCCGCCGTCAGGGCCTCCAAATAGGGCGTCATCAGGTGAAAGGACTTCTCCACCGACGCGGAGACAAAGCTGCAGTAGGCGCAGCGGGTGGGGCAGAACGGGATGCCGATATACAGGGAGATGTCGTTGGGCTTCAGGTCACGCTTGGCCCACAGGCCCGCCTCGGCGCTTTCCAGCGCCAGCCGCCGCCGCGCCGGGGACACGCAGTATACGTCCCGCAGCTCCCGGTCAGCCCGGGCGGGGGTATAGCCCTCCTCCAGCATGGTACGCACCAGCTTGGCCGGGCGGATGCCCGTCAGCGCGCCCCAGGAGGGCGTCACGCCGGTGATGTCACGGGCCGCCCGGAAGAAGGACAGCTTCAGCGCACGCTGACGCAGGCGCTCCCGCTCGTACTCGTCGGCAGCGCCTGCAAGGGACACGCGGGCGGAGGCCCGCGCCGTTTTTCCGTCATAGGTCAGGGAGGTCACGCCGGTGGCGTACACCGCGCCCTCATGGAGCGTCACCTCCCCGTGGCGCGGCCCATCCTCACCCTCGTATACGGGGCGTTCCTCCGGAAAGAAGGCCAGCAGGCTCTGCTCCACGGCGTAGCGGTCATCGTGACCGCGAAATGTCAGCCTCATCGCGCCGTCCCCTGCTTCATGTAGGGGTTGGCCCGGCGCTCGAAATCCAGCGTCGTCTCCATATCGTGGCCCGGCAGCACCCGCCAGTTGCCCTCCAGCGCGGCCAGCCGCGAAAGGGATGTGAGCATCTTCCGGTAGTCGCCGCCGGGGAAATCGCACCGCCCGCAGGAGCAGCGGAACAGGGTGTCACCGGCGAAGATGACGTGCTCGCCCTCCGCCAGCAGGCACACTGAGCCCTCGGAGTGGCCTGGCGTCTCCATGACCCGCAGGGGGATCGTGCCCACGGTGATGACGTCGCCCTCCTTGTAATACCGCTGGTTCTTCTCCCCTACCCGGCTGAACCGCAGCTCGCCGGCAGGGCCGTCCACGCTGTCCTTCTCGTGGATATACACCGGCACGTGCGGGTGCTGCTCCAGCAGAGGCCGCACGGCGGAGGTGTGGTCGAAATGGCCGTGGGTCAGCAGGATATACTCCAGCTCGCAGCCGCTCTCCTGCACCAGCTTCTCCACCCGCGCCGCGTCGTCGCCGGGATCGATGAGGGCGCACCGGCCCGCCGCCTCGTCGCACAGCAGGTAGCAGTTGGTCATGATCGGCCCGACCTGTATGGTCTTGATGGTCATGTTTGTCCTCCTTACAGCGTGTCCGTGTCCAGAATGATGGTCAGCGGCCCGTCGTTCAGGCTGTCCACCTGCATATACGCGCCGAACTCGCCGGTCTCGGTGTGGAAGCCCTTCTCCCGGCACAGCGCCACGAACTTCTCGTACAGGGGGATGGCCACCTCCGGCCGCGCCGCCGCCAGAAATTCGGGGCGGCGGCCCTTTTTGCAGTTGGCGTACAGCGTGAATTGGGACACGACGAGCAGCTCGCCGCCCACATCCGTCAGGCTGCGGTTCATCTTCTCGTTCTCATCCTCAAAGATGCGCAGGCCCGTCAGCTTGTCCGCCAGCTTCTCGGCCTGGGCCTCCGTGTCCTCGTGGGTCACGCCCAGCAGGACGAGAAACCCCTCGCCGATCCTGCCGATCACCTGTCCGTCCACAGTGACGGACGCGTGCTTCACTCTTGTCAAAACAGCTCTCATAATAGCAGCTCCTCTCTATTTATCCCGCCGGGCGGGTCACCCGCATGACGCCGGAGATCTGCTCCAAGCGCCGCATAACGGTCTGCAGCTGCGCCCCGTCGTGTACGTCGATGTCCAGCGACAGCAGCGCGAAGCCGTCGGGCGTGCTGCGGGCGTTCATGGATGAAACGTGGGTCTTGGTGCTGGACAGCACCGTGGACACGTCCATGATGAAATTGATGCGGTCCTTGGCCGTGATCTCCAGGGACGTGCGGTAGTTCTCCTTGGTGTCGCTGCCCCAGGACACCTTGATCCACCGGCCTGCTTCCTCCGGCTTCCGCCGGGCCGGGTCAGCGTTGGGACAGTCCGCCCGGTGTACGGAGATACCGTAGCCCCGGGTGATGAACCCTACGATGTCGTCGCCGGGAACGGGGGTGCAGCACTTGGAGAACTTCACCAGGCAGTTGGTCAGCCCCTCCACCACGATGCCCTGTTCGCTCCTGGCCCGCTGGGGCACGGCAGGGCGCATGATCTGGGGCTGTCCGGCCACCGGCACCTCCGCCTGCCGCTCCGTCTGGTGCTGGTGCAGGATGCGCTGGATGTCCTCCCGCAGCCGGCCTATGACCTTCAGGGCGGAAATACCGCCGTAGCCGATGGCGGCGTACATATCGTCCAGCGACGTGAAGCACAGCTTCTTCAGCACACTGGGCAGGTTCTCCTCGTTGGTCAGCTCCTTCAGCGTCACGCCGGTGCGCTTGAGCTCCGACTCAAAGCTCGAGCGGCCATTGACGATGTTCTCGTCCCGCTTTTCCCGCTTGAACCACTGGCGTATCTTGCTGCGGGCGTTGCTGGACCGGGCGATCTTCACCCAGTCACGGCTTGGGCCGTGGGCGGATTTGCTGGTCATCACCTCCACCACGTCGCCGTTGTGCAGCCGGTAGTCGAACTGGACGATGCGCCCGTTGACCTTTGCCCCGGTCATGTGGTTGCCGATGGCGGAGTGGATGGTGTAGGCGAAGTCGATGGGCGTCGCGCCGGCGGGCAGGTTGATCACGTCGCCGTTGGGGGTGAACACGAACACCTCGTCGGCGAACATATCCACCTTCAGCGAGTGGATAAAGTCCTCCGCGTCGGCGTCCTCCTGGTTCTCCAGCAGACGGCGCACCCATTCGTACCGGCCCTCGTCTCCCGCGCCCTGGCCGTTCTGCTTGTACTTCCAGTGGGCGGCCACACCGTATTCTGCGATCTCGTGCATCTCCTTGGTGCGTATCTGCACCTCGAAGGGGATGCCGCTCTCGCCCACCACCGTGGTGTGCAGGCTCTGATACATATTGGGCTTGGGTGTGCCGATATAATCCTTGAACCGGCCCAGAATGGGCTTGAACAGGTCATGGACGATGCCCAGCACGTTGTAGCAGTCCGCCACCGTGTCCACGATGACCCGGAAGGCGAACAGGTCGAACACGTCGTCCAGGCTCTTGTTCTGAGTATACATCTTGCGGTAGATGGAGTAGGGGTGCTTCATCCGGCCATAGACCGTGGCCTCGATGCCCTCCTCCTTCAGCCGCGTCACAATGCGGTCGTGTACGGCGGACATGAACCCGTCGTACTCCGCAGCCTTCTCATCCAGCGCCTCGGTGATCTCCCGGTAGCTCACCTGGTCGAGGTACTTCAGGCTCAGGTCCTCCAGCTCCCATTTCATCTTCTGCATACCCAGCCGATGGGCGATGGGAGCGTAGATCTCCATGGTCTCGAAGGACTTCTGCTTCTGCTTCTCCGGCGTCTGATACTCCATGGTGCGCATATTGTGCAGCCGGTCGGAGATCTTAATGAGGATCACCCGGATGTCCTTGGCCATAGCCATCAGCATCTTCCGCAGGTTCTCCATCTGCTCCTCCTCCTTGGAGGTGTAATGGACACGGGTCAGCTTGCTGACGCCCTCCACCAGGTCCGCCACCGTGGGGGAGAACAGCTTGCTGATCTCCTCATGGGTGGCGTCGGTGTCCTCGATGGTGTCGTGGAGCAGGGCCGCCACAATGGACTCCGTGTCCAGGTGCAGCTCCTCCGCCACGATCTGCGCCACCGCCAGCGGGTGGGTCACGAAGGGCGACCCGTCCTTCCGGTTCTGCCCGGCGTGGTGGGTGCTGGCGTACTGATACGCTGCGTCTATCTGCTGAAAGTTGGCGGACGGGTTGTAGCCCTTTACCGTATCCACCAAATGCTCGTACATCTCCTGAGGTGTCACAGCGTACCGCCTCCTCTCTCCATACTCTGCTTCAGTGCGGCCACCAGCGGCGCGTCGTCCAGCGACGCCCGCCTGTCCCGCTGCAATACAAGGGTCACGGCGTCTCCCTCCCGCTCCATGGTCAGAAGTCCCCGATCCCGGAATACCTCCAAGCACAGCGCCGAGCGCAGGAACGGTTCAGCGCCGCCGATCTCCGAGGCCAGCGCCCGCAGCGCCGGCAGGTAGGCCACCGTCCGCCCCTCCGGCGGGAGGACCCGTTCCAGACACCGCCACGCGGCGGCGAACTGCTCCCGTCCCGGCAGCGCCCGGCGGGCGTCCCGGGCGGGCAGGCTCTCCCCCGCCCGGCACCGTTCCACCAGGTCCAGCGCCTCCTGCTCCCGCCCGCTGGCGTACAGGGAGGGCCGGATGTCCACCATCTGCAGCTGCACCGTGCGGCTGCCCCGGAACTCGTTGATCTGCAAATAGAAGGCCGCGTCCACCCGGTCGCCGACGGTGCAGCCGCACCGCTCCGCCACGGTGGAGAAGAAAATGCCGTCGAATTGGGCGCAGCCCTTGCCCAGCCGCAGCTTCAGATGCCGGTTCTGGCCCACGTTCTGCGTCCGCAGCAGCGTAGCACCCAGCAGGCAGAACACCGGGCGGGTGTTGCCGCTGCCGTAGGGCTCTAACGCGCTGAGAGCCTCCAGCTCCTCCAACGTTACCTCCCCGGGCCGGGTGATGGCCGCGTCGATGTCCAGCACCGACTCCGGCGCGCTTTCGCCGCACAGCCCGCGGGCGTAGTCGTTCATCCGGTCGCGGAAGGCGGGGATGTTCTCCCGCTGAATGGTGAACCCCGCGGCCAGCTCATGGCCGCCGAAGCCCAACAGCAGGTCCTTGCAGCTCTCCAGCGCGGCGAACAGGTTGAACCCGCCCCAGCTGCGGCAACTGCCCTTGCCGGTGCTGCCGTTCAGGTGGATCATAAAGCTGGGCCGGGCGTATTTTTCACTGAGCCGGCTGGCCACGATGCCCACCACGCCCTGATGCCACCGGCTGCTCTCCAGCACCAGCGCGCTGCGCTGCCGGTCCGGCATGTGGCCGATCATCTCCTCGGCCTGGGTATAGATGTCCTGCTCTACGTTCTGCCGCTCCCGGTTCAGGGCGCACAGCGCCTTGGCCAGCTCCTCAGCCTTGGCCTCGTCCTGGCACAGCAGCAGCTCCGCCGCCATGTCCGCCGCACCCATGCGCCCGGCGGCGTTGATGCGGGGCGCCAGCACGAACCCGATCTGCACCGAGGATACGTCCTTCCCCGTCAGCCCGGCCTCCTTCAGCAGCGCGTGCAGGCCGATGAAGTCGGAGTGCTCGATGCCGTCCAGTCCCCGGGACACGATGGTGCGGTTCTCCCCGGACATCTGCATCACGTCCGCCACCGTGCCGATGGCCGCCAGCGTGCAGTACCGGGCGAACAGCGCCGCCTCCCGGTCCGGCCCGCCCAGGGCCAGCACCAGCTTCAGCGCCACGCCGCAGCCCGCCAGATGCTTGAAGGGATACGCGCAGTCCGCCCGGTGGGGATCGACCACCGCCGCCGCCCGGGGCAGCACCTCCCGGCACTCGTGGTGGTCCGTGATGACCACGTCCATACCCAGGGAATTGGCGAAGTCCACCTCCTCCACGCCGGTGATGCCGCAGTCCACGGTGATGAGCAGCCGCACGCCCCTGTCATACAGTACTTGGATGGCATCGCAGCTCAGGCCGTAGCCGTCCTCGATGCGCCGGGGGATATAATGCACCACGTCCGCCCCCCGGCTCTGGAGATAGTCCACCAGAATACAGGTGGCGGTGATGCCGTCCACGTCATAGTCGCCGAACACGGCGATCTTTTCGCCGTCCGAGAGTGCCTGCTGTATCCGCGCCGCCGCCTTGTCCATGTCCTTCATCAGGAACGGACTGTACGTCAGCGACTGCTCCCGCTCCAAAAAGGCCGCGGCCTGCTCCGGTGTTTCCACGCCCCGCCCCGCCAGCACGGCGGACACAAGATAGGGATAGCCTGCCGCCGTCAGCCGCGCCTGGGCTTCCGGATGCTCCGGCGCGATGCGCCATTTGGTGAATTTCATGGCAGACCCTCCCTTCGCACAAAATAGAAATACCATCCCATGATAATACTTTATTATAACAAACGTGCGGCGAAAGGTAAAGAAAAAAATCAGTCCTCCACAAATGGCCGCAAACGGTTGCAAATGGACGGAATGTGGGGTATGATGTTCTCAACACAGACAGAAACGAGGGTTTGCCCATGCGTCCTGACGGAAAGCGCGTAAAAGATCTGCCGCCCATCGTGGCAGCCATTCCCTATATCATGCCCAAGCGGTACGATGCCTGGAACACCATCACCGAGAACATCGACGAGGAGGTCATCAAGGCCTATATCCGCGACAAGCGCCGCAGCGGTGTCCGCATCAACCACATGGCGGTCATCATCGCCGCCTATTATAAGGCGTACCAAGCCAATCCAAAGCTGAACTGGTTCGTGGTCAACAGCCATCTGTACGAGCGCAACCACTTCTGCGTCTCCTTCGTCATCCTGAAAAAGCGGGCTGACGGCTCACCGGACGAGACGACGCTGAAGATCTACCTCGAGCCCTCCGACACCATCTTCACCATCCAGCAGAAGATCACCGAGGCCATCGACGCCAACAGCCGGACGGAGCAGAAGAACAGCACCGACAAGTTCGCCAAGATGATGTTCTCCATCCCCGGCCTGCCCAAGTTCATCATCTGGCTGGCCTACCATCTGGATAAGCACGGCCTGCTGCCCCGGAAGATCATCGACCTGAGCCCGTTCCACACCAGTATGTTCATTACCAACCTGGCCTCTATCAAGACCAGCTATATCCACCACCACTGCTATGAGTTCGGCACGACCAGCGTGTTCGTCTGCATGGGCAAGCCCGTGCCGAACTACATGAGCGGCGATCTGAGCAAGAAGATGATGCCCTTGGGCATCGTCATGGACGAGCGTATCTGCACCGGCTACGAGTACGCCGCCTTCTGCCACGATTTCCGCAAGTGCCTCCGTGACCTGACCTGCCTGGAAACGCCCTTTGACGGCAGCCAGCCCGCCGCCCCGGCGGAGCAGGATACCGCTGCCGCGGTGTAAATGTAGATAATAAAACACAGGGACGGCGCTTTTGCGCCGTCCCTGTTCGTTATGCGGTTGTGCTCTTTTTAGAAGAACAGCGCCCAGCCCAGGAAGCCCAGGCAGGCCACCACGCCGGTGAACAGCAGGACCACCACCAGGTAGCCCATAATGTCCCGGGCGGACAGCTTGGCGATACCCAGCGCGGGCAGCGCCCAGAACGGCTGGATCATGTTGGTCCACTGGTCGCCCCAGGCGATGGCCATGGCGGTCCGGCCATTCTCGATGCCCATTTCCATACCGGCGGGCATCATGATGGGACCCTGAACGGCCCACTGGCCGCCGCCGGAGGGAACGAAGAAGTTGACGATACCGGCCGCCAGGAAGGACAGCATGGGGAACGTCACGTTGGTGGAGATGCTCACGAAGAACTGGGAGATGACGCCCGCCAGGGACACGCCCTGGTCATTGGCGGCCACCATCATGCCCATGATACCGGCGTAGAACGGGAACTGCAGCAGAATGCCGGCAGCACCGGCAGCGGCGTCACCGATGGCGTCCACATAGCGGCGCAGGTCGCCGTGGAGCAGCAGGCCCAGGAACAGGAAGATCATGTTCACGATGTTCAGACCCAGGGTGAAGCCGTTCTGCACGAAGTAGTACACGATGTAGACGAAGCCGAACACCACGGTGATGACCCACAGGATCTTGGAGTGCTCCAGCTTCTCAGCGGGTGTATCCTTCACATAAGTACGCTCTTCCTCGTCCACCAGCAGGGCGGGGTTCACGGTGATGGTGTGGTCCTTGTCGGGGTGCATGGCGTAGTTGACGAAGGGCATCAGCACCAGGATCACGCCGCACATGATCAGGTTCATGGGGTGGAACACGGTGGCGGTGATGGGCGCCTGATACATCACCTCGCCGAAGGTCTTGCCCGCCACCAGGTCCAGGGGGATCGAGCCGGACAGACCGGCGTGCCAGATGACGAAGCCGGAGTAGGCGGAGGCGATGAGCAGAGGATAGTCCACGGTGGGCACGCGGCGCACGACCTCCTTGGCCAGCAGCGCGCCGATGACCAGGCCGAAGCCCCAGTTCAGCCAGCAGCAGAGGGTGGACACGAACGTGGTCACCAGGATGGCCTGCTTATCGTTGTGGCACAGACCGGCCACAGCCCGCAGCGCCTTCTTGCAGGGCTTGGCGGAGGCCATGGCAGAGCCGAACACCAGCACCAGGGCCATCTGCATGGAGAAAGCCAGCAGATTCCAGAAGCCGCCCTTCTGATCGCCCCACTTGGCGATGATCTCGATGGGGCCCATGCCTGTGGCGCACATCGCGCCAACGAATACGACCAGGGTCAGGATGATGGCGAACAGGAACGCATCCGGAAGCCATCTGTTGACTACGCGTACGCAGCCGTTGGTGAATTTTTTGAACACAGCGACACTCTCCTTAACAACACGTTTTTTGATAGGGATGAGGGCCTGGCCGGCGCGTTACACCGGTCGGTGGCCGTATAGGGATAGTTTACTACGTTAAAAATTTAACTGCAAGTCAAAATAGCGTAATTGTTAAAATTTTAATGAACTGGCCGCTGCGAGAAGCCTGCGTTATGGCAAAATCTATGAAAGTTGCACAAAAAGAAACAACGAGACAGCTTGTGAGTTGTCTCGTTGTTTTTCGCTGGAAAACATTACCACTGGGAGTTGTCTCCGCCGCCGAAGGGGTCGTTGGGCCGGAACGTGTCGTCATTTTCCGGCCGGGGCTGCTCCGGGAAGTATCCGATGCCCTTGATGCTCTTGATCTGCTGGAAGTAGCCCATGTCCGTCTGCATCCGATAGGGCGCGAGCCAGATCAGCAGGATGCCCGCCGTCAGGCCGCTGAGCAGATACCAGCCGATGAAGCTCAGATCCAGCACGAACAGCTGACCCTTGAAGCCCAGGGTCTGGGCCTTGCTCATGTTCAGCGCCTCCATCACGCCCATGTCCGGGTTCTCGCACAGGTTATACAGCGCGAAGCGGTAGCGGTACGCGGCGATGATGCCCGGCACGATGAACAGCAGCGTCCACAGGAAGATGAAGATGTACTGCACGATGGACAGCAGAATGATCTTCCCGGCGAAGGAGAACCCGTCGAACAGCGCGGTGTAGGGCATCTCCTCCCCCCGCCGCACGCCCAGATGGTACAGCACCTGTCCGGCGTCCAGTATGAGCCCGGTCAGGGTGGTCACCACGGACACGAACAGCACCAGTATGGTGGGGTACGCCCCGTGAAGCGCCAGAAAGCTCAGGTCGAACCCGGTCCGCACGGAGTAATCGTAAGCCCACACATCGTCCATGCTCATATAGTCGCTGACACCGTTGAGCAGAAACGCCAGCGCCAGCGCCAGCAGGGTGAACAGGTACGCGGAGACCTTTGCCGAGCGCACCACGCCCTTGGCCTCCAGTTTTATTTGTACGCGGTCAAGCATAGCTGTCTTTCCTTTCTCGCGGGAGCGTTGTCATTTCCTCCCGCCTGCGGCAATAGTCTATCACACGGCGGCGGAAAATACAAGCGGCGTCCCGACTGACCGGCAAAAAATGGACACAATGGGCAAATATGGGCAAATGCGCGGTTAAGCGCACGACAAAAAAGACAAAAAACCGTGAGAATTACCGTATCGGTACTGGACAAAAGGGAACTTTTGTTGTAATATTTAAAGCAGTATGCGGTGGCATAAGGCCACCCGGTAGTAAGATGAGGTGAAGACAATGGCACAAGCATTCTTTGGCGGCGTTCATCCCAACGATATGAAGGCCGCAACCAATGAAAAGGCCATCGAAAAGCTGGCAGCGCCGGCTGAGGTGGTCATTCCCATGTCTATGCACATCGGTGCGCCTTGCAAGCCTATCGTTGCGGTGGGCGACAAGGTAAAAATTGGACAGAGGATCGGCGAACCCGGCGGATTTGTTTCCGCACCCATCCACGCCAGCATCTCCGGCACGGTGAAGGCCGTTGAGCCGCGGCCCTTCTCCATGGGCGGCAAGATGATGTCCGTGGTCATCGAAAACGACTTCCAGGACGAGATCTCCGAAGAAGTCAAGCCCGTGACTGACCCCGACAGCCTGACCCCCGAGCAGCTGGTGGACATCGTGAAGAACGCCGGCATCGTGGGCCAGGGCGGCGCTACGTTCCCCACCCACGTCAAGATCAGCTCCGGTCTGGGCAAGGTGGACTACGTGATCATCAACGCCGCGGAGTGCGAGCCGTACATCACCGGCGACCACCGCACCTGCCTGGAGCGTCCTGAGCAGGTCATCAAGGGCGCGACCCTGCTGGCCAAGTGCTTCGGCGTGGACAAGGTCTATATCGGCATCGAGGCCAACAAGCAGAATGCGGCCGACGTGCTGAACAAGACCATCGCCGAGCTGAACGCTCCTGTGGTGGTGGAGGTCCTGCACACCCGCTATCCCCAGGGCGCTGAAAAGCAGCTGGTCCAGGCCGTCTCCGGCCGTCAGGTCCCCAGCGGCAAGCTGCCTGCCGACGCGGGCTGCTGCATCTTCAACCTGAACACCACCTGCGCCATCTACCGCGCGGTGTACGAGGGTATGCCCGTGGTCAACAAGATCGTCACCGTCTCCGGCTCCGGCGTCATCGATCCCAAGAACATCGAGTGTCCCATCGGCACGCCCATCACCAAGCTGTTCGACGCCTGCGGCGGTCTGAAGGATGAGACCTACAAGCTCATCATGGGCGGCCCGATGATGGGTCTGGCCCAGTACGACCTGGACGTCACCGTGGGCAAGGGCACCGGCGCGATGCTGGCCTTCGCCGACAAGGAGGAGCAGTATGTGGAGGATCCCCAGTGCATCCGCTGCGGCAAGTGTGTGGGCGTCTGCCCCATCCGGCTCGAGCCGATCTTCATGTATAAGTATCTGATGAAGGGCGATGTGGACACCTGGCAGAACGTGCTGCACGGCATGGACTGCATCGAGTGCGGCGCCTGCACCTACACCTGTCCCGCCCGCCTGCCTCTGACCCACGCCTTCCGCCTGGGCAAGCAGGAGGTCAACAACGCGAGAATGGCCGCCAAGGCCAAGGCGGAGGCCGAGGCAAAGGCCGCTGCCGAAAAGAAGGAGGCGTAAACCATGACTGATTACAAGAATCTCAAGCTGATCGCGTCCTCCTCCCCCCACATCCGCTCCAACGAGGATACCCGCAGCATCATGCTGGACGTGATCATCGCTCTGCTGCCCGCCATGGGCTGGAGCATCTACTGCTTCGGCATCAAGGCCCTGGTCCTGACGCTGGTGTCCGTGGTATCCTGCGTGTTCTTCGAGTGGGCCTACCGCAAGCTCATGAAGAAGTCCTGCATGGTGGGCGACCTGAGCGCCGTTGTCACCGGTATGCTGCTGAGCTTCGTGTGCCCCGTTGACCTGCCCTGGTGGGTCATCATCATCGGTGCGTTCTTCTCCATCGTTGTGGTCAAGCAGCTCTACGGCGGCATCGGCTGCAACTTCCTGAACCCCGCCCTGGCGGGCCGTGCGTTCCTGCTGGCCAGCTACGCTACCGCCATGACCACCTGGGCCATCCCCAAGATTCGTCCCGACGTCACCTCCGCCGCCACCCCCATGGCCATCATGAAGGAGGGCACGGAGGAGGCCTTCACCACCCTGATGAGCAACTACTCCATCGGCGATATGTTCATCGGCAAGGTGGGCGGCTCTCTGGGCGAGGTCTCTGCCCTGTGCCTGCTGGTGGGCGGCATCTACCTGCTCATCCGCAAGGTCATCTCCTGGCAGATCCCCGTGGCGTACATCGGCACGGTGGCCGTCCTGACCCTCATCGCCGCTCCCGCCGGCATGGACAACGTGCAGTATATGCTGTATAACGTCTTCGGCGGCGGCCTGATGCTGGGCGCTATCTTCATGGCCACCGACTATGCCACCTCCCCCGTCACCAAGCCCGGCCAGCTGATCTTCGGCATCGGCTGCGGTCTGCTGACCTGCTTCATCCGCCGTTTCGGTTCTTATCCCGAGGGCGTCTGCTATTCCATCCTGATCATGAACTGCACCACCTGGCTGCTGGATAAGTACATCCGTCCCACCATCTACGGTGCTGTGAAGAAAGAAAAGAAGGAGGCGGCGAAATAATGAAGATCTCCGGTAAGTTTATTCTCAAGGTCGCCGGTACTCTGACCATCATTTCCCTGGTCGTGGCCGCCCTGCTGGGCCTGGTCAACAACATCACCGCCGACAAGATCGCGGCTATCGACGCCGAGAACACCAAGATCGCCATGAGCGCCGTTGCCCCCGAGGGCAGCGAGTTCGGCGACAAGCTGGACATCACCGACGACATGGCTGCCGCCGCGGCCGCCCAGGGCGGTAAGCTGGTGGAGCTGTATCCCGTCACCAACGGCGGCGCTGACGCCGGCTACGTGATGAAGATCTCCGCCTCCGGCTCTCAGGGCAGCATCGTCATGATGGTGGGCGTGGACGCCGACAAGGCCATCACCGGCATCTCCGTGGTCAGCCACGCCGAGACCTCCGGCATCGGCACGAAGGTGGTGGGCAACGAGCCCAACGCCGCCGGCGTTCCCGTTCTGGATCAGTTCCAGGGCATGAGCGGCGCTGGCACGCTGGTGGTGGGCAAGAACATCACCGCCATCTCCGGCGCTACCGTCTCCACCAAGGGCATCAACATGGGCGCCAATGCCGCCCTGGCTGTTGCCGAGCTGCTGGGCTAAGAAAGGAGGAGCTGCATTATGAATTTCGGTAAGCAACTGAAAGAGGGCCTGATCACACAGAACCCCGTGCTGGTGCAGGTGCTGGGTATGTGCTCCACCATGGCCATCACCACGTCGTTCTTCAACGGCCTGGGTATGGGCGTCTCCGTGCTGATCATCCTGACCCTTTCCAACATCTTTATCTCCCTGCTGCGTAAGATCATCCCCAATGAAGTGCGTATCGCCTGCTACATCGTGGTCATCGCCGGCTTCGTTACCTGCGTGGACCTGCTGCTGAAGGCGTTCGTCCCCGCCCTGTCCAACTCCCTGGGCGTGTTCATCCCCCTGATCGTCGTCAACTGCATCATCCTGGGCCGTGCCGAGGGCTTTGCCTCCAAGAACGGCATCGGCGCTTCCGCGGTGGACGGCATCTGCCAGGGCATCGGCTACACGCTGGTGCTGATCGTGATGTGCGTGTTCCGTGAGTTCTTCGGCAGCGGCAAGTTCGGCGGCGGCCTGCTGGGCGGCGGCGCTCTGGGCAGCGCACCCGGCATCACCATCTTCCCCGAGGAGTTCGGCATCAAGGTCCTGACGCTGCCTGTGGGCGGCTTCCTGACCCTGGGCTGCCTCATCGCTGTCATGCAGTGGGCGCTGGCCAAGAGCGAAAAGAAAAAGGAGGCCAAGTAAGCTATGAGTGTGACTACTTTGCTCGCCATCTCTCTTGGCGCTATTCTGACCAATAACTTTATCTTCTCCCAGTTCCTGGGCATCTGCCCCTTCCTGGGCGTGTCCAAGAAGATCGACACCGCCATCGGCATGGGCGCGGCCGTGACCTTCGTTATGGGCCTGGCCTCCGCGTTCTGCTACCTGATCAACATGGTGCTGGTGTCCCTGGGCCTGGAGTTCATGCAGACCGTGGCCTACATCCTGGTCATCGCCGGCCTGGTGCAGTTCGTGGAAATGTTCCTGAAGAAGAACATCCCCACCCTGTATACCGCCCTGGGCGTGTACCTGCCCCTGATCACCACCAACTGCGCCGTGCTGGGCGTGGCCCTGCTGAACACCCAGAACGACTACAACTTCATCGAGTCCGTGGTCTACGGCATCACCGGCGGTCTGGGCTTCCTGCTGGCCATCTTCCTGTTCGCGGCTGTCCGTGAGCAGCTGGAGGTCTCCGGCGACAACCCCAAGGCCTTTGACGGCTTCCCCATCGCGCTGGTCACCGCCGGCCTGATGGCCCTGGCCTTCATGGGCTTCAGCGGCCTGAAGGTCTGGTAAGGAGGTAGAGGAATATGACTACTTTGATTTGGGCGATCGTCGTTCTCGGCGCTCTCGCTATCATCTTCGGCCTGATCCTGGCCATCGCCGCCAAGGTCTTTGAGGTGGAGGTCGATCCCCGCCTGCCCGAAATCATGGGCTGCCTGGCCGGCGCCAACTGCGGCGGCTGCGGCTACCCCGGCTGCGGCGGCTGCGCCGAGGCCATCCTGGCCGGTAA
>OIZX01000625.1_pt1 | contig 22595 bp, 23 predicted proteins | sample 1588621 | NCBI WGS metagenome assembly OIZX01 (sample SAMN03283276) | human gut metagenome | biome: human-associated habitat; material: feces | host: Homo sapiens | place: Peru | collected 2012 | reverse complement strand
CGGATCCGTTGTGTTTCCGGTTAACTGTGAAGCTTCCCCGGAGACCATTGATGCTTATCGGAAGGCTGCGGAACAGGAAGGGTTAATCATTGCCGAGGTCGGCATTTGGAAAAATGTTCTTGCTGTGGATAACAGGGAACGGGAAGAGGCAGTTGCTTACTCGATCAATCAGCTGAAAATGGCGGATGAGATTGGTGCAAAATGCTGTGTGAATATCGTTGGTACACCGCATGGACCGATCTGGGATGGTGGATATCCCGGGAATTTTTCCAAAGAGACGTGGAAAATGGCAGTTGATTCCATACAGCACATTATTGATGAAGCAAATCCTGTGAATACGAAGTTCAGTATTGAGCCAATGCCCTGGATGATTCCGACAGGTCCCGATGAATATCTCCGTCTGATCGGGGATGTAGACAGAGAGGCTTTTGGTGTGCATATGGATCTTATTAATATGGTAAATTGTCCACAGCGTTATTTCTTCGCAGAAGAATTTATGGAAGAATGCCCGGATCATGTGGGCATTGTTGAAAAGGTGGAGAATGGGACGGTCTATACCATAGAGGGCAATTCCAGGGATATGTGCCGACAGAAGCAGTATTCTCTGGGGAGTGGCGTTATTCTGGGGTATGGGATGGCGGCAGAATAAAACTATAGACAATCAATACTTGCGCCCAGCAGTTCATATGAATTGCTGGGCGTATTTTTTCTATTATTCAATCTCCTATTTTGGGCCGAGCCGCAGAAATACTTCTCCGTCCTCGTCAACCTCAATGTGCATAGGCTTGATATACTTATTGTAAAACTGCTTTGTTTCACCCGGTGCCATATCGGCACGGGTTGCTGCCAGCGCCTCATTCAGAACATCTCGGATATTGAAGTTTACTTCTTCCTCCAAGCGGTCTTGGATTTCCTTTAGCAATGCCCGCTCCTTGATCTGCCCGCTGTTGCCTGTGCAGAAATCGTCCAAGTAGCAGTATGTAATTCCTGCGTCCTCTAACTTTCTGCGAATGGCAGTTCCGACTTTTTCTTCTTCTACCGCCACCAGAAAATGTGCTTCCTCTAAAACAGGAATCAGACCCCAGTAGTCAGAATCCGACGAAGCCAAGATGAAGGAATCAATTCGGTTCTGGTAGAACTCTTTTGTCGTACCCACGGACAAACGAATATCTACCAAGGATTTTTCCTCTTTGACCCGAACAATATTTTCATGCTGGACAGGAATTTCTGTAAAGGAATCCAGCAGCTTCCATGCTGTGCTGGTATGAATATCATCGAAAAGAATAATCTTGACAATCTTGCTTAGCAGAGCATTGGCATCCAGATTGTTGAGCATTGCATAGAGCTTGTAGGGATCGGAATTCTCGCAGTCCACTACAATGGCTGTGCGTTGACTCCTATTCAGGAAATCATAGATTCCTGCCTTAGTGATACTGCCCGCATCTGTGATCTTGCTCATATCCTGGAAGTAATCTTCATTTTCTTCATACAGGAGTGTAACAAATTTCTTGTCATTGAACAGAATATTTCCCTGATTGCTGCCGCTCCAATTTAGATAAACCTGGAAAGGGTAATTGTTTCGATTTGCGTTATATTCCTGTCCGGCTCGCTTGATACCCTCTGGCTTTGTCCCGGCTGGCATGATAAACAGCTTTCGGATAAAAGGCCATTTCAGCCAAATAGGAAGCAAGCTCTGGCAGTTGTTGATGCGGTTAGAAATATGGCTGTTAATATCAATAAGGTAATTGTCCAGCTTATAATTTGCCTTAATGATATTCAAGCCGTCCTTCGTCAGCTGTTCAATAGCTTCCTGCGGGATATACTCCGGCAGTGTATGGAGGTTCTTGGTATCATTGCGGAAGCGGGCATTTATTTTACTGTAGTTTTGTTCAATAGCATTCCGAATGATACAGAGGTTCCGAATTAAGCGAGCGTTCTTGTCCCGGTCCATAGCATCAAAATATTCCATTTGCAACTGGCCCTGCTCAAAGTACCGCTTTGGGACACCCAGCAAATAGCCGACCTTGGAAACGACAAGGTATGTGCTGTTTGGGTAGTCAATATTACCAACTTCCTGTCCCCGGTTTTTTAATGTTAGCTGCATTATCATCCCCCTCTCTAGTGTGCATATCCTATAACTTAATTCTACATTAACAGTTTCAATTTTACTATACCACAGTCCAAAGTTCCGGTCAATTTATGAATTTCATATTCTTCTATTTATTACGAAAGTTTGTTTGAATTTTCCAATTGAAAGTAATCCATCTATGTGATATATTGTGTCTAAAGGAGTGGTGCATAATGACTGGAGCATATAAGATTAATGACATTGCCTACATGATAGAAAGTAATCGCTACATCCGGGAAGGCAAGATTATTCACATCAGCGGTGATCTGATTACATTCAAATTTTTGGACTGCATAGGCGCAACAAAGATAAAAGCCCACAGGCTTTACCCATCAGAGGAAGCCGCTCTTGCCGCCATCGGTAAGGACAAAGTTGAAATTCCCAGCAGCCATATGATGGCAATTCGTGGATAAATCGCCTATACACAAAGTCAAGACTTGTCTTTCTTTATTTCCATGCTACAATGGTCTACAGTTCGCACATAAAGGAGCGCAGGACATGGGAACAGCAACACATACCCTTGAGGATTATATAGCCTTGGCGATGCCCGCACTGACGGAGATCCCAGGGTTTTCAGCACTTGCAAAAGCGGATGGTCAGGATTATGATGCGTTGGCCGCAAAATATCCTGACGCAGTGTTTGCTTTGATGATAGCGAATAACCTTTTCCACCATGACCGGGAGATTTCTGAAATCACCCAGCAGGCGTTCTTCTCCATTATGAATGGCGTGGACATTCCTTCTGTACGCCTCCAATATGACCGCCGCACGGATGCCTATTTCCAGACACATTCATGGGATAACTGAGTATGAGTACGCCTTATTCAAGTGCTGGCAAATCTTTTAAGGATTTGAAGCAGGCACAGAAAGCCAGGATTACAGATTATATGTATCTGGAAACCCAGAATTTCGTCTCTGCAAACGGACGAATACCGGTCTCCGTTGAGGACTGTGAAACGATTGTACAAAAGGTTTGCGGTCACATCAACATTCAGATTTCTTTTGATGAGGTTTACAAGGAATATCGTAAAAAGCGCCTTCACATCATTGAGAGGCTGGAAAGCAACGGCTTACCGGAGCATCATACCCACCAACCGGGGAGCGTGGCAAATTGGTTGGACTTCAAAGCAATCCAGTATCTTTTAGTCTGCGGCACGAAATGTATATGTTAAAATAATTCAAACAGACCGTGCAGCATATTAAAGCTAGATACCATGCGTTGGTTGGAAACCCCACCAACGCATTCATGTGGCTTTAATCTAATAAAACTCTAATTGGAGGTTACATAACATGAACACTACGACAAAATATGCTGTCCCTGCCGGACATAAAAGACTTGCTGTAACAACCGATGAACTGCAAGCGCTATTTGGCTGCGGGCGCAAATCCGCAGTCGATGTTGGAGAACTTGCAGAAGCTCGTATTCAACTCGGAAAGCGAGTTCTCTGGAATGTGCAGAAAGTTCAGACTTATTTAGACTTAATTTCTGCTTGACCGCAATCAGTGCCGCATCATTGACCGAAATCACTTTCTGTCCTATTATGTGGCCACACAGAACAAGACAAGGAGTGATTCACAATGGCAACAACAAAACGTACAGACAATCGAGGCCGTATTCTGAAGGACGGTGAATCCCAGCGTCCTGACGGCACTTATCGATACCGCTACACAGATGCCCTTGGAAAGCGGCGGGATGTTTACAGTAACCGACTGGTTGCTACTGATAAAGTACCGAAAGGAAGCAAGCCGGATTTAAGCCTGCGGGAAAAGGAAAAGCAGATTAACCGGGACCTGGATGACGGCATTAAGGCCCAGGTTGAGAACTCAGCAACCCTCAACGAGCTGTTTCGTCTCTACATGAGTACAAAAACAAAACTCAAAGCATCTACCAGAACAAATTACATTTATATGTATGAAAAATATATTCAGGATGTACTCAGCCCTTAGAAAGTCAAGGACATTAAATACTCTACGGTTTATTCTTTCTACAGCGGCCTGATCGATAATCTTGGATTTAAGCCCAATGCTGCTTCAAGCAAAATAGCAAGGAAAAAGCAAGAATATAGTCATGGCTCTTTCACAGATTCGTGTTAAAATATTAGTATTACACGAGCAAAGGAGGGACTGTCCCGTGTCCAAAACAACGCTGTTCGACAGCCGCATCAGAAAATACGCCTACCGGGAACCAGCGCAGATTTACAAGGACATCGGCGCGTCCCCTGACGGCTTATCCCACGAGCAGGTGGACACCATGCGGGAGAAGTACGGCGCAAACAGCTTTGCGGGGCGAAAGAATGACGCCATGTTTCGCCGGGTGCGGCGGGCGTTTATCAACCCCTTCAATGTCATCCTCTTTATCCTCGGTATCATCTCGCTGGTGACGGATGTTTTTCTGGCTTCGGATTTCAGCAAAAACGCATCCACCGCCATCATCATCTTTTCCATGATCCTCATCAGCGGTACCATCCGGCTCATTCAGGAGCTGCGGGCAAAGAACGCGGCCCGGCAGCTTGACCGGCTGATCCACGAGAGCATTACGGTCAGGCGCAGCGGAGAACTCTTGGAGATACCGGCGGAAAAGCTGGTGGTGGGCGATGTGGTTCTGCTCTCCGCCGGGGACCGTGTTCCGGCGGACATTCGGCTGACCAAAGTTACCGACCTTTTTGTGTCCCAAGCCGCCATTACCGGCGAAAGCGCCATTTTGGAAAAGAGCAGCCGCACCCTCGGCTACGGCAGTCCCGAAACGCTGACGCAGCTTGAAAACCTTGCGTTTATGGCAACCACGGTCATCAGCGGCAAGGGCGAGGGCATTGTGTTGGCGGTGGGCAAGGACACCCTCTACGGCAGCTTCACAAAGCCGGACGCCGAGGAGAAAACGTCCTTCCAGCAGGGCGCGAACTCCATCGCATGGGTCATGCTCCGCTTTATCGCGGTGCTGATCCCCTTTGTGTTCATTCTTCTCGGCATCACCGGGGGAAAGTGGCTGCAATCCTTCGCCTTTGCCCTGTCGGTGGCGGTGGGACTGATGCCGGAGATGCTGCCCATGGTCATTACCGCCTGCCTTGCGCGGGGCAGCCTGTCCATGAGCCGCAAGCAGACCATCATCAAGGACATCAACGCCATGCAGGGCTTCGGCAGCATGGATGTTCTGTGCATGGACAAGACCGGCACGCTGACCAACGAGAGCATTCTGCTGGAATACTACATGGACGTGCTGGGCAACGAAAGCGGCGAGGTACTGGATCTTGCCTTCCTCAACAGCATCTACCACTCCGGGGTGCGCAACCCCATTGACAACGCCATCCGTGCCTGTCAGACCATGCCGGGACGGGAGACGCATTTTGCGCAGCTCCTTGCCGGGCATCAAAAGGCGGACGAGATCCCCTTTGACTATGCCCGCAAGATCGTCAGCACCCTTGTGACCGCCCGAAATGGGGAGAATCAACTGATTATGAAGGGCGATATTGCCCACGTTGTTTCCCGCTGCGGCTATGTTGCGTACCGTGGCAAGGTGCTGCCCATGGAGGACGCCAAGGAGAGCGTTTCTTCCGTGGTGGACGAGATGCTGCAAGACGGCATGAAGGTCATCGCCGTGGCGCGGAAAAATGTGGGGCAGCAAAACCAGATCAACCCCGCCGATGAAGCGGATATGATCTTAGTGGGGTATTTGGCGTTCTTCGACGCTCCCAAGAAAACCGCAAAGGTGTCCATCGAGGCGCTGAAACGCTTGAAGGTCACGCCGAAGATCCTGACGGGCGATCAGACGGATGTGGCGGTTTCTATCTGCCGCAGGGTGGGCATTCCCTCTGAAACCGTGCTGACCGGCGGGGAGTTGGACAAAATGACCGACAGCGAACTGAGCGCAGCGGTGGAAAGCGTCCATGTATTTTCGGAGCTGACGCCGGGACAGAAGGTGCGTCTGGTATCTGCCTTGGAGCAGAACGGGCATACCGTGGGCTTTTTGGGAGACGGCATCAATGATATTCCCGCCCTCTGTGAAGCCAATGTGGGTATCTCGGTGGATACGGCGGTGGATGCTGCCAAGGACGCGGCGGATGTGGTGCTGCTGCAAAAAGACCTTGGGGTACTGGAACAGGGTATTTTGGAGGGACGAAAGACCTTCACCAATATGCTCAAGTATATCAAGATCACCGCCAGCTCCAACTTCGGCAATATCCTCTCCATTGTCTGTGCCAGTGCGTTTTTGCCCTTCCTGCCCATGACCGCCTTGCAGCTTTTGCTGCTGAATCTGCTGTATGATGTGCTGTGCATCATCCTGCCTTGGGACAATGTAGACGAGGAAGAAACACTATCCCCGAGAGACTGGTCGGGGAAAACACTGGGGCGGTTTATGCTGTCCTTCGGTCCCATCAGCTCGCTGTTCGACATAGCGACCTTCCTGTTCCTCTACTATGTCCTCTGCCCCATGCTGTGCGGCGGAATGACCTATCCGCACCTCACCGATCCTGCCTTGCAGCTGCAATATGTGGCGCTGTTCCAGACCGGGTGGTTCTTGGAATCCATGTGGACGCAGGTGCTGATCTTGCATTTCCTGCGTACCCGTAAGATCCCCTTCTTGCAGAGCAGACCATCTTTGCCTGTGATGTGTACCACCCTTGCGGGAATCGCCCTGTTTACCGGTATTACCTTTACCAAGGCGGCATCATTGTTCGGCTTGACGGAGATGCCCCACTGGTACTTCGGATTTCTTCTGATCGTGGCGCTTTTGTATATGCTGCTGACCACGGTAGTCAAGGTGTTCTATCAGAAGAAGTACCGGGAGTTGATCTGAAAGGAGGAATCCCACATGAAAAAGAACATCGGATTTGTCCCCATGGATTCCTCCCTTGCCGCATGGCTGCTGGAAAAGCTGACGAAGGAGCCGCCGGTAAGCGACTGCGCCGTAGAACTGCGCTCCGGTATCCAAGATATGCTCCGTGGCGAGATCAACTCTCTGCTGTTGAGTGCGGCGGGAGAAACGGAGTTGCCGCCCCTGACCCCACCGGAAGGGATGCGTATCAGTGAGTTGGAGATCAACCCCAAAAGCAGGCGGGTCATCTCGGCGGGTAAGGAGGTCAGCCTGACCCCCAAGGAATTTGACATTCTCTATTTCCTCGCACAAAACCGTGGGGAGGTATTCACCAAGGAGCAGATCTACCGGGCGGTATGGTCGGAGGACTATCTGCTGGATGACAGCAACATCATGGCGTTCATCCGTAAGCTGCGGAAAAAGATTGAGCCTGACCCGGACGCACCCAAGTACATCCTGACCATCTGGGGGATCGGCTACAAAATGAATGACCAACTGTAAAGAAAGGCGGGCGCTGGGGCGTCCGCCTAAATTCTTGCCAAATCGCAAGGGAATCGCAAGGTTTTCACCATGGGATTTCCCTTGCGATTTTTGTATACTGTACAAGGTCGAAGGGAGGCGATTGCTGCTGATGTAACCGTAGCCCTTCCTCAAAAAACCGACCGAAAGGAGTGATCCCCTATGGACTTCACCTGCATCTTTTTTGGCGTTCTGTTCACCGTGGCGGGCTTTGTATTTGCCTGCGGAAAAGGACATATACACCTTTCAGCGTGGAAGAATATGCCCCAGTCTGAAAAAGACAAAATCAAGATCAGACCCCTTTGCCGAAACATCGGAGAGGTCATCGCCCTGAACGGCATCATTTTTCTGCTCAAGGGCTTCTGGTCTGGGTTCAGTAACCACTGGTTCGTGGGTGCTATGATCGCATGGCTGTGCCTTGCCGGTTTTGATGTATGGTACATTGGCAAACGCAAGCGGTATCAGAACTGACCCACCGCATGGCGATTTCGCATAGATATTTTTCAAACGAGCGAGGTGAATGACATGGACTCTGACAGCAGTCCGCAAAGGCATCGAGCAACGCAGGAGAACACAAAGAGTCTGTGTCCTTCCGGCGCTTGCCCTTGCCTCTATCAAAATCAAGGAGGTAAGACCCATGAACAAGAAAGAAAATCGTATGGCTGTTCGCCAGGAGGTTCAAAAGAGCGTGATCCGTGACGAACAGAACCGCCGCATTCAGTTTGCGGCGACCAATCCCATCAACGAGGTTTTGAAGAACCTGCACACCACCCTGCGGGGTCTTGACGAAGATGCCGTATCCGTCAGCCGCGCCAAATTCGGCAGCAACAAGGTGACCCACGAAAAGAAGAAATCCCTTGCCAAGCGGCTTGCCGGTGCCTTCATCAACCCCTTTACCGCCATTCTGTTCTGCTTGGCGCTGGTTTCCGCCATGACGGATATGGTGTTTCCGCACTTTTCCCTTTTGGGCAGCGTCCCGGAGGATTTTGACCCGCTGACGGTGGTCATTATCCTGACCATGGTGCTGATCTCCGGCACGCTCCGCTTCGTTCAGGAGTCCCGCAGCGGCAATGCGGCGGAAAAGCTGCTGGCAATGATCACCACCACCTGCACCGTTACCCGCAGAGAGCAGGAAAAGGCTGAGATCCCTATGGACGATCTGGTGGTGGGCGATATTGTGCATCTCTCCGCAGGGGATATGATCCCCGCCGATGTCCGCATTCTGGACGCAAAGGACCTGTTCGTCAGTCAGGCGAGCCTCACCGGTGAGAGTGAGCCGATTGAAAAGACGCCCAATGTGAGCGCAGAGCGTGAGAGCGTTACCGATTATACCAACATCGCCTTTATGGGCAGCAATGTGGTGTCCGGCAGTGCCACCGCTGTGGTGGTCTGCACCGGAGACCGGACGCTGTTCGGCTCGATGGCATCCGCCATTGCGGGGGAAGCGGTGGAAACCAGCTTCACCAAGGGCGTCAACGCTGTTTCCTGGGTGCTGATCCGCTTTATGCTGGTCATGGTTCCGCTGGTGTTCTTCATCAACGGCATCACCAAGGGCGACTGGCTGGATGCCTTCCTCTTCGGCATCTCCGTGGCTGTGGGCTTGACCCCGGAGATGCTGCCCATGATCGTGACCACCTGCCTTGCCAAGGGCGCTGTTTCCATGAGCAAAAAGCAGACCATCGTCAAAAATCTCAACTCCATTCAGAATTTCGGCGCTATCGACATTCTCTGCACCGACAAGACCGGTACGCTGACCCAGGACAAGGTGGTGCTGGAATACCACCTGAATGTGAACGGTGAGGACGATACACGGGTGCTTCGCCACGCCTACCTCAACAGCTACTTCCAGACCGGCTACAAGAACCTGATGGATATTGCCATCATCCGCAAAACCGAGGAGGAAGAGGCGGCAGATCCCCGGCTCCTCGACCTGTCCGAGAATTATGTGAAGGTGGATGAGATCCCCTTTGACTTTACCCGCCGCAGACTGACCACGGTGGTGCAGGACAAGACCGGCAAGACCCAGATGGTGACCAAGGGAGCCGTGGAGGAGATGCTCTCCATCTGCACCTATGCCGAGTGTGACGGCGCTGTGCAGCCGCTGAGCGATGCTGTCCGCAGACGTATTCTCGAAACCGTGGATGCCCTCAACGACAAGGGCTTCCGGGTGCTTGCCATCGCACAGAAAAGCAATCCCTCCCCAGTGGGAGCCTTCGGCGTGAAGGACGAGTGCGACATGGTGCTGCTTGGCTATCTTGCCTTCCTCGATCCCCCGAAGGAGTCCACTGCCGATGCAATCAAGGCGCTGAAAGCCCACGGCGTTACCACCAAGATCCTCACCGGCGACAACGACAAGGTGACCCGCACCATCTGCAAGCAGGTGGGCTTGAAGGTTCGCAATATGCTACTGGGCGCTGACCTCGAAAACATGACAGACGCAGAGCTGGCAAAAGCCGCAGAATCCACCGATGTATTCGCCAAGCTGACACCCAATCAGAAAGCCCGTGTGGTGTCCGTCCTCCGGGAGAACGGTCATACGGTGGGCTTCATGGGGGACGGCATCAATGATGCTGCCGCTATGAAAGCCGCTGACATCGGCATTTCCGTGGATACCGCCGTGGATGTAGCCAAGGAATCGGCGGACATCATTCTCCTTGAAAAAGACCTGATGGTTTTGGAGCAGGGCATCATTGAGGGACGCAAGACCTACGCCAACATGATCAAGTACATCAAGATGACGGCATCCTCCAACTTCGGCAATATGTTCTCGGTGCTGGCGGCCTCGGCGCTGCTGCCCTTCCTGCCCATGATGAGCGTGCATCTCATCTTCCTGAACCTGATCTACGATTTGAGCTGCACGGCAATTCCTTGGGACAACGTGGACGAGGAGTTCATCGCAAAGCCCCGGAAATGGGATGCTTCCAGCGTGGGCAACTTCATGCTCTGGATTGGGCCTACCAGCTCCATCTTCGACTTTACCACCTATATTTTCATGTACTTTGTGTTCTGCCCGTTGTTCGTATCCGGCGGCGTCCTGTTTAACGATCTGGCTGCCCATTACAGCGGCGCAGAGCTGGCGGCTGTGCAGGCACAGTACATCGGAATGTTCCAAGCAGGCTGGTTCGTGGAATCCATGTGGAGCCAGACACTGGTCATTCACATGATCCGCACCCCCAAGATTCCCTTTATTCAGAGCCACGCCTCCGCTCCCGTAACGCTGCTGACCATGACCGGTATTGCGGTACTGACGGTGATCCCCTTCACGCCCTTTGGTACGGCGCTGGGATTTGCCGCGCTGCCCGCTGCCTATTTTGCTTACCTGATCCCCTGCATCCTGCTCTATATGGTGCTGGCGACCAGCCTGAAAAAAGCCTATGTTCGTCACTACGGCGAGCTGCTGTAAAAGGAGGTATTCACAATGAACTGGAAGGATATTTGGATGACGCTGTTCGGAACAGCGGACTTGTTCGGACTCAATATGGGCTTTTGGGTGTCCATGGCGGTGGTCGCGCTGATCGTGATTGTGATGAATGTAGTCTTTTGGGGCATGAAGCCCCGGAAGAAAGCGAGCAGCGAGGCTCAAGCGCACCTGACGCAGCAATAAAAGCTCCAAAGCATAGTCTATTACTAAAACTCCCCGGCACTACGCAGTAAGCGCAGTGTCGGGGAGTTCCTGTTTCCAGCGATTTTAATTCCCTGAGTCGATGCCCTATTCATAGGAGACGCTACTCGACTTTTCAGAACCGACTGACTTCTCACTATGCCGTGCAAAGCCACGCGGAATAATGAGGGCGGTTCATCATCCAGATAATCGCTGGATAGCAAATAGGTTTCTCGGAAGCGAAAAGACTTTCACGATTCCCACCGGCTTTGATCGAAACGCCTGATTTTAGGGTGTTTTACAGCCGCTCAACCGCAAGCGTCACCGGGTCAATTACAATGATAGACTTCCCGTTCCTGCCACGCGCATAGGTTACGGTCTTTCCCGTCCCGCTGGGTCTGCCATCCCATACCGCGATAATGAAGTCGGCGTGATCGACCATATAACGGTTGCGCTTGTCCATGCAGTCGGGCGAATAGCGGCTTTGGAGCATGGTTTCCTTATCGCACCGCGCAGCAATGTCATAATAGCGTTCTCGCTGTGCCATCGACCATTTGACCGCCTGAGTTTCGCAGGGAATAGCACTTTCAAGTGTAATGTTGGGATAACGAGCCTTCAAATCAAGCACGATCTCGGCGGCATACATATCTACACCGATTGCCATTCCGGATATAAAGTGCGTGACGCCTTCATTTTCGATGAGATTGATGATTTGCTCCCTGAGAGTTTTTTTGAGGTCTATGCAGCGTTCGTCTTCCTCATTGAAACCAAACGGGAGGTTTTGCGGACGATGCCCGGTAAAAGCACAGGTCTTCATTTTCTTTTTCATCTCCTGACTATGTATTAGAGACTGTTTCTATGTCTCTAATACATAGTATAGCACGGAGATATGAAATATTCTGTCGAAATAAGGGAAGAAAAAAGGCTGCGTGATAAAATCACACAGCCCATGACGGATTCAGCCATTATCTGCCGTTTCCTGCTGAATCATCAGCTCAACCATCTGCAAAATGCGCTTCTGCGCTTGCGGAGACAACGAAGCAAGTTTCTCCGAGAGTTCAGACGATTTATAGCTTGTCGAATGCTCCAGGACGTCACAGAAAATCGCGTCTGCCGAAACCTCAAGCCCATTGAGAAGAATGATCAATTTCTCACAGCGAGGAAACGACATACCACGTTCAACCGTAGAAATATAATTTGCAGTCAGCCCGGTCTTTTCCGCAAGCTCTTCTTGCGAGATTCCGAGGCGTTCCCGGCATTGTTTTACTCGTTTACCTATTCGTTTGTCAATCATAGCGCGTACCTACACCTTTTCTATAACGCTTATAACAATTATATGGGTTAGAGGCATAGTTATACAGAAACGCTAATAGCGACACTATGTATTAACGTGTGATTTTCGACGGTATTTACAGAAAAGATACAAAAAAAGAGCCTCTGCCGATACCCAAACCGGGCATCGACAGAGGCTCTTGGTTCGTTTTCCGGGCATTCAAACAAGTGCCGAAATCGACACTTATTTCCGCGCTAAAGAAGAAACTGCGCAGGGAATACAATCACTTAGGTTGGTCAATTTGCGCCGCTCTGAGGCTTGCAATCACAGGCTTTTTCGACCCCTAACTGTCTACACCTCGATGCCTTGCGGGAGAAGTGCGGACAGGCGATGAGATCCGCACGGAAGCTCTGCTTGCAGCTATGGACGCAGCGGACGCAGAAGCGGTTATACTTCCGGCGTCCGCTGTCCCCGATGAAGAACGACCACTCCTGCCGCCATTTCTGACTTCTGCTCACAGCTCAATCTCTCCTTTGTGCTTTTTGGGAGGGCAGCATTCCTTCTGCTTTTCTGCCTTTGCAGACTTGAGTCTGTCCATGATGGAGGACTTCTCGCCGGTTTCGGGGGCTTTGACCTCTGCGGTCTTGTCCTCCTTCGGACCGTTGTTGATGATCCCATCAATCATGCCGTAGTCATCCTCCATCGACATCTCCGCTGCCTTGAGGTAGTTTTCCTTCTCAAGTGCCGCCATCCAGCTTTCCTTGCTGATACCGAGCATTCCGCCCTTTGCCGCATGATCGGCAATCTCTTTGGCATCCACGCACAAGCCTTCGGTGTTATCGGAATAGAGACGGTAAACCTCGCAGCCCTTCTCCAAAGCCTTCTCAGCCGCCTCCTGACCGGCGGGAAGAACGCCAGCCCATGCGTAGCCGTAGTCCTTCATATCCTGAACAGAGAGCGCGGAATCGGGCATTTCCGGCACTTCCTTGACCTCAAGGTCGAGAAGGCGGAGCGTGTCATCGTCGAAGCCGTTGTAAACATCATCAAGGACGAGCTTGCCGCGCTCATCGACGATGATGCAAGCCGCCTCATCGCCGTAGGTGTCATGCTCCATCAGATAAAAGCTGTGACCGCCGACCTCGTGCTGGTCAATGGTGTGCCACGTCCCGATGTGACCGGCAACCGTCAGACCGGAGGTGTCAGCATTCATCTCAAAGTCCTTCTGCTGGGCGACTTCCTGCTTCTGCTGCTCCTTCGAGATCATGGGGATCGCAACAATCTTATCGCCCAGCTTTGCAAACTGCTCAGGGACTTTGAAATGGTCAGAGAACTTCTGCATCTGCTCTACGGTCAGAGAGCCGAAGCTGTCATCCGTCAAGCCAACTACCATGAATGTTCCGGCAACAACGTCGTAGATGTCACCGTCCTCATCACGCAGAGCGCGGTTCAGTGGCAGACCTTCCAGCTTGCCTTCCTCATTGCAGACTAAGGCAACCGGGTCTTCGTAGGGATAAATTGCCTCAATGTAGCCGCCGACCTCATGCTGCAAGGACTCCAGACCGGAGTCAATCTCCTTCACATAAGGCTCCTTTCCCGGCTCGACGATGAGAACTGCGATGGTGCTGTCACGCTCGGCGGCTTCCCCTGAGCCGGTGATCCGGTATTCATCGGGAATATCATCAAGCTCACCGTTAAACTGCCTGTCCCATCTCTCGCTTGCAACACGGACATAGCCCTCATCGGTGAAGCGTCCCTGCTCATCCATCGCAATGTCGCGCCCATAGCGTTCATAGTCGATGTAATTTGCCAGAGGACCGAGATCCTTTTCGGAGTAAATACCAGCTTCGTGTGCGTAATAATAGCCGAGATCGGATTCGTCGTTGATACCGGGCATGATGTCGTAGCAGTCCAGATTGAACGTCAGGTTGATGAGATCGTCGATGTCGCTGACCTCATCGCAGCCAGCCTCCATAATGGCAGCGAGCTTTTCCTGATCGCTCAGGGAAAGCTCGTCAATCAAGGCGGCAAGGTAGTTGAGCTTATCAAGGCTCTCGTACTCGCCAAGCATCTTCTGAACGCCATAGAACGGGCATTCGTAGTCGGTGATAAACCACTCTTCGTAGGGCTGACCGAACTCATCCTGCTTGCCGATCCCGATGCGCTCAAAGACCTTCTGCATCTCTTCTTCGGTGGTGGGGAGCTTCACCCACTCACCGACCAGCATACCCTCGTTGTACTTGCCGAGGTTTGTGACGAAGGCTTCAAAATTACCGTCTAATACGGGCATAGGCATCCTCCTTTCAGTCATCCACCATGCCGTCCGGCATGACATACAGTTCCTCAAACTCCGTGTCCGTCATGGCTTCGAGCTTCCGGATGGTCTTATACATCAGCTCTGCGATCTCGCCGTCCATGTCGTTCAGGGTGACGCCCTTCATATCGTCGATCAGCCGCTTCCGGCTGGACGTATTGAAGCAGCACATCAGGTTGATTTCTTCCACGGTAAAATTCTTCATATCAGAGTTCCATATCCTTTCCTTTGTTTTTCTGCGGCTTCGGTGTGTGGGACAGCTGGGCTTTCTGCGCGGATTTCAGCTTGTCACGGATGGATTCACGGGCAGCGGGTTTCTTGGAGATGGTGTCGTAGATAGCAGTTCCGGCATCCTCCACATAGGATCGGACATACTGGATGCTCTCAGAAAAGCGGATGGGGCGGTTCTTGTCCTCAATGTTGGTCAGCCGGACCTCATCAGCGGCAAAATCAACCGCGTCGATTCTGCACCTGATTCCGTCCACATTCAGTGTCGCGCCGACAGGAATGTAATCTGCGGCTTTGAGTTCCTTGAAGGTCTCGCCGTCCTTGCTGAGAAAGACATCCGCGCCGGACTTCCAGAGCTTATGAGAACCGGCTACCCACGCGCTTTCACGGAAGCCAGTAACCGGCATGGAGGGCTTGCCGCGCACCTTCTTCTCAAGGAGCTTTGTGCCGAGCAAGGGCGCGGCTTTTTCCGCGTCCTTGCCGTACAGCTCAAAATAGCCGTTCTGGGCAAAGCAGACCAGCGCGTCCGGATGAGCCTTTTTGACTGCCTCATATTTGCGGAGTTCTGCGACGGGGAGCGGCGAAAGCACCTCTGTCCTCTCCGCCTCCGGCAGTCTGTCACGGCGGGTTTTCTGCTTGGACAGCACTTCCACCAGAGCATCCGCGTCCTTCGGGAGTGTCCGGTGGGTTTTGACGCCGCCATGCTCACCGACCAGAGCCATTGCTGCATCGAAGCTGCTGCGGCAGGGTGCGTCCAGCACATAGCCGTCTGCAAAGGTCAGCCGGTCATGATCCGGCGCAACCGAGTTCTGCGCCACATTTGCCGCCTGTTCCCGGTAGTTGATCTCAAAGACATCTCCGAAGACCTTGCCGCGCTTAACGGCTTTCGGGACAATGACGCGGGCAATGCACTCGTCGTAGGTCTGTTCTGCGTAAAATCGGAAGGTGTTGTGATCTCGCGTTCCCTGAATAAAGACCTGATTTTCATTGAGGCAGTGCGTTCCATGCGGACGGCAGAACCACATCAGCGTTTTGTCTTCGGGATTCTGGCTTTCGGCGGCGCGGCGGATGATGAGCTTGTCGATGTCGAAGTCTTCCTTGTAGCTGTCTACATGACTGTCCACGAGCTTCTGCAGCTCCGCAACGATGTCAACATCTGTGTATTTCTTCATGCGTCTCCTTTCTCACAACTCCATGTCATGCGTTTTGGATTTGACCGGGGACTTCTTCTCCGGCTGCTGTTTTGCGGCAGCTTTTAGCTGATCGCGGATAGAGGGCTTTTCCTGCTTCTGCTCCTGCTTGACGTATTCCAGCGTCGGCATCAGCTCACGATAGCAACCCTGTGTTTTCCTCGCCGCATGACGGCGATGAATTTTGAACAGCGGCTCACCGTTCTGCGTGACCGTGTTGCCCTCAATCCTGATGCCGTTCCGTGCCAGCAGATTGAAGGAGTGGTTAGAGGCGCGGTAGGTTGCCCGCATACCGTCATTGTTATAGGCAATCTGCCCCTTGAGCGTGTCCATGACGGCGGCTTTGATTTCCTTCTCTTCGGCGGTCAGACGGTGTGCTTTCTGTGCTTGCGCTGCTTCCTCCGGCGAGGGAGCAAAGGGAGACTTGACCTCCACGGTTTTTACCTCAATAGAGGTAATCTCATCGTTCTCCCATGCAGCGACCTCCGGGTCTCTTTCCTCCGTTTTCTCAGAAACAGCTTCCTTCTGGGGTTCGGTCTGCTGTCGGAACGCATCCACGAAAAGTGCCGTCAGTCCGGGATTGGGTTTATCCACAAGGAAGCGGGAGGCATTCTCCGGGCAGACATCAATGCTCTTTGCCCATTCCTTGAGGGGCTGCGGAATACGCCCGTCAAACTCTTTCTGCTGAATGGTGTTTGCGAGGACATACCGGACGCGCTCCGGAGAGAACTGCTCAAGGACGCTTTTCACGGCAGCATCCGCATCCAGCCGGTTGTCTCCGTAGTTGGAGCTGATCGCCGCCTCAATCGCACGGCGGCATTCCACGTTTGCAGCGAGAGAAGCACGATATGAATCCAGCTCATCGGCTTCATAGGCGTAATTCGCTGTCTCGCGGTAAATGGGAACTTCCGGCATCGGTTCTGCGGGCATTTCGCTTTCCTTCTCTGCGGACTGTGCTTTCTCTGCCAGCAGCACCTTGAGCTTGGCGTCAATGCCCTCGATCATCTCAGCCGCCGTCTTGCGGATGGTGTCCAGAGAGCTTTTCAGTTCCTTGGTTTCCTTGCCGGATGACCAACCGGCGATGTAACCGAAGGAGTAGTCCGAGGTTTCAATGCCGTACCGTTGGCAGACGGTGTAGGCAACGCTTTCCGCTTCAACCTCCTTGGTGTGTCGATCCTTCTTATCTTCTGGCGCGGCTTTCTCATCCGGCTTGACGGCGTGGAGCTTTGCGTGGGCGATCTCGTGAATGGCGGTTTTGACCGTCTGGATTTCGCTCATGCCCTCCTGAATGGCAATGCGGCTTTCAACCGGCGAGAAGAATCCCTTTGCACCGCCCGGAATGTCCTCAAAGGAAATAGGGACGGGAGATTCCTGCCTGAGCGCGTCGAAGAACGCCTCGTAGTTTTCGACGGTGCCTTTCAGCTCATCGACGATAATGTCCGGAAGCTCCTTGCCGTCCGTCTGGGAAACATCAAAGACACTTACCACCTTGAAGGCAGGACGCAGGACCTCAACCATTTCCGTGACAGCCTTCCCATCTGCGCCGATCACCGGCTTCTGCGTCACGGGGTCAATCTTCTCGCGCTCTTCCTGCGCCTTGTACGGCGCGGGTGCAAGAATCTTGATGCCCTTTTCGCCCTTCATGACCTGACGGTCAAAGTTGCGCTGCCACGAGGTATAACCGGCAACATAGGTTGCCTCCGGCTTCTGCATCGCAATGAGCAGCGTGTTGTTGAAGGAATAGTTGTAGAACTTGGACATCGTGCGGAGATATTCCTTGAACCGCTCGGATTCAAAAAGCTCCTTGATGCCCTGTTCCAGCTTGTCCGTGATTTCGCGGACTTGCTGTGCATTTTTGTTTTCAGCCATCTCAAACCTCCATTTCTTATTTGCTTTTGGGCGAAGAAAACCCCGTCTGGGATTTGCTCAATAAACGAGCCTTTACCTCAGACGGGGTTTCTCTGCGCGTCATCCGACGATGGAAGATGTTATCCTCGTTCTCCCATTCAATCAGCCGGTCAAACATCTCCGGGTGATTTGTGATTATGTGCAGCAGTTCTTTGTCACTTGCGTTGGGACAGAACCAGCAGCCGTTTCTTCGGCAGTGAGCGTAGATTGGGGAAAGCAGCCCATGTTCCTGACAGAGCTTGTAGGCGTCCGCCTCGGTCATACCGTATTTGGCAAGCAGACTGACCTTCGTTATTCCATCCAGACGAGCAAGGCGTTTTGGCTCATCCTCCGCGATGCCGACATAGCTCACAGTGTCCGGCGAGAGTGCGGCATTGTACTTGCGGACTGGCGGGATTTTGCAGTCACGATTGACCGCGCACATACCAGCCCATGCAAAGCCGCGAACCTCGCCCTTGTGCGGTCCGCGGGTGATGACATGATGGAACACCTCATCGTAGGTCTTGTCCGCGTGGAGAATGGTGAACTTGATGCCCAGCTCCTTTTCGCAGAAGGGCTTGAGCCGGTCATAAATGAAGTCCCGGTGTTCCGGGACTTCGCCGCTTGTGTCCTTGTCGAACATGACCTCGCTGAAAACTGCCTCGTCCAGCGGCTCATTGTGCTGTGCAGCCAGCAGGAGCGTCGCTACGCTGTCTTTGCCTCCGCTGCAAGAGGCAACATATTTCGGGCGTCTCATCGATCAAACTCCATCTTGAAGCTGACGTATTTGCCGCCGCTGTCATCCAGCCGGATCACCGCGTCATAGAGCTGAGGCTTCTTCGGCGTGTAAAGCCCGGTCACTCGGCACCAGCCCTTGTCCAGCAGCTCCTTTGCGATCTTCTTGGTCAGCTTCTTTTTCTTGCTGGAAAAGAACTTGTTGTCTTCCCACAGGCAGAAGGAGCATTCCTTGTTCGAGCAGTAGAAGTTGCCCTTGCCGATGTAGACCGGAGAGCCACAGCGGGGACATTTGCCGATTTCCTCTTTCCCCGTGCCGAAACGCTGTGCTTCGGCATCAGAAAGAAACGGGTAGGCTTTCACCAGATCCCCGGTCATCTGGACAATGCCGCTGAGGAAGGCGTCCGCATCTGCCTTGCCGCGTTCAATCTCCATGAGCGTGTTTTCCCATTCCGCCGTCATTGCGGGAGAAGTGATCTGTTCCGGCAGGACGCAGACGAGGTTGCAGCCGTCCTTCGTGGGAATGAGGGATTTGCCCTTGCGCTCTGCAAAGCCGGACTTTACCAGCTTTTCAATGATACCGGCGCGGGTTGCGGGAGTGCCGAGACCTTTCTTCTCGGTGTCATCGTCGAACTGATCGTTTCCGGCAGTCTCCATCGCAGACAGGAGCGTATCTTCCGTGTACTGCTTCGGGGGTGTCGTAAAGTGTTCGGTGACGCTGGCGGACACACCATCCAGAACATTGCCCTCATGGACTTCGGGCAGGGACTTCACGGGATCGTCCTTTTCCTTTGTCTTGAGGGAAGCCTTGAACAGCTCTTCAATGGCTTTCCAGCCGTTTTGAACAATGGTCTTGCCCTTGCTTTTGAACGCATAGCCTCCGCAGGAGAGCGTGATCTGCGTTTCTGCGTAGGTGTGCTTCTCGCCGGTCGCACACAGAAGGCGCATCCCGACAAGATTGAGGATTTTCTGCTCCGATTGCGGAAGCGCGGAAACATCCTGCTTTTCAAGCTGGACGGTCGGGAGAATGGCGTGGTGATCTGTGACCTTGCTGTTGTCGGTCACGCGGGCAATGTCCGGAGTAATCGAGACGCCGGAGAAAAGCGGAAGCTGGCGGCAGACGATGGAAATGACCTGACGGGCAGTGTCCTCCATATCGTCCGTGATGAACTGACTGTCCGTGCGCGGATAGGTCAGGAGCTTCTTTTCGTAGAGCGTCTGAACGAGATCAAGTGTCTGCTGGGCAGTGAAACCGTAGTATCGGTTTGCCTCGCGCTGCAAGGTGGTCAGATCATAGAGCTTCGGAGGATTGACGGTTTTCGTCTCCCGCTTGAGAGAAGAAACGACGGCTTGCTTTTTCTCGCAAGCCGCCGCAATCTTTTTCGCTTCCTCTTCGGTTTTGACCTTTTCCAGATCGGCGGTCAGATCGCCCTTGCCGACGTGGACATTGAAATACTTTTCCTTCTGGAACGTGGAGATTTTCCCGTCGCGCTCCACCAGCATTGCAAGGGTCGGTGTCTGGACGCGCCCGACCACCAGCTTCTTGTGATAGAGCGTGGTAAAAAGGCGTGTGCCGTTGATGCCGACAATCCAGTCTGCCTTCGAGCGGCTGAGTGCCGCTTCATAGAGACGGTCATATTCCTTGCCGTTCCGGAGATGCTGGAAGCCTTCGCGGATGGCGGAGTCCTCCAACGAGCTGATCCACAGACGCTTGAAGGGCTTGGTGCATCCGGCTTTGTTGTAGACCAGCCGGAAGATCAGCTCACCCTCGCGCCCTGCATCGGTTGCACAGACCAGCTCGGTGACGCGCTTGTCCTTCATGAGAGAGGACAGCACCTTAAACTGCTGGGCTTTGTCCTTCGTGACCTCGAACATCCAGTTTTCCGGAGCAATGGGCAGATCGTCATACCGCCACTTGGCATACCGCTCATCGTAGGAGCTGGCGTCTGCCAGCTCCACCAGATGACCGAAGCACCACGAAACGATGTAATTGCCGCCCTCCATGTAGCCGTCCTTGCGGGACGTCGCGCCCAGCACCTTTGCGATGGACTGGGCAACGCTGGGCTTTTCAGCAATGACTAAGATCAATCTTCATCACCATCCGTTTCAGCATCCTCCGCAATCTGCGGCTCATCATCCTCGTTGATGTACGGCTCTTCCTCGTAGCCTTCATCGTCGAAGAAGTCCATGTCCTCATCCTTGGGCTTTCTGCCCTTGACGAACTTGATGTAGTAATAGGCTGCACCCGCAGCACCGGCAAGGGCAAAGATGACGAGGATCATGCCGATGTTGGACTTCTTTTCGGGCTTGGGCGCGGGGACATCGGTTTCCGCATCCTTGTCCGGCTCAGGTGTAACGGGGGCTGTGCCGGTGCATTCGCTCATGTTGGTTTTGCAGACCGGGCAGTCGGTGTTGACCTGACCGGCAGCGCATTTTTCCTTGCAGTTACAGGTGGTCAGCGCAGCCGCAGTGTCTTCATCCAGCAGCGCAAGCAGATCGCTCTCATCGACCATGTTCAGGAAGTACGTCTGGTACTGTTCCTCATCCTCGTTGATGGGCGCATCGTAGTCGATGACAATGAAGAAGGTGTTGCCGCTTTTCGTCTGGACAGTGATAAACTGCTTGTTGGTTGCCTTGTCATAGAGCAAGTCGCGGGTGTAGGCGTTGCCCTCATCGTCAATCGGCTCACCCTTCGGTTTTTCCGGCGTGGGAGTGACTGCGGGCTGCTGTTCCGGCTGAGTTGCCTCCGTAACCGGAAGGTTCTGCTCGGTATCATCGGCGTAGGCAAACGCCGTCACCGAGAAGCAGGACAGCACCATGACGCAGACCGCAAGGACGGTCAGAAAACGAAACTTCTTACGCATTGTCGATTACCTCCGTGTTTTCAGCGGTCTTGGTGCCGCCCTTCATGGAAGACAGGAACGCCATGATCTGATCCTTGTCCATCACCATAGAGCGCACGGTATTGATGATTTCAAGGTTTTCCAGCTCTGTCTTCTTGTCGTACAGCTCCTTGAGCTGACCTTCGATTTCGGATTTCTTCTTTTCAGCCTTCTCGATGTCGGAGAGGACTTTCTGATACTTGGGATTCATGAAAAAACTCCTTTCTTTTAATAGGCGGGTCTTCCGAAGGCGTAGAAATGCTGCTGCCAGTAGGAAGAGTTGATGGATGTGTACTGAATGGGATCGCCGCAGTGGATCATGACCCCATCACCGACGTAAATGCCGACGTGAGACACGCCGGGGGTGTCATACGTTCCGACAAAGAAGATGAGATCACCGGGCTGTGCATTCGCCTTTGAAACCGGCGTACAAACGTTGTAAAGCCCTTGTGCGCCCAGCCGCCCGGTCATCACAAGACCGCTGTTCGTGAGAACATAGCTGACAAAGCCGGAGCAGTCGAAGGACGTGTCGGGATTGGAGCCGCCCCACAATAGTGATAGGTAATCCTTTGATGTTATCTCCGGATTTTCCCCCACTTCACACCGTGCATGCGACTTTCACCGCACACGGCGTTCCATCAATATTACAATTTTGTTAGATTGGTATTACTTTCAAAGTTATTGAAACGCTTAAATTGCAGGATTTCCTGCTAATATTCGGAATTTATTGATTTTATTAAGCTGAGATTTATTGGGTTTTATTTTTATCAGATATGCTTGTATTGTTTCGGGTTTAACAGCGTGAATCAATCTGTGGACATCAATGTGAACTATCACAAGATTTTTGTATTCATCTGTACCGCCTTGACTAATAGGCTTTTTATGATGGCAATGTATTTCATCAATCCAAAGCACCTTGCCTGTAACGGCGCATTTTCCATATTGTGCGGCATACAGTGAAACTCGGTTATCCATATATTCAACGCTTCTGTTTGGTATTTGTGCTGTTGCCAGCATATGTAATACCGTTG
>OIZX01000624.1_pt1 | contig 22611 bp, 25 predicted proteins | sample 1588621 | NCBI WGS metagenome assembly OIZX01 (sample SAMN03283276) | human gut metagenome | biome: human-associated habitat; material: feces | host: Homo sapiens | place: Peru | collected 2012 | reverse complement strand
AATATACAATCACAGGTTACGTCCACTATTGCAGGGGACGACGGCGAAGCCATGGAAAAAAGTGAAGGATATGTAGCTGAAAATGGTTTTGTAGCAACAGATCCGACGCACTTTGGAAAGCCGTATCATGATCAATAGCCGTGGTAAACGTGTTGTCCGTGAGGCTGTTTTCTTACCACCTTTGTCTTTGTGAGAGTTGAGGACAAAAATCTTAATGAAATCCGCTTCCGCTCCGATGTTTATAAGATGCTTTCGGAACCAGGCAAAAGTGCCCCATATGCTATCCCTGATAGCAAATTCAGCCATTTCAGCGAGCGAGAGTTTGAAGAGAAGGTTGCAACTTCTATCACCCAGAGGCAGATGGAGGTATCAGCATCCTTGATGACACTCTCGGTATTGATTGGAAGATACCAACCGAACATGCCATCCTCTCGGAGAAAGATACAAAACATGATGTTTTAAAGGACTTCGACAGTCCTTTCGTCATTAACATAGATTTATACAAATGAATACAAAACAGCAAATAGCACAGCAACGTGCTAATTTGGCAATAGCTGAATTCTTGAAGGAATTGTTTACTCCTCCGTATGTTATTAGTGAGTCAACTTTTGATGAAACGAAGGAATCTGCAGTGGAGTGTGCCAAACAGAATGTCGATGCCGCATCTCTTACTGAAAGAGAGAAAGAGGTAGCGAAGGAGACTGTAGAACTATTTGCTAATGATGTAGCACGTAAGTTTAAGGTTGCTATGAAACAATCTGGTAAGATTGTGTGAATACCCCTTTTGAAATAATGGTACATACTATGTCTATAGATACAAATTCGCTGAGAGATTCTCTTTCCTGTGTTTGTCAACAAAGTGGCGAGCCATTGTCTAATTGGTTTGATTGGGTCTCTCTTATAGCTTCTGTTGCTACTCTGATATGTTTTGCTATTACTTGTTTTCAAATCTATCAGGTTAAGAGTGTTAGTAAGCAGGTGAGGGAAGCCGTGAATGATAATAATAAGCAAATAAAAAACAGTATTTCTCTGTATAAGGTTACAGATGCTCTTCGACTGACAGAAATGGTTTTGGACTATATAAGAAAAGAACATTATGAATTAGCAGCAATGAAGTTGTTTGAACTCAATAACATGGCAATAGAAATCGCAAATACTCATAAGGAGCTCAAAGCTTACCAGTTGTCATTGGTATCAGAGATGGATCATCTTAATGATATGGCAACCAATGTAAAAACTATGTATAGTCCAAGCTATACGATGTCAACAATAATGCAATTTAATAATGCATTAAAAGATATAGATATCAAAATTAAAAATCAGATATTAAAAAGCGATAGAACATGAAAAAGTATATTGATAGTATAGCACCATTTATCGAAAAAATCATAAAGATGACAGAATTAAAACAGATGAAATGGGAAAAATCAGGAAACAATACATATCGTTGTGTTGATGTCAAGGACTCCCTCAGCCTAGAAATATCTGGAGGAAATGGTTTTGTTGGTTCAAATATCGGTTTCAAGCTATATTCAGCAAATAAATTGGAATTTGAATATACGCCAGGTTTAATTGTGAGGTATCCTGAGTTTGAAGCTCTCTTGTCAAAGCTTTATTCTATTGTTGAAGAGGCAGATGTGAAAAGAATTACAGGTCAACTTTCAAAGATTATGTCAGCTTTTGCTAAAACTGATAATGTCTGATGAAGAAAGATAAAAAATGATAGGAAAAGTCTACCTTTATGGAAATACCAGCAATAATGAGGAGCGTAACAACTCTGTCTTATGATAAGATGCAAATCTCCCTTGCTGTTTCCATTCTATAGCAGAAACTTCAATGCAAAATGGAATCTCAAAGTTCAAAGCCTTGTACCTGCTCATTTCAGACTAAGCCCATAGTGGTAAAAGAAGGAATAGAAGTACATAATAGTGTAAGTCCAAAAGGTAGAAAGACAGAAAACATCTCGAAACCAAAGGAAAGTATTAGAGATTCTATAAAGAGGGTTATGCACTTAAGAAAAGCTAATCCCAGTACTAATTAAATAAGATATTCTAAGTAGGGCGAAATCTATAAAATATTTTAAACAAAAAGTAAATTATGATTGGAATTATAGGTGGTAACGGAGTGGCTGCTACTAATAAGCTACTCGATATAATTGAAGAGAAGTGCACTAAGAATGGCGCATTTCGTGATTGTCATCATCCTGAAATGATAGCTTGGCAGGCAACGCAAGCTCCATCTCGTAGTATGTATCTTGAGGGGAGAGGAGAATCCTTCTTGGAGGATTATATAAGAATAGGTAAACATTTGAAGAATTGTGGATGTGATACTTTGTGTATGTGCTGCAATACTGCTCACTATTTCATAGATGAGTTGGCAGAGAAAATCGACATCAAATTCATCAATATATTGGAAGAAGTAGCCAAGGTTGTTAAAAGTCTAGGGGGGCAAAAAATAGGTGTTATGTGCACTGATGGATTGAAGAATATTGGTATTTATGAAACTTATATTCAGCATTTTAATCCAGAATCCGAAGTGGTTTTTCCTACAGATGAACTTCAGTCTCTTGTAACAAAAGGTATCTGTAACGCTAAGAATATGAACAGATACTTGCCTGTAACAAATGCGGAAAATCCTTCTCATTGTTTTTCTACTGTGTGTGATTGGTTTGAGGCACAAGGTTGTGATACTATAATTGCTGGATGTACTGATATAAGAAAAGTCTTTTTTCCGCAAATAACTGATAAATTTAATTATATTGACAGTCTTGAGGTCTTGGCAGATAGTATTATCTCAAAAACAAAAAAATAATATAGCCCTTAGGTTTAATAAAATGTAGGTTTAGGGGCATAAATAAGGATAGTTTTATGGCACATATTAAAACTTCTAAAGGTTTTCTGGACTACGATAGTCATCTGTTGTATTTTGGCGACAAGGTGATTGATAAAAACATAATGTTAGAAAACCTTAATGTCTTGTCAGTATATCTTGATAAGATAGCAATTAACTGGGGACCAGCCTTTGGTACTCTTATCGGAATTGTCCGAAATGACGATTTTCAACCGTGGAAGCCTATATTTGATATTTATATTTTGAAAGAAGACGAAGAGCGTTTTAAAGACATACTTTGGCTTTTGAAAGATGTAGATTTTGAATTGGTTAGATATGAAAGAAGAGGACTTTATTACTTGCGTCGTAAAGATCAGTTTATAAAGGTATTCGTACTTCATAAGATAAGCTGTGATGTGCGACATACTGGTGGCTCTGATTTTATTCACGAGAAATATCTTCAAAATACAATAAAATGGAATTTCAAAGGGATAGAATTAAATGTACCTGCTGATGTGGAAGAGTATTTTACTTTTCAATATGGTAAAGATTGGACAATACCTAAGCAAACTGTGTTCTATTCTAAAAATATACTGAAAAAATGGTGTTATTGGGTAACAACATGGATTCAAGATAAGCTTCCAAATTCTTTATATTATTCTTGGTTACTGAATCATCGTAAGAAAGACTTCCAAAAGTTTAAGGCTCGTTGTGGAAAGGCAGGGTGCGCTCTCCCAGAAGATATTGAACTTTCTAGTATGAAACCTCGTAAGTACAAAAGAGTGCTTACCGTTGGTGTGTACGACCTTTTGCATAAAGGGCATGTAGAGCTTTTCCGTCGTGCTAAGGGATTGGGTGATTATTTAATTGTAGCAGCACAGGATGGGGATTTTATTCTTAAGTACAAACCTACAGCAAAGGTTTTGAATTCAACAGAAGATCGTAAATATATGATTAAGTCAATTCGTTATGTTGATGAGGTCATTACATACGAAGATGTTGATCAAATTGTCCAAAATGTAGATTTTGATATTTTTGTGACAGGTCCAGACCAGAGTCATGCAGGTTTCCAAAAAGCCATTAGATGGTGTGAGGAGCATGGAAAAGAACATATAGTGTTAGCGCGTACAGATGGAGTTAGTAGTAGTGAATTAAAAGCAAAAATAGCTGCAAAAGTAAACAAAAAAGTATAGAATTGATATGAGAGAAATTGGATTAGACGAATTAAAGGTGCTTCAGATGGATGTAATGTCAGCTGTGCATCGTTTTTGTGAGGCAAATCATCTCAGATATTCTTTGGCTTGTGGCTCCTTGCTAGGAGCTGCAAGACATAAGGGGTATATACCTTGGGATGATGATATTGATATATATCTTCTTCGTGAAGATTACGATAAGATGATAAAACTTTTTCCTAAATTATGGGAAGGAAGGTACAAATTTAGCACGTTAGAACGGGATGATAATTGGCGAATTCCTTTTGGTAAGGTTCTTGATACAAAGACGGTTTTACAGGAGGGAGAAATAATTTATAATATAAATATTGATGTATTTCCTATTGACAATGTCCCAGAAAATGTAGATAAATGGAAAAAATATGATCAATATAGAAGAAAATGTTTTGATTTATATAGCAGAGTCGTAGATACTCCTCCTATATTTAATTTTAATAATGGAAAACCATTTCTTAGAAATGTTATATCTACATTAATAAAACCATTTTTTTATTTAGTGAGTAATCATTTGGTGGCAAAATGGTTTCAAAAAGTAGCTACAAAATATAATAATATAAATTCAACTATGGTTTTTGAATGTGCTCAAGGAATTTTTCAAAAACGTCCTTTCCCAAAGGCTTTATTTGATAACCGTATAATGATGCCGTTTGAAGATAGAGAATATATGTGTTTTGCTGAGTATGATTTATATTTGTCTAATGGGTTCGGTAATTGGCGTCAGCTACCTCCTAAAGAGAAACAAGTCACTCATCATGATTTCAAGGCATGGTGGAAGGATTAATTAAGTAGTATGTAAAAATATGTCAACAACAACTCGTGTTATAAAAAATACAGGATTTTTATACGTAAAAATGGGCATCACTGTATTCATTTCTTTATATACCACTCGATTGATTTTGGCCTCTCTTGGAGCATCTGATTTTGGAGTATTTAATATCGTGGGTGGAGCCATTACTATGTTAGGATTTCTTAATTCTACAATGGCTAATGCGACACAACGTTTCATGTCTTATGCAGAAGGAGCCAATGACTTGTTAAAGAAAAAACAAGTATTTAATGTTAGTATGGTGCTCCATATAGGTATAGCCTTATTAACAGGATTAATCTTGCTGGCAGCAATGTATCCTCTATTTAACGGAATATTTAACATTCAACCAGATAGAATATTTGCGGCAGAAGTAATCTACTTAAGTTTGGTTGTAAGCACGATGTTTACAATCGTAAATGTTCCCTACGATGCAGTAATGAATGCACATGAGAATATGCTTTATTATGCATTAATAGGTATATTTGAAGCGTTTCTTAAACTTATAGTAGCATTTGCTTGTGTATATACAACATCTGATAAACTGATTGTTTATGGTATATTGATGGCTATTATCCCTTTTATTACCCTTACGATAATGAAGATTTATTGCCATCGTAAATATGAGGAATGTTTTATCGGATTCAAAAAATATTGGAGTAGAGGATTGGTCAAGGATATAGCTTCGTTTTCAGGATGGAATTTCCTAACAGCTATTTCAAGTCTTGCATCTTATTATGGTTCGGGATTGGTATTGAACCATTTTTTTGGAACAATATTGAATGCTGCGCAAGGTATCGCTAATCAGGTTAATGGTCAGATGTCTACATTCTCTTTAAACTTAATGAAGGCTGTAAATCCTGTCATAGTTAAAAGGGCAGGAGCTCAAGACGTTGAGGCTATGAATAAGGCAACACTTGCAAGTGGTAAATATTCTACATTGTTAATAGTTTTTTTTGCCATTCCATTCATGTTGGAAATGCACTATGTCTTAAATGTTTGGCTGAAAGACGTTCCTGAATGGACTTCTTTATTCTGTTGTCTTCAACTAGTTATCACTATTATATGCCAGATGGCAAGTAGTGCAGCTACTTCGATTTATGCACAGGGTAACATCAAATGGTATGCTATTTATAAGAGTGTAATGAATGTAGTACCGATTATCGCTACATATATTGCCTATATTTTTGGAGGTGCTCCTTATTGGCTTTATATAGCCATGATTACTATTTGGGCAATAGGTGGCAATATAGTGATAATTCGATATGCAAATAAAGTTTCAAATTTAAAAATCATAGCATTCTTTAGGGAAATCGTTTTCCCTGTTATAAGTGTTGTTATATTAATGTTAGCTTTGGGATATTTGCCCCAACTATTGATGGTAGAAGGATTCTACCGTCTTATTGTTTCTTGTGTGATTACTTCTTTAGTATTTATTTTTATGATATGGTGGCGTATCTTTACCAATAAAGAAAGACAGATGGTAAACGATTTTGTAAAGAAAAAGAGATTTGAAATTAAAAGGTGATTTCTTTGGATTCACAAAAAACACTAGATAATGGAATATAGGCTGTATATGAAATGACAAGAATATAAACGGTTAATATCTATGATTACAAACGTTACAATAGAAAAGGTAAAGGGCATAGGGTATAAGTCTTTTGATTTAGAGATTAAGGAAAATAAATATAATCTTCTAGTAGCACCAAATGGATTTGGTAAAAGTTCTTTTTTTGCTGCTTTTGATTCTTTACGAGCAACGAAGATGGAGCTAAAAGATACCAATGTACCTATTGGGGGTGACAATGTAAGTTGCAAATTATCGATAACGGATAATGGTGATACTTTAACGGCAGATAATACTTCCAATAAGCTTAATTCAAGATATAAGATTTGTTGTATTAATTGTAGATTAACTCCTAAGGCAATAGGACGAAATTTTGGAGGACATGTTGCTGCTACTGGCTATTTGGGGATACAAGAAATTGAATTAAGCCCAATTCCGCCAAAAGCTGTTTTTGAGTATAAGTATTCCAACATGCAAAAATATCTTTTACAATACAAGAAACTTCTGAATAACATTGAAGATTTTTTTGCTACACCGGCTTTTACGCACTTGTTGGATGATTGTTACACAGATTTGGATAAATTGCTAACAAAAGGCCGTCAACTCCTTATCAAGGATGTGTTTACGAAAATAAATACTTTGAAAGGAACTATACAGCATGTTGCCGATTTATTTAATGATGGCTGGTTGGATGATATAAAAAAGCAAAATTGTTATAATGCGGTTCAAAACTATTTGGAAAGAATGTATCCTCATTTTACGAATATGTCGGAATTGGAAAAATTCTTGTCTATTTTTCAAATTATTAAGTTGTATAATGAAGATAAGACAAAATTCAAGAAAGCTGTTGCATGGGCGGATTATGAGGTTTTAAAAATGGAACTGAATGCGCATGTTGCAATGATTAATACGACAGGTCGGAATATTGTATGTAAAGAAGATCAGAATCATTTGATACTTTCTTTTCCAAAAGCACATACTATCTCTAATGGTCAACGTGATGTGATGATTCTTGGTGTGATGCTTAAGATATTGACCGTGCATCTTACACCTACAAAGAAGCATATTTTAATCATTGATGAGGTGTTTGACTATTTAGATGATGCAAATATTCTCGCTGCACAGTATTATCTTTCGGTGATGGTAAATAAAGCGATAAAGAATGGTATTATAGTTTATCCTATTATTATGACGCATCTATCTCCTGAAAGGTTTATAAATTATGCTTTCCCTCAAAGAAAACTCAATGTTCAATACTTAAAGCAAACAACGTGTGTGCCAAATGAAAATGTAAAAAGAATGCTAATGAAACGAAATGAATCTACGATAAAAGATGATGTTTCTTGCTATCTTCTACATTATTCTAAGAACGAAATAAACAAAAGGGCAGAGTTTCGAAGTTTAGGATTAAAGGAAACGTGGGGCGAAGGCACAAATTTCTTGCAATTTATTATTCAAGAAATTAATAAATACTTATCTGGTAATGCGGATTATGATCCATATTCTGTATGTACATGCGTTAGAATTAGGATTGAAAAGATAGTGTGTGATCAACTTCATGATAACGTTCAAAAGGATACGTTTGAAAGTACTCATAAGACTGTAGAAAAATTGAAATATGCTGAGAGTTGTGGCGTTTCTGTGAACGATATTTTTTATTTGCTAGGCATTTTATATAATGATGTAGAGCATACATGGAGTAATGGCATAGATAAACCTGCAATATATAAATTGGAAAATTTAGTAGTAAGAAAAATCATTTCTGATATATTTGATTTTAATGGAGATTCAATAAAAATTGATTCGATACATTAAAATATATTATCGGTTTAATTAACTATTGTGGCTAAAGAATTGGAACAGTTTCTTTTAAAATAAAATTTATGATTACACAATATGATATAGAGTATTTGTTGATATTTGTTATCCTGGGTATACTCTTTTTAAAAGGGTTAAAACCTAATACGGGGGGGGCAATTTCGACCATTCGTGATTGACAAGACTATGTCGCAAGCATTAAAAGGTATTGCTTGTGTTTTCATCCTTATGGGACATTGGGGACAACGAAAGTTTGATATGGATATGCCTTGGGGTATCTCAAAGGTGGTATGGCAAACTACAGCTACTACGGCTTTGGTTTGGTTTATGTTTTTTTCTGGTTATGGTATGTCTTTAAAGCGTATTAAGCAGGGGGATTATTTATCTTCATGGTGGAAAAGCATGAAAAAGATATTTATTCCATGTTTACTTACATGTTTCGTCTTTCTTTTAGTGTGCTCAATACTGCCTAATAGATATACATATGAAGAGGCGAAGTCGTTATGGTTACCAAAGGAAATCCATCTAATACATAACTTAAATATTGAAGCTTGTAAAACTCTTGCATGGTCATTAATGGGAAATAGAGATTGGTATGTGTGTTGTATACTTATGTTTTATACTATTTATTATGTAATAACATACCTATCTGATAAGTTTCAGAAGAATCAAACCATCTTATTGAGTATAGCCTTTGTTATTTATTGGTTTTGGGCTTATTGGTATTTTGGTGTAGAACAGGGGCATTATTTCCGTTTCGTCTGGACATTTATGTTTGGTCATGCTGTTGCTAAGAGAACAAAAATCAGTTGGATAATGACAGCTATTCTTATGATACCGATTATTTTAGAAAGTAAAGTTGTTATGTTGGATTTTACTATAGGTATAGCTGTTCTCTATCTGTTGTCTTTTATCAATTCAAGGTATGAAATGAAAGGTAAGGCTGTTTTATTTATGGGAACAATATCATATTTCTTTTACCTCGCCCACGTTCGTCTTGGATATACGCTATTGACATATATAGGAATAAATAGTATTGTTCTCTGGATTGCAATCACAACTATTGTATCATATCTGTTATACAAATTGAATTCAAAAATAAAAATATGATAACATCAAGAAAAGAATTAAAGTTCTATCTCAAGGCAGATGAGATAATGAACGAACAGGTATTTCCGCAGGGGTTTATTAAGAGATTACTTTTGCCGAATCCTATACAGAAGTTCATGCGTTGCATGAGAAAATTGGAGTATTATGATTACAAGCGGAAGCTTTCTCCTTTTTATATTCCCATGTTTTTATGGTACAAGATGAGGTATAATAAACTGAGTATAAAGAATGGTTTTGATATTCCGATAAATAGTCTTGGATATGGATGCCGTATTGGTCACCGATGTGGTATCATTATAAGTGGAAGCACAAAGATTGGTAATTATTGTTGTATTTATCGATGCTCATGCGCTGATGGTAATCCAAAGAGAATTGGTAATCATGTCTTTATAGGAACTAATGTTGTGATAGCCAAGAATGTTACGATTGCTGATGGTTGTTTTATCTCGGCGATGAGTTTAGTAAATAAGGATGTTCTGTCAGAGAACACGGTTATGGGGGGGGTACCTGCTCGCTTCTTAAAAACAGCTCGTCCTTGGACGGAAGAACAGCCGTATAAGGATGAATTTGAAAGGTGCGAGTCGTTAAAAGTGAAGATGGAATTAAATTTGTAGTATATTATGATAAAAGTCTTGTTTTTAGCAGGAACTCCAGGTCTGCTTAAAAATACAAATAAATATAATGGAGGTGGCTGGATTGCTTCATTGCAAAAAGAGATAGAGAGGTCTTATTCCGACCAGGTTAAAATATCTCTTGCATTTCCCAATGATCATAATTCGTTTGAAAATAATGAAGGTACAGACTATTATGGTATAGAAACCATCAAGCGTACTTTCTGGAAGTATGATCAAAAGGAAGCAAAGTTTTGTGAACGAATCAAGGAGGTGATAGATGCAGTTTGCCCAGATGTCATCCTTTGTTTTGGTACGGAGAATGGCTTTGGGCTGGCAAGTACTTTAACAGATATTCCTGTTGTTATCCATTTGCAGGGAATACTTAATCCTTGCTATGAAGCTTGGATGCCACAAGGATTGTCATGGAAACGTTGGCTTTGGGGCAATAAGAATGCAATACTGACTTGGTTGGCCTTAAAGGAATTCAAGAAGAGGGAGATGAAGATGTTCAAATCCTGCAAATATTTTTTAGGAAGAACGGATTGGGATAGAAAAATCACTCAAATTCTCGCTCCGCAAGCTAAATATTTCTATTGTAGCGAGATGTTGCGTCCTGTCATCTATGATAGTGACAAAATTTGGGCAGTGCCGAATAATCAGAGAAAGCGCATCGTATCAATTATCTCTGGCTCAATATATAAAGGTGGCGATTTAATATTGAGAGCTGCCAAGGTATTGAAGGATAATGCTCATTTTGATTTTGTATGGGACGTTTATGGGGTCAAGGATATGAAACAATGGGAAAAGCTTACTCATATCAAATCTGCGGATGTGAATTTGGCAGTTAATGGTGTGATAAATGCAAGTCAGTTGATAGATGTTATCACTTCTTCAGATGTCTATGTGCATCCATCCTATATTGAAAATAGTCCAAATACGGTTTGTGAGGCTCAGTTGTTAGGTGCTCCTGTCATAGTGACGGATGTAGGAGGTACTTCTACTTTGGTTAAACACGAAGAGTCTGGTATTATTGTTCCTGCTAATGATCCTTATCTGATGGCTGCGGAAATAGCAAACCTGGTTGTTGACAAAAGACAAGCTGCCATGCTTGGAAAGAATGCGAGGAAAGCCTCATTAAGTCGCCATCAGCCATCAAATATTGTAGAAAGCTTAATCGATATATTTAATAAGTTGATAACGGATAAGAAATAATATGTCAATATCGAGTGATAATAAGTTAGCCTTGTCAATGGGCGTATTGTGTTTCCAAGGATTCGGTATTAGAATCTTTGAAGGAGTCATGGAGGGTGCCATCGTTTTGTGGTTGATAGTTCTTGCCATCCTGAATTGGAGATATGTAGAGCGTGTGCCACTCTCTTATTGGGGAAAAATTGTTGGCATCTCCATGCTCTATTACGCATTCTGCATGATGAAGGGAGTGTCTATATTGCCATTCTTGATAGTGGCATGGTTGTCTGCAGCAGTAGTCTTGACACCTTATTATTTGCGGCAGGCTGACTTTGTGCATACGATGAAGAGGCTAACACGATTCTGTATGTATTATAGTTTGTGCCACATACCAATAATGATTCTTTTTAAGAATAATCTCACCACCACTTCCTTTGGTATGAATCCTAAAACCTTTCTTTATCTCTTTTATTTTAATGGTCAAGAGGGTTTTGCAGGAATGAACCGTATTCAAGGTTTTTGTTGGGAACCAAGCTGTTGGAATTTGTTGCTTGACTTGAATTTGATATTTGCCTTGTATTTTAAAGAGAAGAAATCAATCATTATAGCTTCTGTATTGGCTATCATTTCAATCATGTCCACAACAGGACTTGTTGTTATGTCAGTAATTTTCTGTTTATATTATTTATTTAATATGAAACTGAAAAGAGCCATTCAGTCAGCTGTCGTCTTGGCTTTGTTTGTTGCTTTGGTGGGGCCTATTGTGTATAGTAACGTAAGCGAAAAGCTTGAAACAGGATCCGGTAATGCGCGAGTTGGTGATTTCGCCATTGCCACAGCGGTTATGCAAGAGCATCCATGGATTGGCATTGATACAGAAAATCTAACCAAAAACATGTTGGTTATAAATGCTCGTGAGAATGCATGGACATCTGAAGGCGATAAGGAAGGATATATGGAGCAAGGAATGGTGAACTCCTTTGCTGCATTGGTTGTGGAATGGGGTATTCCTATAACGTTACTTATATTCTTATTGATGTTTAAGTCTCCTCTTATTGAGGATAAAAAATTAAAACTGTTATACATAGTAGCTGTATTGTGTGTATTGATGGGAACTCCAATAGCAAAAACAGGATTTTTCTATATGTATGCATTCTCAACTATATTAATTAACAAAACTGAAGTAAAGGGAAGAATATGTAGAAAAATTGAAAAGTCATATTAATCTCATTTGCAGATAGTAAGTATGATTCTGCACTTGACAGATTGGCAAATGCGCAAGACAAATGTCAGAAGAAAAATTGTAAATAGAAATAATTTGATAAGTTGGTTTAAAGATAAGATAATATAAAGAATTAGATATGAAATATGATATAATAATGCCTATTGCATTAAAAGAGGTGTTTTTCGTACATCGAACAATAGAGCATATTAGACGTAATCTAAAAGACGCAGAAATTATCTATATAATAACAAATCATAGATATTTTCGAATCTTGGAGCAGAAGCTGTTCTTACAAACAAACAAAAATATAGTTTTGTTAGATGAAGATCGTTTATTGGATGGGTTAACATTTTTAGACGTAAAGAATATTTGCTCGAAGTATGGCGCAGAGAGAATAACAGGCTGGTTTTTTCAACAGTTCCTGAAATTGGGCTTTGCCAAGACTCATTATGCAAAAGACTATTATTTGTCATGGGATGCAGATACAATTCCTTTAGTCCATATCCCATTTGAGGAAGACGGTAAACTTATCTTTGATTGTAAAAAAGAATATCATAAGCCTTACTTTGTACTTATAAAAAATGTCTTAGGATTAGATAAAGTTATAAAGGATTCTTTTATCGCTGAACACATGCTGTTTGAAAAAGGCGTTGTAAACGAGATGCTTGATGATATGGAGAAACAAACAACGTTGTTGGGGGAATCTTGGTGGGAAAAAGTCTTAAATAATTGTGACTATTCTGTTTCGCTCAATTGCTTTTCAGAATTCGAAACTTATGGAACTTATGCATATTCAAAGAATCCTTCGAGATATAAATTCAGACAGCTGTCTACTTTCAGAAGAGGAGGGCTTGTGAATGGAAGATTTATATCAGATAAGATGTTAGAAAAATTATCGTTTGATTTAGACACAGTTTCTTTTGAATTTCGGGATACACCTTGCTTCCCATTAAGCATACGTACATATTTCTATCGTTTGTGGATAAAAATATTGTCTAAATATTATTTGTAAAGAAAAATCTAAAATTCGGATATGGATTACGTTGTTTCAATTCTGTTACTGCTTTGCTAATCAATAAAAAATCAGGAGTTGTTTCTTTTGGAAATAATGTCATTTTTAATTCCTACACAGATAAATCTTGGAATTCAAAATACAAACTGATAGTTCTTGCTCATGCGACGCTTACAATTGGAGACAATAGCGGAATGAACGGAGTTATGATATATTGTAGTAAGAAAGTGGTTATAGACAATTATGTAAAAATTGGAGGTGGAACTCGTATTTCTGATTCGAATCATCGTAGCCTTGATTACAAGATACGAAGAACTTCTAAGGACTCAAAACAGGCAAAGTCATCGCCTATTATCATTGGCGATGATGTCTATATCTGAGCCAATTGCTACATAGGAAAAGGGGTAACTATTGGAGCCAGGAGTATTGTAGCTGCAGGTTCTGTAGTTGTAAAGAGTATTCCTAGCGATGAGATTTGGGGCGGAAACCCTGCTATATTTATAAAAAAAGAAGATTACTAATTAAACTTATTATAATTTAGATGAAAGAAATTGTAAAAAAAATACATTATGTCTGGCTTGGTGGTAAACCTTTACCGCCGAGTGTAAAATATTGTATTGATAGTTGGCGTAAGAAATGTCCGTCTTATGAAATCATTCAATGGGATGAAACTAATTTTGCGGTTGATAAGTATCGCTGGGTTCGTGAGGCATTGTCACGAAAACAATATGCCTTTGCGGCAGATGTGATACGTTGCTTGGTCTTGCAAAAGTATGGTGGTCTGTATTTGGATACAGATGTAGAGCTTATGAAGAGTATTGATGATTCTATCAATAATGATTTTGTGGTAAGTTTCTTGAATAATCATTTCAAAACAGGTGTCATGGCTCATGTGGATGAAAATGGAATCGATAAACTTTCTGGCAAACAAATATCTGGATTTGGTATTAATACGGGATTCATATACTCTGCACCTAATCATCCTGTAATAAATAGACTATTGTCGGACGTTTATGGGATGGGTAATAGATGCTTCGTCAATGAGGATGGAACATATAACAAACTGATTATTGATGGTGAATTGATGATGGTTTTGCATGATTCTTTTGGGGTGAAATTTATTGATACTATTCAAAAGACAGGGGACTTTACGGTTTATGACAGTACAGTAATAGCCTCTCCTATTACCCAAAATGAAAACAGTATTGCAATTCATTGGTATGATCAAACTTGGGTGGAAAATACAACATTGCTTAGTAGGCTTAGAAAGACCATAAAGTCAAAATTCCCCAAAATGACAAGAAAGCTATATAGCTTGATTGGCAAATAGTTGTAAGTTCATAAATGAAGGAAATATGATAATTTCAATAATAATAGCAACTTGGAATGCTGCCAAAACATTGAATAGATGTCTTGACAGCATAGTGCCACAGTTGACCGATGAAACGGAGTTGATTTTGGTTGATGGTGGTAGTAAGGATGATACGAACAAGATTATTGATTCGTATGGTAATAAAGTAGCAGTGCATATATCTGAACCAGATAAGGGAATATATGATGCATGGAATAAAGGTGTGAGCAAGGCGAAAGGTGACTGGGTGATGTTTGTCGGAGCGGATGACATCTTGTTGCCAAACGCCATTAATCGCTACATGGAAGCAATACACAATACTCCAAATGTCAACTCTTATGATTATATCTGTGCTCATAATGAGTATGTTGATATGAAGGGTAATTTGCTTAAGATTATGGGTGAGGCTCCTACTTGGGGAAAAATGCGTAGAAGTATGGTTGCTGCTCATGTTGCTTCTTTGCATAATCGACACAATCTTTTTGAAACAATAGGTGGATATAATCTTGATTTTAAGATTTGTGCAGACTATGAATTATTAATGAGAAAGAAAAATACGCTAAAGTATTTATTTATCCCTGCTCATATAGCACGAATGAAAGTTGGTGGCATGTCTTTCTCAACAAGGGCAATCATTGAAACCTATAAGTTGAGGAAATTACATCATTCTTTGCCAACTTTTTTAAATATCCTTTATTTTGTAAGAGATTGGTTGGCTTTTAAGTTTTTCATTTTAAGAAAAACTATTGTAGGTGCCAGGTTGCAAGAATCATAAAAAAATCATATATGAAACAACTCTGTATTTTGCATTATACTTTAGGCTTTTCTCCTTATCGCAGTGGCGGACTTATTAGGTATGCCAAAGACTTAATGTTGGCTCAGCAAAATCTTGCTCATTTTGTTGTTGCTCTTTATCCTGGGGGAACATCTTTGCTGCATAAGTCTTGTTATGTACATGAAGACAAGCATTATGGAGGTATCTTGACTTTTGAAATGACAAATCCACTGCCAGTACCTTTGATGTATGGCATTAAGGATGTGGAAAGCGAAATATCATCTAAAAAACTTGATATTTCGTCATTCCTGAGAATGCTTGATATGGTAAAACCAGATGTGTTTCATGTCCATTCGTTGATGGGGTTGCCTTTGGAATATTTACAGGAAGCGCATGATAGAGGGATACGTATAGTTTATACCTCGCATGATTACTTTGGACTTTGCCCTAAGGTGAATTTCATCAATCAGTGTGGAGAGGTCTGTCTTGGTTCTTCATGCGAGAGGTGTGAGGATTGTAATGTCAGTGCAAAGTCAGCTCTATTCTTGAAGTTGAGAAATGCCAAATGGGTGGTTCCATTTAAGAAAGTTTTAAGGAGGATGAAACGATGAAAGATTATCAAAAGCTTTTGGACTATTACAAGAAGTGTTTTTCTTTGGTTGATTGTTTCCATTACAATAGTGAGACATCTCAGGAGGTCTTTATGCAATACTTGCCAACAAGTAAAGGACAGGTGGTTTCCATTACACATGGAGGTATAGAAGACCATCGTATTAGAAAAGTATATGGTCATGATGTTCTACATATAGGATTTATTGGCAATAGTACGCCATATAAGGGGTTACCTTTGCTAATCTCTGTTTTGCAAGACATTGGTATGATAGAATCATGGGATTTGTCTGTTTGGGGTGGTGGTGTAGGGACCCATCCTTCATTGCCTGTATATTATAAAGGTAAGTTTGACTCCTCTACTATTGCTGATGTTTATAGTGCTATGGATGTTTTGATAGTTCCTTCCATTTGGAAAGAAACATTCTCGTTGGTTACTCTTGAAGCTTTGTCGTATGGAGTTCCTGTGATAGTCTCGGACAATGTAGGTGCCCAAGATATTGTGAAATTGTACAATCCGAAGTTTGTATATCACAGTGGAGATGAACTGAAAAGTTTAATTTGTGAAATTCTCTCAGATAAGAACTTGCTGGCAGAATTTAATGACAAATTATTGAGCTCCAAATGGAAGTATTCTATGGAAGAACATGCAAAGGAGATAATTGGTAAAATTTATAAATAATGATAAAATATATGGATACAATGCTATCTGATAATCCTAATGTTAGGAAAAGGTTATATGAGCAGTTTAATGCAAGAATATGCCTTGTTGACATATATAATGTATATAAGCAGTTGGAAGCAAGATGTTATGACAATTGCGACATGGAGTTACTGCTTCCTATCGAAGATAATGGCTGTGGAATAGAGGCTTTGGATTTCCTTAAGAAAAATCATTATGGCCAACTCATTTTTGATTTGATAAATAATGTGAGAATAAGCGAGGATTTGGCAAACAGTTTGACTGCTATGTTTAGTCAAAAGGATATAGATCTTTTTAAGAAAGCTCTTATTCATCCTTTTGATAATGAACATAGCGTTAGGTTTGATGAACGTGGGCTTGTCATTCATTCAAAGAATTTTATCGTTGATACAATAATATATCCTTTGAGCCAATTTCATACTGAAGTGGTAAAAGCTATGGACTGTTTTATCCCAGCACGCAAGATGAGTGATCGCTTTGGTTCAAATATCTATCTTGATGCTTATTCGCCATCTATGTTTACACAATATGCTCAATTTTGGGTAGCAGAACGATTGGACTTGTTGCATTTTTCTTCTAAAATTGGGGTCATATGAAAATATTTTCTGTTAATGACATAGAATTTAGGGCGAGAACCCTATATAATGGTTATCCCATTGTGGATGAGGTGCATTCAACTGGTTGTTGCTTAGAACAAGGGGATTGTAAGGAAATGCATGATACCGAAGTGTTGTGTGATGATTATTATGGAAGATTTTTCTCTCCGAGTTTTTTACACAGTGTAAAGTATCCTTATGGTGCTACGGATCGTCTCTCTTTCTATCACAATGGTCTTGTGCAATGTCCTGAAATTGTAGATGAACTCAGGGTTCCTTATAGACGCATTCCTATATTTAAAGTGGGCAATTTAGATGAGATAAAAAGTTATGCAAAGATAATGAAAGAACGTAATCCTGATAATATTATCTTGTTTCGCGGACAAAATAAATCCTATCAAATTGTGCGTTCTCAAGAGGAAATAGAGTTATTGTATGGTAACATCAATGTCAAAGAACCATCATTTCTTCCTAGTTATTTGAGACCCAAAAATAAGGTTGATTATACTTCATTATGCTCTGCATGGCATCAGTTGGCTTCTATCTTAATTCATGATTTGAATTGCGACTGTGGAGGAAAAATACAGGAAAACTTCAGAATGGTAGAGAATTTCCATACATTTTCTTTAGGTATCGCTCAACACTATGGGCTGCCTAGTGTGGGTGTAGATCTTACGGATAGTTTGGAAACCGCTCTATGGTTTGCTTTGAACTATCTGAAAGTGAATGGAGATGGTTCTACCTCTTATGAACTTATAGGACCTGAAGTAAGCGACGCTACCATCTATTTATTTAGGTGTGATAAAAGGTGCATCACTAAGTATGATTACGGATTGGAAGAATTTGTCTGTTCTCATCGTCCACTGGCTCAAAATGCTTGGTTCTTTCATGGAGGTTGGGGACTTGCCAAGAATCAAATGGCTCTTCAGTTGATGTGTGGCTTTCGTGTAGATGCCTCTTGGGAGCAAGACTTACCCAAGGAATATTTTGAAACTCTTTTCCCCGGTAGGGATAAAGATTATATCCTGGATTTTTTCATCAAGATGCGAGATTGGTTTGATGGAACCCAAATAGGGAAACTGTTGAAGGGACTGTATTATTAGTTCTAAACAAATAATATTCATTTTGTGATTAATTAAATTTTTTAGAGAAAATAATGAAAATAGCATTTGTTAGTGTCCGTGGTATTCCAAATAACTACGGTGGCTTTGAACAGTTCGCGGAGTATATCTCAGTGGGCTTGGTGAAGCGTGGACATGAGGTAACGGTATATTCGCCTTCTTATCACCCGTATAAGGATGATGAGTATAAGGGAGTGAAAATCAAACATATCTATAGTCCGGAAACTTGGATGGGTGGAAGTATCGGTTCGTTCTTCTACGACTTCATGTCGCTGAAGGATGCCTTGAAGCGTGAGAATTTCGATATCATCTATGAGGCAGGATATACGAGTATCATTCCTGCTTTCATCTGGTTTGATGTGAAGAATGTTACCAAGAGTATTGTGGTTACCAACATGGATGGTCTGGAATACAAGCGTACCAAGTTTAACAAATGGGTGCGCAAGTTCGTGTTCTGGGAGGAGAGAATGGCTGTTAAACATAGTCATTATCTGATTGCTGATAATATGGGTATCCATGATTACTATAAGGAGAAGTATGGCAAGGACAGTAAGTTCCTGGCATATGGTGCCGACATTCATGATGATTATGATGTGGAACATCTGAAGGAGTATGGCTTGAAACCTGAGGAATACTATATTCTGGTAGCCAGACTGGAACCGGAGAATAATATCGTGATGGCCATTGAGGGCTACTTGCATTCTAATGAGAATGGTAAGCGTCCTCTGATTGTGGTAGGTAAAACCAATACGCCTCATGGTAAGGAACTGGTTGCCAAGTATGGTAAGGAAAAGTGTGTGAAATTCGTAGGTGGTATCTATGACTTCAATAAATTGAATTCTATCCGTCACTTCTCTAAGGCTTATTTCCATGGTCATAGTGTGGGTGGAACCAATCCTTCTCTGTTGGAAGCAATGGCTTCTGAATGTTTTATCCTTGCTCACGATAATATCTTTAATCGTGCCGTGTTGAAAGAGAATTCTTTGTACTATCCTAATGCAGAGAAGGTGACTGAGATGCTGAATGATATCGAGAATATCTGTACACAACATAAGAAAAACTTCACGGATGGAAATGTGGAGGAAATCAAGAATGAGTATTCTTGGGAGCACTTGGTGGACCAGCATGAGGAATACTTCAAATGGTTGCTGGAACAGAAGAAAAACAAATAAGTTACAAAATCTAATAAAGAATTCAATGAACGTAATAAAGACAAATATAGATGGCGTACTCATCATTGAGCCTCGCCTGTTTAGGGATGCTCGTGGCTATTTCTTCGAGAGCTTCAGCGAGCGTGAGTTTAAGGAGAAGGTGGAGCCATTGGTGGGCTACAAGGTGGAGTTCTGCCAGGACAACGAGAGTATGAGTTCTTATGGCGTAATGCGTGGCTTGCATTTCCAGAGACCTCCGTTTACCCAGAGCAAGCTGGTGAGATGCGTGAAGGGTAGGGTGCTGGACGTTGCCGTGGATATCCGCAAGGGTTCGCCGACATACGGTAAGCATGTGGCTGTGGAACTGACGGAAGATAATCATCGTCAGTTCTTTATTCCTAAGGGTTTTGCGCATGGCTTCGCTGTGTTATCGGAAACTGCGGTATTTCAGTATAAGTGTGATAACTTCTATCACCCTGAGGCTGATGGGGGTATCTCTATCCTGGATGAATCTCTCGGTTTCGATGGCTTATTGCTATATAAGAATAATTGATTTCTTGAGATATGGAAAGAAGTGAATTGCTGAGTTTGATAAGGGAGGACTATCGATGATATGAGAAACTGAAAGGAAGTAATTTTTGCAATTGTAAGAAGGTAGGAATAACTTTCTTTAGTGAATCCTTTTGGTTCCGTGTATGCTCTTATCTTCAAAGTAAAAAATAATGTTTTTGTTAGGATGATAATCAAAACGTTATCGCAGTTTTATCGCATGAATGAACAGCGCCTGGGTATCGAATTGCCTATAGATACACTTTCCTTCATCTTGCATAGTTTGGCATCTCTTCCTTGCAGGAAACTAAAGTACTCCCAAAATTGTTTCCTATGATGCATAAATTTGAGATGACTCATTTCATGTAGGATAATCTCGTCTATCAATTCCAATGGGAAAACCACAATCTTGGACGGCAAGAAAATCTGTTTATAGATGGAGCATTGCCCCCATATGTTCCTCCTCTTCATTGTATATTTATTTTGTGGCAAAGGAACATATTTCCTGTGTCACAATCATTTATGGATACAACAAAGGTGGATCTTGTACAGGAGACATTGGGCACAAGTGAAGAACAACTATTGTTAATCATTCAAGCATATGAAGATGAATCAATGGGTTGACTTTGACATAGGTGATGAAGCTCAAAGTGAGTATGTTTTTTCCTATATGGGAAAGATATATAGCATAGAACTCAGTTTGAGTGTTGGCTTTGGCGATATATGGTTTGCGAATTTGTACTCAGTGACAGGTGATAAGAAACAAAAATATGTATCAAACATCAAAATTCCAACTTGTGATTTTGACGAACTCTCTTGGTTGAAACAATACTTGGAGAAACGAATGGATATGCTCTTGCTAGAGCTAAAAAATGAAGTCTCATCCGTCAGCTTCGAACCAGAGGAGATTGCTGGCTTACCCATATCTTCAGACGATAAAATCAAACTGCTTGACATGTTGCAGGGTTTATGGTTTGATGTTTATAAAATGTGCCAGGGAAAATAAGAAAACAGGTTTCGTATCACTTAAAAAATGAAATAGGAAGCCAATGCAAAAAATGTGGTCGGAAGAGATTCCGCCCACATTCACCATTGAAGTATTAACTTTATAAGATTTAGATTTATGCTATTCAACTATAAGGAACATCGGATTTTTGCGTTCTCTGATACTCATGGGATGCACAATCGGCTTCATATCCCAGAAGAAGCTGATATCCTGCTTTGTGCTGGCGATGTAGTGCCTGGCTTTGGCAAGGATGGCACAGAGGACTTCTTTTCCTGGTTGTTAAGCCATCCCGCCAAACTTTATATTTTTGCCGCAGGTAATCATGAGCTGTTCTTGGAAGACAGCTTAGAGCAGACAATTTCGCTTTTACCTAAAAAGGTAGTTTTCCTTCATGATTCCTCCTTTGAGTTTGATGGGATAAGTTTTGGGAATATATCCATGCGAAGCTTGCAAAGTAAGGAGCAAAATATCCACCTTGCTGGCAAAATGGACTTCCTGATAACCCATATTCCACCGGAAGGCATACTTGACGAGGGTAGGGGAAGCCTTCCTCTTTTGTTAGAGGTCTATCGTTCTCAACCTCGTTTTCATGTCTTTGGTCATGCTCATTCTTGTGGAAATCAAAGCAAGGGTGGTGCTTTTACGGAGTTTTACAATGTCTCACAGTTTAATGAACTTAAAAACCAAGATGGAGGTCAATAGAGAATGGTTTCCACCTTGGTGACAAGTCTTTTAAATATCAGTCAAAGAAATGCCTGTAGTCATCCGAGTAGGTTTATGGTTGACGTTTTTCGTATTTCTGAATAAGTATCGTAAAATGCAAATCAACTACACCGGAACTTACCTCTCTCGTACCAAAGACTAATTTTCCTTTTCCTGCCAACATTTGGAACTCACTCTTGATATTTTCTTCCTCCTTCAAAGAAAGAGGATGAAGTGAGGACACCTTACATAATACGACTAGCTTCTGCAGATTAAAAAACTCATTGTCAGAATCCATCTCGATGTACTTTATCAGTTTCTTCAGGTAATCCACTCTGCTGCTTTCTCCATAAGTATGAGTCTCCATGTTGGTTAGCAACATAGAGAAACCATCATAGATGAAGTCTATGTCATGAAAAGTGATATCCTTTCCACCCATGAACTTATCTCGGAGGCCTTCATATTTTTCTCTATAGTCTAAATGGCACAGCTTAAAAATATCTTTGAAGGCTATGATATTTTTATAAAACGTTTTATAAGGTGTGTTGAAATATCCTCAACACATGAGCCACCACAAAGATATACGCACATCAGAGAACGTAGAATCTCACTATATTGATAACCAAACAATGTGCATCTCAATCCCAA
>OIZX01000621.1_pt1 | contig 22657 bp, 11 predicted proteins | sample 1588621 | NCBI WGS metagenome assembly OIZX01 (sample SAMN03283276) | human gut metagenome | biome: human-associated habitat; material: feces | host: Homo sapiens | place: Peru | collected 2012 | reverse complement strand
AAAACTGAGCTCTTTTTCATCCCTTTGAAGTTCTTTCCTTCATTTGATAGTTCACAGTATAGAGATAATTTGTGTTCTCTTTGTGGGAAAATTGTGTTTAAATTGTTAAATCCTGTCTTATCTTAGCATTAAAAACCCCAGACTGCAAGGCAATCCGGGGTTTTTAATCTGTTGCTGCATCGGGCAAGAATAGCAGCCTTAATTATTTATTTGGCATGATCCAGAATTTCATAGTCGGATAGCTGAGAACTACCTGAACCAGAATATTCAACACGTTTGCAAGGGTAGGTGCAAGTCCTTCAGAGATTCCAATGTTAATGAAAAAGCTCTGGCTGTAAGCCGGAAGTGCTGCTGATACAAGTACCAGCACAACAGCAAGGGCAATATATTTAGGCACTGCCTTTTCAAAGGCTGCATTGGACTTGAAAACCAGATTTTTCTGTACGAAAAAGTTTACGGTCTGAGCTGCAGCAGTAGCAACCAGGAAGCTTAAGAATCCACATAAGCCAAGATTAGACTCTATATTATCTGCGTAATTAAATACCAGAAATTTAAATGGTGTATTTGCAAAGCTTTTAAAAATAAAGCCCGTACACAGCCACATAATAATAAAGTTTGTGATGGTTGCGCAGTTTGATAATACATTAAATTTAATTAATATTTTGATATAATGAAAAAATTTTTTCTTTTTAAATTTTGAAATATTGGATATATAATATAAAATTAATAAAAATATATAAAAAAAGACTATACTTATTTTTAAGTATAGTCCCCATAATATACCTATTATATAACCAATTAATATGATAAAAATTGGTCTATTCAATTAAATTACTCTCCTTGCCCCAACATATCTTTGTGAATAATAGCTTGATGATAATGCTGTTATTACAACCCCTTCTTTTTTATTTGCCGCATGTATAAAGTTACCACTTCCTATGTAAATTCCAACATGCCCTATTGCTGTCTTTCCTTGATTCTTGAAAATTACTATATCTCCAGGTTGTAAATTTGATTTACTTACTGCTGTACCATTTTTTATTTGATCTTTTGATGATCTATTTAATGATACTCCAAAATTTCTAAATACATATGTTGTAAATCCTGAACAGTCAAATCCTGTTGATGGTGATGAACCTCCTGCTACATATTTATATCCTAAATATTTTTTTGCAAATTCTACAACATCATTTCCTTCAGAACTTGCACTTGCTGTGCTTTCTTCTTCCTGTTCTTCTTCCGTTTCAACTTGATTTTCTTCTACTGCTTCTTGATTAGCAACTGTATTTTCTTCTGAAAAAGCAGTTGTTCTGTCATATCCACCTCTGGCTGTTGTTTCTGGTAATTTTGTATCTGATACATATTTTTGTGATACATATCCAATTTGATCATTATAATCAATTCTATACCATCCATCTATTTCTCCAGTTATTTTTACTTTTGAATTAAAACTTAAACTATGTATTGCTTCACTTGATGTTGTTGGTTCTTTTCTTATATTTAAGCCATCTGCTTTTACATATCCTGTTTTACTTATTTCCGTTACTTCTTCTGTTTGATTTTCTTGTTGATTTTGATTGCTTTCTTCTTCGTTAGAAGAATTTGTTTGTTCTTGATTGTTGTTTCCTTCAGTATTTAAATTTTCTTCTTTTTTGGCTTCTTCTTGATTATTATCTTGTTTAACTGATGTTTTTATTGTATTAATTCTTATCCAACCACTTTTTCCTTCATTTTCTATTTTGCACCAATCATTTAGAATATCTGTTACTCTAATATTTCCACTTGGTATTGTTTCTTTTTCTATTGCAAAGATCAATGGTAATGTTTTTACTTTAACTTCCTTTGTTAAATTATATTGTTTGTCTTTTTCTATGTTTTCTATATTTTGTGTTTGTTCTACTTGTTCATCATTTTCTGTTGCTTCTACTTTTGTTGTTATCATTGTTACAAATGTTATCATTAGTATTGTTATTATTAATTGTTTGGTTTTCATTTTTTACCTCGTTTTTATAAATTTAACAGGTTTTATTATAACATATTTATTTACTGTTGTCAAATTTTAGAACTCTTTACGGATTAGCTACTTTCCAGATTATATAAAAAATCAAAAGACTCACATTTTATTTGTGAGTCTATTTTTTTATTCTCCTATTGGAATATATTTCTTTTCTTCGACTTTTTTCTCTACTTCTTTAGGGAATTCTATTGTTAAGATTCCGTTCTTGAAGTTTGCTTTTATATCTTCTTCTTTTAAGTTGTCTCCAACATAATAGCTTCTTGAACACATTCCAGTAAATCTTTCTCTCTTTAAATATTTAGCATGTTTATCTTCTTTTTCTTCATTTTTTTCCGCAGATACTGTTAAATATCCATCTTGTAATTCTATCTTGATGTCTTCTTTGTCATATCCTGGAACATCAATTTCTAACATATATTTTCCATCTTTTTCTTTTAAGTCTGTTTTCATTATTTTATTTTCTTTTTCTCCAAAGAATGGGTCAGCGAAAACCTCATCCAAAATATCTAATCCATTTCCATTTCTTCTAGCTGGTATCATCATCATAATTCATTACCTCCTTATAATTTTATGTGTTGACACCTTTTTCGGTACACATATAAATATTATTAACTGTTTGGTTAATTTCTATTTACATTATCTATTATACCTCTTATTTTAGCAAAGTCAATAGTAGAGTGCTAATTTTCACAAAATTTTCACATTTCTTCTGTATCTATTCATTTTAGTTGACTACAAGTTTCTATTCAAATAATTTCATAATATCTTCTTTCGAAAGTTTGCTAATAAATGATGTTTTAGTATCAAGCATATTGTCAATTAGTTGTGATTTCTTTTGTTGTAATTCATAAATTTTTTCTTCTATAGAGTTTTTGGTAATTAATTTATATACTTGAACATTATTTTTTTGTCCTATTCTATATGCTCTGTCTGTTGCCTGATTTTCTGCAGATGCATTCCACCATGGATCATAATGTATAACCATATCTGCTCCTGTTAAGTTTAGTCCAGTTCCACCTGCTTTTAATGAAATTAAAAATACTTTTATATCTTTATTTTCATTAAATTCATCTACCATCTTAATTCTTTCATCAACTTTTGTTGCACCTGTTAATTTAAAATATTTTATATTATTTTTTTCAAACTCTTTTTCAATTAAATCGAACATTGATGTATAACCAGAGAATAGTAAAATTTTATGTCCAGATTCTACTGCATCATTTATTATTTCCATACACTGATCTAATTTACTACTTCCATCTTTATAATCTTTTATAAATAAGCTTGGATGACAACATATTTGTCTTAATCTTGTAAGCGCTGCTAATACTTGGATATGACTTCTTTCAATTCCATTCATTTGAATTGTTTCTGCAACTTCTTGCTTTGCTTGCGCTAAATATGTTAAATATATTTTTTCTTGTTCATCTTTCATTTGATTATTTAACACTGTTATTGTTTTCTCTGGAAGCTCTGTTAATACTTGTTTTTTGGTTCTTCTTAATACAAATGGCTCTATTAACATTTTTAATTTTTTCATTGCTCTTGCATCATTTTCTCTTACTATTGGAGTTTCATATTCTGTCTTAAACTTTTTATATGAAAATAAATAGCCTGGCATTATAAAATCAAATATTGACCATAATTCTGCTAACGAGTTTTCAATTGGAGTTCCTGTTAGAGCATATTTAGTATCTGCCATAATCTCTTTTACTGCTTTAGCATTTTGAGTATTACTATTTTTTAAATATTGTGCTTCATCTGTTATTGCAAATCTAAATTGATATTTTCTTTCTTTATATACATCTATATCTCTTTTTAATAAATCATATGATGTTATTATAATATCGTAATTATCAATTTTTTGAATCAATTCTCTTCTTTCTTCTGCATTTCCTCTAATTACTAAGGTTTGTAATCCATTTGTGAATTTTTGAGCTTCATTTTGCCAGTTTAGTGTTAATGAACTTGGACATATAACAATTGATGCTCTTCTTTCCTTCTCTTGTTCTACATATCCTGCAATTATAGATAACATTTGAACTGTTTTTCCAAGTCCCATATCATCTGCAAGTATTCCTCCAAATTTATAATTATCTAACGTTTTTAACCACTTATATCCTGTCTTTTGATAATATCTTAATGTATTTTCTACGACTGCTGGAATTTGAATATCTGCATCTCCATTTTCTTTATCTAGTTCATTTACTATTTTCTTATATTCACCATTTCTTACTATTTGTGTATCTGTTACTGTTTTTAATAATTGGTTTAAATATAATGTTCTGTTTACAGGAATTTTTATTTCACCATTTTCAAGTTGTTTATAATTTATATCCATTCCAGACATCATTTTGTCTACAAATTCCAAGTCTTGATTTTCTTCAAGATTTATAAAACTTCCATCTTTTAGTTTATAATATTTTTTCTTTAATTTATATCTTTGCATTATTTCTTCAAGTTCTTTTGGATCTATATTTAATTTTTCTAAATCTATTATTAATAAATTGTTTTCAACTTTTATTCCTATACTTCCAATTTTAGGTTGTTTTATTTGTTTTGTCTTAAAATTATCTGTTACCATTACTTCAAACACTTGCATATATGTATCTATCTCATTTGATAAAAAATTATAAATTTTCTCTTCTTCTGGTAATATGAAGCATCCTTTAGCTTCATAAAACATAAATCCTGTTTTTCTTAACATGTTTACAGCCTTGTTTTCAGCAATCATATCTCTTGGGTATTTTGAATCAATTTTGGGTTGTAATGGATTGAATTCTGTTTCTCCATAACAGAATTTTATTTCAGCCAAAATTCTATCATTTTCATCAAAGTCCAGAAACATTTTTACACCTAATTTTTTAGGTCTATATTTTTCAATGTCTTGTTCTTCAATTTCTTGGTATTCTATGTTATTTTTTAGTCTTGGAATAATTACCGAAAATAGTTCTGGTAATTGTTCTTTTCCAAATGATATTTCTGTTAAATAATTTTCTTTAAATATACATAACAGCTTCATCACTGAGTTCTCATAATTTTTACTACATTTATATAATGTTCGTTTTAATAATACATATTTATTGTTTTTTCCTTCAAATACACTAAAATCTCTTGTTAAATTTATATTATTATTTAATATTATTTTATATTCTTCATCACTTATTTTCTTTACTTGAAAATACAATTTTGGATCTTCTTCAATAATTTTTATTGTACTTTCTCCTGCATCTGATTTAAAGTCAATTTCTTTATTTTTAAATAATTCAAATATTTCATCAAGTGTTGTTTGACTTACAGATATACATGTTTCGTCTAATGCTTTTCCATAATATCTATAATTTGAATTTGAGTTTGAATTTACAAAATTTATTGTTTCTGCATGTTTTAAAATAAAATCCAGAATTGGCTGATCTTCTTCTGCAAATGCTTCTTTTGTATGTATAAATTCTAAATTATTTCCATATTTGAATTTTTCTGCTTTTTGCATTCTCTCAAAAAATTCAACTAAATTTTTTATTTTATACATTCTTTTATCACCAATTTTAAAATCCATTTTTAACAATGAATAATATTTGTCATATATTAATCTTGGTTCTATTTTGATTTTTCCATTTGATTCTTCTGCCTTTTTTTCTTCTGCTTCATGCATTTCTTCTTCATATAATTCATTTACAATTTGTGTAAAACTTCTATATTTTGCATTTGCTCTGATCTTTTTATTTATATCTAATGTTGATTTATCTTTTAATAACATATTTTCATATTTTTGATTTTCATCAAATTCCATTACTGTTGCTATTATATGTTTGCATGCGGCATATCTTTCTCTATAATCTTGACATTCACATGTTATGTCACTTATTTCTCCACTTTCTACTGTTACATTTGTTCTATATATTTCTTGACCTGTTACTTTTCCTGTTATTTCAAAATTGTCTTTATTTGTATAATTTATTTTTGCTATTTCTACTTTTCCTGTTTTTGCATATAGTCTTGCTTTTTGTACTCTTATATCTCCTGCATTTTCATATAACTCTTCTTTTATTTTCTCATTTACTAGCATGATTATAGTATTTCCTTTCAAATGGTATCTTTTCTTTTTCCATGATGTTATATTATATCTCTTTTTTCCTTATTTGACAAGGGAGTTATTGCTTTTTATTTTATATATATTAATTTTTTTAAATAAAAAGGATATTTTATAAAGTTTTTTTCTTTATAAAAATATCCTTTTACTTTTTATTTTATATCTTTATATTTTTTATTTAATATAATAAATGATACAACTACTATTCCTACAATTGCCATTGTTATATAAACTATTGTATTAATTCCTGTTTTTGGTAATTCTGTTTTGGCTGTTGTACTGTCTGAGTTATTTTTTACTGTTTCAGTTTTTGATGTTGTTTCTGTTGTTGGAATTTTTGTGTCTTCTGTTTTTGAATCATCTGAATCTATTTTTATTGTAATATCTTCTAATTGTTCATTATTTGTATTTTCTTCAACTGTAATATAAAATGATTTCGTTATATTTCCAAATGTAATATTTCCTTTTGCTGTTCCAACTTCTGTTGCAATAAGTTCGTTTTTATCTTCTGAAAGTTCTATTCCTGTTCCAACACAACTATATCCAGAATATTTTTGACTTGTTTCAAATTTTATTTTTTGACCTACTTTTAATGTATATACATAATCTGCATTTTCTTCTGTTACACCATTGTCCAAAACTGAATCCATATCTACCTTTAATTTCGAAAAATCTGCATTTGTATTAATTATTATTTTTTCTATTAATTTACAAGATGTATCTGTTTTCTCTTTCTTTTCTGTTATACTTTTATACGTATTACAATGATTTGAATCCTCATATGTATATGTATCATCTTTATAAATAGAATTAAAATATTCCATTGTTCTATTTGCAAAATCTTTAGTGTTAAGAACTTTTTCTTCCGAACTATCAGTCTTTATTTCTGTAACCCCTTCTGCATCTTTCATTATTATCCATTTATCACTTTTGGCATATTTCCCTTTATACCCTTCAATTCTTGTAAGTGTATAATACCAAGCTGCAGATTTATATTCAGCCCCTAAAATATTGGCTACTGCATAATATCCCATGGCAAGACCATCTTCAATATTTCCATCACTAGCATCACCTGTACTATCTCCAAAAAGTTTAGTATATTCTTCCCAACTCATTCCTTGTTTTACTTCTGCTTCAATAGAAAATGTTACTTTATCTTCTTCTATTTCATATTCAATTTCATATTTATCATTATTTTTAATTACCTCTATTACATTATCTCCAGTAACAATCTTTTCTATTTCTGAATCATTATCTTTTAATTCCTGAAATTTTTCATTTAATTGCTCTTTTGTAATTTTACTATTATTTGTAGCCTCTGTTGCTTCTGTTACTGCAAAACAACTAGTTGCCAAACTACTAATTAATACAATTATTAATGCTATTATACATATCTTTTTTATCTTCATTTTTCTTTCCCCTTTCATTTGTATAAATAAATTATAACAATAATATATTTTTTTGTAAACCTTTTACTCAAAAAAAGATGAATATTTACATATCCATCTTTCTTCTATTATTCTACACTCTTCAAACTTTCAATCATATCTATCTTTTTCAAGATAAAATGTATAATTTTATTTACTATAAATGAGAAACTTGCAGTTATTAGAGCTGACCATATATAACTTGATGCTAAAATATTTCTTGTAAATCTCAACCTATCTATTTCTATACTTGAAATAATTGCAGATGTTAAAAATGTTCCCAAAACTAATCCAAGCGCAATTCCTATGATTGTAAATATAACATTTTCTTTATTTATATAATTATCCACTTCTTTATCATAAAATCCTAAAACTTTAAGTGTAGCAATTTCTCTTTGTCTTTCTCCAATATTTATATTTGCTAAATTATATAATACAACAAAATCCAGCATTGCAGAAGTAACAATTAATACAACTACAACATAATTCATTGTATTTAACATATCACTAATTGCTTTTACAAAAGTTGACATTACAGATACTGAAGCTACTCCCTCAAAATTCAAAATATCCTCAAATATTTTACTTTGAGTATCTTTATCATCTGTTTTCAAATTAACCCAAATCATATTTGTTTTATATTTTCCAACTTTTGATTCATATAATTCTTTTGAAATAATAATATAATGATCAACATAGTTTTTAGTTATTCCTACAACCTTAAATTTATATTCTATATCATCACTACTTTTTACTGTTATTTCATCATCTTTTTTTATTCCAAATTCATCTGCTAATTTATCTGTAATAATAACTCCCTCATTAGAAATCTCTAAGTTTTCTCCTGTTTTTGCATCTTTTAAATTACAAACTTCATTAAATTTTTCTGATGTATTTGGAACAAATACTGTTACACTATAATTTAATTTATCATTACTTACTGTTACTGAACTTGCATATAATTCTTTTGAAATTTCAACATTATCATTATTTTGTAAATATTCATTAATTTGTTTTAATCCATCTGTATTTGATAATGTTATTGATGTATCATATTTAAATACTTCTCCAAATTGTAAATTTGGTATATCTATAACAGAATCTCTTATTCCAAATCCAGCTAACATAAGTCCTGTGCAACCTGCAATTCCTATTATTGTTATTAATGCTCTCTTTTTATATCTAAATATATTCCTTATTGTTACTTTTTGTGAAAAATTAAATCTTTTCCATAAAAAAGTAATTCTTTCCATAAAAATTCTTTTTCCATTTTTTGGTGCTTTAGGTCTCATTAATACAGATGGCATTTCTTTTAATTCTCTATATGCTACTATTAATGTTGCACCACCTATACATATAAATGCAATTAATATACCCATTAATCCAATTGACAATCTATATGTCATATAAAAATGTGGCATTGTATATACCATTGAATATAATGTCCATACAATTTTAGGTAATATGTAAAAACATATTGTCATTCCTAAAAATCCACCTATTATGCATGCTAAAAATGCGTATAAAATATATTTTGAAATTATTTGTAAATTTGTATATCCTAATGCCTTTAGTGTTCCTATTTCTATTCTTTCTTCTTCTATCATTCTTGTCATAGATGTCAAACTTATTAGTATTGCTACTAAATAGAATATTACTGGAAATATTTTTGAAATGTTTTTCATTGTCTTTATTGCATCAAATATATTTGAATATCCTGTATTATCTGTTCTATCTTGTATGTACCATTTGGCCTTTTCTATTTTGGTAATATCTGCTCTTGCATCATCTATTTTGCTTTGTGCATCTGCTAATTTTTCTTCTGCTTCTGCTTTTTTGTCATTATATTCTTGTTCATTTTCTTCAAGTTCTTTTCTAGCATCTTTAATCTTTTTTCTTCCATCTTCAATTTCTTTTCTTCCACTTGCTATTTGATTGTTTGCTGTATTTTTTTGTGTTTCAAGTTCTTTTTTTTGTTTTTGAATTTGTTCCTTTTGAGCAGTTATTTCAGGTGTTTCCATTCCTATTTGTGCGATCATTGCATTTATTTGGTTTTCATATTGTTCTATTTGCTGTTCTGCTGTTTCAAATTGTTTAGCTACATCTTTTTCTTTCTGATTTAATTCTTTTTCTGATTTATTTAACTTATTTTCTGAATTGTCTAATTCACTTTTTGCATCATTTATCTTTTGCTCAGCATCTGCTAGTTCTTGGTCTGCTTCTGCTTTTTTATCATCATATTCTTTTTGTGCATCATCAATTTTTTTATTTGCATCATTTACTAATGAGTTATATCTAGCTTCTTGTCTTTCTTCTTTTATCATTTCTATTTTTTGAATAACTGGATTTACAACTGCTAAATATTCATTACTATTTGTTACAAGTTCTTTTGCACCTTTTACTTGTACTGCAATTTCTGTATAATAATCTAATTTTATTACATCTTCTTTACAATATATGTATAATGATATACTTCCACTTCCAAGTGATGATGATCCCCTTTCACTTGATATATATAATGGTGAATCTACTATTCCTACAATTTTTAGTTCTTTTTGTGTAAATATTGGATTATCATTTTCATCTAAGTCTTCATTTTCTATTTTTATTATTTTTCCTATATTTTCTTCTGAACTTCCAAAATATGAATACTTTTCATCTAATAAACATTCATCTGAATTTTCTGGTAATCTCCCATAAATAACTTCTGGTTTATTTATATTTTCATTATATTCTATTACTTTACATATACTTTCTTTATCATTTAAATTTATAAATGTGTCTTTTGATTGTATTCCATAAGCATTTTCTACACCATCAATTTCTTTTATTGCATTTATATCTTCATCTGTTAATCCTAATGTTGATATAACATCAATGTCATACATATTACTTTTATCTACATATTTATCTAAGCTGTCTTGCATATCTGGACTACATGCTACAAGTCCTGCATAAAATCCTACTCCAAGAAATGCCATTATTAAAATTGAAAGAAAACGTCTTTTGGTTTTACTTATTTCTTTAAAACTATTTTTTATCAATGATTTTTTCATTTTTATTTCATTCCTTCCTAAAGGTACATTTCTAGTTGTAAAATAGTTGAATTTTTTACTTAGTCAAAATTTCAATTATTTTTTTCACCAGTTGCATTACCATTCTATTTCATCAATAGATATTGGATTGTCATTTATTTCAATTTTTTCTGCTGTTCCATTTTTGAAATGTATTACTTTATCTGCCATTGGTGCTATTGCTCCATTGTGTGTAATTATTGCAACTGTCATTTTTTCTTTTCTTGCCATTTCTTGTAATAGTTTTAAAATACTTTTTCCTGTCTTATAGTCTAATGCTCCTGTTGGCTCATCACATAATAATAGTTTGGGATTTTTTGCAATTGCTCTTGCTATTGCTACTCTTTGTTGCTCTCCTCCTGATAATTGTGCTGGAAAGTTATCTTTTCTATCTGATAATCCTACTTTTTCTAATATTTCATTTACATCTAAAGCATCTGAACATATCTGAGTTGCTAGTTCTACATTTTCCTTAGCTGTTAGGTTTTGTACTAAATTATAGAATTGAAATACAAATCCTATGTCATTTCTTCTATATTCAATTAGTTTTTTATCATTTAATTTTGTAATTTCTTTTCCATCAACTATTACTTCTCCTGATGTTGCTTTATCCATCCCTCCTAATATATTTAATGTTGTTGTTTTTCCTGCTCCTGATGGGCCTACTATTACTACAAGTTCTCCTTTTTCTATTTCAAAGTTTGTGTTATTTAATGCTTTTATTGTTACTTCTCCCATCTTGTATTCTTTGACAATATTTTTAAATTCTATATATGCCATATGCTTTTCTCCTTTTTTTATTTTTCATTTGTATTTTATCATACTTTTATGAATTTTTCATGTATAATAATAAAATAATTATTATTATACAAAAAAACAGATAGAAACTCCAATGTAGTTTCTATCTGTTTGGCTCAAAGCTTAAAGCTGTTTGGTAACAACTTCAACCTTGAGCACCTGTTCCCAGCCAGCATGCTGGAAGCAGTATTCCGCTTCCTCTTTGCCAGTGGCAGGATTGACGATGGTCTTGCCAGTCGCCACGCGATTGGCCTTAGCTCGGATAACAGGTTTGCTGTTGTTCCGAGGGTTGGTCAGGTCGGCCAGGATAGCAGGCGGCAGAACAACTGCAAGAATATCGCAGTCTGCACCTGCATCCACAACATCACGCCAAGAGCTGACGGTCATGTCTGCGCTCTTCACCACGATGTCGTTGCCATAGATCCGTTTCAGATCTGCAACCTGCTCTGCGGACATAATGTGGCGGCTCAGCCAAAGAACCTTAGTCATGTTTTTTTCCTCCATACATGAATGAATATTACGTTCCACTTTTTACAGTGGATAAAGGACTTGTCCTTTACATAATTTATTATACTTGTATTTACTTATTTTGTCAATATAAGCTACAATTACAATTATTTATGAATATTATAAGTTTTACTTATAATTACATTTTTGCATCTACATTAAAAATTTTTCCAGAACCATCTAATAAAATTTTATTTTCAATTTCAATTCCATTTAATTCAACCATTTTTACACCTGTACACACTTTTGAAATATTTTTTACATTTATATTATAAATACTCTCTTTATATTTAAATTGTATGCTATATCCATCCCATTCTTTTGGAATACATGGATTTATCCTCAAAACATTATGATATATTTTTAAACCTAATATATATTCAATTCCAGCAGTATAATACCAACCACTAGAACCTGTATACCAAGTCCAACCTCCTTGCCCAAGTAAATTTTGATTTCCATATATATCTGCTGGCATTACATATGGTTCAACTTTATATCTATTTGCTTCCTTTTTAGTTCTTGAATGTTCTATTGGATTTATCATTTTATACCATTCAACAGCTTTATTTCCATCACCTAATATTGCTTCTGCTATAATTGACCATACAGCTGCATGAGTATATTGTCCACCATTTTCTCTAACACCTGGTATATATGATTTTATATATCCTGGTTCTAATTTACTTTTATCAAATGCCGGATCTAGCAATTTTATTAATCCATTTTCATTATCTACCAAATGATTTTCTAAACTCTTCATTGCACTTTCTTTTTTCTCTATATCTCCAGCACCAGATATAACACTCCAACTTTGTGCTATACTATCTATTTTACATTCTTCATTTTCCATACTTCCATATATATCACCATTATCTGCAAAAGCTCTTTTATACCATTTTCCATCCCATGCATTTTCATTCAAGTTTTCTTTTAGTTTTTCTGCAATATTTTCATACCAATTACTTGTCTCTATTTCTTCTTGTTTACATTGTTTTATTAACTTTGAAAATTCTTTTAAAATTATATACAAGAAAAATCCCAGCCATACACTCTCACCTTTTCCTTCTGTTCCTATATTACTAAAACCATCATTCCAATCTCCAATTCCTATTTTAGGCAATCCATTTTCACCAAAATTACATGCTCTTTTTATTGCTTTTTTGCAATGTTCATATATACTTTCTTCAATATTACTAGAAATATATTTATTATATTTTTCGTTTTCATTTTCTTTTAATTCTTCACCTTGCAGATATGTTGTCTTTTTATTTAATATTTCATAATCTCCAGTGAAATTTATATATTTAATAACTGCATATGGGAGCCATAATAAATCATCTGAAAATCTTGTTCTTATTCCTCTATCATTTTCATCATGCCACCAATGTTCTACATCTCCTTCTATGAATTGATGTCTACTATGCTTTAATATTTGATTATACAATATTTGCGAATCTATATATCTTGTTGAAAAAGCATCTTGGAGTTGATCTCTAAATCCATAAGCTCCACCAGATTGGTAAAATCCTGTTTTTCCTAGAATTCTACTTGATATTGTTTGATACATAGTCCATCCATTTAATATTATATTAAGTGATTCATATGGTGTATTTACTTTTACTTTTCCTAATAATTCATTCCATTTATTTTTTACATTTTGTAATTCTGTTTTACAATTTTGAAGATTTGAATATCTATATGCTACATCTGTTGCAATATCAACATTTTCTTCTGCTCCTAAAATTATTGAAACTTTTTTATTAGAAAAACTTTCAATTTCAACATTTAATTCTATTGCAATACATGTTTTTTTACCTAATGCATCATTATTATCTAACCTAATTGTTTTTAAACCATCAGGATTTTCTAATCCTCCGTCTCCTAAAAATTTTGTTTTATCTCCTGTATATGATTTTATTTTTTCGCTACTAGATATATAAACAACATTATTTAATTCATCTGAATTGTATATTTTCCTTGCTATAATCATATTATTATTTTCTTTATATTCTAAAGATATTTTTCCATCAGATTTTATCTCATCTTCACCTATTACTGGTTTTATATAATAAATAATTCTTATTTTTTTCTTTTTTGGAGCATTGTTTGTTAATGTTAAAATATTTATTTTCGCTGATTCATTTATTGGCACATATACTTCTAATTCTTGCATTATATTATCACTACAATGAACAAATTTTGCATATCCAAATCCGAAAATCGTGTTATAATTTTTATTATCAGGTTTTACCATTGCTGTTGGTGTCCATGTCTTTCCATTTTCTTCATCTTGTAAATAAATTATTTCTGATGGAATATTTATTATGCTACTATTATCCCAGCTCGATACTCTATTTAATCTACTATTTTTATACCAAGTATATCCTCCATTAGATTCTGTAACACATGTTCCAAACTTTTCATTTGCAATAATATGACTCCATGTTGTTGGTGTTTTTTGATTTTTATTAATTTTTATAATATACTCTTTTCCATCTTTTGAAAATGCTCCATATCCATTATAATACTTTAATTCATCAGTATTTGCTAATAAATCAATTTCATTTGAATCATCTTCAATGTTTTCAGAAATCATATTTTGTTCTACAATTTTATAATTATCAATTATTTCTGTTTCCTTGTCTTTAATAATATTTTCTAAGTTTCCTAGATGTGCATCAATAACAAAAATTGATATAAATTTTATCATTTCTAAATCTTGTTGATTCATTTCTGCTCTTGATAAAGTAAATATACCTCCAAATATATTTTTCAAATATGCTAATTGACTGTTTTGAATAGCATTTTCTATTTCATTTTTTAGATAATTTTCATAACTATATTTTTCTTCATCTATAATTACTAATTCTGTCTTTAAATTCTTAGTACGGAGATATTCATACATTTTTAAAACTTCTTTTATTACATATACATCATTCAAATATTTTATAGTTATTGTGATTATTGGCAAATCTCCTGAAATACCATATTTCCATAAATCACATTGATTATATTGGCAAGATTTATTTTTGATTTTTTTATGAAATGGTGTGTCAAATATTATATATGATGCTATTGTTTGATATATATCAATATTTCTACCTTTCATTTCTAAATATCTTAATTCTGCATCTGTTTTTGCTCTTACTATTTCAAATTCTTTTGTAACATTTTCTGTAATACTATATTTATTAATATTTTTTTCTGCCATTTCTTTTTCATATTCTACAGATATTAAAAAATCTATATATCCTTTTGATTCTGGTAATATTTTTATTGTATTTTTTAAAGCTACAATTCCCTCTGTTGTAAGTCCTATCTTCTTTGATAATGGGATTGAATTTCTTATTGCCTCTGGTATATCTAAATTATTTCTTCCTATAAATTTTTCTTTACTTATTTCATATTCTGTTTCACCAATTTTTTCTATATCTGTTTGTAATTTTGCAATTAAATATAAATTTTGTTCATTTTTTCCTCTTTTTCTTCTTTTGACAACCATTGTATCATTCACATCATCATATTCATATTCTAAAAATAAATTATTAAAAGCTTGATGTGCATAATCTTGTTCTTTTCTTGAAAGTACTGGCTCAAAATAACATACAACCTCTAATATTTTTTCTTCTTGTGATAAGTTTTCTAATTCAACTCTTCTTATTTCAACAGGCTCATTTGCATCTGTTATAATTGACAATCTACTTTTTAATTGATTTTTTTCTTTTTCAAATTGACTTTTATCTGGTGCAAAATTTATAACATATTTATTACATTTTTTGTTTCCTGTCATATATTCTATTTCATTATTTTTTACATCTTTAACACATATAAAAATTCCTTGTGGATAATCTGCTGTTCTTTTATATCTATTTATATAATTATCTCCAAATTTACTTACCCCTTCTCCATTTTGATTTATTGCAATTGTATATTTTTCATTTCCTATTAAATTTCCTCTTATAATTCTATTATCAATTTTGTTATATTGTCTAACACTATAATTTTCATAATCTTTATATTTAATTTTTTCTGGCTTTTGTTTATTTTCCTTTGTTATTATAAATGTTTCAGGCATTCTTTCTTGTAATAATATATTTACTGCCTCTATCTCTGCATTTTGTGAAAATCTTTTCTGGAATATCTGATTATTGAAGTAATTATTTAATGAAAGTAGTATTAATGCTTGATGATGTGCCATATATGTTTTTACTGGTTCAGATTTTTTTCCTTTTTCTAATCTTTCAGGTGTATAATCTATTGATTCATAAAAGCCATATTTTCCTTTCATTCCTTCTTTTTCTAATATTTTTAAATTTTGAACAACTTCATTTGGAACATCTGAAATTGCTAATATAGTTCCATAACTTGAAATTACAATATCATCTTCTAATCCTCTTTTTAGCCCTAACCATGGAATTCCAAATGCTTTATATTGATAATTTCCTTGCAAATCTTTTAAATTAAATGCCGCTTCAGACATTCCCCATGGTATTCCTACTTTTTGACTATATTCTAGTTGATTCATTATTGCAAATTTACTAGATTCATCTAATAAACTTCCCTTATATCTTTTCATATTTATATTTGGCATTAAATATTCAAATGCTGTTCCAGACCAAGATACCAATCCCTTGTATTTCTTTAATACTGTTAATGTTCTACTTAAATTTCCCCAATGTTTTGGCGAAATATCTTTTTTGGCAATTGCTACAAAACTTGCTTGTCTTGCTTCAGATGCTAATAAATCATAATATGAATCTGTTAATTTATTTTCTTCTACATTAAATCCTATTGAAAACACTCTTTGTTCATTATTATATAATACCTTGAAATTTGTTTGCTCAATAATATAATTTATCTTTTCAATCATATTACTTATTTTTTCTTTATCAAATTCAATATTTTCTTCTAAAAATGATTTTGTAGTATATAAATACCCTATTAGATTTCCACTATCAACTGTTGATACATATTTAGGATATAATGGCTTTTTTGTTTTTACATTATACCAATTGAATAAATGTCCATTCCATTTTGGTAATTCATACACTGTATTTATTATTTTTTCCAATAAATTTATAATATCCTCATTTTTTTCAAATCCCATATCATAACTTGAAATTACTGCTAACAGAGATAATCCAATATTTGTTGAAGATGTTCTATTTACTAAAATATTTCTTCTATCTTCTTGATAATTATCTGGCATTAAATAATTATTTTCTTCTGTTATATAATCTTTAAAAAATTGCCATGTTTTTTGAGCAATATCTTTTAAATATTTCTTCTCATCTTCACTTATTTCAATTTGTTTTTCTTCATTTATTTCACTAATTTTACACATTATATATGGTGTAATTATCCACAATAATCCAAGAATTAATGTAAATAAATTAAAATACAAACATGATACATATATTGTAATTATTCCCAAAATTACATTTACAAACATTGTGTCATAATATGTTTTTAAATCTGTTCTTGTTTGCTTTTCTGCTTCTTCAGATGTAGTCCATTCTAACATGTTTTTATGTGAAATCATTAATCTATATAATGTTTTGAATATTGCTTTACTTGAGACATATGCTTTATATGGTAAACAGCCTAATGTTATAATTGCTCTATAAATAGTTCCTTTTATTCCATCTATTTGAGGATTAAATGTTTTTTGCTTTCTTTCTCCTTCTCTAATAGAAAAAATTTTTGAAAAAAATTCTAATATAAATGGATAAATTATAATTCCTAAACTTATTAATGAAAGTGTTTTATTCTTATTTAAAAATAGTAAATTCCATATTAATAAAATTATTACTGAAATTTCAATTAGACTTCTTCTTAAATTATCTAAAATTTTAAATTTTGAAAGTGTATTTAATTTACTTTTTAGCCATTTTTTTATCTGCCAATCTCCTCTAATCCAACGTGAAAGTCTATTCATAAAGCTTAAATATTTTGCTGGATATCCATCTAAAAAAATTATATCTGATGCAAGTCCACATCTTAAATAACAACCTTCTAATAAATCATGACTTAAGACTGTATTTTCTGGTATCTCATTTGTTAAAACTTTTGAAAATATTTCTAAATCATAAATTCCTTTTCCTGTAAAAATTCCTTCATCAAAATTATCTTGATATACATCTGAAATTGCATTTGTATAATTGTCAATTCCACCTGCACCAGCAAATATTTTTGTAAATACATTTTTATTACTATCATTCAAATTTACGCCTACTCTTGGCTGTAAAAGTGCATGTCCTTTTTTCACAATATTTTTGTTTACATCTAATTCTGGTTTGTTTAAAATATGTGCCATTGCTCCTACTAATTCAAAAGCTGTATTAAGTGGTAATTCAGTATCTGCGTCTAATGTTATTATATATTTTATTTTTGGTAATATATCTTGATTTATTGTATTTATCTTAAATTTATTTTTACTGTGTTTTAATATATATTCATTAAATTGTATTAAAAGCCCTCTTTTTCTCTCCCATCCAAGATATTTTTCTTCTGAATTGTTAAATTCTCTTTCTCTATATAAAAAATGGAAAATTGAAAATTCAGTATCTTTTTGATATTTGTCATTTAATAATTGTACTTGTAGTAAACCTTCATCTATTACTTCTTTATCAAATTTTTCTTCTTTTTTATCACTTTCAGAACAGTCTCCTAATAATGCAAAATATATATTTTTTGATTTATTGGCCAAATAAAACACTTCTAATTTTCTAAATAGTTCTCTTACTCTTTCTTTTGATTTTATAATAGTTGGTATTACAACAAACGTGCTATTTTCACTATCTATTCCTTCAAAAAAATCCATTTTAGGTATAATTTTATTTTTTACATATCTACTTAAAATCCTATTTATTGTTTGAACAACAAATTCTGATACTGGTAATATCAAAAGTAATATTGTAATTATTGTTTTTATTAAATTATCTTTTACTACTGTTTTCGATAAAAATACTGAAATCGAAATTGTAAATATTATTATAGCTAAAATATATATCTGTGTTTTTACATTATAACTTAGCTTTTTTTCATTTATTCCTAATTCATAACATAATTCTTTTCTACCATCATCAATTAAATAATATCCAATATGTTTTTGTTTTTCTTTCAAATTTGGTCTTTGACATAGTTCTAGTATTTTTCTAGATATATATATTTCTGATATATTTGATTGTTTTGCCAATTCTTTAATATTGTTTCTGTATAATTCTTTTGTTTTATATTCCATTTTATTATATATGTTAATTGGATCTCGATTTAATATTTCTTCAACTCCATTTATTTTTTCAAATATTTCTAGGAAATTTATTCTTTGTATTTTTTTCATACTTATAATACAATTAGCCATAGATGTTTTACATATCGCAATATCAAAATGTTCTTTTTGAATTGCATCTTGTACTGTTATTCCTGCTTTTTCAGTTTCTTCTTCTAATATTTTTAAATATCCATATGCTTTTTTTCCATATTTTTTTAAACAATATGACATATATTCAATAAAAGAATAGTTTATATCTTGAAAATCTTGTTTTTCTAGTTTATTCATTGATATTGGCTTAAATTCTAATTTATTTCTATCCTTTTTTTCAACTAATCTTTCTATAATATTTTTAACTTTATATTTCTGGACTTGACTATTATAAATTTTTATACAGATATCTGTTATATTTTGAATAATTGCAATTTGTAAAAATATACCTATATTCCATATTTCGTCCATATTTAATGCTCTTTTATTTTGATATGATGTTAAATATTTTTCTAATGATTCACTTCTTATTATATTATCTGTATATGCTACAATTTCAGATGCAAGTACATGTATTCTTGCAAATCCTGCATATTGCCCATTTTGTATTCCTACAAAATTAACATATTTTTTCATTGTTAGTTCTTTTTCAATTTGTTGTATAACTTCTTCTATAATATAGAAATTATCTAGAATCCATTCCCCTGCTGGATTAATTGTTATTCCAAGCTTTATATGTTCATTTAATAAATTATATACTATTTTGATAATATTATAATTTTCCAATAGTTGAGGTATTGGATATGTTAATTTATCTGATTTTTTCCCAATATTATGTTGTAATGATATCTTTTTTAAATATTCTTCTAATTGCTTTTCATTTAGGATTGCCCCTTCTATCTTCAAATTTTTATATTTTTTCACAGAAAATCCACTCCTTGCGCTTTTTATTACTATTATTGGCAATGGTGAATTTTTTTATTCAATTCTTGGATATTATGATTTTCTTTTTCAATATTTGTTACTTCTTTACAAATTTCATAAATTATTGTAAAATATAGCTATTGAAAGGATAGAAAAATGAAAAGTATTAGATATATTTCACATAATGAAAATGAAACAAAAAAACTTGCTGTACAAATAGCAAGTAAATTGAATATAGGTGATATAATTGTTCTTACAGGAGAATTAGGTTCTGGAAAAACAAAATTTACAGAAGGCTTTTTAAGTTATTTTAATCTTGATAAAGAAATTTCAAGCCCTACATTTACTATAGTAAACGAATATAAAAATTCAAATATTTCAATTTTCCATTTTGATGTTTATCGTCTTAAAGATGTTGATGAATTTTACGCAATAGGTGGAGATGAATATTTTAATTCTGGAATTTCTATTATTGAATGGGGAGAATTGATAAAAGATGCTCTTCCAAAAGATTATATTGAAATTGTTTTTCATAAAGATGATAATGATGAAAATTTACGAATTTTAGATATATATCTTCATGGAAACAAATATGAAAATATTATTTAATATAAAAAACGAATGTACTATTACAACATACATTCGTTTTTTTCTCTTCTATTCAACTACTAATATAGAGTATTTATTTTATTCTCCTCTACCTTCTGGTAAAGCATTTGGTAACTCAATTCTAATTCTAATTTTGAAAACATATGATATAGCTCTTGCAAATTTTGATTTTTTGAATTTTTGCCATAAAGATGGTTTCTTTTCAAACATAATTGATTTTTCATATTCTTCTGCTTTATTATTTTCTTCATACATATCTACTAATTCATTTATTGGTTTCGTTTCTTCAATATCAACAACTTGTGAAACAACCTTTTTCTCAGTAGCTTTTTCTTTTGGAGCTTCTACAACTTTTTCTACTTTCTTCTCTTCAATCTTTTCAGCTTCTTGTGCTTCTGAAATTTCTTCAATTTTTACTTCTTCTTGTACCTTTTCAGTTTCACTTACAGCAGTACCCAAATCTACTGGTTTTGGAATTACTTTCAATGCTTCTGCAACTTCAATTCCGATATAACTTAAAGCTTTAGATCTATCTTCAATTCTTTCCATATCTATTTCAATATGAAGATTTGATTCTAAGTTATTTACTCTTGCATTTAATAATTTTATAGCATCTTGGTAATTTTGACTTTTTCTTGTTTTATCTTTTCCAACAAGTTTTAAAGTATCTATAACATCTTCTGAAAATTTGCCTTCTTCTTCAGCTTCAGAAATTCTATCTTTCCAATCATCAGTTTTGTTTTCTACAGCTTCAATTAAGTCTTTTAATTGTCCTGCTAATGCAATATTTTCTTCTCTTTGGCGAATTAATTCTTCAACTTTTTTCGTATTTTCTTCAAATTGATTTGTTGCAAATTCAACTAATTCATATGCAGCTTTATATACACTTACTGGGAAGTTTTTCTTCTTTGGATATTCTATTAAATAAGCTTTTATAGATTCAATTAGATCTTTAAAATAAGTATCATCTTCAAATTGAACTATTTGCTTTTTGCTTTTTGGATTTATTAATTTTTGTACTTTATCTATATTTGATAATATTTTTTCCTCTGTTATTACCATTCGTACATTTACTATGCCAGATTTAGATCTCCTTGACATTGCAAATCCCTCCTCTTTCTCTGTCGTCTAAAATTATTATTCTTTTTTATTATATACTAGTTTCCGTAAAACTACAAGCATTTATTCCTATTTTTTGTTTACATTTTTATTACAAAAATATTACAAGATGTAACATTTCTTTACATCTTGTAATATTACTGTAATATTTATTTTCCTAATACTTTTTTCAATTCTTCATGTCTTTTAATTTTTAATGTTGTTGTTTTAATTAGTGGTTCTTCTGTTATAACCATTTCTCTAACATATTTATATTTTGGCATTAGTTTATTTACTTCTTTTACTTTATCCCATAAAAATTCTTTTATGTTTTCTTCTCCTTCAATATTATATAATTCTTTTATTAATTCTTTATCATATACAATCTCTACACAAACTTTAACATCACCATCATCTTCTTTTTTCTCAAATACAAATGTTTCTTTTATTCCTTCTACTTTATTTAGTAATGTTTCAATTTCTTCTGGGAATACATTTTTTCCATTGTTTAATACTATAACACTTTTCTTTCTTCCTGAAATATATATAAATCCATCTTTATCAATTCTTGCTAAATCTCCTGTATGGAACCATCCATCAGATTCTAATGCTGATTTTGTTGCTTCTTCATTTTCATAATATCCTAACATTATAGATGGACCTTTTGCCATTAATTCTCCTATTCCTTCTTCATCTGGATCATCTATTTTTACTTCTACACTTGGAAATTTCTTTCCTATAGAACCAAGCCTTCTACATTTTGGTGTTTCTGCTGCAATTACTGGTGCAGTTTCTGTTAAACCATATCCTTGTTCTACATCAAATCCTAAATCATTAAATCCTTTT
>OIZX01000619.1_pt1 | contig 22718 bp, 27 predicted proteins | sample 1588621 | NCBI WGS metagenome assembly OIZX01 (sample SAMN03283276) | human gut metagenome | biome: human-associated habitat; material: feces | host: Homo sapiens | place: Peru | collected 2012 | reverse complement strand
ACGTGTAACAGCATTAAAAAATGGAGATGCTACAATAACAGTAAGTACAGGAAATGGAAAAACAGCAACATGTAAAGTAACAGTTCATACTAGTCCAACAAGTGTATGGATAAGTAATACAAATATAACTTTAGATACTTCAGGAAATTATTATAGTAAAACAGCAAAATTAAGTGCTTCTGCAAAACCAGATACATCAGATATATATACAGGAATAACATGGACAAGTAGCAATACTGGAGTAGTAAAAGTAGATAACAATGGAAATCTTATTGCAATAAATAGTGGAAGTTCAGTAATAACAGCAACTACAGAAAATGGAAAAAGCATAACTTGTTCAGTAACTGTTATGACATCAATAACAAATATAAGCTTAGATAAATATTCAATTACATTAAAGCCAGGAGAAAGCAAAAATATTATAGCAAAAATTTTACCATCAAATGCAACAGAAAATGTCACATGGGTGACAACTAATTCAAATGTATCTATAAGTGTTAGTGGAAGTAATAATTCTATTTGTTCAGTAAAAGGAACTAATACAGGAAAAGTAACATTAACAGCAAAGAATTCATCAGGAACAATTAAGGCAACATGTCAAGTAGAAATCTTAGGAGTGGCTATAAGTGATACAAAAAGTTATTATGATTTGAAAGCTACAGAAAGATATGAAAGTGAGTGTATAATGGAAGAGTATACAGATACTTGTACATATATGGTTGATTGTGATTCTTTATGGGATGGAGTAAAGGGTTTTTGGTATCCAAATCCAAATTGTAGATATGAAGATCGTCCTTGTACCAAAACTAGATGTAGTGGAAACTATGAAGAGGTGTATAAAGGAATCGATGATGGTGAAGTTACAATAAGTTTTAAATTATCATCATATGTTCCAGTAAATAATTTGACGTTAACCCCAAAAGGTATTAGTTCAGTAAAATTAGGAAATATTAGTGTTTCAAATAAATCGCAAGCAAAATATACTGTAAAATTGACAACATCAGATACATATTTTAGAGATGGAACACTTACATTAAAATATAAAGATGAAAATATAGAATATGAGATAATGACTTGGAATATACGTTGTAGATAAAATAATAATATTATAGGAGAAAGTAATGAAAAGAAATAAAAAAGAAATAATTATTATAATATTGATAATATTACTTTGCATAAGCGGAGGAATTATAATTAAATTAGTTAATGAATTAAATTCTGATAAATTGAATGAAGTAAATAAAGATGCAATAAGATTTAAAGAAGAATTTGAAAAATATAATGGACTAAAAAGCTCATCAGATAATATTTATAATGAAGTAAATCTTCCAACAGATAGTACAATAGTTTATATTAGTTTGAAAGATATAGTTAATATTATCGAAAATGAAGATGCTTATATTTATATAAGTAGTCCTACATGTCCATATTGTAGGGCAACAGTTGAAACATTAATTGAAGTTGCTAAAGAATTAAATATTGAAAAGATATATTATTATGATAATTCTAATGAAGTAGTAACAGATGAATACAATGAAATTATGGAAAAATTACAGGAAAAGAATATTGTTTCTGAAAATTCTCAAGGAACAAAAATATTTGGAATTCCTTTATTATTAAAAGTAAGTAATGGAGAAATCATTTCAAAAGTTAGAGGAGTTTCATATAAATTAACAGAAAATCAATCGGTTTATGATGAATTGAATGAGGAACAAAAAAAATTGGTTTATGATAGATATTATCAGCTATTTGAAATATAATAAGAGAATAAAAAATATCCGTCAACTTTTAATGTTGATGGATATTTTTTTGTTCACTTCATTAGGTGCTTTTTTATACTTTTAATTTTTTGATTTTCTTTATTTCAGAAAACAAATCATCAACTGTATTCTTTTTAGAAGTATAAGCATTATTATACTCTTGAAAAATTTGATCAAAATTATCAAAAGATTCATTATTCTTAAAGAAACCAGGAATATAGTCCTTATAAAAATCAATATCTTCTTGTCTTTTTGCAGAATTCATTTTTGTTATTAAATGTTCAATATTTTTTAAACGTTTAATTTGTTCTTCAAGATATTTCAAATAATTCATAGTACAAGCAATTTCATATTCTGTATCATCTAAAACAACACTTATTAATTTTTTTACAACCAATTTATTATTTTTTCCAGCATTAGTAAATCCAGTTCCTTGAGGAGCATTAGGTGAAGGTTGAGTATTTTCAATTATAATTTTTAAAGCATCTGAAATATCAATATGAGATTTATATTGACGTTTACTAACAATAGCATCAAATTCATCAGCAACTCTTATTATTTGAGCTTCATAAGGAATATCTTTTTTTAATAATCCTTGAGGATAACCAGTTCCATCAAGAGCCTCATGATGATAATAAGGACCAGCATAATATGGTCTTAAAGCTTTATCTTTTAAACATAATTGATAACCAAGTGTAGTATGAGTTTTCATGATTGCAAATTCTTCATCTGTTAATTTGCCATTTTTTTGTAAAATATTCTGAGAAATAAACATTTTACCGATATCATGTATATAAGCACAAGTTACACAATATTCTGTGAAACCTTTTGTACAATGTAATTTTTTGCATAAATTGCAAGTAACAGTTGCAACATTTTCAGAATGTTTACGTGTAAACATATCTAAAGAATCTAGTAAGTTTAATTGATATCTAATTGATTTATTTAGATTATATGTTTTTAAGTATGTTTGATCATAAAAATCAAAACTTTCTTTTAAATCTATCTCTTTTTCCATTTTTTAAATCCTTTCATATAGCATTTATTTAATAATATCATTTTAGACAAAATTCTGCAATACACAAAATAGGAATTGTTATAATAAAATAATGTCGAAAATCGTCTATCGAAAAATCTTGACAAAGCATTAATTGAGATGTTAACATATTTATGTAATTAAAATCTTTAAAGTTTAAAATTCAAAAAAATTTTTTTCGAAAAAGACTCAATAAAAAATATCTAATAAGAGGTGAGAAAATGAAAATTAAAGAATGTAATATATCTCGAATTTTATTTGTTGTGTCTATAATATTCTTTTTTATAATTCAAATTTTTATATATAAAGTTCAAACAAAGATAAAATCAAATACAGAAATAGGAGTAGAAATACTTAATACAAAATCTTTGCAAAATGAAAATAATATATATGAAAATTCAAATTTTGAAAATAATATATGGCAAATAAAAATTCCAAAAATAGAATTAAGTGCAGGTATAAGCAATGGAACAGATAAAGAAACATTAAATAAATATGTAGGACATTTTATAGAAACACCAATTGAAGAAGGAAATGTAGCCTTAGCGGGACATAATAGAGGGTATGATGTAAACTATTTCTCAAGATTAAAAGAATTAAGAGAAGGAGATGAAATAATATATATACACAATGAAATAAATAGAATATATGAAGTTACCAAAAATAAAATAATAAAAGACACAGACATAGACGTTTTAGAAAATACAGAAGAAAACATTTTAACACTTATAACATGTGTAGAAAACGAACCTAATTATAGAAGATGTGTACAAGCAGAAGAAAAAGATCTTAATTATAATTATTAGAAAATATTGAATAAAATACTTTTACTTGGAAAAAATTAGAATATATAATCTTACAAGTGAAAGGATTAATATAAGTATGGAAACTAGTAAAATGAAAAATATGGTTGTTTTAAAAAATTTACCATCAAATATGATTGAAGAAGCAATAGTTATATTTAAGGAAAATTCAAAAATAAAAGCAAAAGATGTTATAAATAAATCCAACAAATTAAATCAAGTTCAAGGAAAATCAAAAGACATAATATTTAAAGAAGCTGAGATGCTTGTAAACGACTATGTGAAAAGAGTAGAATCTAGCAAGAATAGAAAGATATTTGATAAAAAAATAAATGATAAATTTTTGAAAAAGTATAGTGTTGTAATAACAATTCTTTTTATAATCAGTTTAACAATAAATTTCATATAATAACATAAAAAGATTTAGACTAGCATAACATTAATAAAAAATATTGTTATGCGAAAGGAAAAGAGTATGGAAAAAAATATATCTGTTGAAGAAAGAATAAAAAGAGCAGAAGAAAGATATTATAATACATTAAATAGAGATTATAATAATATAAAAAATGAAGATAATGGTCAATCAAATAAAAAGAATATAACTGAAAGAACAAATAAGAAAAGAATACTTAAAAGAAAAATATTAACACAAATAGTGATATGTTTAATTGTATATGGAATATTTTATTGCATAAATAATACAAATTCTTTATTTTCAAATGATATGAAACAAAAAACGAAAGAAATATTAAATACAGATATAAATTTTTCACAAATATATTCTAATTTAAAATGTAATATAGAAAAGTTTTTTCAAAACATTCAAAATAATAATAAAGAACAAAATAGCACAGAATCAACAGATCACACAGAAAATAATGAAGAGACTTCAATAAATGATATTCAAAATAATGATGAAAATATAGGAGGAGCTATAGAAGATATTAATTTACAAATAGGAGAAACGTCTGAAATAGAAGAAGTTCAAAAACAAAATAGTGAAGAAGTAGATAAAAATATTGAACAAGAAAATAATGAGGTTATTGAGTTAAGTCAAATGGAACAAGATGCAAATTTTGTAAAAGAGAATATTAGTATAATAAAACCTATAAATGGAACAATAAGTTCAAGATATGGTTTAAGAAATCCTACAACAGTTACAGTGCCCAAAAATCATACTGGAATTGACTTGGCAGAAACAACAGGAACTAAAATAGTTTCTGCAACAGATGGAACTGTTATATTAAATTCATCAAAAGGTGATTATGGGAATCATCTAAAAATACAAAATGGTGATGCTATTTTTATATATGCACATTGTAGTAAATTATATGTGAATGAAGGTGATATAATACAACAAGGTCAAGAAATAGCTGAAGTAGGAGCAACAGGAAATGCAACAGGCCCACATTTACATTTTGAAATAAGATATCAAAATAGATTAATAGATCCAGAATTAATACTTGAATTTTAATTGTCATAATTTTGAGTCACTTGAATATGTTTAATTGAAAAGTGTTATTTTTCTTGGAGGAATATTATGAGAGTAAGAATTGATTTGAAAATCCTTATTTTTCTGATTTTGTTTTTCTTTACAAATCAAATAAGTGTATATTTAACAATGTTGATATTTTGTACATTACATGAATTTGGTCATATTATTGCTGGACTGATATTAAAATTAAAACCAGAAAATTTAGAGATATTGCCATATGGATTGTCTATTTCTTTTAAAGTTAATCCTGATGACATAAATAAAAAGATTAAGAAGCGGAAACTTATTAGAAATAAAGAAGATGATTGTTGCATTAGCCGGACCAATGGTAAGTTTGGTATTAGCTATAATTTTTTCATACATAAATTGCAATCTTATAAATAAACAAGATGCAGTATATTCAAATATTTTAATATTATTATTTAATTTATTACCAATATATCCACTTGATGGAGGAAGAATATTAAAATATATATTACATATAAAATACGGAAATAAAAAATCAAAACAATATATTAATGAAATATCTAATATATCTATGTTTGGATTAACATTTCTTTGCAGTATAGCAATATTATATTTTAGAAATATTGCATATTTTCTAATTTGTGTAGTATTATGGGCTATTACACTTACAGAAAATAGAAAATTTAAAAATGATATGAAAATGTATGAAATAGTACAGAAACAAGAGAAAATGGAAGAGATACCTGTTTTTATGAATAAATGATGTTTAAATAGAAATACTAAAGATAAAATGCTTTTTTAGCATTGGAAAGGATAATTATGTATAATTTTAGAACAGACTTAGCCTTAGAAAGAAGAGATATTTATAAAAAAGTAAATAAACTCAATGAAATTGATGGTGTTGAGAGTACAGAAGAAGAAATAAATGAAAAAATAAAAATTTCTAAAGTAAAAATAACAAATAAAAATGGAGAAGAAGCAATCGGAAAGCCGATTGGAAATTATATAACAATAGATGTAAAAGGTTTAAAACTTGCAGATGATGATGAAATACAAAAAATTTCAGAAGTATTATCAAGAGAATTAAAAGAAATATTAAATATCCATGTAAATAAGCAAGAAGATATATTAATAGTTGGACTTGGAAATATATATGTAACTCCAGATGCACTTGGACCAAAGGTTATAAATGAAATAGATGTAACAAGACATCTTATAAAATATTTGCCACAATATGTTGAAGAAGGAACAAGACCTGTTAGTGCAATTGCACCAGGAGTATTAGGAACAACAGGAATTGAAACAGTTGAAATATTAAAAGGTATTGTTGAAAATATTAAACCTAAACTATTAATAGTAATTGATGCACTTGCTTCAAGAAGTATAGATAGAATTAGTAGTACAATTCAAATTTCAGATACAGGAATAGTACCTGGCGCAGGGGTAGGAAATACTAGACAAGAAATTAGTGAAAAGACTTTAGGAATTCCTATAATTTCAATAGGAATTCCTACTGTTGTAGAATTAGCAACACTTGTGTCTGATGGGATAGATATTTTTATAGATAGACTTCAAGAAAAAGCAGAATCTAATGAATATCTTAATAAATTACAACAAGATGATAAATATGAAGAAGTAAAAGAAGCTTTAAATGTAGGAGAGTATAATATGATAGTAACACCAAAAGAAATTGATGACTTAATTGAAAACATGAAAGATATTGTTGCTAGAGGAATAAACTTTGCAGTTTAAGTTATTAGTTAAAAATAACAGCTTCTATTATTGTTTAGAAGTTGTTATTCTTTTACTGTATAAATTGCAAATATCACAATCTGTACAAATTTCAATTCTATTTTCAAAAACTAATTTTATAGTATTTATAAATTCAAAATTTTCAAGAGAATTATTAGCAAGATGCAAATATAATTTTCTAGGTAATAGGTTTAATAAAGTATTTAATACATAATCATTGTCAGAAAAACTAATGTCTGATAAATATTTTGTATTTAGATTGCTTTTATCTAGTTCAATAATATTTAGATTTTCATCTAGTAATAATATTCCTAAGTTTGAAGAAACCAAATGGATAATAGGAGTTATAGGAAATTGAGAATTAACATATAATTTTAATAATGAAATGAATTCTAAATATTCTTTTTCAATTATATATTCTTCAACAGAAAAATCTACTAACTCATTTAATAAAGTTCTATATGCTGTCAATCTAAAATTTATGAATCCAGTTAAAATAATAGTTTTATTTTGAGATATATAATCAAAAAAAGCATCAAATAATAACATTTCTCTACTTTGAAAAGAGAATTCATAATCATCACAAATATTTTCTCCACATAATTTTAAGATTTTTTCGATTTCGTAATTATCAAAGTAAAAATAATTGGAAATTAAAATTGTTTTTATGATAGAATTTTCAAAATATTCAATTACAAGGTAACTTAGAATTGTTGCAAGTTTTGTGTAAAAAAGTTCAGTATCAGTTCCTTTGTAATGAATTATTACATTTTTATAATTTTTGAATTCATTAGAAGAAAATGATACATTTAACATATTAAAATCTTTGAATTCGTTTTGTAGGTATTTTAAAATCTCATCATTATTAGTTTTTATACATAATGAATTCATCACACAATCCTTTCTCATTTTTTCTTTGTATATTATTTACGAAAAAATAAAGTTTATACAATAACTAAGATATATTATTCAAAAAAATAAAAAATGAAACTTGGACTTTGTATAGTTAGTTGATAAAATTGAAAAATAGAGAATAAAAAAACATAGAGTATAAACTCTATGTTTAGGAACTAATTTAATTTTGTATAAATATGATAATCAATATCAGGGAATACACAATCTTTTTTCTCAATATCTTTTAAAAACATTTTATCAATTTTATTATTTTTTATTTGATTGTATAATTTTGTAAAACGACCAATATGATCATTAATCCTTTTTTTGGCATAATCAACCATAGTACCATTTGTTATAATAAATAGCCAATCACTACTTTGAGCAAGTAATAATTCTCTAGCAGCTTGATTTAATGCAGCTTTTTGAATTCCAGTAGCATTAGGATATAAAGTTGCAAGTTCAACCATTCTATTTCCGGCTTTATGAAGATGACGATGTGCATAATCATTTGTAGGGTTAAGCCATACACCACTATATCCATTAGCACCCCAACTTGAACGACAAGGTGTACATACTTGTATGTTTGGATATTTGTCAATATATTCAGATGGTGTAATTAATTCAAAATTACATTCATCATAATAAATCTTTTTAAATAAAATATATAACCAATATGGACCTTCATACCACCAATGACCATACAATTCTGCATCATAAGGACATAAAATAATGGGTGGAACATTCATATATTTTGATGCATTTTCAATTTGTTCTGTACGAGAATTTAAGAAATGCCCTGCTTGTCTTTCAGCAGAATCTTTAGCCCATTGAATATCATAAATATCTTTTTGTTCAGTTTTTCCTGTAATTCTATAATAACGAATTCCTGTATGAACACGAACACCATTATGAGCAATATATGGTTTTATATAATCATAATCAGCTTCATAACCAATATCTCTATAAAATTCTCTATAATTGAAATCCCCCGGATATCCATCAATTGAACTCCATACTTGTTGAGATGATGTCATATCACGCCCAAAACAAGTTAATCCTCCTGGAGATGTGATAGGGGCACAAGTACCATAAACTGGTGTTGGATCAGCATATAAAATACCGTGTGATTCTACTATTGCATATTCAATTCCAAATTCTCTTAAATATTTGTCTGCTTCTGGAACATATCCACATTCAGGAAGCCAAATTCCACGAGGCTTTCTTCCAAAATATCTTTCATATGTTTGAACACCAACTGCGATTTGAGCCCTAACAGTTTCTTCAGTAACATATAATATAGGAAAGTAACCATGTGTTGCGCCACATGTGATTATTTCTAAAACTCCAATATCTTGGAAATATTTAAATTTTTCAATTAAATTACAATTACATTCATCTTTGAAGAAATGTAAATCAGATGTGTATCTATCATAATAATAATGTGATAATCTATTAACTCTTTCATTTCCTTCTGTTCTTTTTATTTCTTTTTCAGATAATTCAATTAATTGCTCTAGGTAATGAATATATTTTTTTTGAAGTAATTTATTATCAAGCATAGAAAGTAGCGGAGGGGTCATAGACATTGTGATTCTAAACTTAACTTTTTCATCAACTAATTTTTGAAAATTATGTAATAATGGTATATATGTTTCTGAAATTGCTTCATATAACCAAGATTCTTCTAGATAATCATCACTTTCTGGATGATGTATAAATGGAAGATGTGCATGTAAGACAAAACTTACATATCCTTTTTTTTGCATTTTTTTACTCCTTAATATTTATTTTGGTTTTTATTCAATAAATAAGTCGTAGGGAAGACCTACGACATTTTAACTATGTGGCATACTGCTTGAAGATGGATTACCAGAAGAAGGGTTATTAATATTTTCAAAAAATGATGTATCTTCATTTTTGTAAATAGCAGAATATAAGCCTTCTAAAATTTCTTTACTTACTAATGGTATTTCAGAGCCTTCTACAACTGGTAAATTTTTAATTATGTCATATAATGGTATGTTTTGTTCTTGTTTTGTTTTAACATTTCTAAATTTAATAGTATTATTTTCATTTGTTTTAAATAAAACGTGATCATTAGGTAATTCTATTAAATTTGATGTTGATATATATATATAATTTGTATCAATTGTTTTTGGTGTTTCAATTTTTTCATCAGCTGGAGATTCATCAACATTTGAAACTTTTATTTGTGGTTGAGGAATATAATTTGGTTTTCTTCCAAGTTCAACTCTATAATTACATTTACTATCATTTACTCTTAAATACCAACTATTAGCAAAATCGTTTATTGGAATTTCGAAACTATAATTATATGTATCATTATGAACTATTAAAATAGGGTGTGTAACTTCAAAGAAGTTTTCTCCATATTGTTCAAGATATTTTTTCCTATCTTTATCTGAAATGTCCCAATATACAAATAATGTATTAGGTGTTTGATAAAGAATTTTTACAATAGTTTCATTATATCTATATGGTAATTCATAATGTTCGATTATAGAGACTGGAGCTGTTTTTGTAATTTTTTTTGAAGACTTCCTTGTTCTTGAGGTTTTTGATTTGCTTTTTTCTATTTTTGATGATTTGCTAGAAATTTTTTTTGAATCACTTTCTAATTTTTTTATATTTTTTTCAGCAGTTTTTATTATTGTTTTTACACTTGCTGGTATTTTTTGTGTTTCAGATTTTTTTTGAATTTTTTTTGAATCAATTTTATTTTTTAAAGATTTTTCAAAATCATTAGTTTTTCTTGTCATTTTTTCCTCCTAGGTATTTATTCTCAATATTTGTCACTATAATATAACAAATATAAAATAAATTCAAGTGAAATAATGTAATTAATTAAAAAAAATTTATAGTAGAAATTAAAAAATTGTATTGTGTTGATAGTTTTTTCCATAGCAAAAAGCCCCTCCTTTCGAAGGGGCCTTCTGCATGAGTTGCTGATTAATTGTTTTCCTCCTTGAAATCATCCTTGAGATCATAGATCCACAATTCAATGCACTTCGAGTACTTCTTGGTTTTGTCGATGATGACTCGGAATTCATCTCCCTCCCAAAATTCAATATCGTTGTGGAACCTAATGAACTGCCACAAGAATTTTTCGCGATCCTGATAGCTGGAAATGGGGGCAATCTGGTGAATATAGACAACTACTTCTTTATCGTTAACGACCAACGAAGCAATACGCTTCAAGAGAGGCCATGCGATAGGGTCTTTGTAAAAGACCAAGTCACACCGATCGTAATCGGGCTGCTTCTCGATAGGATTCCAATAAAGAATATTGGAACCGAACAGTTTCCACAGAGCCTGCCAACCTTCGCAACAATTGTTCTCTTTCAATTTCTTGGAAATTTCTTCGTACAGAAAGCGCTTAACAGTTTCGTTACCCATAATTTTTCTCCTTGTGTAAATCAACACATTTCCTGGGGTGAATAATACGAATAGATGTCAAGAGTATAAACTATTTTCATATAAATATATTATATTATTTTATTTAAATTATGTCAAGTAGAGTTGCAATAAAAAATATTTTTAAAAGTACTTGACAAATGTCTATTACTGGTTGTATAATAATTATTGTTACAAGAAGAAGTTTCCACTTCTCACCTTAACTCATAGGGAAAAGGTTAGAAATTTAGATTTATTATTATATTGAAAAAATATATCTATATTTATGTGGAATTGACTTGTATCGAAGTCAATTTTTTTGTTATATAAAGAAAATTGCAAAACATTAGGAGGTGTTTTATATAAAACAAGAATTACCAATAAATGGTCAGATAAAAGCCAAAGAAGTTCAATTAATTAGTGATAATGGAGAAAAATTAGGAATGCTACCAATTGCAAGAGCATTAGAGATAGCAGAAGAAAAGAAACAAGATTTAGTATTAGTTTCACCAAATGCACAAGTTCCGGTATGTAAAATAATGAATTATGGAAAATACAAATTTGAACAAGCTAAAAAGGAAAAAGAGGCAAAGAAAAAACAAAAAATTCAAGAAACAAAGGAACTAAGAATAACTCCAAACATAGAAGAACATGACTTTGGATTTAAAGCAAAAAATGCAAAGAAATTTATTGAAGATGGAAACAAAGTAAAAATTACTGTTAGATTTAGAGGAAGAGAATTAAATAATGTAAAAATGGGAGAAAATGTATTAAACGATTTTGCCAAAGAACTTGAAGATGTAGCAGTAGTTGAAAAAGCCCCAAAATTAGAGGGAAAAAATATGTTTATTATACTTGCTAAAAAAGCTAATTAAAGCTTATAATATAAAAACAATTGAAAGGAGCAATTACAATGCCAAAATTAAAAACAAACAAAGCTGCAAAGAAAAGATATTCTTTAACAGCAACAGGTAAAGTAAAAAGAACAACAGCTAATAGAAGACACTTATTAGCAAACAAAACAAAAAGACAAAAATTATCAAGCAGACGCCCAGGTGCTTATGCAGATAAAACATGTGAAAATACAATTAAAAAATTATTACCATATGGTAACTAAAATAGGGAGGGAATAATAAATGGCAAGAGTAAAATCAGCAATGACAACAAGAGCTAGACATAAAAAAGTATTAAAACAAGCAAAAGGATATTATGGTGCAAAACACTATAGATTTAGAAATGCAAATCAAGCAGTATTAAAATCATTATCATATGCATACGTTGGAAGAAAAGACAAAAAGAGTGATTTCAGAAAACTATGGATAGCAAGAATAAATGCTGCTGCAAGAATGAATGGAACAACATATAGCAAATTAATAGCTGGATTAAAGAAAGCTAATGTAACAGTAAACAGAAAAATGTTATCAGAAATTGCTATAAATGATCCAAAAGCATTTACAGAAATTGCTACAATAGCAAAAAATGCTTAATTAAGAAGATGTAAAGGGGCTTTATCTTGAAATATGAGATATTAAGCGCCTTTTTATTTATATATTAATTATATATTAAATTTAATAAGGAGATACATATGAACATAGGGGTAGACATAGACGGAGTTTTAACAGACCTAGAAAGAATGGCATTAGATTTTGGAACAAAAATGTGTGTTGAAGAAGATATTCCAATTAATTTAAATATTGAACAGTATTGGGAGATTGATAAATATAATTGGACTAAAGAACAAGAAGAATTATTTTGGAATAAAAATCTTGTACCATATGTAGTAGAAAGTAATCCAAGAAAATTTGCACCACAGATTTTAGAAAAGCTTCAAGAAGAAGGAAATAAAATTTTTATAATTACAGCAAGAAATGAAAGTGGAATGCCACCAGAATATGAAGGGAAAATGCAAGAATTAACTAAAAAGTGGTTGTTAGATAATAATATAAAATATAAAAAACTAATATTTACTGATGATACAAATAAATTAAAAAATTGTATTGAAAATAATATTGATGTTATGGTAGAAGATAGTCCCATAAATATAAAAAATATATCACAAAAAATAAAAGTTATAAAATTTGACTGCCAATATAATAAAGATATAGATGGAAAAAATATACTAACAGCATATAGTTGGTATCATATATATGATATAATAAGAAAGCTTAATACAAGATAGTATTAAGCTATTCTTTTTTTATTTTTGGCTTTGATATTAAAGATGCAATATATCCAAAAAATATAGCAGCAGCTATTCCGCCAGCAGAAGCAGTAACTCCACCAGTAAAAGCCCCAATTAAACCATATTCTTTAACACCTTTTATAGCACCTTTGGCTAGATTGTATCCAAAACCTGTAAGAGGAACAGTAGCACCAGCACCTGCAAAATCAACTAGATATTGGTAAATGCCAAGACCTCCTAAAATACAGCCAATAGTTACAAAAGCTACTAAAATACGAGCTGGTGTAAGTTTTGTTTTATCAATTAATATTTGTCCAATAACACAAATAATCCCACCAGTACAAAAACATCTTAATAGTTGTAACCAATCCATATTTTGTAACCATTCCATAAAATCACGATCCTTTCTTTTTATATTTCAATACTAATAGCATGTGCAATTCCAGGAATAGATTCACCTTGTTGAGATGAAGTGGAATTTGTTAAAGCACCAGTGGCAATTAACAATAATCTTTTTATTTTTTGTTCTTTTAATTGTTTATAAAAATAACCAGAAAATACACTTGCACAACATCCACAACCACTTCCACCAGAATGTGTATCTTGACTTTCTTTATCGAAAATTAGTACACCACAATCATTATAATTATTTTTTATGTTATATCCTTTATCAGCAGATAATTCTAGTAAAATATCTTTTCCAATGTGACCTAAATCACCTGTTATAATTGCATCATAATAATTTGGTGAACGACCAGTATCATTAAAATGACATATTAATGTGTCTAATGCTGCAGGTGCCATAGCAGCTCCCATATTGTTAGCATCTTTAATTCCCATATCAACAATTTTTCCACTTGTAATATGAGTTATATATGGACCATTTCCTGTTTTGGATAATATTGCTGAACCAGCACCTGTAACTGTCCATTGAGATGTTGGGGGTCTTTGATTTCCTAATTCTAGTGGAAATCTAAACTGTTTTTCAGCACTACAGAAATGGCTTGAAGCGGCGCAAATTACATTTTGAGCACAGCTTTCAGTGAAAACAGCTCCAAGGCTTAAACCTTCAACAAAAGTTGAACAAGCACCAAAAATTCCTATAAATGGGATATTTAATTCTCTTAGTCCAAAGCTAGAAGAAATACATTGATTAAGTAAGTCACCAGCAAAACAATATTCAATATCTGATGAAGCAATTCCTGATTTTGAAATAGCCATGTTTACAGTTTCTTTTATAATCTTACTTTCAGACTTTTCCCAAGTTTTTTCTCCCCAGAATTCATCATCTAAGCATTGATCAAAATATTGAGCTAAAGGACCATTTGCTTCTTTTGGACCAACGATTGAAGCGACACTAACAATAGAAGGGGGAACGTCAAATTTTATAGTTTGTTTTCCTAATTTTTTCATATATAATCAAATCCTTTCTTAAAAATTAAACAAGAGTAATTGCTTGTGTATTAAAAATCAAATATACAATTCCTACTATAATAGATGTAGAAATACCAAAAACTAATACAGGACCTGCAACAGTAAACATTTTTCCACCAACACCCATAACATAGCCTTCAGATTTATATTCCATTGCAGGTGAAACAATCGAGTTTGCAAAACCTGTGATAGGAATTAAAGAACCAGCACCCGCAAATTTTCCAATTTTATTAAAAATGTTTAATCCTGTCAAAAAAGCACTAATACCAATTAAAATAATAGAAACAATTGTGCCAGAAATTTCTTGCGAAAGTTCACGAGATTTGCAGATATTTAATATAATTTGTCCAATTGAACAAATTAATCCACCAACCCAGAATGCATTAAAACAATTTTTTATAATTGGAGAGTTAGGGGAGTTTTTATTAACATAGTTTTGATATTCTTTTTTTGAATCTAATGGTTTCATAAATACCTCCTAATATAAGTAAAATAAATACATTTATAGTATTTCCGAAAACTGAAAAAATATCACAATAAAAATAAATATTACATTAATATTACAATTATGTTACAAATAAGACAACTATATTACAGTTTATCGAAAAATCTTGACTTTTATCGTAAAAAAGGTAAAATAAATGTAAGCGTAAAAAAATAAGAAGGAGGATATAATGGCTAGTTGTTTGGGATTATATATTGAAAATAATCTAATAAAATATGCTAAAGTTTCTAAAGAAAAAGATGGATTTAGAATGGATTCATATGGCATAAAATTCTATTCAAATATAAATGAAGCAATAGAACAAATTGTGCAAGAAACAAATAGTATGAAAACACCAATTAGTGTTAACATTGTTGATGAAAGTTATCAATACTTTAGTATGTTTTCACAATTAAATAAAAAAGACTTGGAAAAAGCCATAAGAATGGAATTTGAAGCGTATTGTACTGAAAAAGGATATAATGCCAATACATTAGAAACAAGATATCTTTGCGCTGACGATACAACAAATCTCGAAAGAATAAAAGTAATAAATATTAGTGAAAATACTGTAGAATTAAATAAAATAAAGCAATTACTTAATGGTAAAAAAATAGGAATGATGTTACCAGTTCCAATTACCATTACAAATGTAGCAGAATTATCAGGAAAAGAAAATGTACTAATTGTAAATTTAGAGGAAAAGACAACTATTACAACAATTAATAGAACATATATATCAGACATACAAATTTTAGATGAAGGCAGTGGAATTATATTACAAAATATAGAAAAAAAAGAAAATTCATATGCCAAAGCATATGAAGCATTAAGAAATACGACAATATATACAAGTGATGCTATTGAAAATATGGAATCAGATGGAGAACAGGCTAAATATTTAGAAGATATATTGCCAGTTTTATATACAATTATAGGAGCTGTACAAGCTAAATCTTCAGAAGGACTAGAAAAGATAGATAGAATATATCTTACAGGAACTTTGGCATGTATTAATAATTTGGATTTATATTTTCAAGAATATTTAGGTGGCACAAAATGTGAAATATTAAAACCAACTATAACAACAACTACTAGAGATGCTAATATTAAAGAATGTATTGAAGTGAATTCAGCAATATCATTAGCATTGCAAGGATTAGGCCAAGGAGTACAAGGAATAAGTTTCAAAACAGATATCTCAAAGATGGATATTAAAGACTTATTCAAAATAAAGGATTTAAAGATAAAGAAAAAAGAAAAAAGTACTTTCTTTAAGTTTGATTCTAAAATATCTTCATTAGAAAAATGGCTTATTAGATCAAGTATTTCAATAGTTATTTTTACATTTGCATACCTAACTTTTTCAAAGGTACTTGTGCAACAAATAGAAGAGAAAAAAGACGAAACAAATGAAGTGATTTCCGAAATTAATTCAGAAATGTCAAAAATTGATACAGATACAAAAAAAATTAATAGTAAGACAAGTGAATATAATAATTTGATAGAAGAATTAAATTCAATTAATGAAAAAATAAATAATGTAACAGAAAATAAATATTTGATTCCAAATTTATTGGCACAAATAGCAAGAGTAATTGATCAAAATGTACAAATAACATCAATTTCAAATCCTTATGACAAACATATAGTAATTGAGGCAAAATCACCAAAATATAGAGGACTTGGTTTCTTTAAAAAGAGTTTATCTTCAAATGATATTTTAGAAAATGTTGTTGCAGGAGGAGGAATAAAACAAGGGGATGAAATAACAGTAACGATAGAAGGTGATTTACCATGAGAAAATTATTATTAATATTATTAGTAGGTATTTTGGCAGTTACTGCTGGAATGATTGTAGTAAAAGGAATAGAAACAGATAATTTTTCAATTGATAGTTATATGACAATAGCAGAAGCAAATAATGAATTAGATGATTTAATAAATCAGGCAAGTTCTTTAAAAGAAACAAGTTATAAGAACAAAAAAAATCAATTAGATTCTGCATATAAACAATTGGTTTCTGAGAGAGAAAGCTATGAAGAATTATTAAATTTAGGTGTTGATAGAAATGGTATTCCACTTAGTAAAATTCAAGAATATGAAATTGAAAAAATTTGGATAACATTAGGAACATATGCAGAAGAACAAGGTATTGATTTAAAATTAGATATATCAGTTAATAATTCTGTTTCTAAAACATATGATTTGAATTTTACTATAAATGGAACTTATACTGAAATTGAGGACTTTATTAGAAAAGTACAAGAAGATAATACATTAGTATTTAAAATAGAAAATTTTAAATTAGTATCATCAGGAACATCAACATCATCAGGTGTAACTGATACTGGAAGTACAATCATGGATGGTGTTGCAACTCAGAGCGAAGAAAAACAAACAGAAGAAACACCAGTAGATACTACACCTGTAGAAGAAACATTAACAGCAACATTTGTATGTAAAGATATAAAATTGAACATTGTTGAAAACACAACAACTTCAGATTCAGATGATAATTCATCAACAGATAGTACAGAAGAAACAACATCAACAACTACAAAAACTACAAGTACAAAAACTACAAGTACAAAAACAACAAGTACTACAACAAGTTCAAATTAGGAGGCGATAACAATGTCATTAGTAAAAGAAATAATACTTTCATTAGTTTCATGTTTAGTTGTGTTAATTGCTTTGAGTATAGGTTTTTATAGATTTATTCCTAATAATAAAGTTATACCAGAAACAGTTTCATATCAAGCTAGTGAAGAAATAAAAAATGAATTGAATTCAGAAGTTGAAACAAATTCAGAAAGTATAGTAAAAACATATGAAATTACTAATAACGATATGGAAAACTATAAGGCAAAAAAAGAATATGTACCTGGAAAAAAGAATCCATTTGCACCAGTAGATACTAGTTCAGATACAGACTCTACTGATGATGATGCAAGTTCAGTAATAACAACACCAGGAGGAAATAGTAATTCAAGTGGTTCTTTGTTTGAAAAACCAGGAACAAAATAAAATTGTTATTAAAATTATTATATAAAAATGAAATAGGAGGGAGGAATGATTTAGTGGAAAAAACAAAAGGTATCTCATTCAAAGTTGTTTTAGCAATAATTATAGCAGTTATAGTAATTCTAGCAATCATTTTTGTGGTTTCAAAAAATAAAAGTAATGAAACAAATGATAGATTAGAAAAAATGGCAAAAGAAGAAGAAATAATACAGAATATTAGAAATGCTTTTGATGCTGGAAGAGAAGAATTTGTTGTAAATAATGCTACAATTGAGGGATATCAACCAAGCAAAATAGATAATGGCGCAGAAATTAATCCAGCCATTGATTTGAAAAATATTGTGATATCAAAGCTTGGGGATAAAGTAATAGATGAATCAAATGATACAACAACAGAATTAAGTCTTGAATCACTTCAAAAAGAAAGTGGAGGAAAGGTAGACCTTAGTGATGGATATCATGTGTATTTAACAAATGGAGAAGATGAAAATATAAAATTTATAACAATTGTATATAAAGATGCTACATTCTGTCATGGTATGGCATATTATGACACAGAAAATAATATAGTAGCAGATACAACAGATAATCTTTATCCAATTTTAGTTGCTCAAATAAGACTATCAGAAAATGATTTTAGTTATTATTTAGAGCCAATGAAAAGTGTAAAATAAATTTTTAAAAATGAAAGGAAGAAAAAATTATGAAAAAAAATCAAAATGGTGTAACACTAATTGCATTAGCTGTTACAATTATAGTTATGTTAATATTAGCAGGAGCAACAATGTCAATGTTAACAGGAAATAGTGGAATTATGACAAATGCAAAGAAATCATCTGCAGCAAGTGAAGAAGCAGATGCTTATGAAAAAATGGCACAAGCCTTCAGTACAGTACAATTAAGTGTTGAATCAGAAGCAGCTTTAAATGGTGGATATAATGCACAAGATAAAATAACTGATTATGTTGAAATGGCAAAGAAAGAAATTGGAGCAAGCCAAGTAGAAGTTGTTACAAAAGAAGCGGGAGAAGGTATAGCTCAAAATGAGAAGTCATATGAAACTCATAACAAAAAATTTATTATTTGGCCTGATACAGACCGTATTAATATAATATATTGTAGTAAAACATTTGCTTTAAAACCTGTAGATAAAGCAAAAGATTCAGCATCAACAAAAAATCAATATCCAATGCTAAAAGCAGCAATTATATTTGATGACAATAGAATTACATATATGAAACCAGTTACATCAGTTACAGATTCATATACTTCAAGAAGTACATCTGACTAAACAGAGATAAACAAATAATTAGAAAATATACACCAGGCATATACTTAAATGTATATGCCTGAATCAATATAAAACCAAATGAAAAAAGCAGAAAGGAGAACTAGCAAATTATATTGCTAGTCAAAACAAAAATGAACATATTTTTATATGCAATAATTTTTATATGTGGTACAATGTTTGGAAGTTTTTATACATTAGCAGTATATAGAATACCAAAAAATATTGATATAGTAAAAAAACATTCATATTGTCCAAACTGTAATCACAAATTAGGAATTTTAGATTTAATACCAATTTTAAGTTATATATTTTTAGGTGGAAAATGTAGGTATTGTAAGCAAAAGATAAGACCAAGATATTTAATATTAGAAATATTAAGTGGTTGTGCGTTTGTATTATTGGCATATACACTAAATATAAATGTTTATACAGTAACTTTTGTAAAAGCAATACCACTAATGTTTATGGCATTATATTTTACTGCAGTTGTATTAATAGCAGCAATAGATAAAGAATATAGAAGTATTAATAAAAAAGTTCTTGCATATGGAATATGTATATCACTTTTATATATGATATATCTATATGTAATAGAATCAAATAGTATATATAGATATGCTATATATTTAGCTATATATATAATTTTATTATCAATAAGTACATTTGTATTAAGAAGATTTGCTAAAGATGATTACTATATTGATTTATTATTATATTATACAATTATGTTGATGTTTATGGATGGAATAATATCAATATTTACACTAAGTTTATTTATAGTAGAAGTATTATTACATATTATAATTAGAAAAATTACTAAAAATAAAAATGGAAATATTCCAATAAAATTTGAAAAAATACCATTAGGATTTTATTTAGGTGCAAGTAATATATTAGTAATATTTATGATGTGTATGGCAAATTTATTCAGATAGAATAGGAGGAAATAATGAAATCTGAGAAAGGTGTATCATTAGTATCATTAATCATATATTTGATTGCAATGACAATAACAGTAGGAATAGTAGCTAGAATTTCAAATTATTTTTATAGAAATATAAATATATTAGATACTAGTCTAACATCTAGCGAAGAATTTTTGAATTTTAATGCATATATTACTAAAGAAGTAAATATAAAAGGCAATGAAGTACAAACAATAGGTGAAAGAGAGATAAGCTCTGGAAGAATGAAATATTTAATTTTTTCAAAAACCGGAAATCAATATGGTTTTATAAACAATGAAATATATTTGAATCAAGTTAAAATATGTTCAAATTTAAAATTAGAAGAAATAGAATACAAAAACAAAATCCTTGCAATAACATTATATTTACAAGGAAATACCACATATATGACAAATGCATATAGTGTTATAAAATAATTAAAATATTTGAAAAATTTTTCAAGAAAGGAAAAAATGTTAGTAGAATTACTAGCTGGTACAAAAGTAAAATGGCATTTGGAAAACGTCAACCAATTGGGGTTGAACTTGTAAAAAGAGGGATAGTTACAGAAAACGATGTTCAAACAGCATTAATAGAACAAAAAAAATCTCCTAATAAAAAAATTGGTGAAATACTTAAAGAAATGAATGTATGTGATCAACGTACTTTAATCCAAGCAATAGGTGATATTCTTGGGGTAAAGGGAGTAATATTAACTAAAGAATCTGTTCAAATAAACATACTTGACTATATATCTATTGAAATGGCTAAAAGATATCATGTTGTACCATTTGGATTAGAAAATGGTAAAATAAAAGTATGTTTTTCAGATGTAACAAATAAAAGAAATTTTGAAGCAGTAAAAATGTTAATGCTTAATAGAGGTTTAGTAATAGATCCATATGTTTCATTTATATCTTTAATAGATGATATTTTAGATGATTTAGGTGGCTCTGTAGCAACAGATAACATGAAGGCTATGGGAGAAGAATCTAATATAACAGAATTAGTAGATTCAATAATAAAAACAGCAATGAAAAAAAGAACAAGTGATATTCACATAGAACCTCAAAAAGATGAAATAAGAGTAAGATACAGAATAGATGGTGAGCTTTTTGTTGCAACAACAATAGCAATTGAGAAATTACCTCAAATTGTAGGAAGATTAAAGGCAATATCAAATATGCATCAAGAAATTCAAGAATCACAAGATGGTAGAATTTTGTTATATGATGATTATAATATCCGTGTATCTTCACAAAGAAATGTATATGGTGAAAAATTCGTATTAAGATTATTAAAGAAAAATAATTCAATACAAAGTATATTTGATTTGGGATACCCAGGAACACCAGAAGATCTAGATAAAAGTATCAACAAAAGAAACAGTATAACATTAATAGCAGCACCTACTGGTGAAGGTAAAACAACATCATTATATAGTATGTTAGATTATTTAAATAAGCCAAATATAAATGTAACAACAATTGAAGATCCCGTAGAAATTCGTATTCCAGGATTAAACCAAATTGAGGTTGATCCAAAATCAACATTCTCAGACAACTTAAGAACAATATTAAGACAAGACCCTGATATCATATTAGTAGGAGAGATAAGAGATAAAGAAACAGCAGAAATTGCTATGCAAGCTGGACAAACAGGTCACTATGTATTATCAACAATACATACAATAGATGCAATTGAAGTTATAACAAGATTAAGAAAAATAGGAATTTCAGATTATGATATTTCAAGTACATTGGCTACATCAATATCACAGAGATTAGTAAGAAGAATTTGTCCAGATTGTAGAAAAGAAAGACCATTTAATGAAGCTGAGAAAAGAGCTATAAGAGCAATAGGGGAAAAATATGGAATAGAGTATGACTTAGAAAATGCAATAACTTATGATGCTGTTGGTTGTGCCAAATGTAATCATTCTGGATATGTAGGAAGAATTGCATGTTTTGAAATTCTTAATTTAGATGAAGATACAAAAGAATTAATAATGAATGGAGCATCTAGTATAGAAATAAGAAAATGTGCATTAAAGGGAACATATAAACCTTTAGTTGTAGATGGAATTAATAAAGTTGTAAAAGGAATAACGACTTTAGAAGAATTGAATAGAAAATTAAAGGTAATGTAATAGCATTAAATAGGAGGAGAATTATGATAGATGTAGATAAAATTATAAGAGCAGCCATTAAGAAGGGAGCATCAGATATA